>Ga0335078_10015993_pt1 | contig 11131 bp, 4 predicted proteins | sample Lox_Sample_32_FD_206711 | JGI IMG/M metagenome (GOLD analysis project Ga0335078, IMG submission 206711) | Soil microbial communities from Loxahatchee National Wildlife Refuge, Florida, United States - Lox_Sample_3.2 | ecosystem: Environmental > Terrestrial > Soil > Wetlands | place: USA: Florida...
GCACTTCCGCCCGGAGATGCGGCAGCTCTACGACTTCCGCGAAGTGGTGGCGCACGACCTGGGCGGCGCCACGGTACTGGAGCTCGCGAACCTCAGCCCGTTCGGGCCCGGCGCCCGCCGGGCGCTCATCGTCGGGGGCGAGGTCGCCTTCGGGATGGCGGAAATGTTCAAGATCCTCCGCGACAACTCGCGCGACGCGATCGAGGTGTTCCGCGAGCTGCCGCCGGCGCTCGAGTGGCTGGGCCTCGCGGCCGACGCCGCCGCGGTGACGGCGACGCTGGCGTCCATTCGCTCCGAGTACGAGCAGCGCTGACGGCGCCGGGCCTCGCGGTCCGGCCGCCCGAAGTCCGGAACACCCCGTACCACTACCCGCCGTACCACTCCTCGCCGACGCGCGGAACGTTACATCCTCGTCGCGCACGCGTGACGCTGCCGCCCCGTCGAGGCGGAACGGGGCGCGCTCCCGGGGTTACTACAGGAACACGACGTCGAAAGTGGCGCGGCGCGCGTCCGGATGGCCGCAGGCCGCCGCCCGAGCCGCCACCGCCCGCCAGGGCTTCGAGGTCGCGCCACATTCATGCGACCCACCGCAGGGAAGAAGGGAGCGCACCATGATCACCAAGCAGCGGGCACCCCGGAACCACCACACGCGAGTGACCTTCGCCCTTCAGCAGCCGGATGCGCAGACGATCTCGGTCGCCGGAGATTTCACGGACTGGCAGGCGTCGAAGGCGATGCGGCGCTCGGCGGAAGGGTTGTGGCGCGTGTCGGTGGAGCTGCCGGCGGGGCGCGAGTTCGGCTTCCGCTACCTGGTGAACGGCGAGCGCTGGATCAACGACCCGGCGGCCGACAAGTACGTGCCGAACCCGTTCGGGAGCGAGAACTCGGTCGTCGTGACCTGAGCGGCCGGCGCCGGCCGGCGCGCGCTAGGGAGCGCTCCGCGCGGTCAGGCGTTCGACCGCCTCCCCTGCGCGGACCCAGCGGTCGTGCACGATCGGGTCGGCGTGGCGCCAGGCGTCCACCACCGCCCGGTAGTGCACCACGGCGCTGTCGCGCTGCCCCGCCGCCTCGAACGCTCGCGCCAGTTCCTCGTGGAGTTCGGTGCGGGTGATGTAGAGGTTGCTGGACTGGAGATCCCCGCGCAGCGCCGCCTGGAGCGGGTAGATGGCTTCGGCGGGGCGCCCGGCGTCGAGGAGGGCGCGCGCCAGCTCGTAGTTCTCGCGCGTGTAGCCGTCGGTCCACGACCAGACGGAAACCCGGAACTCGGCCGCCGCCCGCTCGAGGTTGCCTCGCGCCCGCCACTGGAGGCCGCGCACGTAGTGGTAGAGCAGGGGATCGCGCCCGAAGGAGCTGCGCGCCCCGACCGCCTGCACCGAATCCGCCAGCGGCCCCAGGGAGGCGGTGTCGCCGGCCGCCGCGAGGCAGGTGGCGATGTGCGTGAGCATCCACGCGTGCGGCTTGGCGTAGATCCCCGGCAGGTCCGGGTTCACCGGGAGCCGGTCGTCCCAGGCCCGGTACGCCGCGGCCCCCTCGCGGTACCGTCCCATCTCGAAGAGGGTCGCCGCTTCCTGGAGCGAGGGGGCTTGAACGCGGCTTCGGGCGAGCGCGAGCGCCTCCTGCCAGCGACCTTGCGCGCGCAAGCTCAGGTCGAGGAACCAGGCCGCGTTGCCGGCAGTCTCGCGGGAGCGGACGCCCATCAGCACGCGCAGCTCCGAGTCGGCCGCGGCGAACTCCCCGCTACGGATGCCGAGCATCGCCAGCTCGAGGTCCAGGTCGACCACGCCGGAACGGAGTGAATCCGCCGCGCGCAACTGCGTCGCGGCGGCGGGGAACTGCCCGAGCCGCTCGAGCGCGATGGCGACCTGTGCCCGCGGGCCGGCCGCGGCCGGCTGGCGCCTGGCTGCCTCCGTCGCCACCCGAACCGCCTCGGGCAGGGAATCGGCGTAGACCAGCGTCGTCCATAGGCGATCGTAGCCCTCGCACGCGGCGCAGCGTCCGCCCGTCGCTCCACCGCCGGCCCCCTCCGCCCGCCCGGCTCCCGCCAGGCTGAGCGAATCCATGTCGATCACGCGCCGATACTCCGCCGCGGCCAAGGACCACTCGCCGCGATGGAGGTGCACGTCGCCGAGCGCCATCCGCGCGTACGGATCCTCGGGGTAGCGCACGGCGAGCGTTTCGGCCACGGCGTCGGTGGTCGGCGAGTAGTTGTTGTTGGCCACCTGCTCGAGGATCCACAGCCGCTCCCGGTCCGTCGCGTGGCTGGCCAGCCGCGCCGCACGCACGAACAGCGGGTATTGGCTCACGCCCGACGGCACCGTCATGCCGGCGTAGAACGCCGCCATCGCGAACGTCGAGTCCTCGTCGAGGGCCGCCATGAACAAGCGGTACGCGACGGCCGGGTCCTCGCGCCGGTACGCCTGGAGACCCTCCTCGTACAGCCGGTAGGCGACGATGGAGGGCGTGGTCACCGCCGAGATCCGTTCGCGGGGCGACGGAACGCCGTAACTCCGCGCCACGAGGGTCGTGGCGTCGTCCACCATCGCGTACATGTCCGCGCCGGTCGCCCGGTAGGCGCGCACCACCGCTCCGGTCCTGAGGTCCGTGACCTCGAGATCGAGCTGCAGCGATCCGTCCTGTGCGCGGTGCTCCGTTCCCTGCATCAGCTCCGCGGCGCCGGCCTGAATGGCGGCGGCGAGGATCGTGGTATCCGGAAGGCCGGCCGCGTGCAGCTGCGCCTGCACCTCGTACACGCGCGCCAGCGGCACGACGTGCAGACTGGACATGCGCGCCAGGCTGGTCGAGAGCAGATCGGCCACGAGCGAGGACGCCGGCGACGCGTCGCCTTCGCCCAGCGTCCGGATCGGTCCCATCGCGAGGAGCGGCGGCCGCGGCACGGGCCGGCGCCCCCACACCGCGAACCCGACGGCGACGACCAGCAGCGCGGCAGCCGCCCACGCGACCGCACGGCGCCGACCCCGCGGCGCGGCGTGGACCGCCAGCCCTCCCTCCGGCGGCGAGGCAGCCGGCACAAGCTCGGGCCCAGGCGCGCCCGCGGGCGAGGGCGCGGTTGGCGGCGAGGGTCGGTCGGGAGAGGCGCTCGCGCGCAGTCGGTCGGCCAGGCGCCGGAGCTCGCCGCCAGGCTCGACGCCGAGCTCCTCCTTCAGGCGTCGCGCCAGGTCGTCGAAGACGCGCGCCGCGCCGGTGCGATCGCCCTGTCGTTCGAGCAGCGCCATCAGCTCCCCTGCGCTGTGCTCGTCGAGCGGATCGAGCGCGGCCGCCCGCCGCGCCCAAAAGGTAGCCCCCGACGCATGTCCTGCCCGCTCTTCCTCTCCCCGCAACTGGTGCGCGGCCTCCTTCGCCATGCCCCTGAGGCGGAGCCGCTCGGCGGTGATCCAGTCCTCCAACTCGGCCGCGGCGTCCGGGACGTGCAGTCCCGCCAGGAAGTCGCCGTGGTAATGCTCCAGCGCCTGCGCGGTACGCCCCGCCGCCAGCGCTTCCTCGAACGCCACGACGTCGCAGCCGACCTCGGACGCGTTCGCAGCCAGCTCCTCCTTGCCGCGGCTCTGGATGACGTTGGCGCCCAGCTGCTGGCGGAGCAGGTACACGGTCTGTCGCAGGACCTGCCGCCCTTGGACCTGGTCGGTCTCGGGCCAGAAGCGGGCGAGCAGTTCGTCGCGCCGCCTCCAGCCGCGGGGCTGCGCGGCGAGCAGGTAGACGAGGAAGGCGAACCGTTTCGGCTGCGCGAGCACCTCGCGGGCGCGCGGTTGGCCCGGGGCGCTCAAGTCGGTCAAACCCAACGTTCGCAACAGGATCACGGATCGGCTCGCGGCGGGATGCGCATCGTCAACTCACGCTTGACGCTCGGTTGTCGGTGGTTTTACGGGGGCCCGCCAGGTTGGTCAACGTACCGCGCATCGAAGCTCCCCGCAAACGGGCCACATGGACCTGGATCGTACGGTGGCACTGGTGATCCTGTCCGCGTTCTCGACGCTCGCCCTCGCCGGGTGTCGGGGTCGCGATCGTGCCGCAGGGGCGTTGGCCGAGCCTGCGCGTCCGGCCGCTGCCACGGCGCCGGCCGCGCGTGCGGCGCTGGCCCCCGCCGACGCCGCGGCGTACCGGCGGGGCCGGGAGCGGGAGGTGACGCTGATGCGCGCCGCGGTCGCGCGACTGTATGAGGCCGATGGGGACAGCGGCGCTCACCGGGCGGCGGCGCGCGCGACCGTGGCGACCGAGGTCGAAGGCGCGGGCGCGTCCGCTGCGGGCCTGAGCATCCGGGGGTACCGGGCGCTCGTGGCGCGCGTGGACTCGACGCTGCTCGCGCGCGCGGCCGCTCCGCCGGACGACGGCGACGCCCGCGCCGGCAGGGCGCCGGGAGCGCTCCCGCCGGACGAGTGGCGACTCCTCGATTCGCTGCGGGTGGAGCTGGCGGTGCTCGAGTCGCGCTTCGTGGCCGCGGCGGGCGACAGCCGGGGATCGGCGCCGTGAGGCTCGGCCGGCTGGCCGCGGGTTGGGCGGCGCTCGTCGCCGGCGCACTGGGAACGCTCGCGGCGCGCCCGGCGGCCGCGCAGGGCTCGCCGTTCACGGCCACGCTCCTCATCCAGCCGTATCCCTCCCCGTTCGTGGCCGACTGGCAGCGCAATCCGCAGATGGCCATCCTGACGCTGCTCTACAGCGGCACCGGTCGCACCGACTTCCGTGTGCTGGCCGTGGTGACGAGCGCGACGCGAGGCGAGCTCGCGCGCGTGATCAGCCCGCCGCTGAGCTTCCTCACCGGCCCCGTCACGCAGGTCATCACGTCGGCCGACGTGCTGGACTGGAACACCGTCAGCCGCAATACCCAGGTCACCGACGCGGTACTGCGCACGGGCGTGATGCCCGAAGGTCCGCTGCAGGTCTGTGCCTACGTCCAGACCCTGCAGGGCGTGGTGCTGACGCAGGCGTGCGCCGATGCCGCCATCGTCCTGCCGGATCCGCCGCAACTCATCTTCCCGACCAACGGCGGGAGCACGATCGGGGCGCAGCCCGTCTTCCAGTGGACGCCGGTGCTCGCGCCGCCGGAGCTCGGCGTGTCGTACCGCGTGCGCATCGTGCAGCTGCTTCCGGGCCAGAACCCGCAGACGGCCATCACGGCGAACCCGACGTGGTACCAGGGCGACCTGACGGGGCCGCCGATGCTGCTCTATCCGCTCGACGGCCTGCCCCTCGATCCGGCCAAGCAGTACGTGTGGCAGGTGCAGGCGCTCGACGCGAGCGGCGACCCGCTGACCAAGGGTGGCCAGTCGAGCGAGATCTGGACGTTCTCGGTGGGCGGGGCGGGCGCGCCCGGCACGGGCGTCGCGTCGCTGCCGGATACCCTCGACCTCATTCCCGGCGTGGCGCAGCTGGTGGGCCTCAAGTCGGCCGACGTGCAGAACACGGCGACGGACTACGTGGTGAACGGCTCGGTCTCGCTGGTGATGGCCGCTCCCTTCCAGGGCACACTGCAGGTCACCGCCCAGGACCTGGCCTTCGACCGCAACGCCGTGGCCGCGGGCGCGCCGGCCCTGGTGCACTCCGGGACGGTCAGCGGGCGACTGGGCACCGGCGCCGTACCCGCCTCGCTCGGCGGCGCCCAGCTCCAGTTCACCGAGATCGACTACGACGCCACCAACGGTCTCACGCTGAAGGGCCAGGTGGCGCTGCCCGGCGCCGCGGGAGGCGCGGCCGTGAGCCTCGCTGGACAAGTGCAGGTCACCGCGGCGGGCCTCTACGGGACGCTCACGGCCGACGCGGGCAGCGACAGCGCGCTGGTGGCGCTGGGGCAGGATCCCGCGCGGCTGCTCGTGCGCCAGGCCCGGGTCACGCTGCCGGGCGGCACGGTGAGCCTCTCGGGCGCCCTGGAGCTGTTCGGCCTCGACGTCGGGTGCGGCGGCGTGCAGGCCTCGCTCGGCGCGGACGGCGGCCTCACGGCCAGCATCGCCTGCATGCCGACGGCACCCGTGCCGCTCGGCGCGGGCGGCAGCCGCGCCCAGCTCGCGCTCCGCAGCGTGACGGGCGGCTTCACGGTGCCGGCGGGCGGCGCCGCGCCCAGCGAGAGCTTGTCGGTTTCGGCGGAGCTGAAGCTCGACGCCGGCGTGAGCGCGTCACTGAGCGGTGGAAGCGCGAGCGGCGCGGCGAATTGCGGCGGCACGATGGCGCTCACCGTGGCGAACGGCGCCGTCAGCAGCTCGTCGTTCAGCGCGCGCTGCGACGCGAGCGAGTCCGACGCGGACCTCGGCTGGCTGCACGCGCGCCTCTCCTCGCTCGCGCTGCAGCGCTTCGCCTACACGCCGGGGCAGGGGTTCGACTTCGCCCTGACGGTGGACCTCGCGCCGTGGGTCCCGTCCATCGCGGGGCTCAGCCTGCCGGCCGCGACCGCCGTGACCATCACGCCGGCCGGACTCGCCATCCCGGCGCTCGACGTCGCGATGAGCGGCGCGGCGTTCGACCTCGCCGGCTTCGGCGTGAAGGTCACCCACGTCCGGTTGCCGGCGTTCACCCTCTCGTGGAGCGACTGGTCGGCGGCATCGGCCGACGGCTTCCAGTTCTCGGTGGACGCCGAGGTCTCGCTGGCGTCGCTGCCGGCGGGCGCGCCGGCCTGTCTTACGGCGCAGCCGTTCATCATCAGCAACGCGACGATCGCCGGCGGCAGGTTCAAGGCGCACCTCGACGAGCACCGGTTCACGCCGCCGTGCGCCCTGCAACTGGGCTCCAGCGCGAGCGGTGCATCGTCGGGCGGCAACGGCGCGTCCGGCAGCGGAGCCTCGGGCGCTTCGGGCGGGCCGAGCACGGGTGCGGGCGATCCGTACCAGGCGCAGCAGGAGCCGCCCGTGGGGAGCCCGCCGCGGCCGGACACGACCCAGCACTGGCCCGCGGACCCCGCCGCGGCAGCGGCGCTGCAGCAGTCGGAGGAGGGAACGATCCTGGCGGCGGACTCGGCGTGGCGCCGGGGCCTGAACGACCCCTCGTGCGACAGCACCTGCGCGGCCCGGTTGGAGCAGACCTACGATTCCACCAAGGCGGCCATCTTCGCCACTTGGCAGGCGCGTGACATGGGCAGAATCGCGGCCAGGAACACGGCCTGCATCGATTCGTTGCGGAGGGTGGAGCTGGCCGGGGGGGAGGGGACCGGTAATTGCGGCCTCCTCAGCCAGGGCGACAGCATCATCAAGGCCCTCCTGCCGAGGCTCACGCCGCCAACGCCGCCCGCCACGCTCGACTGTACGGACGAAGGGGCCTACTACGTCAGGCTCGTGTTGGGCGCCGAGCGCCAGCAGCAGCTCATGGGCGAAGACTCCGGGGGGGAAGACGTCAGTCAGACGCTCTCCTCGCTGTTGAACTACTGCCGCAGCCAGGCGATCAGCCGGGCCCTCGCGACCTGTAGCAGCAAGCCCACGCGGGCCCTGGCGGCGCACGACATCTCGGCAGCGCTGGGCGCGGAGCGCCAGGCTCAGCTGATGGGGCTGCCGGCCCCCGAGACGAGTTTGGAGCAGCTGGTGACGCCACAAGCCTGCCCGGTCTCCAACCCTCCGGCGAGCGGCGCGGCGGACCTGCACTTCCGGACGGACCTCGCACTCGGGCCGCCCGAGGCAGGCGGCGGGCCGTTCGCGCCGCCGCCCGTCATCGAGCTCGACAGCGTGGTCGCGGCGCGAACGGCGCGCGGGCCGGTGGTGGCCCCGCGCCTCCCCGCGCCGGACAGTGCGCCGGCGTCGGGCGGCATCGTGCTCCAGCTCGACAGCGTCGGCGGCGACCTCGAGATCGCCTTCACGCCCGACCTGCTGATCGCGCAGGTCCCGGCCATCGCGGGCTCGATCGTGCTCCCGCCGATCTTCGACTGCCCGGATTCGACCCAGCGCCAGGTGCCGCTGATGTCCCGGCTCCGGTTCGGTCCGCAGGGACAGCTCGACGGCACCATCCAGGGCTTCCTGCCGAGCTGCCCGATCGACCTGGCAGCGGTGCAGGTGACCGTCACCGACGCCTCCCTCACGTTCAGCACCGCGGGCGGCGCGCAGAGCATCGTGCTCGCGGCCTCGGCCACCGCGAGCTTCACGCTGGCCTCGAGCCCGGTGACGGGCAGCGGCTCGGTGGCGATCGATCTCCTGCACGGCCGTCTCCTCTCGGGCAGTCTCGAGTTCCAGGGCCCCTTCCAGATGAGCCTGCCGCGGCAGCCGTCGGTGCTCTCCTTCACGCTCCAGTCGGCGGGCCTCGACTCGGCCGGCGTGCACGTGGACGGGCGCGCGCAGCTCGCCGTGCCGGGCGGCGCCACCATCGGTGCGACGAGCTCACGATCAACCCGCAGACGCTGGGCGTCTCGTCGGGGCAGGTGGTCTTCGACGCGCCCTTCGCGCTCGAGGTCGGCCTCGCGGCCGACGGCTCGCTGTCGTGGGGCGTCGAGCCGCTCGGGGCGGCGCTGACGGTGCAGACGGGCGTGCGGGTGGACCTCCCCGTGAAGATCGCGCTCGGCGCGGGCGGCCTGACGGCGAGCGGGAGCGGCACCGCGCACCTGGTCTTCGGCGGCCGCGACGTAGACAGCCTCGTGACGGCCTTCTCGCCCGACTTCGCGCTCGGCTTCTCGCCCCCCGGGGTGAGCCGAGGCTCGGTGGACTTCCAGCGCAGCGGCGTGAGCCTGGGTTACATCGACGCCTCGGGCTTCCATCCCAACCTCGCCTACTTCGCGGGCGAGGCGCTGCCGGCGAAGTTGCCGCTCCCGACCGCCGACCTGGCGTACCTCGAGCTACGCGACTCCAGCGGCACCCTGCGGGTCAGCACCGCGAACACCGGCAACGGCATCCGCATCTACACGGCGCCTGGCGTCACGGTGCCGCTCGTGCTGCCCGCGCTCCAGCTCGGCAGGGCGACCGCCCCGCGGCTGCTGGTGACCTTCGATCTCACGCTCGACCCGCTCGGCGAGAACGTGTCGCTCGGATCCATCAGCGCGACGGTGCCGTCCGACGACGCCGACGCGTTCGACCTCAGCACGGCGGGCCTGCCGGTGGCGCTCGAGTCCGTGGCGTACACGCGCTCGGCCGGCGGCGGCTACCAGTGGTCGCTGGGAGGCGCGCTGCGGCTCTTCGGCCAGCGGCAGGAGCCGGGGGCCGGCGACTCGCTGCGGCTGACGGTGGACGGCACGGGCCGCATCACCGGGGCCGCCAGCCTCTCCACCGCGCAGACGATTCCGCTCGTGCCGGGCTCCCAGGCCGTCGTGCTCACGCTGCAGCGGGTCGCCGGCGCGTTCGCGGGCTCGCTGGCCGCGCGCTCGTTCCAGTTCCAGCTCTCCGCGACGGGCGGCCTCGCCCTGAACCTCGGCGCCGGCCAGACGTACCAGATCGGCGCCACGCTGGCGGTGTCGGACCAGGGCGTGAGCGTCGACTCCATCGCATACCAGGGCGCCGACACGGCGCGCTGGCTGGACCTGTCGGCCTTCCGGCTCGGCTTCCGCAACCTCCGCGTGCCGCAGCTGAGCTGGAGCCAGACCGGCGGATTCAGCTTCCAGATGCTGTTCGACGGCCTGTTGCAGTTTCCGTCGCTGGGGATCGACTCGCTGCCCCCCATCGCGGACATCTCGATCACGAACCAGGGCATCACGGTGCCGGCGTATTCCGCGCCCGACCTGAGCCTGGATCTGTCGCCGCTGGGCGGCTTCACGGCGACGCTGCTCGCGTTCCGCGTGGGCCAGTTCGCCTGGAACTGGTTCGGCGGGCAGGCGCCCTCGGTCCCGGGCTTCGGGTTCGACGTCGAGCTGGGCTTCGGAAGCCTGATGGACGGGCTCCCCGCGGCGCTCCAGAGCGCGAAGGTGCGGATCCTCAACGCTGGTCTCACAAACGGGCGGCTCACGGGCACGATCGAGCCCGTGACCTTCGCCACCCCGATCGACCTGGGGATCGGCAAGCTGACGTCGCTCGGCGGCCAGCTGCCGGCCGACGGCTCGGCGTTCGCCCTCACCGCCGGCTTCGACCTCGACCTCTCGGCCCTGTTCCCCGTCTGCACCGGCGGGGCGCTCCGGAAGACGGGCAGCACGCTGTCGATCGCGAGCAACGGGTGGGTCTCGGGCACCCTGTCGGGCGTCTTGCCGAGCTGCGCGAGCAATCTCGGTCCCTTCACGGTCGCCTTCAACCAGTCGGACGTCACGTTCAGCGTCGCGGGCTCGGGCGCGAGCGCGACCCGCTCGATCGTGGCGTCCCTCGCGGCGACCGTGAAGTTCCCCGGCGTCAACGCCGGCGACACCGTGTCGGCGTCGGGCAGCCTCCAGTTCGACGTGCTCCAGGGGAAGTGGCTCTCCGGCAGCATCGCCCTGACTAGTCCGTTCAAGTACCAGCCGGCCGACGGCAATCCGTACCTCACCTTCACCGTGCAGCAGGCGAGCCTCGACTCGGGCGGCCTGCACTTCACCGGACAGGCGGCGCTCGACACCAAGGACGGCGCGCAGGTCACGGCGCAGTTCAGCGGCTTCACGCTCGGCCTGCCCGACCTGAAGGTGAAGAGCGGGAGCGTGACGTTCCTCAGCAAGTTCGCGCTCGGCGTGGGCATCGCGAACGGCGCACTCACGTGGGGCGCCTATTCGCTCACCGCCGCACGGCCGTCTGGTCCGGCGTTCCGCGCGGTGGTTCCCGACACGGTCACCATCGACGCCCAGGGCCTGTACGTGGGCGGCACGGCCACCGCCGACCTCGCCTACGGCGACAGCGTGTTCGGCTCGCTGGCGGTGACCTTCACCGGCGGATTCCGGGTCGGCTTCGCGCCGCTCGCGGTGACGGCGGGCCGCGCGTCGTTCGTGCTCGGGAGCGATACGATCGCGCACGTGGACGCCGGCGGCTTCTGGCCGGGCAACATCTTCGGCGTGCTGCCCATTCCCGCGAAGCTCGGCCTGCCCTCGGCGGACGTCGCGTACCTCGAGCTGCGCGACGCGCAGAACAACCTGCTGATCGACATGCAGACATCGCCGAACGGCATCGAGCTGAAGACGAAGGCGGGCTCGGCCGTGCGGCTGGTCGTGCCGGCGCTCGCCGCGTCGGGCCAGGCGCCGCCCGCCGCCAACGTCTCGTTCGACGTGGTGGTCAATGCGGCGAGCCTCCAGTTCGTCTCGGGGTCGGTGAGCGTGCAGGCCGACGCCGGT
>Ga0335078_10015994_pt1 | contig 11131 bp, 7 predicted proteins | sample Lox_Sample_32_FD_206711 | JGI IMG/M metagenome (GOLD analysis project Ga0335078, IMG submission 206711) | Soil microbial communities from Loxahatchee National Wildlife Refuge, Florida, United States - Lox_Sample_3.2 | ecosystem: Environmental > Terrestrial > Soil > Wetlands | place: USA: Florida...
CGCGGGCTCCACGAGCGTGGCTCGGGCTGCCCTGATCAGGGAGGAGACCCCGAGACAACCGACTTCCTCATCGTAGGAGAACATCAGATGGACCGGCTTGCGCAGTTGGGCTCTGCGCCAGACCGGAGCGCGGGCCAGAACAGCGGCGATGAAGCCTTTCATGTCACAAGCGCCGCGTCCATGAAGGCGTGAGCCCCGAGCGGTCAGCTCGAATGGGTCGCTGCTCCAGGCCTGATCATCGACGGGCACCACATCCGTATGACCGGAAAGTACCAGACCTCCCGCCACCTGCGGCCCCAGAGTGGCGAAGAGGTTGGATTTGGTCCCCTCGGCATTGCGAACCAGGTGCGATTCGATCCGCAGGCCCGAGAGGTAATTGCGCATCCAATCGATGAGCGGCAGATTGCCGTCACGGGAGACCGTCGGAAAGCCTACGAGGTACCTGAGGATCTCGGCGCAATCGAGTTCCATCATCTGCTCTTTTGAGTGCCGGAGGGGACGGGCAAGGATTCTACCCGTTCGCGAGTACCCGGCACCTCGGGCGGCCGGGGTGCGAGATTCACGTCAACTCGTTGATTTGACGCCTCTTTCCAGCAGATCCCCTTGTGCCGCGCGGATCGCGGTGCCTCCGCCGTGGCAGCCTGCGCGATGGAGGGACCGGCCCTGGCACCGCACATTGTCAAAGCAGCAGTGCGTTTCGCGCCGATTTGCGCTTAAATGAATGGAGATCGGGGATTGCGGCGGCGTCAGGCCTGACCAAGCGCGGTTGCGCGGCGGTGCCCTCGGCACATTGCAGAAGAACAACATGAAACCCTCAAAGACTCCGGCTCGACCGTCGGTCGACCTCGATGCGACCGATGAGCTTCCCGTCCTCGATACCGCCGCATACGAGGCGGAGCTCCTCTCCCGGGAATCGACCGAACCGGCGGACGGCCCGGCCACGGCCACCCAGGCACTACCCGACACCGCACCTCCCGCTTTCGAACCACCGCTAGACCACGCGCCGCCAACCGTCGTCGCGGACTCGGCAGTCATGTCGGCGGTCGAGCGCTGGATCATGGAGAAGACGGAGGAGCTGCGGGCACACCATGAGGCGCTGAGTCTGGCGGAAAGCGAACGCTCCGCCGCCGTGACCCGTGCCGGCGCGCTGAGCCGCGAGCTCGCCGAGAAAAGCGCGGCTCTCGAGACCCTCAACGGCCGCGAGCGAGCACTTGCCGAGACGCTGAACCGCGAGCAAGAGGCGGTGCAGCGGCGCAGCGTAGAGTTGGATGAGGCGCGACGCGCCGTCGAACGGCTCACGCAAGAACTCGCCGATGCGCGGGCCGCCGAGGCACGGCAGAGCGAGGCGCTGGCAGCCTCGGCTGCGCTGATCGAGCTGCGTTCCAGTGAGCTTCAGACTCTGCAGCATGCGCACGCAGCGCTCATTGCGGACCGCGAGCAGGCGGCGCGGCAGCTTTCGCAGCTGCAAGCCCGCTTTGGCGAGCTCGAGGCTCGCGAGCGCCAGGCGCAGCGCACCATCGAGGAACAGAACCGGACTCAGACGGAGCTCACGCGCCGCTCGCAGCAGGAGACCAGCGAGCGCGAGCGCCTGGCCACGGAGGTCAAGGCGCTACAGGCTCAGCTCGCGAGCTGCCTCGAGAGCCTGCAGAGTCGCGAGTCGTACCGGGTGATCTACGAAAGCACCCTGCAGGAGTTGGACGCGGAGCTCGCGGCGGCGACTGCCCGGACGGCAGAGCAGGAGTCCCGAGCCAAGCAACTTGAGGCCGAGATCCAATCGCTCGATCGGCGGCTCGAGGATGCGCTTCGCGAGCGCCAGGAGGCGCGCCATTCGCACGATGCGCAGATCGCTCAACGCACCGCCGAGCGAGATGCAGGCGAGCGCCAACGGGGCGAGCTGCAGTCACGCCTCGCTGAAATGACCGCCAAACATGACGCGGCAGCCGCACAGCTCCTTACCCTGGAGTCGGCGCTGACAGCCGCGCGCCAGCGTGCGGAAGCTGACGCCCTCGCGAGCTCGACCGCCGCGGAACGGGTGCGCGAGCTCGAGTCTGAGATCGCCTCGCGCAAGACCGAAATGAACGAGACGCGCATCGAGAGCGAGCGCAATCGCGAGCTGCTCGCGGATCTGACGTCGGCGCTCCTCAGAGGCCAGGCCATGCTTGCCGACCAGTCTCGGGTGCTCGAGGAGCGCGAGACCGCGGCGAACACCCTGGCCGCAAGTCACGCGGAGCAGATCGCACTCGTCACCAAACTGCGCGGGGAGATCGAGGAGCTGACCGCCCGGCTGGCGAGGCCGGAAGCGGAGCGCCGCGCACTCGAGGAGCGGCTGGCGACGCTCACCCAGGAAATCGCGGAGGGAGACTCGCGGTTGACCCGTCTCGAATCGACGAACTCGGAGCTGCGCGCCAGGGTTGGACAGCTGAGCACCTCCCTCGCCGAGCGCGAGGCCGAGCTCCAACGCGCCACGCAGATCGCCTCCATGAACGCCTACGCGCTTGGACGGGTGCAATCGAGCATCGATGAGCTCGGCCGCACGCTGACCACCCGCGAGGAGGGATCCTCGCAGACTCAGGTCAGCGTCCTGACGCGCGTCGACAACGGCCAGAATCACAGTGTCGTGCTGCGCGGGCGGACGACCATCGGCCGCGATCGTGACAACGACCTTCCGCTCGCCATGCGATCGGTCAGCCGTCATCATGCCGTCCTCATTCCCGCCTTCCGGACCGCATTCGTCCAGGATCTGAGGAGCACCAACGGCGTGCTGGTCAATCAGCGTCGCGTGCGCTGCGCGCGCCTCGAGCACGGCGACATGATCAGCTTCGGCGAGGCGCAATTCCGCTATACCGTCACGCCGACGCCTGCGGGGGTGGCGCCGACCGCATCGAGCGCATCGACCCGCCACGCGAATTCCTGATCAACACGCCCGGCGAGCTCGCGCAATCACCGATCACAGCGCGGCGAGGAAGGCGGCCAGATCTGATTTCTGCTCCGCGGTCAGACCCATCTCGAAGCGCTGATTGTAGAAGTCGACCACCTGCATCAGATTTGCCGCGGAGCCGTTGTGGAAGTACGGAGCACGAGCGGCGAGTCCGCGCAGAACCGGTACCTTCACCTTGTAGAGATCGCTGCACTTTCCGGTGATGAGGGCCCGCCCGGGATCAGTCGTGTAGAAGGAGACGGTTTGAGTGGGGTCAGTGGTATCCGGGCAGCCGCTGATCAGATACACCGGCAGGTCAGGCAGGCTGAGTTGGGTGAGCGCCGCGGAGATCTGCGGATTGCTCTCCGTGTTCGGTAGCGCGCTGTGCGAAGCGCCGATGTCGAACATGCCCGTCAGCGAGCGATCACCGGTATTCGGCGTGTCGTGGCAGGTCGCGCAATGCGTCACTCCCCCTCCCCCGGTGATGAGCGGTGCGGTATCGAAAACCACTTCGCCGGCAGCGATCGCGGCTCGGGCCGCGTCACGGTTACCCTCCTCAGGAGTCGCCGGGATCATCGGTACGTCCCAGGCGGTGAACAACGTCATGGAGGACGGGTCGAAGGGCATACCCGTCGGATCGCTGCCGCGGGCATCGTTCATGCCGGGATAGAACTCCTGCCGCGAAAGTACCAGGGCACCGCCCTGGGCGCCATCCGCCATCAGCGCTCCCGCGCGCCAGTCGAGAGATTGCGCCGTATAGAGTCCGAATTCGAAATTCACGATGTCGGTGAGCTGCGCGTCGGTTGGTGGCGCCAGCGCCTGCGCGTGGCCGGTCGTGGCGTCGGCCGCCTGCTGCTTCAGGTCGATCAGGAGATTGCCGGGGTAGGGATCCCCCACCCCCAGAGCGGCAACGGTTTCGCGGCCGTCGATCATGACATCGCTCAGGAAGGAGAGGTTGGTCGCCGGCAGCGGCCGACGAAAGACCGAGATGTCCTCCTGCCCGGTCTTGGGATCCATCATGATCGCACAGCCGTACGGGTCGTGAACCACGCTGATGGTGAACTGCGCGTTCGCGGGCAGCGGGATGCTGATTCGGAAGAGCCCGTACTTGAGGATGAGACTGTGCGCGGCCGGATCGCCCCGTCGGGCAGTGGGGCAGTTGGCGCCGTCGACAGGAGCAAAGAGCGGGTCCCGACCCTGCGTCAAAAGAAACGTGAGGCTGGCGGCCACCGGGCTCAACGAGAAGGCCTCTTCGGGAACGTGGCACGTCCCGCAGGTACGCCCGTTCGTGCCGAGAGATTGGAAGAAGGCACCCCGTCGGTTGATGGCGCCCGTGGTGCTCAACGTCTCGAGGATTCCGCTAACGTCCGGAAACTCCTGCGGCTGAGGGGTCGCCGCCTCGGCGGCGCACGCCGTGACCGGCAATGACGCTTCGGCCAGCAGGGCTGAGAGCCCGAGCACGGCCACCATGGTGTTTTTCATAATTCCGTACCCCCGGGGTACACATTGGAGGACTCTGCCTACTAGATCGGATTCGAAAACCGAAACCCGACATTCGGCAGGTGCCGGAGACTGTCGATCCGTGGATTTCTCTGGCATCCTTTTGCCGAGCGAACGAATCTCGAATGGGAGCATGGCCGAAGAGCCGCAAGATTCCGCCAGCCGAGCCCGTTCCGAAGGGAACGCCGAGCTCAACGAACAGCTATTCGCATCGCTCTACGCGGAGCTGCGGCGGCTCGCCGACAGCAAGTTGCGGCAATACCCAGGGATGTCCGTCAGCCCGACCACCCTCGTGCACGAGGCCTACGTCAATCTCGCGGGCCGCGAGGGGATGCGTTTCACCGAGCGCGGCAGATTTCTGAGCTACGCCGCCCGCGCCATGCGCGGCCTGCTGATCGATTTCGCCCGGCGGCGTCAGGCGTTGAAGCGGGGCGCCGGCCTCGAGATCACGCGTCTCGATACCCACGTCGATGCGGAGCCGGCGGACGGTGCGCATCTGGAGCGGCTTTCAGGCGCTCTCGACGAGCTCGCGGAGCTCGACCCGCGGCTCGCGGAAGTGGTCGATCTCAAGTACTTCTGCGGCTTCTCATTCACCGAGATCGCCGCGCTGCACGGCATCTCCGAACGCACCGTGCAGAGGGACTGGGAGAAGGCGCGCTTGATCCTGTACCGTCAGCTCGAGGAGCTCTGAAGCGGAACCTGGCGATTGAACCGCTCCCGACCCGAGCAGAGCACTCTCGCACGGCAGGATTGCCGCGCGTTCCGCCGATCATGAGCCGGCGAGCGAGCGCGCGAGCAGAGTGGACGGATGGTCTTCGCCGAGATTGTCTTGCAGTTGACGCAAGGCGACCTGCGCCGAGGAGCGCATCGTCGCTCCATCGCCGAGCGCCTTTGCACAACGCGCGCGCAGCAGCAGCCCTTCGCCGATCCAGGCCGATGAACTGCGGTCCACCGCCTCGCGTTGAGCCTGAGTCACGATGGCATCAGCCAACCGGCACGCAGCCTGGGGTTCGCTGCGCCGGAGCGCGAGCTCCGCGCGCAATACATTGACGTCCCGGCGTGCAGGCGTCGGTACGCCATCCGCATCCACGGCAAGCCCCGCCGCGCGCGCCAGCAGTTGGTCCGCGCCGGTCGGGTTTGCGTCGAGCTCGAGGAGCGCCTCGGTGCGCAGGACCGGGACCGCCTGGGCACCGCCGCGAGCAATGACTCGCGTGGCGATCGAATGCCACCGACCCCATAGGAGGTATGCGGCATCGCCATCCCCCGCGAGCATACGAGCTTCGATCTCGAGCAGTCCGCGATCGAGCTGTTCCTCCGGAGTACCAGTCCCCTCCGGCAGCCCTTTCAGTGAATCGGCCGCGACCGCCGGTTGATTCAGGGCGATCAGCGTCTGGGCCCTCAAGACCGTTGCTTCTTGGCTGATGCTCTCGGACCCGTGCGCTGTCGCGAGCAAGACGCCCGTCAGCTGTGCCGCTTCGCGCACGCGACCGCCCGCGAACAGAGCTGTCGCTTCGTGGAAGAGGTGAATCCAGGCGCTCATGGTCTGCGGCGGTCCTGTCTCCGAGGCGCTCGCCCTGATCTGCCGCAACAGGGTCACGGCAATAGCATTGTCGCCTGCATACGCACGCGCACGCGCCACCGCATTGAGTTCGGTGAGGTGCTCCAATTCGGAATGCACCCCGGCAGCCTCGACTTCGTCGAGCGATTTCTGTGCCGCTGCAACAGCCGCCTTGTTCCTGCCGAGCGCCGTCGCGATGTAGCTCTGGACCATGTGGCACTCGGACCGGACCTCGGGCCGGATGCCACTCAGACGGTCCATCGTCTGCATCGCGGCATCGACCGCGCGCTCAGCGTCCGCATCTTCTCCCAGATCATCGAGCACGTTGGCGAGGTCACAGCCGACCTGGACGACAGCGACCCGATCACCGCTCAGTTTGGCGTCGACCGCAGCCTGTCGGAACAGCTCGCTCGCCGAGCGCGCGTAGCCGAACTCCTCGTAACGCCCCGCGAGATAAACGAGCAGAGTTCCGCGCACCTCCGGATCCCGATAGTGCTGTTGCTCGAGCAGCTGGCGGGCGCGATCGAGATTGGCGCGCACCGCGCGGGGCGTGGCGTCGCGGCTGAAGTCATCGAGCAACATGATGGTGAAATCTCCGACCGAATCCGCCCGGCGTGCCTCCTGTACGGCTGAATCCCGCTCGCGACCGGCACGGTGTGCCTGCCACAGTGCGATACCGGAGATCGCGACCAGTGCGATCGCCACCGCTGCCGCGCTCAACACTGCTCCGCGACGACGACGCAGGAGCTTACGGGCCCGATAGCTCCACGTGTCGGCTCGAGCCGTCACGGGCTCATCCGCAAGGTACCGCCGCAGGTCATCGGCGAACGTCTGCGCCGTGGAATAGCGTTCGGCGGGGTCCCTCTTCAGGGCCTTGCCCAGAATGTTGTCGATATCACCGGCGAGCGAGCGGGCAGGAATGCCTGCAACCGAAGCGACCGCGGATGCGCGCTGCGGATTGCCGGCGAGGATCGCGTGGAGAGCTTGACCGCCGGCGTGATCCTCCGGCATCACGGCGTGCTTGCCGGTGAGCAGCCGAAACAATACCAGCCCCAGGGAGTAGACATCGGTGGCGGTCGTGATCGGCTGCGCCAGAATCTGCTCCGGGGCTGCATACAACGGCGTCAGCGCCGCCCAACGGGTCTGGCTGAGCGCGCCCACGCCCTCTCCTTCGTCGAGCAACTTCGCGATGCCGAAGTCGAGCAGCTTCACCGTTCCAGCGGCTGTGACCAGGATGTTGCTTGGCTTGATGTCGCGATGAACGATCAGATGCCCGTGGGCGTGCACCACTGCGGCGAGGACATCGAGAAACAGTCTGATCCGAGCCTCGAGTCCGAGCGCCTGCCGCTCGCAATATGCATCGATAGGCTCCCCTTCGACGTACTCGAGTACGAGGTACGGCTCGCGCCCATTCAGGACTCCGGCATCGATCAGCCGCGCGATGTGCGGGTGGTCCAGCCGGGCGAGCAGGCGGCCCTCGGCACGAAAGCGGCGCTCACCATCGCTGCCGAGAAAATAGGCGTGCAGGAACTTGAGTGCGACCGTCCCCTCGAAGCTGCCATCCGCCCGGTGGGCCCGCCAGACGCTGCCCATGCCGCCGTGGCCGACTTCCGCGTCAACCTGATAGGCGCCCACCCAGGTGCCGGCGAGTGAAGCGCGCTCGAGATCGCGTACCGGGACGCCAGGACTCTCCTGCAGGAAATCCGCAAACCTTTCGCTCCCGCGCGCCGCCAGCAATCGCTTCATCCACGCGGCACTGACCGGATCGCGCGTATGCAGCGCCGCCAGCCACGACTGCTGCTCCGATTCCGGCAGCTCGAGCACTCGATCGAGCTCGCCGCTCAGGACGCGCCAGCTCTCCGCACTCATCCCCAGAGGCGGATCATCCGAATGATTCATCGGAGTGGACCCGGTGTTTTTCTGGAGAATGCCGCAGTCCACGCCCGGCGGCAATAGCAGGTCATTCGCCACCCCGGAGACGTTCCCCAACTGTTTGCGCGCACGGTTGCCGATGCGCACCGGATGGCTGCCGCCGCGAAAGGGCGAAAAAGCAGTCGCCTGGTCGCCTAAGCGCTCAGGCTTCTGTGATGGCGGCGAGCTTCTGGATGCGCGAGAGGTTGCGGCGCATGTCCGGCGCCCGAATGTCGCGGCGGCAGGAGACGCGCGGAATTCAAAATGAAGGTGAGCTCGGACGCCACGTGAATGAACGCGGCCAACAGCGGGTTTAGGAGCCCCACGGCCGCCAGTGCGATGCCGAAGGTATCCACCCCGATGGTGCCCGCAAAGTTTGCCCAGATGATTCGTCGGGTGCGGCGCGCGATGGCAAGCGTCTCAGCGAACTTCGCCAGGTCGTTCCCGAGCAGTACGACGTCGGCGCTCTCCCGTGCCACATCGGTGCCGGAACCCATGGCAACGCCCACCTGCGCTTCTATCAGTGCTGGTGCGTCGTTGATCCCGTCGCCGACCATCGCGACGATGCGATGCGCACCGGCGAGGCGCTGGACGTAGGCTCGCTTTTGCTCGGGGAGCAAGTCGGCGGCCACCTCGGCAATGCCCAGCTGCGTCGCCACCGATTCGGCCACGGCCCGTGCGTCCCCCGTCAGAAGCACGGTCCGCGCGCCCATCGCTTGGATTGCGGCAATGGCGCTTCGCGCCTCGGGTCGGATGCGATCTGCAATCTCGATGGCGCCAAGGAGAGCCCCGCCTCGCGCGACGTAGACCTCGGATGACCCTCGATGCGCATTCGCCAGAGCGTCTGGTACCGAGATGCCATGGTCCTGCATCAGAGTGAGATTCCCGACGAGCACCTCATCGCCCGCGACGATCGCATCGATCCCACGGCCCGGCCGATAGCCGAACCGTTCGGGCTCGGCGAGCGCGCGACCCGAGGCGCGCGCGTATTCCACTATTGTTTTGCCCAACGGATGCTCGGAGCGCAGCTCCGCCGCCGCTGCCGCATCGAGCAGCGTCATCGGGTCGACGCCCTCCACCGGGTGCAACGCCCGGATCTCCGGTCGTCCGAAAGTGAGCGTGCCGGTCTTATCCAGCACGACCGTGTCGACGCGACCGAGTTGCTCGAGATAGAGCCCTCCCTTGACGATGGCACCAGCACGGGCCGCACGGCCGATCGCCCCCAGGATTGCGAGCGGTGTGCCGGCGGCAATTCCGCACGCTCCCGCGACGATGATGACCGAGATCGTCGAGCGGATGTTGTGGGTCAGCAGGTACGTGAGGAGCGCCGCCCCTAGGGCGAAGTACACCAGATAGCCCGCCAAGCGGTCCGCCAGGCGCTGCACGGGAGCGCGGGATCGCTCGGCCTGCTCCACCGCCTCGATGATCTTGCCGTAGCTCGTGTCGCGTCCGATGCGCTCGGCGCGAATCTCGAGTGCCCCCGATTGGTTGATCGATCCGGCGAACACAGTGCTACCTGCAGTCTTCTCCACGGGAAGGGACTCTCCCGTGATGCGGGACTGGTCGACGAACGAGTTGCCGGCGAGCACGGTGCCATCTACCGGGATCCGGCCGCCCGGATTGACGAGCACGGCATCGCCGGGAGCGAGCTCCTTCGCGTCAACCTCGGAGACGCCGCCAGAGCGGCGAACCGCGATGGCTCTCGGAAGAAAGTCGAGCAGATCGCGGATCGCACGTCGGCCGCGCGAGACGGTCATGCCTTCGAGGACTTCGGCGATGAGGACGAAAAGCGTGATGATGAGGGCGGTGAAGAACTGCGAGATGGCCGCTGCCGCGATGATGGCGATGGACATCGAGAGCTCCATCGTCATCCGTCGCGCCAGAAGATTCTCGAACGCCTCCTTGAAGATCGGCCAGCCGCCGATTGCAAGGCCCAAGATTCCAATCACGCTGACGGATCGCAGCGGCTCCCAAACACGAAACCACACCGTGGCGGCGGCCAGCGCAACCAGGGCAATGCGTGCGCCCTCGGCCCACGAGAACTCGTGCTCGTGCTCGTGGTCGTGGTCGTGGTCATGGTGATCATGGCCGGAAAGGGCTGCGGAACGTCCCCCACGAGGGTCGACGTGAGCGGCAGGAGCCGTGGTTCTGAGCATGGCCTCATCCGCCAACTCAGGCGCGATTGCTCGGTGTGGCTGTTTGCTCATTCGAGAGCTTTCGGTGTCCCGCGGCGCGCTACCTCAGATAGGCGCGCACCACCTCGATCAATTCGTCGGCGCCCTCGCGCCGCTTCGCATCGCTCGCAATCTGCGGATCAGCGAGGTGTCTTTCGATGTGATCTTCCATCACTTCCACCATCAGGCCATTGATGGCGCCGCGCACGGCGGCGATCTGCTGCAGGACCTCTGCGCAGCCCCGTTCAGCCTCGAGCGCCCGCTCCAGCGCCTCGATCTGACCCCGAATGCGTCGAACTCTGGACAGAAGCTTCGACTTCTCGCGCGTGGTGTGACTCATCGCCCTCGCGACCTATACTATAGGTAGGTATTGTATATGCGGAACGGGGCTTCAGTACACCGCCGCTGATCCAGGCCGAACTGCAGCATCGGTGCGCGCAGACAACGGAGCCGTGGTCGTCGGGTTCGGTCGCAGAGCCGCCATCCCGCGCTACCGATCGCGCCTGCTCGCTCAGCGCTCCTTGGCGCACTGGGCGCAAGTGGCCTTGATCTCGACCACGGACGCCTCCACTCGGAAGCCGAGCGAGCTTGCGCGTTTGCGGAGCGTGCGATCGAGCACGAAGTCCCCGATCTCTGCGACCCGCCGGCACCGGCTGCACACGAGAAACTGTCCCGCATGCTCGTCCTCGGGCCGATCACATCCCAGAAACGCATTGAGCGTGTCCAGCCGATGCACGAGGCCCGCTTGCCGCAGAAAACCGACCGTGGGAGGGGCGGCCTTGGGCCGACCCCTGAGCAGCTGCGCGAGTATCTCGTAGGCGCCGATCGGCTCGTGCCGCCGCCAGACGATCTCGAGCACGCGCCGGCGAAGCGGCGTCAATCTGACTTGCTTTGCCGCGCAGACCTTCTCCGCCCTCGCCACCGCCTGCCGAACGCAGCGTGCATGATCGTGCGCCGCCGGCTGTCCGTTTGTGGAACCGCCCATTCGTTTCTGCCTTGCCTAGCCGTTGCGGATACGGAGACCGCCCCGAACTGCCACAACGTACGGCCAACTTTTACACTACGTAACAG
>Ga0335078_10015995_pt1 | contig 11131 bp, 5 predicted proteins | sample Lox_Sample_32_FD_206711 | JGI IMG/M metagenome (GOLD analysis project Ga0335078, IMG submission 206711) | Soil microbial communities from Loxahatchee National Wildlife Refuge, Florida, United States - Lox_Sample_3.2 | ecosystem: Environmental > Terrestrial > Soil > Wetlands | place: USA: Florida...
TGTCACCCCAGACCGCGTCCAGCAGCAGGTCGCGGGTAAATACCTGTCCGCGATGCCGTGCCAAATATTCGATCAGGCGGAATTCCAGACTGGTGGTCGGCACTTCGCTGCCACGCACGCAGACCTTCATAGCCAGGCTATCGATGACCAGATCGGCCGACCCTTTTCCGTTGCTCCCGGGCGCGAAGCGACGCAGCACCGCCTGCACTCGCGCAACCAGCTCGCGAGAACTGAAGGGCTTCACAATGCAATCGTCACCGCCCGATTCAAGCGCCAGGATGCGGTGCTCCTCCGCGGCATCCGCGAGCAGGAAGACCAGCGGCGTGCCCATCAAATGGGGATTCTCGCGGATCCGACGGCACAGGTTGAGCCCACTGGTACCGGGGAGCATCAGGGAAAGTAAGATGAGCGCGGGCGGGGTCGCCTCTGCTTCCGCAATGACCTCATCGTTGGAAAAAATACGGACGACGTAACCGACCCTTTCCAGGCACGCGCGCGCCTCCTGGCAGATGTCCATGTCACCGTCGATCACAAAAATGAGTTGTTGCATGCGCAGTCGCCACTTTCAGACACGCTCAACCAACAACCGCCGCGGAAAGTTTCTCGGGTTAGAGAATGTCCGAGGTGCCAGTCTGCCTCTTTGGTTGCGACCATCCGCAGAAGAACTCTCCATCTCCTCGCGATACCGTATCACGGCATCAGAGCTGTGCCATCACAAGCACTTCGAATGGGACTGCGGCGCAAACCGTTCCGTCTGCTGCGTCTCGGCTAACTGGCTTTAGTGCGAGAGTGTAGCTCTGGAAAGGTTACTGTTAGGTGACCGGAAGATGAATGCTGTGTAAATTCTCAACGCAGCCCTGTCCGACGGCCAAAATATCGGGCGATGGGACATTGCGCATTAATGTGACCCAGATCACATTCAGACCACGTTTATTCCAACTAGACTAAGGCTATCCTGAGGTGCGTGGAGGGGGACAGGAGTGAAGAACACAAAACATTCCAAAGCTGCGGAGCGGGCTGCCAATCTTCTGCGGGTTCACAAGTTGCACTTGGGGCTCTATGCGAGGGTAGCCACGGAGTTGGGGGTAAGTCCGTCCTATGTCAGCCTGGTGGCCAGCGGTAACCGTCGGTCTCATAAGATCGAGAAGGTTCTGATCCAGGAGATCGCGAGGATCCATTCCAACGGGCACTGATGCTGGCTGGTTCTCGAATTGCGCGGCTCCGCGGCGTGATAGCTAATCTGGGAAGGGTCATCACGCCTAGGGCGTGACTTGGGTGGGGTGGACGTTAGTTCCCGTCCTTGCAAACTCGTACTTCAACGTCCATTGGCTGGCGAGGTTTTGGCCGTCCTTGCGCGGGGGCACAAATTTCCAACCCGACGCAGCTCGCAGAGCGAGATTCGCGAAGTATTTGCTCGGCCCGGCAGATACCAGCCTACTGGCGACAACCTTGCCCGAGGGATCGACGGAAACCTTGACCTGCACCTTGACCTTGCCCTGGATGGTGCTGCTCGCACTTCTGGGAACCTCCGGTAACGACCTTTCCGCAACCGCTCCAGGAGCATTGGCCGAGGCTGTTGCCGCGGGCGCCGCCGAGCTAGACTCGACCGCGGTTGGGCGCAACCCAGCCGGAGCCGGTGCGTCCTTACTATTGTTCGAGCGACGACTGACGACCACCGCGCCGATTAAGATCGCGAGCAACAGGCCGGCGGCCACGATCGCGACGGGGCTCTTTCTTGGTGGGAGCGTTTTCTGCGGCAGAACAATGGCCGTCGGCTCAACAGCCACCAATTTCGGCTGCAATTGCGCAACAATTCCGGGCACCGTCCACCTGCTTCGCGGATCGCGCTCCAGGCAATGCTGCACGATCTCACGAAATGGCGAGGGCAGCACTTTAGACACACCAAAATCGCCGCCTTCCACAGCGACAGGCCTATGCTGCGTTAGCGCTTCGACTAACGTCACTCCCAGCGACCAAACGTCACAAGCCGGCGTCCATGGTCCGCCGGTCACGACTTCCGGCGGAATGTAAATGCTCGGCGCAACTTCGACGTGAGTTTCACCCGCCACCTGCAGTCGGTCGCTCGTAAGTTTGAGTTGATCACCCGTGGCCATGATGTTCGAAGGCTGCAGAGCGCTCAACACCAAGCCCTTGCTGTGAACGTAGGTTAGAACGTCGAGCAGCGCAGGGAGTAGCTCACGGCACTCCGCCGGTGTGAGCGGCCGGCTGGGGAGAATCTGAGCCAGGCTTTCTTCCGCATACTCGCTCACTGCGTAAAGCAGTTTGGTTCCATCCCGCTCATATTGCCCGATGTGAAAAATATGGAGCAGGTGGGGATGGGCCAGCTTACTCGCAACCTCCAAATTGCGAATCCGGGTTGTTCGTTGTTGCGGGCCTGCGCAGATGAGCTTGATCGCGGCTTTGTTGGAGCCCTGACACGGCTCGGTGAGAAATACTGCGCTGTGGTCGGAGGCTCCCAGATATTGATGGAGGGGAAACTTCCCGTCGACAACTCGGCCTTCCCAATCTCTCCAGGTATCGGGCACTTTGCTTCACCCTCGGGCCGCCAGAGTGAGCCCATTGTAAGCTATTGAAGGGCGAAGAGTAAGCATTCACAAGGGCTAAAGTGTGGTTGGCCGATGGGACAAGCCCCGGCTGGTCCGAAGGCAGTCGACGCTTGGGTTACGGCTTCTCCGGCTTCAGATCACAAGCCTTCCGCACCAGATCCAGGTTCAGGCCCGCGGGCGAGAATTCGGCAATGCGTGGACCGCGCGGAGTCAGGAACTCTATCTTGAAAATATTCGCTTGAATCAGTTGGCGGGTGGTTCCTTTATCCATGGCCAAGAAATCGCCGTTCACCCAGTTCCAGCCCTTGTGGGTGTGGTAGTTGTCGACGCGAACGGTAACTTCCATCTGCGGCTGTCCCCAGAACCCCGGGCGGTTGGGCCGCCCCAGGTCTCCGTTGGGGCGAAAATCGCTCAGCGTCCATTTGCCGTTGGTGCAGAAAATGCTGGTGGCAGGACGGTAATCACCGTCCAGGAAATTGTCAGCCGGAAGCCAAAACTTCACCCGCTTGGCGGCGGTCATTTTGTCTTCTGAAGACGACGTCATCCACTTGCCGCCGGCGCTGATGGCGTTGTCCTGGGCGCACAGCGCCGCGGCCGCCAGAAGTAAGGCAACATAGGCCAGAAAGTGCTTGCCGCTCAGCCTCGACCGATTTTGTTCGGGTTCAGACCATGCTGTTTTCAAGTGCGCTCCCGCCTGCGTTCGTCGCGGCTCAGCCTTCAAGGTGGCCGCTCCAGGCTACTATTTATAAACCCACAGAAATGAAAAAGTTGTGGCTAGACGGGTAGCGGTGTTGGTTCGGGCAAGGGATAAAACTATGAAGAAGGATCAGAACGAATAGGAAAGACCGCCCATGGGTACCACCTTGGCGCGCAGGCCCCCGTTGTCGAGCTTGATCAGGACGTTGGCGGTGATCAAGAGATGTCCCACGGGATTGATTTTGGTTCCGATCGCAAGGTTGTTGGTGCCGTACGCATCGCTGATCGGCTCGACGCCGGAGAATGATCCGGTCTGCCCCGGAATCGTGATGCTGCGCGGCGAAGTGATCTGCGGGGCATTGAAGAAATGCTGGCCGAGCAAATCTGCGACTACGGTCACGCGCTTGGTGACACCCGCATCCAGACCGCCGGAGTAGAAAAAGAAGCCGGGCATGTCTTGCTCAGTGCCGGACCGGTTGGTGGCGAGAAAGGAGGTTCCGTTCCACTGATAGCCGAGGTCGAGGTGGGGCGTAATCTTGCCGGTCCGCGAAAATGCCACGTAGGGCTTGACTCCGACAGCTCCCGATCCGAGGAAGTTACGGTCGTCGCCGGAAGGCACGCGCAGCTCCGTGCCCAGCGCCATGCGGAAGCGCTGCTTCTTGAGCAGCGTTCCCTTGGCGGAAAAAATCACGTCGCCGATTCCGCTGGCCGTACCTGGTATGAACTCCTTAAACGACGCTTTCGCAGTGGAGATGGTGCTGTACTCAGTTCCCGTTGAACTTACCCCCATGGAGATTCTTTCAAACGGAATAGCCACCGAGACATCCACCCGGCTGGTAAGCCCGAAGGAAGCGAAGATGGCGTACTGCTCGACCTTGGTGTCAACCCGATCGTGGGTTGCGGTGTAGACGGTATCGCCGTCAGCCGCATTGAAGAATGTGAAAACGATGGGAATGTTGGTCATATTCGTGCCATCGATTTCAGAGAAGCCGAAATGCTGATAAGTGAAAGCCAAGTACAGCTTGTGACGTCCGATGGTTTCAGCGCGCTCGCTGAGGATGGGACCAAAACTCTGATTGGAAGCAGTGTAGACGCCGAGTGATTTGTCGAACGTAAAGATGAAACCGGAGGCCGGCGTAGCCAGTGGCAACTGCGTGATCTGCGTGCCGAAAGCTTCGTTGAAGAAATTAAATTGCGAGACCGTGGTGTGGAAGGCCGTCGGAATAAGGCAAAACAATTTGGTGGAAGCGCAATTCTGCGCTCTGGCTCCTGCTGGGATCATCATGTAGCTGAATATGGCGATCACGACTGCACGCTTTAACATTGAGCTTCCCTCGTGTGACTGCAGCCCGGCTCCCAAGGTTCCTAGAAAATGTATTCTTTCCGCGCTCTACGATCTTCCCTTTACTGTCCGGTGACGGTGAGAGGCACGATCAGAGATGTCTGCACAAATCCGGTGGGCGCCGAACCCTGAGCGGGCACGTCCACCACGGTCACAAAATACTTACCCGGAGGGGTGGCTTGCTTGCTCCCCGAACCTCCTCCGGTAGTGGACGAGGCAGGCGGAGTAAATCCACCACCACAAGAAACTGCAAAGATAAGGAGGCTAGCCAGAAGGCCAAGCGCCAGGTAGCGCAGGAGGCTGTTTTTCCGCCGGCTGGCAACGCCCGCCCAAAGTCCCGTAAACATCAGACCGGGGAAAGCGAACCACGAGGCGTAAAGCGGGGCCATGTGTTTGAGGACGGGCGCCCGCAACTCGGTGGCAGTCCCTGAAGTCTGTACGCTGATCGTCACGCTCTGAGGAGTATCGGTGAGCGTCATGGTCGGCGGATCGGAGGTACACTCCAGGCCTAGATCCGAGGCTGACTCGGTGGCCCCGCCGACAACCGTCACCGTGGTGCATTCGAATTTGACCACCGGGTTGTTCGTGGAATTCGGCGGCGCAGTCAGCATCAACGGAGTGTCAGAGGATTGACCGGAGAAAACTGGCGGCGGAGTCGAGGCCGATACCAGCGTGACCTGCGCGAAGGCGGGACCTCCCGACTGACCCGAGCTGCTGGTCGCGGTCAAGGTCAGCGAATAGGTTCCAATCGCGGCATAGGTGTGCGTGGTGCTGACAGCGGCAGTCGTTCCCGTGGTGACCGCCGAGTTGTCGCCCCAGTTGATACTCGTGCCCACCGTTGTGGCGGAGCAGGTCGCGGTGAATGTGATTTGCAGACCAGTCGTTCCCGGACCGATCGTCAGGCTGCTGCACGTGGGAGCGCCGACTATCGCCACCACGGCAATCGTCGCGGTCTGGCTGTTCTTCGCTCCGGCCGCGTTGCTGACCTGGACCCAGTAGCTGGTGGTTACCTGCAGCACCGGTGTGGTGAAGGAGGCGCTGGTCGCGCTGCTGATGGGATTCGTCGTGACTCCAGTTGTTCCCTGATACCACTGATAGGAAATGGGGGCGGTTCCCGTCGCGGATACCACCAGCGTGGCCGTCTGTCCGGCGTTGATTGTCTGGCTGAGTGGCTGGGTCGTAATCGCCACGGGAATCACGACCGCGATCGTCGCCGTATCGCTGTTCACACTTCCGCCGGCGTTACTCACTCGCACCCAATAGCTGGTGCTTGCCTGGAGAGCCGGGGTGGTAAACGATGTGCTCGTCGCGCCACTGATGGGATTCGCCGTATCGCCGCTCTGCCCCTGGTACCACTGGTAGGAAAGCGGAGCGGTTCCAGCCGCCGTCACCGTAAGAGTTGCCGTCTGCCCGGCATTGACAGTCTTGTTCGCCGGCTGCGTTTCGATCTGCGGCGGGGCCGCGGTTCCGGTTCCGCTGAGCGCCACCGATGACGACGGCAAATTCAAGCTGAGAGAGAGCGTGGAGTTGAACGCGCCAAGTGAAGTCGGTGTGAAGGTGACCTGGAAGGTACAGGCCGCTCCCGCGACCAGGAGCAGGGCTGGACCCGTGCTCGGGCAATTGTTGGTTTGAGCGAAACCCGCGCCAACCGTAATCGGGCCAAAGTACAAAGGCGCGCTGCCGGTGTTGGTGAGCGTGACGGGCTGTGCACTGCTGGTCGTGTTGATGATCTGATTGCCAAATGACAGCGTCAGCGTGCTCAGACTCACCCCGCCGGTCTGTTCGAGAATCGATACTGTGTTATCGGAGGAGTTTGCAACTGCAAGATCGAGTCTTCCATCCGCGTTGAAGTCGCCGAATGCCGATGCGTCGGAGCCGTTGCCTGCGCCAACACCCGTACTTGCCTGGAAAGTGCCGTCGCCGTTGCCCAGATCGACGAAAATCAATCCGCCATTTCCAACCAGGGCCAGATCGAGTTTGTTGTCGCCGTTGAAGTCGGCGGTGGTGGCAAATACCAGATCCTGCGAGGCGACGGGTTGGCCGCTCTTCAGCGTGAACGTTCCGTCGCCATTACCCAACAGAACTGTGAGTATGCCGGTTGATCCGTCGGTGATGGCGAGGTCGAGCTTGCCATCCGCGTTGAAGTCGCCCGTGGTCAGACTGGACGGCGTAGACAAGGTAACGAGGGGCTGCGAAGACGCGAGCGTGAATGTACCGTCACCATCGCCGAGCAGAATGTCGACCCATGGGCTCGATTCGACCGCGACCGCAAGATCAAGAATGCCGTCTGCGTTGAAGTCGCCAGTTACGAGGGAAGTGGCGGTGCCGGCCACCTCTGGGAACGAACCGAAGCTGAACGTACCGTCCCCGTTCCCGAGATAGACATAGACGCTGCTTCCGGCGGCGATGGCCAGATCGAGCTTGCCATCTCCGTTGAAATCGCCGGTGATCAGCTGCGTGGGCGTGGCGTCAAAGCTCTCCACACTCAGCGTGGTGCCGGTCGTGAATGTGCCATTGCCGTTTCCCAGGAAAATGGCGACGTCAGGGCAGGTGCTGCCGTCATCGCAATTGGAGGCGTCATTAAGGAGAACCGCCAGATCGGGATTGCCGTCAGCGTTAAAATCTCCAACGGCTGCGGAGATCGCGTTCAACCCGGTTGTCAGCGTGGTTCCGGCGCTGAAAGTCCCGTCGCCGTTTCCGAGAAGGATGGAGACGCTCCCGGCCGTCAGACAGCTGGCATCACTGCCGCATTGATTGATCACGGCTAGGTCGGGTTTTCCATCCTTGTTGAAGTCCGCAGTTACGACGTAAACCGGAGTGGTACCGACGTTATCGGTCAACGTCGCGAAGGTCAGTGCATTCGTCGAAGCGGTTACAGTAAATGGAATCGCGTTCGAATTGCCGCCGCCCGGCGCCGCATTCGTTGCCGTAATCGACGCAGTCCCGAAGGATGCGATATCGCCGGCGGGAACAGTCGCTTTCAACTGGCCCTGGCTGACAAACTGCGTGGTCAGCGCCGCGCCGTTCCAGAGCACGGAGGCATTCGAGGCGAATCCAGTTCCGTTTACGGTCAGAGTGAATCCTGCGCCGCCGGGCGCGGTCGCACTTGGGACGAGGGGCTGGTTGATCAGCGGCACGGGAGAGACTCGCATCGCGGCTACACCCTCAGGAAACGTCCCCACTGTAATGGGGGTAAGGTTGACCAGGTTGTTTCCGGTCCCGATGATGGAAACCGTCCCGTCGAAGCTATTTGTCACGTAGACGATGCCGCCGCTCGCTCCCACGGCCAAGCCAGTTGGGTCTTGTCCGACCGTGATCGGTGAGAGCAGGGTATTCGTGCTGGTCGCGAGCGCATAAACAGTGGCTTCTCTTTGACTGTCCGTCCCGCTGGGAATACCAAGGTAGAGAGTCTGGTTGGGTGCGATCGCAAACCCATACGGGGAGGCGAGAAACACGCCGATGTCGAGCGTATCCCCGCTCACCACGACCGTGTTCGTGCTGGTCGCGATGACGCAGATTTCTACGTCTCCGGTGGTGGCATCGACCGCCGTAACGTAAACCGAAGTGCCGTCGGCTGAAACGGCAATCGAGTTGGGCTGACTGTTAGATGTTCCGGTAATCAGAATCGGGCTGCCCACCGTGTTGGTAGACAGGTTGATGACATCGACGCAGGCCTCGGTTGGCGTGGATGCAGGACACTCATCCGCAGCATAAGCAAACGCGCCGTCAGGCCGAATCGCAATTCCGGTCGGGAGTGTCAGCCCCGAGGTGATGGTGGTTGAAATTGTGTTAGTGCTGGTGCTGACGACGTCGATATGAGAAGCAGTCTGGCCTACCACCCCGGGCTCGACAACGTACACAAAACTTCCATTCGGCGTGACAGCGAGTGCGGTCGGATTGGCTGTGAGGGTGATCGTGGTAGTTACACTGTTGGTTGCTGTGTCGATGACCTCCAGCGTGCCGTTCGAACCTTCCGCCACGTAGACGGTGGAGTTATTTGGTGTGATCGCCACCCCGCTAGGGCCTCCGCCCTCGGCCAGTTGTACGGTCGTGATCACGGTATTGTTGATTCCGAGCACGGAAAGGGTGTCGGCGCTCGAGTTCGCAACATAGGCACAAGGATAGTTGGGACTGCTCGGCGCACACCCCGGAGTTTGTGCTGCCGCAGACCCTGGCAGCAAAAGCAGGAGCAGAAGCGCTGCCAGCAGACTGCTCGCTCTGCGCCCTGTGACCTTACCAGGAACTTCGGGGAAACCCAACGAAACAACGCCGATACTGTGCATGGAAAACTCTCAGTTTGAAGGAAAGAGGGAGGGAAGCATAGCGAGAAGTGGTGGCAAAGTCAAGACCAATTGCACCGTTTTCGGTTCACCTCGCTCCGAGGTTCCTGGATCAATCGGCACGCACGGTTTTCACAAGCCAATTGCCGTTCGTCCGGTTCAACACGATGTCGACGGAATCTGTTTGCGACGGCTGCACTTTGCCAGCGATGGTGTAACGCACCGATTGCTGGCATCGGATGGTGGCGCCATCCCCGCTCACCGAAGGATCTCCGCAGTCAAGCTGTACGTGTACCGCTTGCGCATTTTCGAACGCCGACTTGAGTGCCTTTTTCTGATTCTTGTTCATGCCCGGCCAAATCTTCTGCAGTTCGTCGAGGCTCTCGCTCTCGTAGGCTTCTTTGTAGTGATCAAGCGCACCGAAGATCGCCTTCTTGTCCGGAGACATGCTGGGCAGCACCGTGGTGGTCGGCGGCTGCGCATTCGCCGTCAGCACGGGTTGCGGAGGTGGAGTTTGTGCGACCGACGGCGTAGCCGCGGGAATCGAGCTCGGCTGCGAAGTGGTTGCAGACAGGTTGGCAGCGGAATTGCCCTGAGCTGCGGTTGGTGACGGACCGGAGATCGAGATGTTGCCGCCTGGCGTGACTTTTCCGGAAGAGGGAGACACGGTGATGGGCTTGCTTGCAGCGGTTTTGCTGCTCGGGGACTTGCTTACCGGCTCACGCTTTGCTGCTAACTCCATTCCACCGGGTGGAGTCGCCTTCATTGACGGGCCGTTGTCGGCGCTGGGAGCCGCAACTGGTGGAGGCGCGGGTGATGGAGTGACGGTGATGGTCGAAGTTTCATTTCCCGCGGCAGGCGGTGCATTCTGCACAGTCGATGTGGCACTCGGGGGCGCAACGGTTTTATGAGAGCGTAGGGTCAAACCAAGAGTGACTCCAACTACGACCACCGCCGCAGCGACGCCGCCAACCACGAGATTGCGATTCGCTGCGATCCACGACAACGGCTCTCCGCCGAGCCCCGCCGGCAGCTGACCAGCTTCTGCGATCGGCCCGGCATTCGCCGGAACTTGAAACATCCTGGGGTCGGTGGCCCGGCGGCGTTCTACCACTCCGCCTTCAGAGCCTCCCGCTGGCATCACGGGCGGCGGAGTAAGCACTCCGATTCCCGATGCCTGTCTCTGGCCAACGGCCTTTTGTTGTGCGGCGGCAATGGCGCGCACACGGGCTTCTTCTTCGAGCCGCGAAATCCTGTCGATTTCACGAGCGAGGCCAGGATACTGCTCGTGAACATCCCGCACTTGCAGCCATTCCTGCAGAGCCTCGTTGTAGCGTTTGTCCCGCTCGAATTTCTTCGCCTGCTGGACGCAATTGAGCACCAGCTTGCGGCGCTCCTGCACCGCCTGCAGCGTCTGTCCCCAGTCGGCGTGAGTGGGATATTTCTTGCGCGCATTTTCCAGAATCTTGATTTGCCGGTCCAGGTCCGGTTCACCCGCCAGTTGACGCTCCACGGCTTCGACAACCTGCTGCTTGCGGGCCGCCTCCACCAGGGCGCCAAATTCAGGAGACCGCGAGTAGGTCGTGGGCTGCGCGTCCAAAAACTCGACTGCCCGGTCAGCCGCGCCCTCTCGCAGGAACTGCTCCGTTTTGGCGATCGCAGCCTGCAGATCCCGCTGGAAGTCTTCGCTGCGGCGCCGGATCTCTTGCAGGATGACACGCAGCTGGTCGTCGTCGATTCGGCGCAGCGTGCTCTCCAGGAGTTCGATGGCGGGGTCGTATTTGCAGTCGGCCATCAGGTGCTTGGCGCTGCGAATGGCATCCTCGACGGCCTTGCGGTTAGCTTCCCTGAGTTCCTGCTCGCGCGCGACGCGCAACAGATCGTCGATCTCCGGAGAGTGCACAAAACGCACCTGCGCAGCTTCCAGAATCCGCACCGCTTCGCCGTGGGCGTTCCGAGCGAGCGCATCTCTTGCCTGCTGCAGGCTCAGATGCTTGGCCTTCTCCGCCTCTTCCCGGGTCACCCGCTCCTGCACCATGGTGAGCAGCGCTTCCAGCTGTGGCTCCTGGGGAATTTTGCGTAGGGCGGCTTGCAGCAGGGTACGCGCCTTGGCCGCCTGGCCGGCATCGAGCAACTGCCGCGCAGCCGCGATTTGCCCGCGGATGAAGGCCTTCTGTTCGGCATCGGCGCGCTGCTTTTCAGCCAGCTCCTTGAGTTGGGCCAAGCCGCGCTCTCCGGGGAAGCGC
>Ga0335078_10015996_pt1 | contig 11131 bp, 12 predicted proteins | sample Lox_Sample_32_FD_206711 | JGI IMG/M metagenome (GOLD analysis project Ga0335078, IMG submission 206711) | Soil microbial communities from Loxahatchee National Wildlife Refuge, Florida, United States - Lox_Sample_3.2 | ecosystem: Environmental > Terrestrial > Soil > Wetlands | place: USA...
TAGGATACCATGCTGGCAGAACCAAGTCAAACACAATTTCCGCAGGCTGTTCCGGCCGTTTCGCTGTCTGTCGCAGGGCGCGGGCCCCGGAACCCCCCCCGCGTTTGACAATGGATGCCCCCTATGGTAGTATCTGAGGGATTTTCCTATTCTAAATAGGATAAGACCGTAGCGGAAGAAGGGAAAAGGCCTTGCCCGTTACCCAATACAAGAAGGTTGAAAAACAGTTCGCTGAAAGGTTCGGGGCGTGGCTCCGGCGCATCTGGGTTTCGACCGTCAATTTCTTCAAGTACGTGATGCAGAAGGGGAAGCAGCGCTTCACGGTGATGCTGATCCCCCACTCGGAGAAGAAGATCTTCAATTTCCAGATCTCCTTCTTCACGCTCATTTTCGTCACCATCACGCTGGGCTTGGTGCTGGTGGGTTTCTTTCTCCTGGCCACGAACTTCACCTACACAAATGAAAAGATCACCAAGGTGTCCCAGGATCTCGCAAACAACCAGACCACCATGGAGAACCTGCGGGATGAGATCTCCGGCATCCGGAAGGCCGGCCGGACGTTCAAGGCCAGCATGGACAACGTGATGCGCGTCATAGGAAACCAGGACTACCTCAACGGCGTCACCGGCACGGAAGGCGTCGGCGCTCTCTATATCCCCCCGGAAGGGACGGACGGAAACAACATCAAGGAGCTTGCCGACCTGAAGAGCATGACCAGCCTGATGCAGAGCTCGGTGGAGCCGCTGGATGAGATCAACAAGGTCCTGAGCACCTACAAGGAGCTGCTTGCTGACACGCCCACCATGTGGCCGCTCAAGGGCGTGCGGGGAAACATCACCACGCGTTTCGGCTGGACCATCCATCCCTTCACCCACCTCGGGTACCTGCACACCGGAGTCGACATCGCGTGGGCCGCGGGAACGCCCGTGGAGGCAACGGCCAACGGCCAGGTTCTTCAGACCGGCTACACGGAAGACGCGGGGAACTTCATCACCATCCAGCACAAGTACGGCTTCACCACCCGCTACCTGCACCTGGATGAGGTGGTTGTCCGCAAAGGGGACCACGTCAACCGGGGAGACACCATCGGCTACGTCGGAAGCACGGGCCTGTCCACCGGTCCTCACCTGCACTATGAAGTCCGACTGGGGGCGAACTACGTGGATCCCATGAACTTCCTTTCCATCACTCCTGACCTGGCCGGGGTCAAGGTCAGCGGGAGGGCCACCGATTGAGCGACAGTCGGTTCACGGACGACGCCTTCATCAACTCCATCATCGGGGAGGGGACCCGGTTCAAGGGTGAGTTCGACCTGAATGGTCTCCTGCGGATCGACGGAGACTTCACCGGCGTCATCCGAACGCGCGGAAAGGTGCTGGTGGGCCAGAACGGGCGGGCGGAGTGCACGCTTCACGCCGCAACGGTTGTGGTGGGGGGCATCGTCCGCGGAGAGATCGTGTCCACGGAGAAGGTGATCATCCTGTCCACCGGGCTGGTCCTGGGGAACATCTCCACGCCGCGGCTCATCGTGGAAGAAGGGGTCATCTTCAACGGCTCATGCAGGATCACGACTCCCGGAGCGGAGATTGCGCGCAGCGGGCCGTCCAACGGCCAGAGGGCGTCGGCCAGCATGCCGCCGAAGGATGAAGTGGCCCTGCACGCGCAGAAGCACTGACGGGGTTTCGGCCCCATGGCGCGCATAGATTCGCTGGGAGAATCCTCCTCCTGGCTCATTCCGGAGAAAAAGAAAGCCGGGAAGAAAGAAAAGTCGCAAAAAAGAAGCTTTTCCGACCTGGTGGAATCTGCTGAGGAGAGCCAGGGAGCAGCGCAAGAGGATACCGGGCAGTCCGATGCCCGTCAGGGGATCCAGGCCCTCCTGGAAGGGGTGTTCGACTCCGGAAAGGCGCTGAAAAAAGCGCCCACCCTTGACAGGATCAAGGACTACCGGCAGAAAGTAAGGGATTTCGTGAAGTACGTGGTGCGTCACTCCGTCCAGGTGGATGAGACCACTTCGGGGCTGAACATCCTGAAACGGAAGCGTTTCACCCTCCTTCGGGTGATCGATGAGAAGCTGGAGGCCCTGGCCTCCTCCGTGCTGGCGGGACAGAAGGAACAGATTTCGATTCTCGCGCAGATCGACCAGATCAACGGTCTGCTGGTGGACCTCGTTTCCTGAGCAAGGAGCGCCCGGAATGAGCGATCATGACGATATCATCATGGAAGATTCCTTCCCGGAAGACGGAACGGAAGCTCCCCAGCCCGCCTCCCCTCCCGTGGCTATCGAGGGCAAGACTGTCTGGCGCGCAAAGGTCATGTACTCCAGCGCCACCGAGTTCTGCGAGCAGCCGGCAGGCCTGGAGGTCAAGGTGGGGGATATGGTGGTTATCCCCACCCGCTACGGCAACGAGGTGGCAAAGATCCTGGGAAGGGAAACGGACCCGGCGGAGATCACCGGTGAGCTCCGCGGCATCGTCCGGCTGGCAACGCAGCCCGACCTCCTCAAGGTGGAGGAGAACGACACACGGGAGGGCCGTGCGTTCGAGATCTGCCGGGAGAAGGTGGAAGCGCGCGGCCTTGCCATGAAGCTCGTGAGCGCGCACTACATCCTGGACGAGCAGAAGATCCTCTTCTTTTTCACGGCGGAGAACCGCGTGGATTTCCGCGAGCTGGTGAAGGACCTCGTTTCGGTGTTCAAGATGCGCATCGAGCTAAGGCAGATCGGCGTCCGCGACGAGGCGCGCGTGGTGGGCGGGCTCGGGATCTGCGGCCGCGCGCTGTGCTGCAACGCCGTCACCGACAGGCTGCGCCCCGTCTCCATCAAGATGGCCAAGGAGCAGAACCTCACGCTGAACTCCATGAAGATCTCCGGCCCGTGCGGACGCCTTCTCTGCTGCCTCTCCTACGAGTTCGACGTCTACAAGGAGGCGCGCCAGGCGCTGCCGGGCATGGGAACGCGCGTGCACTTCGACGGGGAGGAGTTCAAGGTGACGGAAATGAACGTCCTTGCCCGCCGTCTGCGTTTCCAGGGAGAAAGCGGGCGCGTCCTGGATGTCGGCTTCGACGCCCTGTCCCGCAATCCGCAGACCCAGGCATGGGAGCTGCACATCCGGGCGGGCGCCGAAGGCGACAAATAGCTCTCCCTAGTAGGTGACCTTCTCTCCCTTGGCCAGCTCATCCAGCTTCGTGAGCATGGTGTTCAGCTGCAGCTTGGTCAGCGCAAACTGGCTTCTTCCGTCCATGAAGATTGCGTCGAAGTCCCGGTTGTACGGGGCATAGACGATCGTGACCACCTTGGACGGGCCCTTGTTCATGAAGAACTTCACCGTGACGTCGGGCGTCGGAGGAACCTGCTTCTGGACCTCCCCCTCCGCCTGCGTGCCCACCACCTGCTGGTAAAAGGCCTTGAAGGAACCTTCTTCCACGTTCTTTCCGTCCACCGCGTACGTGGCCGTCACCGTGTCCTGCTGGTCCTTCTTCTCCGCCTTCTTGGTGACGCGCGTGATGGTCAGCGTGTGCGTGACGCCGCCGCTTGTGATCTCCATGCGGTCAACGTCGTCGATGTTGGGGATGAAGACGAACTTGTCCGCAAGGTCCCACGCCGTGGTCTTCAGGAACGAGAGGCTGGAAGTGTCCGTGGTGCAGACGCTGGGAGAACCGCGAATCATGAAGTACGTCTTGTCCTTGCCGTCGCTTCCGCCAATGAGGTAGTCGATGGTGTTGGACTTGTCCCGGACCACCACGTCATCCTGCGGCCTGGCCAGCCCGTACTGCGAAAGGTTCCGGGGGGCGTCGCTCACGAAGCTTGAGATCGCTATCTGCTGCGGCCCCTTGATGAACTGGTCCCCCTTGTCGGCGTCCACGCCGCGGGGAATTGCGTACGGCCGGGTCATCACGTATTTGCCGAAGCCGAACTGGTACTGCTTGGCCTCATCCGGGGTCTTCTCCTGCAGCTCGATCTGCGTGCCGTCAGCGCGTGTCAGGTGGAAGAACGTGACCTCGTCGTAGTTGATGGCGGGCGTGATCTGCTTGTCGCGCAGGTCGGAAACCGTCCAGTGCATCTGGTCACCGTGGTTCTGCCACACCGCGTACACTTTCGGGTCACCCTGCACCTGCAGGTAGTAGGTGTTTCCCGTGGGCGTCTTGTCGCCCAGGAGAAGCGTCCTTGTGCTGCCGTCCGCGTACGTGGCAACACCTTCCGCCCGCGGAGGCTTCAATCCGAACTGGGCCAGGTCCGTGGGGTTGGCATCGATCACGCGGTCCGCGGTGAGCGACGTGAACGTGAGGGACAGGTCGTCGACGCTGGACTGGTCCAGCGTGTAGGGAAAGGAGGAATCCACGGCCCACGCCTTCCCCTTCTTTTCCAGCGTGAGCGTCCCCTCCGCCCTGTCGGTCAGGGAGATCTTGACAAGCGTGTCCTCCTTGACGTCGATGAGCTTGGGGAGCGCGGCCGCCGCCTTCACGGGCTTGGGCCGCGTCACCAGAACGTAGGCGCCCACGAGGCCGCCAAACACCACGACGACGATGATGAGCGTAAGAAGGCGCCGGTTCATAGATGCCGTCTCCTGATCCAGACTCCGAATCCCGCTCCCAGCACCAGGAGCGGCATGAGAATGACCACCAGGCCGGAGAAGAGAAGCGCCTGGAGATTGCTCAGCCCCAGCCTCATTGTCAGCATGTCCTTGGGCCGCACGGTGATTTCATCAGCCTTCCCCCGCAGCCAGCCAAGCGTGTTGAGGAAGAAGTCGGTATTGCCGGGGATCTGGGAGGACAGGGACTGCGAGAGGAACCGAGCGGAGGCCACGACGACGAGCTTGGTGTCCTTCTTGGCGGGATCCGTTGCCGGATCCGTGATTGCCACGGCAAGCGTGAACGGCCCCTGTGCGTCCCCCTTCTCTTTGGCAAGCGTCTTTATGTTTTCAATGTCCCTCTTGCCCCAGGAGTTGTCGGAGGAGCTGAGGAGCGGCTCGATCTTCAATGATCTCTTGCGGAGATCCAGCGTCTGGATGGACTGGGAGAACGGCATGAGGATGGCCAGGTTGGCCGTCCGGAGCGGGGAAACGATGTCGTGGTATTCGAGCTTGGGGATCAGGTACATGGGGTTGCCCGCCGCCACGGCGTTCTGGTCTCCTTCAACCACTACCATGCTGCGGACCGCCACTCCGTAGCTCTGGAGGATTCCCGCGAGGTGCGGGAAGGCGTTGTCGCCCTTCAGGAGGTCGAAGATGAACTCCGCCCTTCCTCCGTTGTCCAGGAACGTCCTGATCTTTGCATCGTCCTCCGCGGATAAGTCGGTCTTCGGGGCAAGCACCAGCAGGATGTCGGCGTCCGAAGGAACGGCGGGAACGGTGAGCAGGGTCAGCGGTTTCACCGCGTAGTTCTCATTGCCCACGGCCGTGGAAAGCCCCAATGAGTCCAGCGTCTGCTCCCCGTGCCCCTGGAGGACGTAGATTGTCACGTTCTTGAGCGCCGTCACGTAGTTGATGGCCGACGTGACTCTCTGCTCCACGGACAGCGAGGTGAGAGTGGGCTGCTGGTTGGGGTTGGAGTAGTCGTAGTTGTACATGTCGTACTGGCCGATGGTCTTGAACTTGTCCCCGCACTGGACCACCACCGAGCCCGCGGCCAGGCCCTGGCCGGTGGTGTCGAACTGCCGCGCCCAGCCGGGATTGCGGTCGGGATCCATGGTCTGCAGCTTGATGTGATGGCTTCGGGACGCGTAGCGGTTGAGGATCTCCTTCACCGTGGGGTCCTCACTGCCGGCGCGCGCCACCATGGTGATAGTGACGTCCTTGGAAAGGCCGCTCAGCACTTTGAACGTCTCCGGTGAGAGGGAGAACATGTGGTTCTTTGTCAGGTCGATCTTTCCCGGGATCTGCTCCACCAGGACGTTGACCACCACCACGATTGCAAGGGCCGCCACCACCAGGAGCGTGGCGTATCCGCCAAAGCGCACTTTCCGGCCTGTGAACGAACCGACAAGCGAGCTGATGAATGATGTTTTTTTCACGGGCGTATCTCCCTTACATCCAGCGACGTTTCTCGATCATCCGGATGGTCAGGAATACGAACACGCCGGAGAACGAGATGTAGTAGACGATCGGGGCCAGCCCGAGAACGCCCATGCTGAAATCGTTGTACCGTTTGAGGAGAGAGAACCAGTTGAGCACGCGCGCAATCAGCCCTTCATAGAACGGCCGGTGCAGGATGAAAAGGAGCACCAGCACAACCGCCAGGACGATGAACGTCAGGACCGCGGCCCCCGTGCTCCGCGTGCTGAAGAACACCAGCGCCACCACCGCGATGGCAAGGAGCGCTGTGAAGACGAACCCCGATACGGCGTCGCTGGGGACGCTCTGCGCGATGAAGTCCAGGATCCAGATGAGGAGCAGCGCGGCAAACGTCTCCACGGCGGCAATCAGCTGGTTGTCCGTGAGGGAGGAGAAGAACAGGCCCACGGCGATGAACGATGACCCCAGGAGCAGGAACCCGATGTACCCGCCCAGGATCTCCCACCAGCCAAGACCGCCCAGCGCGAAGAAGCTCATGATGATGGGATAGATCACCGTGATGAGCAGCGTGATGAAGAAGACCCCGACGGCTGCCAGGTATTTCCCCACCACAATGCCGGTGATCCCGATGGGACTGGTGATGAGGAGCTGGTCCGTCTTCTGGCGCGTCTCTTCGGAGATCAGCCTCATGGTCAGGATGGGGACGACGAACAGGAAGATGAACGTGATGGACCCCAGGACGCCCGTGTAGTTGGGGTTCCCCGACAGGAGGTTGCTGATTGCAAAGAACACGCCGGCAAGGAGAATGAAGAAGCCGATGAACGTGAACCCGATGGGAGAGGCGAAGTACGCGGCCAGCTCGCGGCGGAATACTGCCAGCATGTCAGGATACCTCCTTCTCTTCGGTGATGAGGTTGAGGAAGATGTCTTCCAGCGTGAGGTCCATGGACTTCATCATCAGGATGGGGTACCCGGCCTTTGCCATGGCGTTGAACACCGGCCGCCGGACGTCCGCTTCCCGTTTTGCCTCAACCACCACGTCCACGGTCTCCGGTTCCTTCTTCCCCAGGGAGTCCACCTTCAGCACGTTGTCCAGCTTGCGAAGGAGCGGGAGAACGTCCTTCTCCGCGGCCGCAACGCGCAGCGTCAGCCGATTGTCCCCCACCAGGCCGCGGGAGAGGTTCTCCGGAGTGTCGCTTGCGACGATCTTTCCCTTGTTGATGATGAGCACGCGCGTGCAGACGGCCTGCACTTCCGGCAGGATGTGGGAGCTGAGGAGAATGGTGTGCTCCTTGCCGAGGTCCCGGATGAGGTTGCGCGTCTCAATGATCTGCTGGGGATCCAGCCCGATGGTGGGCTCGTCAAGGATGAGCACGGGCGGCGTTCCGATCATGGCCTGGGACAGCCCCACGCGCTGCTTGTAGCCCTTGGACAGGTTCTTGATCAGCCTGCCGCGCATGTCGGTGATCATGGTGCGCTCCATGGCCTTGTCGATGTTTTCCCTGCGGCGGGACCGCGGCACTCCCTTGATGTCGGCGACAAACGCAAGGTAGTCGCGCACCGTCATGTCCATGTAGAGGGGCGGCTGCTCGGGCATATAGCCGATCTGGCGCTTGACCTCCTGCGGCTCCTCCAGGATGTCATGGCCGTCCAGCTTCACGGAGCCCTCCGTGGCGGAGAGGTAACCGGTGATGATGTTCATGGTGGTGGATTTCCCCGCGCCGTTGGGTCCGAGGAAGCCCAGGATCTCACCCTTGTTGACCAGGAAGTCCAGGTGATCAACCGCGACACGTTGGCCGTACTTTTTCGTGACGCTTTCAACCTGTATCAAGGCATTCTCCTTTCTCTTGTCTGGTATACCAAAACGGAAATCCCGTGGCTATCTCACGATGCCAGGTCCAGGATCTCCCGAAGGTCGCTGATCACCATCGACGGCGGCTGCCGGGGTCCGGGCCACGGCTGCCGTCGGGGAGCATACCAGCACGCGTCAATTCCCGCGGACCGGGCTCCGTCGATGTCGGAGGCGGGATTGTCTCCGACGCACAGCAGTTCGCCGGGGGGGACCGCGATGGCTTCTACCGCTGCCTGGAAGAACCGCGGGTCCGGCTTGGCGAAGCCCAGCTCCTCCGATATGAGGAGAGCCCGGAAGCGGTCCTGGATGCCGGACCGCGCCATCCTGCCCCGCTGCACCACGCTGATCCCGTTGGTGACGAGGGCAAGCGGAAAGGTCCGGGAGAGATGCTCTATGACCTCGCGGGCATGGGGGAGGAAGTACGCGCGCTGGGAAAGCTCCGCCAGGTACCGGGAAGAGACCGCTGCGGCGTCCCCGTCCCGGCCCAGGCTCTCCAGGAGGGCCTGGAACCTGCCCGTCTTCAGCTCCTCCAGCGTCACCGCGCCCTGCTCGAACCTTCGCCAGAAGCCGTCATTGATCTGATGATAGCTGGCCAGTGCTTTCTCCCGGGGTACCCCGGGGAGCGCTTCCCCCAGCGTTGCCGTAAGCGCCTCCGTCTCTGCTCTGTCATAGTCGAAGAGCGTGTTGTCGGCATCGAAGAGAAAGCCCTTGTACCTTTTCATCCGGTGCTCAAGATCATGCGAAAAAAAGGCCCCAAGGGCAAGAGATATGGGTGCCTGCCCAGCGTGTCCTTAGGCGGTCTTGACTTTTCATCGAAGATTGATAAATTTACGCAGTTTCGGAAAGGTTCTCCGCTAACCCCTGTCAGGAACGTAGCAGAGACTCAATTCCACACCTGAGGAAAGGAGGGTAAGGATCATGGCCGAGGTTATCAGCAAGAACGCGAGGGTCGGGGTCGTCACGCAGAAGTTCTTCTGCAACTGCGGCGGCGAGATCAAGATGAAGCTCGTCTTCAACAATGGAAAGCTTCGCAACGTCGCCCAGTGCGAAAAGTGCCAGCGCCAGGAGCGCAAGCCCAGTGACTTCAAAGCATAGTTCGCGTGTCGCTTCGTAAGCGGACCCCAGGGCCGCCGCTGCTTCCCAAAAGCAGCAGGAGCCCTGGGGTTCTTTTTTTCAGAAGTGCTCGTCCGCGGTCGGCCCGTACACCATGGGGACCGGCACCTCGTTGAGGCGCAGGTAGACGGTCAGTTGGCCGCGGTGATGGCCCACGTGGGTGAACGTGTCGGCAATGACCACGTGCCGCGGGCTTTCGTCCACCACCCGGCCCGCTGAGAGCAGCCGCCATTTCGTCATGAGGTGCTCGTCGGTTGTGGCCTTCAGCGCGTCACGCGCCTGAGAGACGGACTGCTGGAAAAGCCGCTCCAGGTCTTTCGTGGTTTTCCACTCCGGCCGTGTGTAAGAAGAGCCTCCCACCGGGTTCAGGTCCAGCGCGTCCTGGCTGATCGTCATGGCCATCCAGCCCGGCATGGTGGCAACAAGCGCTGCCAGGTACCCCAGCGGCATGGACTTCGGGTGCGGCTTCCAATCCTGCCTGCCTTCCGGCACCCGCTGCAGGACCCTGAGGGAAGGGGTTGTCTCCCGTTCCAGCTGCGCAAGGAATATCTCCGTGAGCTTCATGGCAGAAAGGTAATCAATACCTCCAAAAAGAAAAACGTTCTGGCGTCTACTGCTATACGGGCGTAAAGTTCTATCCATGGAATCAATCGACCGCTGCCGGAGCCGCTTGAGCGCCCGGAAGATGCCGTGGCATGGCTGGAGCGGAGTTTTCACCCTGAGGTCAATCGGCCGCTGGGAGACGGAAAGCACCCGGACTACGCGCTGACTGTTGACGCGCTTCTGGATTCTGGGTAACCGCTGGCCGTTCCATGAAAAAGCCTCTTGCAATAACGGAATTTCATGGCTGACGCCATGAATGGACCTGGGCGGTGATCTCCTTTTCCACTCTTTCCAGCAGCTCCAGGACTTCCTTCTTTCCGTGGGGAGCGGGATGCATCGTCAGCGGCTTCACCCTGAACCAGGTGCCGCGCATGTTCGAGATGAGGCGCGCCAGGGTGGAGATGCGGTAGCCGCCATCCACTGCCACGGACAGAACGGGAAGAGGCGCGCGCTCCAGGATGATGCGGAAGGCGCCGCTCTGGAATGGCTGCACGTCTCCCGTCCGGGACCGGCGGCCTTCCGGGAAGACAGTGGGACAGACGCCCTGCGGGGCCAGGTCCGCAAGCTTCACCATGGTTCGAATGCCCGCCCGGTAGTCGCTGGTGCGGGAGATCACGGCGTGCCGGCCAAGCCTCAGCGCCAGGGAGACGTACGGGACGCCATATTTCAGTTGGCTTTTGGCCACGAACCTGAGATGGTGCCCCGGCAGGACCAGGGGGAGCGCCGCGATGTCCGCCAGGCTCTGGTGATTCGAGACCACAAGGAATGCCTTGGGAAGAGAGCCCCGATAACGACCGAAGTCACTGCGCAGACCTCCAAAGCCAGCCAGGATGAAGAGCTTCCTCCCAATGTCAATCTGCTGCCGCGTGACCTGGCGCATGACGTCACGCGGCCGGAAAAGCGTCGTGAACCTCAGGACCGCTGATCCGCGCGCAAGGAGGCCCATGGCGCCCAGGGCCAGGATGAGGATCCCCATCATTCTTGCCGGAGGCCGGCAATCACCTTCCCCATTGCCCGGATGAACGACGGGCTTGTCCCGCAGCATCCTCCAATCAGGCTTACGCCGACGTTGACGATTGCGGGCACAAAGGAGGCATACTGATCCGCGCTGAGCGGGTAGATTACTTTTCCTCCCACGATCTGCGGGATCCCTGCGTTTGCCTTGACCCACAGCGGAAGCGTCGTCAGCTCGCGGAGAACGGGAGCCAGCGGCACGTAGTCCTCTATCCCGGATCCGCAGTTGGCGCCAATGACGGCCGCCCCGGCCTGCTCCGCCTTCTGGACGCACGCTTCGGGAGGGTTGCCCATCATGGTCCGGTAGCCGTGAGGCGTGCGGTTATAGGTCATGCTGGCCACGACGGGGAGGCCTGTTTCCCGGGAAGCCGCGGACACGGCAAGCGCCATTTCTTCCGCGTCGGTCATGGACTCTACGACAATGAGGTCCACGCCTCCGTCCGCCAGCGCCGTTGCCTGCTCCGCAAAGGCCCGGCTGAGCTCTTCCGCCGTTACCTCTCCCAGGGGAAGAAACCGCGCAGTTGGCCCGATGTCCCCTGCC
>Ga0335078_10015997_pt1 | contig 11130 bp, 8 predicted proteins | sample Lox_Sample_32_FD_206711 | JGI IMG/M metagenome (GOLD analysis project Ga0335078, IMG submission 206711) | Soil microbial communities from Loxahatchee National Wildlife Refuge, Florida, United States - Lox_Sample_3.2 | ecosystem: Environmental > Terrestrial > Soil > Wetlands | place: USA: Florida...
TCAGCTTTGCAGGAATGCCTTGATCAGGCGAACTGCGGCAAAGACGTTGACGGGAAACCACCTTAGGCTGCTCCTGCCACTCGGTTTACGGAATCACTGCTCGCCGGGGCCGGATTCCTTCCGCGATCGCGGCGCGTCTGCGCCTGAATCAGTTGTGCGCTTGCAACTTCACGGCGGCCCGCCGATGGCGCCGCAAAATCGCGTCCAGCGACACCGTCTGCAACTCCCCGCCCGCAACCACCACGCGACCCTCGACCACCAGGGTATCGACCGAGCCAGGCGCGCACAGCAACAATGCCGAGACCGGATCGCCGGCGCCGCTGTAACCCAGCGTCCGCAGGTCGAAGATGGCGACGTCGGCACGTTTTCCCGCCTCGATGCTGCCGATGTCGTCGCGGCCCAGACAGAGGGCGCCTCCGGTCGTCGCCATGCGCAGGGCATCCGCCACGCGGATGGCCGCGGCGCCATGGCGGAGCCGCTGTAACAGAAGAGCCTGCCGCGCCTCGGCCAGCATGTGCGAGCTGTCGTTGGAGGCGCTGCCGTCGACACCCAGCCCCACCGGGCATCCGGCGCGCTGTAATGCCGGCACGGGAGCGCAGCCGGAACCCAGGCGCATATTGGATGTCGGGCAGTGCGCGATTCCGGTACGCGCCCGGCCCAGGCGCGCGATCTCGGCGCGGTTGAAGAAGATCCCGTGCGCCAGCCAGGTCTGCGCGCCGAGCCAACCGACTTCGTCCAGCAGATCGAGCGGCCGTTTGCCGAATCGGTTCATGCAATAGGTTTCTTCATCCCGCGTTTCGGCGAGATGCGTATGCAGCCGGACGGCATGTTTCCGCGCCAATTCCGCGCTCGACCTCATCAATTCCGGAGAGACCGAAAACGGAGAGCATGGGGCCAGCGCGACGCGCACCATCGACCCCGGGCGGGGATCGTGGTATTGCGCGATGAGCCGCTCGCAATCCCGCAGAATACTCTCTTCGCGCTGCACCACCGAGTCCGGCGGCAAACCGCCCCGGCTGCGGCCGACGCTCATGCTGCCGCGCGTGGGATGAAACCGGATGCCGATCCTTTTTGCGGCTTCGATTTCCACGTCGATCAGGTTGCCGCGTCCGCGGGGGAAGACGTAATGGTGATCGGTGGTCGTGGTACAGCCGGATAACAGAAGCTCCGCCATGCCGGCCAGCGCCGCCGCATGAACCGCCTCCTCATCCAGCCGGGCCCAGACCGGGTACAGTGTTCGCAGCCAGTCGAAGAGCTTGGCATTGGCGGCGGGCGCATACGCGCGAGTCAAAGTCTGGTAGAGATGGTGGTGTGTGTTGACCAATCCCGGGATCGCCACCGAATGCGGCGCGCGAATCACGCGGGCGGCTTTTGGAAGTCCGGAGCCGCCGCTTCCCACGCGCTCGATGCGGCCGTTCTCGGTGTAAATATAGCCGTCATGAAGGACGCGATTGGCCATGTCCATCAATACCAGCGTGTGGATGTTGCGGATCAGCAAAGATCCCGGTTTCAAGCGACCAGCTTCCTCTCGCGCAGAATCTCCTCGAGCGCCGCGCCATCGGGATCGATGTCGTAAGGCCGGCCGGTCGCCATGCCGGCCGATTCGGCATCCTTGAGACCGTTGCCGGTAATCAGCGCGACAGCCCGGGCGCGGCGCGGCACAATTCCTTCGGAGACGGCCTTCTTCAGCCCGGCGACCGCGGTGGCGGCGGCCGGTTCGGCGAAAATGCCCGCCAGATGTCCGGTATAGCGCATGGCTTCGAGGATGGCGTCATCGGTGACGTTCAGCATCGTGCCGCCCGACTCGCGCACGGCGATCACGGCTTTCTTCCAGTTGCGCGGCACACCGACGGCGATGCTATCGGCCAGGGTGTCCGGCTCCAGGGGTTGCATGGGCGCGTCCGCATGGAAGGCCTTGGTGATGGGCGCGGCGCCGGCGGCCTGCACGCCCAGTATCCGCGGCGTCCGCGAGATCAGTCCGAGAGTCCGCAACTCGCGAAAGCCCTTCCAGACACCGGCCACGGTGCAGCCATCGCCGACGGAGACCGCTACCCAATCGGGAGGCTCCCACGCAAGCTGCTCGGCGATCTCCAGGCCGGCGGTCTTCTTGCCCTCAACGAGATAGGGATTGATGCCGGAGTTGCGGTTATACCAGCCCCAGCGCTCGCAGGAAGACTGGCAGAGCTGAAAGGCGTCCTCGTAGCTGCCGCGCACGCGCAACACCGTCGCGCCGAAGATCAGGAGCTGCGTGACTTTGGGCTGCGGCGCGCGCGCCGGCACGAAAATGACGCTGCGCAGCCCCAAGGACGCGGCCATCCCGGCACACGAGGAAGCCGCATTTCCGGTGCTCGCGCAGGCGATGATGCCGCGGCGGGCTTCGCTGGCTTTCACCACGCCGATGGAGCTGGCGCGGTCCTTGAGGGAGCCGGTGGCGTTGCGGCCGTCATCTTTCAGGTAGAGCGCGGCCAGGCCGATATGCTTTGCGACCGCGGGGGCGGGCGTGAGGGGCGTCCAACCTACCGCGAGAGCCGGAAGCGGCGCGTCCGGCCGGATCGGCAGCAGCTCGCGATAGCGCCAATGCGATTGCCCGGGGCGGCGGCTGAGGACGCGGCGGGAGAGCACGCGTCCGATCGCGGAGTAGTCGTACTGGACGTCCAATATCCCGCCGGTTCCGCAACGCACGCAAGTGAAACCCGCGCGCGCCGGCTGCACTCCGCCGCAAAATACGCACTTCAGGTTTTGGACAAAAGTCATTTAGGTTTCAACCGGATGGCGGCGCTTCACTGAACCCTGATGTAGCAGATTTCGGACTCGAGGTAAAGGCCAATCGGATAGGCATGAGTGGGGCGCCATGACCAACATACCGTCCGCGGCCGCGGCAGCCGGCCGCATGGCTACTCCAGCGCTCGTCCCGCCGTTATCGTGATGATGAAGACTCAGAATTCCAGGCGTGCCTGAAACGCAATCATCCGCGGCGAGCTATCTCCGCCCAGTCCGACGCCCAGCAGGCCGGTTGGCGGCGACGTAGTGTAGGTCAGGGCGCCGAAACCCGTCTGCGTCACGGGCTTTCCGGGAATGCCCGCATAGCCGAGAACCGGCAGTCCGAAGTTCGGGTGATTGAGGAGATTGAAGAACTGGCCGTCGATCCGCAGCTTCACTCGGTCTGTCAGGGCCAACCATCTGGTGATGTAAAAGTCGCTCCAGGTAAAATCGGGGCCGCGCAGAGCGTTACGACCGAGGTTACCGAATTGGCAGTTGCCGGGCGTATCGCCGCCGGCGCACGCCCCGGTGCTGGGGTCCACCGCTGAGACGAAGGCATCCGGATTGAGCCACTGGATCGTACCGGGCTGAGTGACGCCGGGAATCGGATCTTGCCTGTACAGGGGCGCCCCAGGGACCAAGCTTGCGAACTGCGCTCCGCTGCCGGCCACGATGCCGTTTCCATTGGCGGAATAGGGTGCGCCGGCGACCGAGAACGGCAGTCCACTATGCCAGAAGAAGCTGCCGGACACCTGCCATCCGTTCAGTGCCGCACCGAGGGGGCCACGCAGTTTGATCGGGAGTTCATACACATAGCTGGCAGTCAGGTTGTGCCGGACGTCGTAATCGCAGGGGCCGCGGTCGCGCTGCAGGTTGCCGGGAATCGGCGAGAGAATTCCTCCCGCAGAGAAAGCCAGGAATCCGCCGTTCGAGACCGTATCTATACAGCGGCTGAATGTGTAGTTCGCCTGGACCTCCAAACCGTGGGCCAACCGCTTCTCGAGGGTGGTCTGGAGGCCGTTGTAATGGCTATTGGCGCCGGTTTCGAGTTGGGTAACGGCACCGAATCTCGGATCGGCAGGCGTACCGTAAGGGAACGGAGCGAAACAGCCCAGGCACACGGTCTGGTAACCATTTACCTGCGTGGTGTAGGGCTGGTTAACCGCGCGCGTGCCCACGTACTGAGCCCGCAAATTAGTGGTGCTACCGACCTGGTGTTCCAAACCGAAGCTCCACTCCATGAAATATGGCGCCCGGAGCTTTCCGTCCGGAACGGCGGTAATCGCTACAGGCGCAAGGCAGGCGTTCGGATTGGAACGAGACGACGCACAAGAAAGAGTCCCGGTTTGAAACCCGTTCATGAATACCTGATCGGCCGCGACGGCGGCATCGACCGCGCTGCCGGCCACGCCGGGCGCTACGGCCGTTCCACCGACGGTTCCGAGGATTCCGCCTTGGAACGTCCGAGAGTACGGCGGGTTGGCGCCGACAAGATCGACGACGCTACCGGGCAGAAGATCGCTGAACAGACCGAACCCGCTCCGTAGCACAGTCCGCGGCGTGACCTGCCAGGCCAGCGCGGTCCGTGGCTGCAGGATCGCGAGCGGCGTGGAATCGAAGATGGTTCCTGCCCCGGTGCGGATCGCTGCATTAAGGGGCTGATTTACATCGTGTGAGATAGCGGCGAACGAGCCTGCAAGCCGCGCCACGGCGCCATGCGGGTTGACCGGATCGGAGTTGTCGGTAGAGCGAATTCCAAAAGTCCAGGTCAGTTTGGAACTCACCTTCCACGTGTCCTGCGCGTAGAGATCCAGGTTCAGGAAATTAAAAGGCTGGGAATTGGCTAGGGGAAATGTCTTGGAGGCGGTCGAAGCCACGCCGTAAATGAACTGCGGCAAATCGGTGTAGGTCACCAGCGGTACCGTACCCTCTCCGAAGTCGTAATCGTTCAGGCGGAAGATCCTGGTATTGGTTCCCAAGCGAAGTTCGTGCCCTCCCAGGCTCCAAGCCAGGTTGTCATTGATGAAGAGACGCGCGGCGCGCCGCCCTTGCACCCAGGTGTTATCCAGGCCGCCGATCGTAGTGAATGGTGCGTTGGCGCCGCTGCCCTGGAGCACAATCGGGAACTCCGAGAGTGTTTTCTGAAAATCGGCTGGACCGAACAGGCTTTCGTACCACGAAAAACCGGGATTGAAATAGTTCACCAGCTTCGCGGAAAAGACATGCGTATAGCCGGCGGCGAACGAATAGAGCGGCTGCGGCGAGACCGAATCGAAGACGGGATTGATGGGATCGGTATAGGCGGCCTGCACACCGGTGTCGGTTTGAAATCGATACCAGGTGATGTTCCTGTCGTCGAGGTTGTAATCGATCCGGCCAGTTTGTACCTGCTCGTGATCGTCGCTCGAGTGGGAGATGCTCTGCCGATTGGCGCAGCCATCGCCGTTCGGCGGATACCCCGGCGCGGTACTGCCATCGGCATTGAACGGGCAGCCGAGAATCGCCAGCGGTGTCCCCGCGGTGCTTCGATACAAGCTGAACATTTTCTGGTAGAACGGGACGAGTTGCGGCGACGGCTGATAGGTTGAGCCCGTGACTGAATCCGTCCCCCCAAGCGGGAGTTGTTGGAGGACGTATTTTTGGAGGGCAGGTGTCGGGACCGTGGTGGCCGAGACGATTGGCAGCGCAATCCGCACCCATTCGCTATCCAAGAAGAAGAACAGCTTGTCATGCAGGATCGGCCCACCCAGGCTGCCTCCGAAATGGTTCACGGTCGAGCGGGGCTTGTGATTGCCCGGCGTGGCGTTCGTGAAGAAATCGCTGGCGTTGAAGCGCGACCCGTTCCATAGCTCGTACAGGTTCCCATGCCAGCGATTTGTTCCGGACTTGGTGACGTAGTTGACTTGGGATGCCCCGTAACGGCCCTGGTCCACGGTGTAGGAAAGCGTATTCACGGTGACCTCGGCGATCGAGTTGAGGCCCAACACCAGATTGGTGGAAAGTCCACTGTTGAGGTTGGTGAGCGGATCGTTGGTTTCCAGGCCGTCGACGATGTAGCCGTTGGAGAGGGCGGGCAGACCGTTGAACTGCACGTTCCCGTATCCGTTGGCGCTGCCCACGAAATCGTTGCCGCTCCCGGCTGTGTTAATCAGTGCGCCGGCCGCAAACTGTAGCGGATAGGTCAAGTCGCCGCCCGGATTTGGCAGGTTCTCCAGCGCCGGCGCGCTCAATGTGGTGGACGTATTTGGGTTTTGAGGATTGGCGAGCGGCCCTTCGGCAGTCACGGTCACGGTTCCCTTGGCCGCCGCCACCCTGAGGGTGAAGTTGACCGTTTGTGTCTGCCCCAGGCCGGCGTAGATTGACTCGCTGGTCTGCGGCATGAAACCCGGTGCGCCGGCTTCTACCAAGTAAGGCCCAGGCTTCAACTGGGGGAAGTTGAACCGGCCGTCCGCGTCAGTCACGGAAGTGCGCTTCGAGCCTGTTTCGGCGCCGGCGACGGTCACGGCGGCGCCTGCTACGGCCCCCCCGGCAGGGTCGATGACGGTGCCGACGATGGCGCTCGTCGTCTCTCCTTGGCCGAAGAGCAGCCTGGGGAACCAGGCTTGAGACGCCAGGCAGCCGGCAAGGAAGAGACGTCGGGCTGGCCGGCCGAATTTAGGCATGCCTAATAGATATCATATGGGCCTTGGACGTTGCAACAATAGATCTGGTTGCAACAGCAAAAGCACTGACCTATGATCGGATTAGTGTCATCTAAACAAAGCGCGACGACGTCGGAGTCGGTCGGCGACTATCTGAAAGCGATCCTTGACTTGGGCGGCGCCGAGAAGGCGCGCGTGACCACGAATGCCCTGGCCGGCAGGCTGGGCGTCCGCACCCCCTCGGTGACGGGCATGCTACAGAAACTGGCGGCGCAGAAGCCCGCTCTGGTTCACTATGAGAAGCACCGCGGTGTCCGGTTGACCGCTGCCGGTGAACGACGGGCTTGGGAACTTGTGAGGCATCACCGGTTGCTCGAACTGTTCCTTCACGACGTGCTGGAGTACTCCTGGGACGAAGTTCACGAGGAAGCGGAACGGTTGGAGCACTTCATCTCGGAACGTTTTGAGGACCGCATCGCAGTGATTCTCGGCGACCCGGAAATCGACCCTCACGGGCACGTCATTCCTGCCAAATACCAGGTTGGCGTCCGCCGAGCCGAGGTCCCCCTGACGTGCTGGCCGCTGCAAACACCGGCCACCATCAGTAGCGTTTCCGACCGCAGCGCTGCGAATCTCCGCCAATTGGAAAGGATGGGGTTGGTGCCCGGCTCTACCGTCACCATCGAGCAACGGCATCCCGCTGCCTCGCTAGCGGTTCGCTTGATCAATCATGCGGAGCCGATTCGTCTCAGCACGGATCTGGCGGATTGCATTCTCGTCGCACCGGGACAGCCGGCCTGAGGCTTGAAAACCTCGAAATTCGCCACGGTAGTTGCGAAAGTACGCCAATCAGTCGCCTGCCGCCGCACGCCAAGGGAACGTGTTCCAAGCGCTTGCCTCATTGCCTCAAGGGTCCACCGACTCCTGAAGATCTGGAGTGAAGGCCTGCGATATTGCCACGGAAATACCGTCGGACAGGAGCGCGAAATAGAGAATAAAGAAAGGCGGAACCGACAAGCACACCTGAAACACTCTTCAACCAATCCCTGGTTGTCGCCAAGTTCACAAGGTCCCCCGCGCCATTAATTGCGAACAGCACCACCGCGAACCACCAAGCCCACCGCCGGCGCCGGAGCAGACCCACGCCGGAGGTGACCGCACCGGCTGAGATCAGCAAAAGAAACAGCCCAAAAGCTTGGGAGTGCGCTCGGAATGTCCGTTCCGCCGGCTTGTTCAGCTCCCATAGGCGCTCAAGGACGGGACTCTGAGATAGCAACAGTACGCCCGTGATCGCCGCAATCACTGTGGCGGCAAAAAGGAATGCAGCCACGACCGGAATTGTCCTAGGCCGCTGGTTCATCTCCGGCACTGTTCTGGTACTGAGCCACGTCCGCCGTAGCCCCAGCACTCCCTCTTTGTTGCTGCGCGATCAAGAACCGCCACTGTTCGCATGCCCACTCCGGACGATATCAAATCGGGGTCACTCGCCACGTAGAGCCTCCATCGGATCAACTCGTGCCGCGCGGCGTGCGGGGATGCAGCAAGCGGCCAACATCACGAAGACGATGAGTAAGGAGATCGCGCCCGAGTTCGCCAAGCCGTGTCCCCCCATCCCTGCGAGATGACGCTGCACCAGGTGCGTGAATCCGATTGCAGCGGGAAAGCCAATGGATATTCCAGCCAGAGACAACAGCATGCCCTGCTTGATGACCAACGCAGCTATTGAACCGCGGCCGGCGCCCAGTGCGGCGCGAATGCGCCAGCCGTGCGGCGATAGTTTTCATTTCGGCATCCACCTGGCGCACACCGGCGCCGGGCTTCAGGCGCCCGAACAGGAGCAGCCAGCCAGCACTGCGGTTGTCCATGATGCCGGTCGATAACCCCGGCCACGTGCGCGGCTGGGTCCGAAGGGGTACCCACAGGTCGAATGCCTGCGAGGCCACGGTCCCGCGGAAACCCTTTTCCGCGACGCCGACGATGGTAAACGGATTCCCATTCAGGTCGATCCGGGCCCCGATCGCGCCGGGACCTCCGCCGAACTTTCGCTGCCGGACGCCATAGCTTATGACAGTCTCGGCGTCATCGGCCTCGACGAGCAGCCGCCCAGCCGCGGGTTGCACTGCAAGCACTTCGAAATAGTTCCCCGTGACCTCGTTGCAGACCATCCGCTCCGGCACTCCGGCGTAGCTGGAGCTTAACGCGGTAGCCCCGTGGGCCGCGAGTCCGAGCAAGGACTGATTTCCATCGCGATAATCGCGGTAATCGGGGTAATCCATTTTGTCGAACGTGTCGCCGTTCTGGATACGAAATAGGGAAACAAGACGTCCTGGATCAGCGATTTCTGAAAGGGGGCGCAGCAGTATCGCGTCGACCAGGCTAAATACTACCGTGCTCGGTGCGATTCCCGACGCAAGCACCAGAACAGTGATCGCCGTGAAGTAAGGACTCCTGCCCCAAAATCGAATTGTGTAACGCAGGTCGCGCCAAACACCATCAAGCGTGGGAGTCACACCCGGAAGACGGCCCCGAGAGGCCATGTGTTAACGTGGCTCGCAACTCGTGGACATGATCGCCTAGTTTGCGGCGTGCGGTGCTTGTTTTGGCGCATCCGGCAGCGCGGGGCACCACAAGGTGCCCACTTCCGTCGTCGAAAAAGACCTGCGCGATACGGGCCTCGATGTGGTCATTAGCAATGAGCGTTTCATAGACCTGTCGGCCGCTGAGCGCCCTGGAAGACTTCACTCCCCGCATCAAAGACGGGCTCCAGCACCGCCAACTGGCAAACGAAACGAGATCGGGTCCGTGCTCTTGTTCGACGGGTAGAAATTGGCCCGGGCGGTGTGAACTTAGTCTTCCGAGTTGATCCCGCGATCCCACCGTCAGTTCCTCCCGGTGGGATTATGCCATTGTACAAGGGGAGAAGACCCCGCATAGTACCAAACAGGAGCAAAATTACAGAGTTTCCGGCCGGCGCGAATTATCCTGGAAGCGGGAGCTGTCGTGGGACTGCCGTTCACACAAGGCCGCGCTGCGATTGTGGCCGCACATCCCGATGACGAAACGGTCGGGCTGGGCGGTTCCTTTTCGCGGATTGCGGCGCCGTTACTTATCCATCTGACCGACGGGGCGCCGCGCGACATGGTGGATGCCGCGGCTAACGGTTTTTCGAAGCGCGAGGACTACGCCGCCGCCCGACGCCAGGAATTGGTCGAGGCGCTGCAAGCCGGCGGCGTGATTCAAGCCAGCATGGTGGCGCTGGGCTGTGTCGACCAGGAAGCCTCGCTCCGCATGGTGGAGCTTGCGCGCGACCTGGCGCGGCTTTTCCGGTGTCACGGTGTGGAAACCGTGTTTACGCACGCCTACGAGGGCGGCCATCCCGACCACGACGCGGCGGCGTTTGCCGTCAACGCGGCTTGCCAATCGCTGGATACGGCTCACCGGCCGCAGATCGTGGAATTCACTTCGTATCACGCGCGCAGCGGCGAGTTCGAGGCCGGGTCGTTCCTGCCGGAAGGGGACGCGCCGGAGACCGAAATCTACCTGGACACCGATGCGCTGCGGCGCAAAACCAGCATGCTGGCGTGCTATCGCACGCAGCAGGCCACGCTGCAGTACTTCAAATCCAACCGGGTCGAGAAGTTCCGGCCCGCTCCCGAATACGATTTCTCACAGCCGGCGCGCTCGGGCCGGCTCTTCTACGAGCGCGTTGCCGGCGGGATGACCGCCGACCGCTGGCTGTCGCTGGCGGCCACGGCCCGAAAAAAGCTCGGACTTTGATCTCGGAGTACCAAGTCCGCCGCACGACCAAGTCGTGTCCCGCAAATACTGCTAACCCGCACGATGTTCAAACGTGCCGAATAGTTGCGTTTCTTCCAGAATGTGGCCCTGCATCGCCCGGTCCAGTTCGGGCCGGGTCGCGCCGGGAGCGATGTCGGGCATCGAATCGAGCGCGTACAGGTGGAAGAAGTAACGATGCGTGCCGCGGGGGGGTTGAGGACCGCCGTAGCCGAGTTCGTGGAATCCATTGCGGCCCTGGCGGCTGCCGTCCGGCAAAGCACGTGACGGCGGCAGGTGTTCCTCCAGTCCGGTGGAAGTAGGCGGAATTCCGTACATCAGCCAATGAACAAAGACGCCGGATGGGGCATCCGGATCGTCCACAATCAGCGCCAGGCTCCTGGTTCCGGCGGGCAGCCCGGACCAGAAGAGCGGCGGAGAGATGTTGCCTCCCTTTTTGGAATGCCTGGCGGGAATCGGACCTTCTGAGGGGAAGGCCGTCGTTCCCAGTTTCATGCTCATAGGGTCTCCTGGATTCAGGATATTACTTGCATCCCATCGGTATCGTTCAGGGACAATAGGCACGAGTCCTCGGGGGAAATCTGCAACGTGGTCAGCGATCCGGGGCTGATCTCGAAACGCGAAATCAGGTCCATGGGTATCCCCAGATAGTGGGCCACCAGTGAGCGGAGCGGATCTCCGTGGGTGACGACGACAACGGTGTGCTCGGGATGGCCGCCGGCCAGGCTCTGGATCTGGCGAACCATGCGCGTTTGCACCTCCAGCATGAGCTCGCCTCCCGGCGGACGGGCGCTGCCGCGGTGCGCATTGAACCTCCTCCAGTCATCGCGATGCTGGAGTTCGGCAAAGCTCTTTCCCTCCCAATCGCCGGCGTGAACCTCGCCCAGATCGTCGATGGGCCGGATGGTCAGACCGTGCGCATGCGCAATCGGCT
>Ga0335078_10015998_pt1 | contig 11129 bp, 9 predicted proteins | sample Lox_Sample_32_FD_206711 | JGI IMG/M metagenome (GOLD analysis project Ga0335078, IMG submission 206711) | Soil microbial communities from Loxahatchee National Wildlife Refuge, Florida, United States - Lox_Sample_3.2 | ecosystem: Environmental > Terrestrial > Soil > Wetlands | place: USA: Florida...
TCGATCAATACAGCGACTTCGGCGGCGCGCAGTTGGCGTTTGCGGAGTTGCTTCCGGCCATCCGGCAACGGGGTTGGCGCGCGTTGGCCGGACTGCCGGGAAATGGCCGGCTGTGCGACGCCGTTCGCGCTTCGGGATTTGCCGTCGAGCGCATCGATTGCGGACCCATCGGCCGGACGCCGCAATTGGCGGCACAGATCGCGGCTCTGACCAGGTGGGCGAGCGCGGACGTGGTGTATTTGAACGGCCCAAGGTTGCTTCCTGCCGCCGCGCTGGCCGGCTTGCGCTGCCCGGTGGTATTCCATAGCCACAGCCGCGTGAGGCCGGGCGCGGCGCGGATGGCGGCTGGTATGGCGCTGCGGTGGATGGATGCGCGCGTCATCGCCAACTGCGATTTCGTGGCGGCCGATTGGCGGCCGTTCGTTTCCCCGGGCCGCATCGCGATGGTGATGAATGGCGTGGCCGGCCCGGCGAGCGTGCGAGGGCGCCCGCCGGGCGCAACGCCGGCAATCGGCTGCATCGGGCGCATCAGCCCGGAAAAGGGGCAGCGGGAGTTCGTGGCTGCCGCCGCGCTCATTCACGCTTCTTTGCCCGCCTGCCGCTTCGCGATTTGCGGGGATGCGCTTTTCGGCAATCCCAAGGCGGAGCGCTACGCGGCGGAGGTGCGTTTGAGCGCCGCGGGGCTGCCGATCGAATTCCGCGGGTGGCAGGACGATGTCTACCGGGCGCTGGCGGAGTTCGATATGCTGCTGGTGCCTTCCGTAGGACCGGAAGCCACCACGCGCGTGATTCTGGAGGCATTCGCCGCGGAAGTTCCGGTGATTGCATTCGACACCGGCGGAATTTCCGAAGTGGTGGAGAACGGCGTCACCGGCGTGCTGGTACGATCTGTGGAGGAAATGGCGCGGGCGGCCGTGTTGCTGCTCGGCGAACGCGAGCGGCAGCTCTCCATGGTGCGCGCGGCGCGCCTCGCGTGGGAGCGGAGATTTACACTCGCCAAATTTCAGGAGTCGATTTTAGGAACTTTCGAGAGTGCAAGCGGGCGGCGGACGGAGAGGGTTCCCGTTCGGGATGATAGACTCCCTTCGGGAGAATCCGCATGACCGCGGAAGAGCGCCGGCCGCGATCCAGGCGGCGCTCCGGTGCGGTCGTGGCTTCAGTGACGGCAGGACCGGCTCACGCGCGGCGCATGCGGCGCCGCCAGCGCCAGCCGCTCGCGACGGTGGTGACCAGCGAAATGGCGTGATGGCGCATGCGCGAAGCGAACCAGGCCGCCCAAACCGCCCGCCGCGATTGCGATTCCGTCGCGCGCGAGGGCGGCGGAAGATTGGCCGGAAACAATCGGCGGCGAGCCACGCTCCACTTGTCACGCCACCCCGCAAGCAAACTCAGGTGCAGCCACAACTCGTCCTTATTCGGCCGAACGGTCTGGATGGCCGGAGACGCCGCGAACTCCGCGAACCACGCGCGCGTGGCTTCCGGCAAGCGCGCGATTTCGTCCCGTGCGGCGGGCGCGAGTTCGCAGCCAAACCACGCCTCCGCCAAAACGAATGACACGGCCTGCAAGCGCCGCAAGCCCGGAGCGTGCAGTTGCCGCCATGCCGCCCAAAATCGATCGTCCGCGGCATGCCGCTCCAAAAAGCTGGCGAGTTCATATACGTGAAAAGCGCGCGTGCTGCCGCGCAGCAGGTGCTTCAGCAGATGCAGTGCCGCGTATGCCGCCATATCCTGCGGGCAGAGCATGGAAAGCTCGGCGCCCCGCACTGTCCGGCGTGAGCGCCGCCTCCAAAATTCCTCGTTTCCCGGCGCTTCCAGCCGCTCCAGCCTCGAGTTCCAAAACTGAAAGTGCAGTTCGACCGCCAGCGGCATCTCGGGGTCGAAATAGTCGCCGCGCCAGCGCCATTCGGTGCGCGGAAATAGCCCGGGCAAGTGGTCGGTAGGGAATTTCTCCACGCCCTCGATGCTCTCGTAATCGCGCGCCAGCAATGCATCGCGCGCCCCATCCACCGTCTCGCGGGGAAAGTAGAGGTCGATATCGTACTGCGCGCGATCTTCCGCCCGGATGCCGAAAAGCTCGCACTGCGTGATGCCCTTCAATGCCACAAATTCGCCCGGCAGATCGGCCAGGCGGCGGTACGTCTCTTCGGCAACCTGGAGGCGCGCCCGATTCTTGCGCGCGCGTTCCGCCACTTCTTCCGGCAAAACATCGCCGAGCAGGAGCGTGAGCCCCTGCCGGTCCGACCAGGCGAGCGCGTCCCGCCGCTCCGTCTCGTTCAGTTCGAGCAGCCGGGCCGGCGAAGATTTACGAAAGTGAAGCGCCGCCAGGACCGCCGCCACGGGGCCCGGCAAGCCCGGACGGTTCAACCAGAGATTCGACAATTTAAGCACTACGCCCGAAGCTTTGCGGATTGCCCGCCCGTTGACGCGGTTTTCCTTCCGACTTCCGGCTCCTGGCTTCTGACTCCTTTTTTAGAATCGTACCGCCATTTTCCTGCTAGATTGGAGCGCGAGCCCCCGCCGGTCCGGCCAGGGCAAGCGCTTCCCGCCGGCCAGCGCCGTTCAGTTCGCGCAGCCGCGCGGCGTAAGATTTACGAAAGTGAAGCGCGGCCAAAACCGCTGCCACAGCCTCCGGCAGGCCCAGGCAGGTCGGTCGACGCGGTTTTCCTTCCGACTTCGTACCGCCATTTTCCTGCTAGATTTGGAGCATCACGCGATGCCCGAGACGCCTCAGCCCGCCTATTTCGATTCTTCCCAGCGCGTTTGGATTCTGAGCCGCTATGCCGACGTGCTGGCGGCGTTGCAGCATCCGCATCTCTGGCCCGTGGGCGGAGGCGAGCGGGAAATCGAAACCGGATCGCGCGACCAATTGGGCCGCCTGAAATTGCGCGGCGAAGTGCTGGCGCGCTTTTCGCCGGCGAACCTGGCGGAATGGCGTCCGCGGATGGAATCGGAAGCGCTCCGCCTTTTGCAGGCGATGCCTGCCGGCTGCCCGGTGGACCTGTTCCGCGAATTTGCGCTGCCGTGGTGTCTCACCGCCGCCATGCTCGCCACCGGCGCGGACCCCGCCCGTCGCGAAGAACTTGGCGCGCTGAGCACGCGCGTGTTCGCCGCCACCGGGGCGCCCGACGATTCGCCTTTGCGCGCCGAAGCCGCCCGCGCGACGGCGGAGCTGGAGCGCATTTTCGCGCACATTCCGCTGGGAGAACCGATGTTCGTGGCGCTCTCGCAAACCACCGCGCGCATGCTGGCGAGTTGCTGGTTCGCGCTCGCCGGCCATCCGGGCGAGTTCGCCAGGTTGCGCGCGCAGCCGGAACTGATGCCGGCCGCGGTGGAGGAAATGCTGCGCTATTCGGGTATTGTGCGGCGCATCTACCGGCGCGCCACAGCCGCGGTGGAACTGGGCGGCGTCACGATTGCGCGCGGCGATTTGGTGGCGCTGATGCTGGCGCGCGCCAATCGCGATCCCGCCCAGTTTCCCGATCCGGACCGGCTCGACGTGACGCGTCCGGTACCCAGCCACTTCTCGCTCGGCTATGGCCGCAACTCCTGCGTGGGCGGCAATCCGGTCCGCATGGCCCTGGCGGTTGCCACTACCGCGCTCGTCTCCACGTTCCGCGCCGCGACACTGCACGGCGATGCCGAATGGCGCAGCGGTTCGGGCTTTTGCTTCCCAAATGTGGTGAATGTAACACTTGTTGCATAGCTTTTTACGAAATCGCGACAACTCCTGAACGGCGCGTGTTTAATGCTAAGTGCATGGGCCCCATCCGTAAGGTGCGCAAGAAAAAAGTCGTATTCTTTTTCCCCGCATTTTCCAGCCAGGAAGCCACCGCTCCGCTCGGGATTCTGGCGGTTGCGACGCCGCTTTTGCGGGCGGGCTACCAGGTGACCATCGTCGATTCCACCATCACTCCGAACTTCCAAAAAAGGGTGATCGAGGAACTCGCCGGCGCTGTCTGCTTGGCCGTTTCGCTGGTGACCGGGCCGATGATTCGCGAGACGGTCCAGATGGCGCGCGAAGTGAAGCGCCGGTATCCGGAGATGCCGATCCTCCTCGGCGGCTGGCACCCATCGCTGCTGCCCGATCAGACGCTCGCCGCCGAATTCGTAGACGCGGTCGTCGTCGGTCAGGGCGAAGACGCGATTGTCGAGGTCGTCGAACGGTTCGAGGCGGGAGAGTCGCTCGCCGGAATTCCCGGCGTCGGCTACAAGCAGGACGGCCGCGTGACGTTCAATCCCCAGCGCCCGCTGCGTCCGCTCGCCGAAATGCCGCCGAAAGCCTATCACCTGGCCGATTTCGACGCCTATGAGCGCGTCTGCGGGCGCCGCTGGGCAATGTACACGTCGAGCCTCGCGTGCCCGTACAATTGCGGGTACTGCACCAACGACGGCGTCTACGGCCGCAAGTGGAACGCGCTCGAACCGGCGCAAGTCGTGGAAGAAACCACCGACCTGGTGAGCCGCTACAATCTGGAACTGCTCTGGATTGTGGACGACAATTTCCTGGTGGACCGCGATCGCGCCATCGGCATCGCCGACGGCCTGGTGCGTCGCGGCGTCAAATTCGACTGGAGCATCCAGGCGTCCACCAACCTGGTGATGCGGCTTTCAGTGGAGGAATTGAAGCTCCTGCGCCGCGCCGGATTGACGCAAATCTCGCAGGGAGCGGACACCGGCTCGAAGCGCATGATGCACCTCATGGACAAGGATTTTCAGACGCTCGACATGATCTACGGCGCGGCCGAACGGCTTACCGCGGCCGGCATCCGGCCCAGCTTCAACCTGATTTTCGGTTATCCCGGCGAAGGCGAAAAGGAGCGGCGCGAATCGGTGGCCATGATGATGAAGATCTGCCGCCAGTACCCCGGCGCCGAGTTCTGGACCAACATTTTCACGCCGTATCCGGGGTCGCCGGTAATGCAGCGCGCCTTCGAGTTGGGCATCGAAGTGCCGAAAACGCTCGCCGGCTGGGCCGATTTCTTCCCGCGCTACACCGTCCTGCCGTGGCTCCAGGGCCGCGACCACACGCGCGTCCAGAACATGCGCGAATATATGCGGGTGGCGTTCCATCGCATCCCGATCGGCAAATACCGCACGCCGGCGCTCAGCCGCGCGCTGTTCGACCTCATCAGCCGCCCCGCCCGCTGGCGGCTGGATCACCACGTGTATTCGTTCCCGGTGGAACTCTGGGTCCGCAAAAACGCGCAGAAGCTGCTCACTCCTCCGAAACCGAAAGTCGATGCGCACCAGCTTTCGGCCGAACCAGTGACCTGTTAGGGGCAGCCATGGCAGACATTCTTCTGACGCATTCCAACCACGTCTATAACGACCGCAAGCAGATCCGCAAAATGCAGCCCTATCCGCCGCTGCAAACGCTCGTGGCGGCGGCCTGCCTGCGGCGCGCGGGCTATTCGGTGGCGCTCTTCGATCCCACGCTGGAGGCGCCGCAGCCGGGATTCGAACTGGCGCTCGCGCGCCATCGGCCGCGCATGGTGGCCGTGATCGAGGACAATTTCAATTACCTGACGAAAATGTGTCTCATCCGCAACCGCGAGGTGGCCTGCTGGATGGCTGCCACTTGCCGGGAACCGGGAGTTCCCGCCATCGTCAACGGCGCCGATGCGTCCGACCGCGCGGCGGAGTATCGCGATGCCGGCTTCCGCCACGTGATCCGCGGCGAGGTGGAACAGGCGGTGGTAGACGCGGCCGAATGGCTGCTCAATGGCGCCTCGCGCCCGCACGCGTTTCAGCGTCCGCTCGCCGATCTCGATTCGCTGCCCATGCCCGCGTGGGACCTGTTGGACGTTGCTCCGTATCGTGAAGCCTGGCGCCAAGCGCACGGCTATTTTTCGTTGAATCTGGTGTCGAGCCGCGGGTGCCCGTACCGATGCAACTGGTGCGCCAAGCCCATTTGGGGCGACACCTATCACTCTCGATCGGCTCGCCTGGTGGCGGAGGAACTACGCGAAGTGAAGCAGCGCTTCACGCCGGACCAGATCTGGTTCGCCGACGATATCTTTGCGCTTTCGCAACCGTGGACGCACGAATTCGCCGAAGCCGTGGAAGCGCTCGACGCGAAGATTCCCTTCAAAATGCAATCGCGCTGCGACCTGATGACGCGCCAGACCGTGGCCGATCTTCGCCGCGCCGGCTGCGAAGAAGTGTGGATGGGCGTGGAATCGGGCTCGCAGGACATCCTCGACGCCATGGACAAAGGCACGCGCGTGTGGCAGGTGTTCGAGGCGCGCGAAAATCTGCGCCGCCACGGCGTCCGCGCGGGATTTTTCCTGCAATTCGGATATCCCGGCGAGACGTGGAAGGAAATCGAGAAGACTATCGCACTGGTGCGCGATACCGCGCCCGACGATATCGGCGTGTCGGTCTCTTACCCGCTGCCGGGCACGAAATTTCACCGGATGGTATCGGACCAGCTCGGCGCCAAGGAGAACTGGTCGGATTCCGACGATCTCGATATGATGTTTCAGGGCGCGTTCTCGACGGATTTCTACCGCGCCCTCGCTAGCGCGCTGCACCTGGAAGTGAGGGAGGGAAGGGAAGCCGCCGCCGGCGCCTGGGAAAACGTGCTGGCGCTGCGCGAGACTTCGACGCGGAAGATGCCCATATGGATCTCCTGCTGACCCACGGTTATTTTCTTCACGAAGACGCGAAGGAGCTTCAGATCATGAAGCCCTACGCGCCTCTGGGCCTGTTGTATCTGTCGTCGCATCTGCGGGCGCGCGGATTCGACGTCGAGATCTACGATTCCACCTTCGGCTCGCGCGAGGATCTATTCCGCATTCTGGAAACGGAAAAGCCGGCCACGCTGGGAATTTATGCCAACCTGATGACGCGGCCGAACGCCATCGCGATCTTGCAGCGCGCCGTGGCGTGCGGCTGGCGCGTGGTGGTGGGCGGGCCAGAGCCGGCCAATTATGCGCAGCCGTATCGCGAGGCGGGCGCGCATTTCGTGGTGCCGGGAGAAGGCGAACTGGCGCTGGAAGCGATCCTCCGCGGCCAACCGTTCGACCAACTCCCTTTGATTGCGGATCTCGACGCACAGCCCTGGCCCGACCGCGAGCGCATCGACATGGAGCGGTATCTGCGAGCGTGGCGCGAGCGCCATGGAGTCGGATCGATTTCGCTGATCACCGCGCGCGGATGCCCGTATCACTGCCGCTGGTGCAGCCATTCCACGTTCGGCAAGACGCATCGCCGCCGGTCGGCCGGCGGCGTGGTGGACGAAGTGGAGTGGATCATGAACCGCTATGCGCCCGAGCAATTGTGGCTGGCGGACGACGTCTTCACCATTCACCACGGCTGGCTCGACGAGTACGCGCGCGAAATGAAGCGGCGCGGGTTGCGCGTCCCCTTCGAGTGCATCACGCGCGCCGACCGCATGAATGCGCGTGTGGCGGGGCAGCTCACGGAGCTGGGCTGTTACCGCGTGTGGATCGGATCGGAGAGCGGATCGCAGCGCATTCTCGATGGGATGGAGCGCGGCGTGACGGTGGCGCAGGTGCGCGAAGCGGTGGCGCAGCTCAAGACGCATGGCATTTCCACCGGCATGTTCCTTATGTGGGGGTACGAGGGCGAGGAACTGAGCGACATCGAAGCCACTTACGAGCACGTGAAGGCGTGCGTGCCGGACGTGTTCTTCACCACCGTGAGCTACCCCATCAAGGGCACGCCGTATTATGAGGAAGTGTCGCCGAAGCTGGTGCAATTGGGACCGTGGTCCGCGACGACCGATCGCGAAGTGAAAATTCGTGGGCGGCACTCGCGCCGCTTTTACCAGATTGCCGACCAGTTGCTGCGCAGCGAGACTCCCGCGGAGGCGGAAGCCGCGCGCGCGGGCTTGCGCGCGGCATATAGCGAGGTGGAAGCGTGAGTACCGCCGCGCTGTTCGAGCGCCTCGCGCCGCGATACGACGAGCTGTGGACGAACACGCCGGTGGGACGCGCGCAGCGGAACGCCGTGTGGCGCGTGGTGGACGAATTGTTCCACCCCGGCGATCGCGTACTCGATATCGGCTGCGGCACCGGCGCAGATGCGGCGCACCTGGCGGCCCGGGGAGTCCTGGTGCACGCGGTGGATGCCTCGCCGGCTATGGTGGCACGGGCGCGGGCGAGGGGAATCGCCGCGGAAGTGCTGCGCGCGGAAAATCTGTTGCGCGGGAGCGGGGAGTTCGACGGCATGCTCTCCAATTTCGGAGTCTTCAATTGCGTGGAAGATCTCGCGCCGTCGGCGTTCGCGCTGGCTTCGCTGATTCGCCCGGGCGGCCACGCCGCAGTCTGCACCATGGGCCGATTCTGCGCCTGGGAGACGCTATCGCCGAAGAGAGCCTTTCGCCGTTGGTCCGGACGCGCCGGCGAAATCCACTATCCCACCGTCCGCCAACTCCGCCACGCTTTCGCGCCCCATTTCGAACTGCTCCGTTGGACTGGCATCGGCATGCTCGTGCCGCCTTCTTACGTCAAGCTGCCGGTGGGAATCGTTCGTGTGCTGGAGCGGATGGACCGGTTCGCGCCGCTCGGCTTCTGCGCCGACCATCGCCTGCTGGTGTTCCGGAGGAAGTGAGCATGCTCGCCAGCGCTCGCCGGCAATTCCTGGACGACTACATCAAGATCCGCCACGCCGAAGGCCGCGGTTCACAGGATCGCGAGTATTATCTCGCGCTGCCCTTTCGCGACATCACCGGCCGTTTGCAGGACCAATGGGCGATCCGCGCCAAAAGCTTTCAGTATTTCGAGCGGCACATCCTGCCGCGCTGCGAGAAGCATACCGCGCGTCCGCTGCGGATCGCCGATGTGGGCGCGGGCAATTGCTGGCTGTCGTACCGGCTGGCGTTGCGCGGCCATCTGCCGGTGGCGATCGACATCCTGGCCGATCCCCTGGACGGTCTCGGCGCCGGGCGCCACTATCAAACCGCCGCGCCGTTTCCGCGCATTAACGCGGAGTTTGACGATCTGCCGCTCGCCTCCGGCACCCTCGATCTGGCCATATACAATGCGTCCATCCACTACTCCACCGATTATCGCCGCACGCTGACGGAAATCCGCCGCTGCCTCCGCCCGGAGGGCCGCTTCGTGATTGTCGATTCGCCCGTCTATCGCCGCCGCGAGCACGGCGAGATGATGGTGCGGGAACGGCACCAGCAATTCCAAGCGACTTACGGCTTCGCTTCCGGCACGCTCTCCAGCATCGAGTACTTCGATCTCGAAATGCTCGCCGGCCTGAGCCGCGACTTGGCAATCGGGTGGACCATCGACCGCCCCTGGTACGGCTGGCAATGGGCGCTGCGGCCCTGGAAAGCTCGCTGGCACGGCAAGCGCCCGCCGTCGAGTTTCTGGATTCTCACCGGCAGGTTCACCGCATGATCGTTCTGTTCCATCCGCGCAGCACCAGGCCGAAAAATCGCCGCCTGCCGCTCTCCGTGCTGTATCTCGGGGCCGTTCTCGAAGGCCGCGAGGAGTACGAAATCGTCGACGGCAACGTCGATCCCGATCCCGGCGCCACGCTCGATGCGCTTGTCGCCGGCAGGAACGTGGAATTGCTCGGCGTCTCGGTCATGCCTGGTCCGCAGTTGCTCCAGGCGGTCGCCGTGTGCCGCGCGTTCCGCGAGAAACATCCGCGCATTCCGATTGTCTGGGGCGGATATTTCCCCTCGCTCTACACCGAAGCCGCGCTGAACGCCAGGTATGTCGATTTTGTAGTGAAAGGTCAGGGCGAAGATGCGTTCCTGGAGTTAATTGAGGAACTGCGCGGGCGCCGCGATTTCGCGCGCGTACGCGGCATCGGGTTTAAGGATCAGTTCGGCCTGCACGTCGAGACCGCCGGCCGCCCGCTGCGCGCGCCCGACGAATTCCCCTGGCCTCCATACCATCGCGTCGATCCCGCCAAGTATATCGCGCGCACGTTTCTCGGATCGCGAACGGCGGTCCACCAGGCGAGCATCGGCTGTCCGTTCCGCTGCAATTTTTGCGGCGTGGTGCCGGTCTACGACCGCGAAAAAATGGAATCGCCCGCGCGTACCGTGGCCATTCTCCATCGCCTGCAAGAGCAGTGGGGCATCAACGCGGTCCAGTTTTACGACAACAACTTCTTCCTGCGCGAGGAGCACGCGCGGGAGCTGGCCGGCCGCATCGCGCCGCTCAATCTGCGCTGGTGGTGCGAGGCGCGCGTCGATATCGTGCTGAGTTATTCGGACGATACGCTGCGCAAACTGCGCCGCGCCGGCTGCGCCATGATCTTCTTCGGCGTGGAGTCGGGAAACGACGCCGCGCTGCGGAACATGAAGAAGCAGCTTTCCGCCGCGCAGACGGTGGAACTCGCGGGCCGCATCCGCGCGTTCGGCATCGTGCCGGAGTATTCCCTCATTTTCGGCAATCCCGAGAACGCCGAGGAGGACGTCGCGCAAAATATCGAATTCGTCCGCCGCATCAAAAAGGTGAACCCGGATGTCGAAATCGTAGTGCAGACGTATGTGCCGACGCCGCAGCAGAACGGTGCGTACGGCGGCGTCGAAATCGCGTTCCCCAAAACGCCCGATGAATGGATTACGCCGCGTTGGTATCCGTACCTGGTGCGCACCGACCCCGAACTCCCGTGGCTTCCGCCGCACGTCAAACGGCGCATCCGCGATTTCGAGACCGTCATGAACTCGCGCTGGCCTACCACGCAGGACATGCGCCTGCCGGGCTGGGGCCGCACGTTGCTGAAATCGCTCAGCAGTTGGCGATACCTCGTGGGCGCGTACGATTTTCCGGCGGAGTTACGCGTGGCGCAAAAGCTGGTGCGCCTGCGCCAGCCGCGCCTGGAGAGCTTATGAGCGCCTTCCGCACATGCACCATTCCCTTGCGGTCGCGGCTCTGTAACACGTTGAAGCGGCCGGTGTATCTGAGCCGCAACCGCGAGGGAGCGGTGCCTTTATGACCTCCGTCTCTTCAGCCGAAGGCTATCGACTCTGGGCCGAGACCTGGGACTTCACCCCTTCGCCGATCGCGGCGCTGGAGCATCGCGCGCTGCTCCCGTGGATCGACGCGCTGGGGCCGTGTCGCGCCGTCGATGTAGGATGCGGCACGGGACGGTGGACATCGCGCCTTTCGGCCATCGGCATCGACGCGTCGCCT
>Ga0335078_10015999_pt1 | contig 11129 bp, 7 predicted proteins | sample Lox_Sample_32_FD_206711 | JGI IMG/M metagenome (GOLD analysis project Ga0335078, IMG submission 206711) | Soil microbial communities from Loxahatchee National Wildlife Refuge, Florida, United States - Lox_Sample_3.2 | ecosystem: Environmental > Terrestrial > Soil > Wetlands | place: USA: Florida...
TAGTTGCCGCCGTAGGAGCGCGGCAGCAGCTCGGCCTCGTGGTTGAGCCCGTAGTCGCGCACCAGCGTCGTGAACGCCGCCTCGTGGCGCTCGCCGTTGTTGCGGTCCACGATGTGGTGGTCGCCCGTGGCGATGCGGCGCAGGCGCATGATCTGTCCCATCGGGTTGACGTCCTTGGGGCACGCCTCCACGCACTTGAAGCAGTGCGTGCAGTCGAACAGCCCCTGCGGGTCCTGCGCGAGGTCGTTGAGGCGCTCGAACTGCTGGTCGTCGCGGGGATCGCCGACGAAGCGGTACGCCTTGGCGAGCGCCGCCGGGCCGATGAAGCCCGGATCGACCTCCATCGCCAGGCAGTCGGACACGCACGCGCCGCACTGGATGCACGCCATCGTCTGCGTCACGTCCACCATCGCCTCTTTGGCGACCAGGTACTCGCGCTCGGGCACCGGCTGCTTGGGCAGCAGCCACGGCGTCACGCGCTGGATCTTCTTCCAGTGCACCGCGTCCATGTCCACGATCAGGTCCTTGATCACCGGCATGTTGCCCATCGGCTCGATCTCGATCGCGCCCTCGCGCGCGCCTGCCAGAGCCGCGTCCAGGTGCGTGTGGCAGGCCAGCGCCGGTTCGCCGTTGACGCGCACGCCGCACGAGCCGCAGATCGCCTGGCGGCAGGAGCAGCGGATGCCGATCGACCCGTCGAAGCGGTTTTTGGCCTGCAGCACCGCCTCCAGCACCGAGCGGTGCGGCTCCAGCTCCACCGTGTGCTCGTCCCAGTACGGCGCCTCGCCCGACTCCGGGTCATAGCGGCGCAGCCGCAGCTTGAACTGCTCCGGCGGGCGGTTGTGCGCTTCGGCCATCAGTACTTCCTCTCCTCGGGCTGCCACTGGGTGATCGTCACCGGCGAGTAGCTGACCTGCGCCGAGCCGTCCCCGTCCAGCGTGATGTCGATGTGCTTGAGCCACTCCTCGTCGTTGCGCTCGGGGTAGTCGGTGCGGTACTGCGCGCCGCGCGACTCCTTGCGCTCGATCGCCGCCACCACCGTCGCCTCCGCGCAGTCGAGCATGTAGCCGAGCTCGATCGCGCCCAGCACGTCCTGGTTGAAGACCGTGCCGCGATCGTCGATCCACGCCTGCTCGGCCTCCTCTTTCAGGCGCGCGACCGTCTCGCGCGCGCTCTGCAGGCCCTGCTCGTCGCGGAACACCGCCGCCTGGCGGTTCATCGTCTCCCCCAGCTCGTCCTTGATCTCCGACACGCGCCGCTTGCCGGAGCCGCCCTCGCGCGCGACGATCGCGTCGATGCGCGCCGCGTCCTCGCGCAGCTTGGCGTTGGCGTCCGCCTGCGGCATGCCGATGCTGGCCGCGCGCGCGGCCGCGTGCTCGCCCGCGCGCCGCCCGAAGATCAGCGTGTCGAGCAGCGAGTTCGCGCCCAGGCGGTTGCCGCCGTGCACCGACACGCACGCCACCTCGCCGGCCGCGTACAGGCCCTCGATCGGCGTGCGCCCGTCAACGTCGGTCTTGACGCCGCCCATGATGTAGTGCTGGCCGGGGCGGATCGTGATCGGTTCGCGTGTGATGTCCACGCCCGCGAAGTCCTTGCCCAGGTTGACGATCTCGCGCAGCGCCTCCAGCGTGCGCCTGCGCGGCACCACCGTGATGTCCAGGAGGATGCCCGCGCCGTTCGGGCCCACGCCGCGGCCCTCGTCGATCTCGATCTGCTCGGCGCGCGAGACCACGTCGCGCGAGGCGAGCTCCATCTTGTTGGGCGCCGACTTCTCCATGAAGCGTTCGCCGGCCGCGTTGAGCAGGTGCGCGCCCTCGCCGCGCGCGCCCTCAGTGATGAGGATGCCGCTGTTGATGAGCGTGGTCGGGTGGTACTGCACCATCTCCATGTCCATCAGCGGCGCGCCGACGCGGTAGGCGAGCGCGATGCCGTCGCCGGTCACGATCAGCCCGTTGGTCGTCGGCTTGTACACCTGCCCCGCGCCGCCGCACGCGAGGATCACGTTCTTGGCCGTGAACGCCTCCATGCGCCCGCTGCGCACGTCGCGCGCGATCGCGCCCGCGCAGCCGCCGGCGTCGTCCAGCAGCAGCGACGTCGTGAACCACTCCTCGTAGCGGCTGACCGTCTCGTGGTGCTTCATCAGCTGCTCGTACAGCACGTGCAGCAGCGCCTGGCCGGTGATGTCGGCGACGTAGGCCGTGCGCTTCATCGACGCGCCGCCGAACGCGCGCAGGTCCATCTCGCCGGTCTCGTTGCGGTGGAAGGTCACGCCCATGTGCTCCAGGTGCATCACCTCGCCCGGCGCCTCCGAGCACATGATCTCGATCGCGTCCTGATCGCCGAGGAAGTCAGAGCCCTTGACCGTGTCGTAGGCGTGCGAGCGCCAGTCGTCGTCCACGCTGATCGCCGCGTTGATGCCCCCCGCCGCGGCCACCGAGTGCGAACGCACCGGGTGGACCTTGCTCATGATCGCCACGTCCGCCCCTCTCTCCGCTGCCGCCAGCGCCGCGCGCTGGCCCGCGAGGCCGGCTCCGATGATCAGGACGTCGTGTGCTGGCATGGCTCCTTCGAGGATCGGGTAAGGGGGTTGGGGTCAGGACTCTATAACGCCGGCCACCGCCGGCCCGTCGCGGCGGCCTCGCACCTGCGGCCATCGCTCGACCCACGCTGTAGACTGCGGAGCTGCGCAGCCGTCGATCCCGGACCTCGATCAGTTGACGCCACCCCCATACGATGGCGACCGCGCCGCCGCAGAGCTGCGCGTGCTGCAGGTGACTCCGACGTACTCGCCCGAGGGCGGCGGGGTGACGACGTGCGCGACCGAGGTCACGCGCCGCCTGCGCGAACGCGGCGTCGGCGTCGAGGTCCTGACCGTCGACCCCACCGGCGAGCTGCCGGCGCAGGAGACCTTGGACGGGGCGCCGGTCCGCCGCGTGCGCAGTTGGCCAAGTGGCGCCGACTATCGCTTCGCTCCGGCGCTGGCCGGCCATGTGCGGGCAAGCAATTGCGATGTAGTTCACGTTCAGTGCTATCAAACCCTCGTGGCGCCGTTTGCCATGTTCGCCGCCGCGCGCGCTCGGATTCCCTACGTCCTCACCTTCCACGGCGGTGGGCACTCGACGGGGTGGCGGAACGCGATCCGCGGCCAGCAGCTGGAGATCATGCGCCCGCTGCTCGCGCGCGCCGCACGCCTGATCGCCACGGCCGACTGGGAGGTCGAGCACTATTCGACGCTGCTGAGGCTCCCCGTCGAGCGCTTCGCCGTGATACCCAACGGCGGCGACCTGCCGGCCGTGCCCGCGTCCGTGCCCAGCGAGCGCGGCACGCTCATCGTCTCGATGGGACGTCTCGAGCGCTACAAGGGCCACCACCGGGTGCTCGCCGCGCTTCCCGGCGTGATCGATGAGCTACCCGACGCGCGCCTGTGGATCGCCGGCGACGGACCCTACGAGCCCGAGCTCGAAGCCCTGGCGCGGACCCTGGGCGTGTCCGAGCGCGTGGACATCCGCGCGCTGCCGGACCGAGAGCTGTATGCGACGCGCCTCGCCGGCGCGTCGCTGGCGACGCTGTTCAGCGACTTCGAGACCCACCCGATAGCCGCGCTCGAGGCGATCACGCTGGGCGTACCGACCCTGGTCGCGGATAATTCGGGCTTGGCCGAGCTCGCAAACAAGGGCCTCGCGCGTGCTGTGTCGCTCTCCGACGGACAGGCAGCGCATGCCGCCGCGATCGTCGAGATGATCCGCAACCCGCCGCCCCGTGTAGAGGTGGTCTTGCCGAGCTGGGACGACTGCGTCGACTCGCTGCTCGATCTCTACGGTGCGGTGTCCGCACGCCGTTCCGCGCCAACGCCGTCGCCGAGCGCTTTCGCGCGGAACGACGCGTGAGCGTCGGCGGGGGCTCCGCGGCGAGCCGCACGGCGGCCACGAGCGTCAGGCGCCGGAGGGTGTCGTGGCCGGCGGGGCGGGCGTGGCACGCCCCGCTGTGGGGGGCGGCTGGCCTGATCCTGATCGCCGCCAGCTTCGCGCTCAGCAGGGAAGGTCACGGCGGCACGCCCCTCAGGGTCCTGTTCTGGGTGGGGTTCGTGACGCTGTTGGCGCCGATCGCCGCGTGTCTGATGGCCGAGTCCACGACGCGCGGGGAGCGGATTGCGCTGGTCACCCTCGTGGGCCTGCTCGTGTACTCGATCAAGGTGCTCCGCGACCCGCTGATGTTCGTGATGAGCGACGAGTTCACCCATCTCGCCGCCGCCCAGCGGATCGAGGCCACGCACAGGCTGTTCGAGTCGCTTCCGCTATCGGGCCTGGTGGCGGCGCCCGGGTATCCGGGGCTCGAGACCGTCGCCGCCACCATCAGCGAGGTCACCGGGCTCTCGCTGTTCTGCAGCGGCCTGATCGTGATAGCGATGGCTCGCGCGATCATCATGCTGGCGCTGTTCCAGCTCTACGACCGCGCCAGCGGCTCGGCGCGGATCGCGGGACTGGGCGTGCTGATGTTCGCGGCGAACGGCAACTTCCTCTACTGGAGCGCGCAGTTCTCCTACGAGTCGCTGTCGCTGCCCCTGTTCGTGCTCGCCATCGCGCTGTATGTCAGGCGATCCGAGCGCCCGAGCGGGCGCCTGTCGCTGACGCTGACGCTCGTCCTGCTGATCGCCACGATCACCGCCACCCATCACCTGACCTCCTATGCGCTTGCCGTGTCGCTGTGGATCCTCAGCCTGCTCTCGCTCCGCCGCGCCGCGCCCGCCGGGCGCGCCTTCGGCCTCGCGCTGCTGGCGAGCGCCGCGGCGGTCGCCTGGTTCGCGCTCGTGGCAACCGGAACCGGCTCGTACCTGAGCTTCGTGTTCGGGCGCACCGTCGACGCGCTGCGCGACGTCGGGCAGAGCGCGCACACGCCCTTCCAGGCCAGCGCCGGATCGCTGCAAACGCCGCTGGTCGAGCAGGTGGTCTCGTTCGCCGGCGTGCTGGTGGTGACGGTCGCGGTGCTGTGGACGCTCAAGCGAGCGCGCAGCATCGACGCGCTGCACAGCCCGATCGGCATCTTCCTGGCCCTCAGCGGGCTCGTGTTCCTGGCGTTCTACCCGCTGCGCCTGTTCCCAGGGGCGTGGGAGACGGCCAATCGCGGGCAGGAGTTCCTGTTCGTGGGCGTGGGCCTGTTGCTCGGCATCGCGCTCGTGCAACTGCTCGGAGCCCGCGAGGCCCCCAGCCGGCGCAGGCGTGGGCTGCTCCTCGGCGCGATCCTGCTGGTCATCTGCGGAGGCGCCATCTCGGGCTGGCCGTCGCCGCTGCTCCTCTCGCAACCGCTGAAGGTACGCGTCGGACACGGCGTGGCGGTGCCGCAGGGCCTCAGCGCCGCGAGCTGGGCGATCCACAACCTGCCCGCCGACTCGGTCTACGTCGGCGATGAAGCGACAGGCCGCGAGCTGTTGGTGGACGGCGCGCACTACACCCTGTTCGGCAACGGCGGAGACGTTCCGGCGATCCTCGAGACCCCCGAGCTCCCGTCGTGGCAGCGTGCGGCCCTGGTCCACGACGGCGTCGACTACGTGGTCCTCGACCGCCGCAAGGTCGCCGCCAACAACGCGGCCTCGTACTTCTTCCAGCCCGCTGGCAACCCCGACGACGGACTCGGCTACTACCCGGCCGGGGTGCGGGGTAAGTTCGAAATCCCGACCGTCAGCTCGATCTTCGACAGCGGCGACATCGTGATCGAGGAAGTGCGCGGGCTGCGGGAACCGCCGCCTCGCTGCCGCCTGGTGGGCGCTGCCTCACAGGTCGGCGGGATCACATGCCGCATCGGCACCACGCTGGTGACGATCGCCGGGGCCAACAGGACGGTCACGCTGCCCGACATGTACGTCCGCTTGCTGCGGCTGGAGACCCAGCGCCGGACCGCGGGCCTGTACGTCACGGTGATCGTGCAGGTGCAGAACGTGGGCAAGACCAGCTACCGCCCCGACCCGAACTGGCGCCACCTCTACCTGACCATCGACGGCCACGAGATCTACCGGCGCCGGTCGGTGAGAGAACGCACGGACAACTTCAACGGCACAAAGCCGCTGGCGCCCGGCACAGCGCGCCAGGGCAGCCTCACGTTCGTTCTAAGCAGCCGCCGGCTGATCGCCGACCTGCTGAGCAAAGGAGCCCAATTGGGCGTGCGCCTCCCGCGCCCGCTGCGCGAAGGCACGCACCAGCACGTCGGCGTGATCGCCATCCCACCCCCGGCGAAGCACAGGGCGAGATGAGAACGGCACTGCGCAAGATGCCGCCGCCCGACCTCCTCGCGGTCGTTGCCCTCGGCGCGCTCGCAACGCTCTTGCTGTTCGCGGCTCCACACGCGCTGGCCCTGCGCGCGACGCTTGGCCTCCCGTTCGTGATCCTCGGCCCCGGCTATGCGTTGACGAGCGCGTTGTACGCGCGAGAACCGCCGGAGCCGGCGATGCGTGTGCTGCTGACGCTCGCGCTCAGCATCGTCGCGATCGTCCTGCTCGGTCTGGTGTTGAACGCCGCGCGCACCCCGCTCACGGGGCGGGCGCTCGTGCTGGGGTTGCTGATCGTCGCCACGGCCGCCTGCATCCTCGCCGCGCTGCGCAGACGCGACGCCGATGCGCCGTCGATCGCGCCCGCCCGCTTGCTGCGCTCGCCGTGGCTGTGGTCGACCGCGGCCCTGCTCGCGGTCTTCGCCGGGCTGCTCGTGGCGCTGGCGCGGCCGCTGCCCGACCCCAGCTACGCGGGCTACACGCAGCTGTCCGGGCTGCGCTCCGGGGTGAACGTGCGCGTCGCCGTCAAGAGCGCGGAACACGGGCGCAGGACCTACCGCCTCGAGGCTCGGGCCGCGTCCGGCCGCGTCGTCACGCGCAGGTTCACGCTCGCGCCCGAGCAGCAGTGGGCGCGGCTGATCCACATCGGCGCTCCACGCGAGCAGACCGTGCGCATCCGCCTCTATCGCGCCACCGCGCCGAAGACTGTGTACCGTGAAGTGGTCCTGCGCGCCTGAGAGGGATTTCAGACCATGCGCCTGCTGATCGTAAGCGACCACTACCCACCCTTCATCGGCGGCGTGCAGCGTCAGACGAGGGCGATGGCGCTGGAGCTGCGCGCCCGCGGCTATGAGGTGGGGGTGGCAACCGTCTACCAGGACGACCTGCCCGTCCATGAGCAACCCGACGGCTTCCCGGTCTGGCGGCTGCGCCAGCTGCGCTCCGCGCCGTTCGTCCACGGACCCGCGAGGCGTCGTCATCAGCCACCCTACCCCGACCCGATCACCGTGTTCGAGCTGAGGCGCGTGATCCGCTCCTTCCAGCCCGACGCCGTCCACGCCTCTGGGTGGTTCAGCTACTCGGCCGCCGCGGCCCTGATCGGCCTCCGCATCCCGCTGCTCGTGTCGGTGCGCGAGTACGGCTTCAGCTGCGCCAACGCGTCGCTGCTGCACTACGGCGCGCCCTGCTCGGGGCCGGCGTTGGGGAAGTGCCTGGCTTGCGCCAGCTCCTACTTCGGGACCGGCCGCGGCGTGGTCGCCGCCCTCGGCGTGCGGCTGTCCGCGCCGCTGCTGCGCCGCAAGGTCGCGGCGCTGCACAGCATCAGCCAGTACGTGCGCGAGCAGGTCGAGCGGGACGTGCTGCGCGCGGATGAAGCCGCCAGCATCCCGCAGGCCGTGATCCCCAGCTTCCGTGTGGCGGCCGAGGGCGAGCCCGACGCCGCGATCCTGGAGCAGTTGCCGTCCGAGCCGTTCATCATGTTCGCGGGCGCGCTGCGCCGCGTGAAGGGCGTCGAGACGCTGCTCGCGGCCTACCGCCAGCTCGACTCGCCACCCCCGCTGGTGCTGCTCGGGACGTTCGAGAGCGACACGCCCCACGAGTTTCCCCCCGGCGTGATCGCGCCGGGGGGCGCCTCCTACGCCACCGTGCTGGCGGCGTGGGATCGCAGCCTGTTCGGCGTGATGCCCTCGCTGTGGCCGGAGCCGTTCGGCAGCGTCGTACACGAGGCGATGAGCCGGGGCCGGCCGGTGATCGGCACGACCCCCGGGGGGCATGCCGACATGATCGATCACGAGCAGACCGGCCTGCTCGTTCCCGCCGGCGACGTCGAGGCGTTGCGCGCCGCGATGCAGCGCCTGATCGACGAACCCGAGTTTCGCCAGGAGCTCGGCCGCCGCGCCGCGCGCCGCGCCGCCGATTTCGCCGCAGAGAACGTGATACCCCAGTTCGAGGCGTTCTACGCGCCGTTTGACCCCGCGGCGCCCGGCGATCGCCCGCTGGCCGTGCCTAACGCCTGAGCTCCGCAACGCCTGAGCTTCGCCGCATCGACATGGACATTCGACCTAGCGTGGGCGAGGTGCGTCATGGCATCACGTCCTGTGCCGAACAGATCGGAGAATGCTCCGTGGGCGTGGCACATCGCTGTTGGTCGGTCTCGTGGCTGCGCTCAGCGCGGGCGCCGTCGCGCATGCCAGCACCGCGGGCGGGCGCGTCGGGGCGCGGTGCCCGGCGGCGTCATGTGCGGCGGCGGCGACCGCGCGCACGGCCTCGCCCCTGCTCGTCCGTTCCACCAGCGCCACGCTGGACGGCTTCGCGCGGGTGCGCGGCGCGGGCGCCAGCGTCTACTTCCAATACGGGTCAGGCGCCGTGCTCGCCAAGCGCACGCGCGTCACCCACATGGCCGCAGCGCATGGCCGCACGCTCGTTCGCGTGCGCGTCGTCGGTCTCGCGCCGAGTACTCGCTATCGGTTCCGCATAGTCGTTCACAGCGGCCGCGGCACCTCATATGGGGCGCAGGTTTCGTTCTCGACCGCCCCCGCGCAAGGCGCCCCGACGCAGTCCGCGGATGGCGCGGGCTCCCAGCGCGCCGGCGGCAGCTCGCCTTCCGGGTCCGGGCCGGAATCGGCTGCGCCAGAACCCGTCGCGCCGCAAGCCACCGAACCCGAATCCCCCGCGCCGGAGCCCGAAGGTCGTGAGGTCCTGTGGGGCGCGGAGATCGGCCCGCAGTTCACGGGCACGCCGGCGCCGTGGGACATGAGCGCCGCGAGCGACTTTCAGCGGACGGTGGGCAAGGCGCCGTCGATCCTGGCGTTCAACATCCCGTTCGAGGGCTGCTCGCCGTCGTGCAACTACTACGCCTTTCCCGTTCAGCAGTTCGAAGCGATCCGCAGCTATGGCTCGATCCCGATGCTCAACTGGGCGTCGATGTCATCGCCGCTGGCGGTCGAAGAGCCGAGCTTCCGGCTGGCGAAGGTCACCCACGGGGCGTTCGACGAATACATCCGCAGCTTCGCGCTCGCGGCCAAGGCGTGGGGCCATCCGTTCTTCCTGCGCTTCGACTGGGAGATGAACGGGAACTGGTTTCCGTGGGCACAGGGGGCGAACGGCAACAACGCCGCCGACTTCGTCGCCGCGTGGCGTCACGTGCACGACATCTTCACGTCGGTGGGCGCCACCAACGTCACGTGGGTGTGGTGCCCCAACGTCGATCCCTACCACGAATTCGGCAACCTCGCGGCGCTGTATCCAGGGAACGCGTACGTCGACTGGACCTGCCTCGACGGCTACAACTTCGGCACGCGAGCGGGCTCCAAGAAGGTGGGCGGCATGCCCACGGGAGGCGGAGGGTGGTCCACCTTCAACCAGATCTTCTCCTCGACCTACAGCCAGATCGTCAACACGATCGCGCCGGAAAAGCCGCTGATGATCGGCGAGGTCGCCTCCAACGAGCAGGGTGGCTCGAAGGCGGCGTGGATCACGGACATGTTCAGCCAGATCACCAGCGTCTACACGGGGGTTGACGCGATGGTCTGGTTCGACTGGGCCAAAGACGGGGAATGGCCGATCGAGACCTCGCCGGCGAGCATCGCCGCGTTCACCCAGGGAATCGCCGCGCCGACCTTCACGACCAACAGCTTCGGCGAGCTGGGCGGCGGCGTGGTGCAACCGCCCGGCTGAGCACCCGCGGGGAGGGCGCGTGGCGGTCGATATCGTCATCCGATGCGATCGGGTGGCTCGGCGAAACGGTGGCTCGTGCTCCTGGCCGTCGTGGCGTTGGCCGCGGTGCTCGTCGTGGCTGCGCTGAGCTTGGGCGGGTCCTGCTCGCCCGGCGCTTCCACCCATCCACGGTCCGACTACTGGGGCGCGGAGATCGGGCCGCAGTTCACGGGCACGCCGGCGCCGTGGGACATGAGCGCCGCGAGCGACTTTCAGCGGACGGTGGGCAAGGCGCCGTCGATCCTGGCGTTCAACATCCCGTTCGAGGGCTGCTCGCCGTCGTGCAACTACTACCCGTTTCCCCTGCAACAGCTTGCCGACATCCGCAGCTACGGCGCGATCCCGATGCTCAACTGGTCGTCGATGTCATCGCCGCTGGCGGTCGATGAGCCCAACTTCCGCCTGGCGAAGCTCGCGGGCGGGGCGTTCGACGAATACATCCGCAGCTTTGCGCTCGCGGCCAAGGCGTGGGGGCATCCGTTCTTCCTGCGCTTCGACTGGGAGATGAACGGGAACTGGTTTCCGTGGGCACAGGGGGCGAACGGCAACGACGCCGCCGACTTCGTGGCCGCGTGGCGTCACGTGCACGACATCTTCACGTCGGTGGGTGCCACGAACGTCACGTGGGTGTGGTGCCCCAACGTCGATCCCTACCACGAATTCGGCAACCTCGCGGCGCTGTATCCAGGGAGCGCGTACGTCGACTGGACCTGCCTCGACGGCTACACCTTCGGCACGCGAGCGGGCTCCAAGAAGGTGGGCGGCATGCCCACGGGAGGCGGAGGGTGGTCCACCTTCAACCAGATCTTCTCCTCGACCTACAGCCAGATCGTCAACACGATCGCGCCGGAAAAGCCGCTGATGATCGGCGAGGTCGCCTCCAGCGAGCACGGCGGATCGAAGGCGGAATGGATCGCCAACGCGCTCGCGCAGGTGCCGATCGCCTACCCGCGGATGCGTGCGATCGTCTGGTTCGACTGGGCGCGAGAGGGCTATGACTGGCCGATCGAGACGTCCGGCTCGAGCACCGCGGCGTTCTCGCAGGGGATCGTCTCGCCTCACTTCACCAGCAACACCTTCGGCGGGCTGGGTGGCGGGACGATCGGCCCGCCGTCCTGATGCCTACAGCGGCAGGTGGGCGTGCCCGGGCAGCTTC
>Ga0335078_10016000_pt1 | contig 11128 bp, 9 predicted proteins | sample Lox_Sample_32_FD_206711 | JGI IMG/M metagenome (GOLD analysis project Ga0335078, IMG submission 206711) | Soil microbial communities from Loxahatchee National Wildlife Refuge, Florida, United States - Lox_Sample_3.2 | ecosystem: Environmental > Terrestrial > Soil > Wetlands | place: USA: Florida...
GACCAATCGTCCCTACGTTGCAATGCGGCTTATTCCGTTCAAATTTTTCTTTCGCCATGTTCGCCCTTTAGCTCTTAGCCGTTAAGCTCTTAGCTCCGAGCTCAAAACTCTTGTCATTCCGAACCGCTTCAACAGTGAGGAATCTGCTGCTCCTCAGTAATAACGGTAAATCTTCTGATACTTCGTCCGCAGCTTGTGATCGACCTCTTCGAGCCGCGACAAATAAAATTCCCGAATCTGCGCCTGATCAGAAACTGTCAGCGCGTCATGCAGCGTCTGCGCCTTCACCGGCGCCTCGGTAACCTTCTCCAGCACCTTGCGCGCCACCACTGCGTCCCAGTCGCGCACCCGCAACCCTTCACGATCGATCCGCTTGAGAAACTTCTCTACATTCTGAGTACTGAAGGCCGAACTGACCGCGCTCTTCAGTTCCTCGAATTCCTTTTCCTTCTCGACCCGGATCGTCGCCTGCTCAAATGCCATCTTCAGGCCAACCTCAATCTCTGGAGCGGGAGACGGGAATCGAACCCGCGACCAACAGCTTGGAAGGCTGTGACTCTACCACTGAGTTACTCCCGCCCTTCCTGACTCCCAGATCCCTCGACTTCGCTCGGGATTTCGGCTGCAGGCTCCCGCTTCGCTCACGCCTGCAAACGCCTCAAGTTACTCCCGCCCTTCCCACTCCCAAACCATGGAGCCGATGATCAGGATTGAACTGATGACCTCTCCCTTACCAAGGGAGTGCTCTACCAACTGAGCTACATCGGCTCATTGCTCGATTCACTACCCTTGCCGGGGTGCATCAAGTCCTTTCTCCGCACCCAGGTCTTCACTGCAAACATCAGCAAGATTGCCAGCGTCGCCAGGCGAATGCGCGGATCACCGATGGTTGTCCACGCCAAGACTCCCAAAGCTACGAACGCCGCCAGCCCTGCGTATAAGCGATTCACATCATTCCTGGTGCACAGGGAAGGATTCGAACCTTCGTACCTCGCTAGGAGGGACAGATTTACAGTCTGTTGGCTTTAACCACTCACCCACCTGTGCAAAAAATCAGCTCTCCCTGCGGCCGAGTCCTGACCCTCGGGCCATGCTTGCGCGGAAGACGATACTGCGGCGGACAAACAAAAATAGAAAACTGGGTGCGCACAAGACTTCTGTCCGCACGCACACACACTTGGAACTGCTTCCTTATGGAGTGCCGTTGGGAAAAACTCTACGCCGCCGCGCCGCGCTAACCGCCCGCCTTCCGCAAATCGATCCTGGAGCTGGCGAAGGGATTTGAACCCCTGACCCTCTGATTACAAATCAGATGCTCTACCAGCTGAGCTACGCCAGCAGTCAGGGACACACACCCTCCTCGGGCATGCTAATCCCACTGATCCCTTCCGCTTGTCCGGGACAACTGTAAAAGTTACCACAACGGCACTTTACGTGCAAGGCGGCTTGTGGCCCTAGCCCAATCTGAGAGCTTGGAACTGAGATCTGAGGGCCGATTTTAGGACTCCAGCCCCCTACCCAAGACCTGGCCGCTTCCCAGCGGCCCTGGGTGCTATGATGGCCTTCTCCGGCTGGGTTGTGCGCAATTTTGGGAAGTGGTCTCTTCGCCGCCTGCCGTCCTGACATGCGAATTCGACGCAGCCTCCCCATCCTTTCCGCGGTTGTGCTGGTCGCTGCCGCCGTCGCCCTGATGGTTGTGCTCCGCAAACATGCCCCTCCCGAGCCCGCACGTCTTCTTCCTTCTGCCGACGGATTTGCTTACATCAATCTGCAATGGATGCGCCGCGCCAATATCACCGGTGAACTGCCGCCCGTGCCCCACGATCCCGACTACGAACGTTTCATCAATGCCACCGGGTTTCAATTCGAGCGTGATTTGGATGAGGCCGCCATCGCGATTCATTATCCCGAATCGATCACCGCTGCCATTCCCAACCAACCCAACGAGGCCCGTTTTTCCGAAGTGTTCGTGGGCAAGATCCAGGGTGAACGCCTGCGCAACTATCTCAGCAATCTCTCCCGTTCGCTCGAGACCTACCGCGCCGTGGACATTTATACCATTCCCGTCGAAGACCGCACGGTGCGGGTCGCGATCCTGGGCGTCGATACCGTCGCTGCCTCCAATTATCCCGATCCCGCCGTGATCCGCGGCATCGTCGAGCGCTCGCGAAAACTGGCATCGCCTTTCGGCGGCCCTGCACTTTTGCGCCAGTACTACGCCCAGGTGCCGTTCGCCAGCCTGGCATGGGCCATTTTCAGGATCCAGCCGCAGGCCGATGGCAGCGCGCGAGTTCCGAGCAACTTATCTTTTCTTTTTGCCCAGCCCGCAGTCGTCGTGGCTTCCGTCCGCTATATTCGCGCTCTGCACCTGCGCGCCCTGGCCTTCACCGGAAGTGCCGAAGAAGCCCGGCGCTTGACCGAACAGCTGAACGCCTTTTTCAATCTGTTTCGCACCCTTGACCAGAACACCGCACCTTCCGCGACCGATGCCGACGTCAAAGCCATCTTCGACAGCGTGCAGGTCCAGCAACAAAAAGACCGGGCCCTGCTGACCGCCACCGTTCCCGTGGGCTTTATCCGCAAAGCCCTGGCCGAAGCTCCAGCCATGGCCCCGCAAGTGGTGCAGCCACCCTCTCCATCTCCGACTCCCGCAAAGAAGCACAAACGAAAGACCCACCCCTGAGTTGCGACTCACGAGGATCACGGCCGAGGATGCGACTTTTCTGCTCCGCAAACGTCGAATCAGTTACGGGCACAGAGTGGTTCTTCGCTCGGCCTGAAGCTCAAGCAGGTAGAATATCTCTCGATGGCAACGCTCCCGCTTCCCATTGCCGCATTTGTGGCCGGCCTGATCTCTTTTCTCTCGCCTTGCGTCCTGCCTTTGGTGCCGGGCTACGTATCGCTGATCTCCGGAGCCGGGGTTGAAGAGCTCAAAGCCCAGGAAGCGAAACTGCTGCGCAAGATGATGCTGAATTCGGTCAGTTTCATCCTCGGCTTCAGTGTCGTCTTCATCACCCTGGGCGCTATTTCGACAGAAGTCGGACAGTTGCTGGCGCGCTACAAATCCAGCCTGGCACAGGTCGCCGGCGTCGTCATTATTTTGTTCGGCCTCCACTTGACCGGAATCTTTCGCATCAACGCGCTCTACGCTGACAAGCGCCTGCACAACGTAAAAGGGGGGAGCACTCCCGGCGGAGCCTTTTTGATCGGCTTCGCTTTCGCTTTCGGCTGGACTCCGTGTGTCGGACCGATTCTGGCCGTCATTCTCGGTTTTGCCGCCGCTCAGGATTCCGTCATCAAGGGAATCCTTCTGTTGTCCATCTACTCAATGGGGTTGGCGGTGCCGTTCCTGCTGACCTCATTTGCCATCGAACGCTTTCTCAGGTTCTACAGCCGATTTAAGACGTTCATGCATGGGCTCGAAGTATGCAGTGGTGCCTTGTTGATCGCGTTGGGCGTTCTCTTGGTTCTAGGACGCTTTACCGTCATTTCGAATTATCTTTCTTTCTTGAATCGTTTTGCCCTGTAGTTGGGAGCTGCCCCTTGAAACGTGACCCAGTTGTCATCATCGTAGTGGCCATGGTGGTTTCTCTGATGCTGGTGTTTGGATTCAATATGGCCCGCAAGAACAAAGGGCTCTCCGTCCCCGGCCCGCAGGCCAAAGGCGACGTGGCCCCCGACTTCGCCTTGCAATCGCTCGACGGCAAAAACACCCGCCTGTCCGACTTCCGTGGCCAGGCGGTGCTGCTCAATTTCTGGGCCACCTGGTGCGCGCCCTGCAAGATCGAGATGCCCTGGTTCGTCGAACTGCAGAAACAATACGGCCCGCAGGGTCTGCAAATCGTCGGCGTCGCCATGGACGACGCCAGCCCCAAGGACATCGCCGATTTCGCCAAAGAAATGGGTGTGAATTATCCCGTGCTGTTGGGTAAGGAATCCGTCGGCGATGCCTACGGTGGCGTCCAGTTCCTGCCCGAGAATTTTTATATCGATCGCAATGGCAAATTGATCGCCAGGGCTTTCGGTCTCAAGAGCCGCAGTGAGATTGAAGACGAGATCAAAACCATCATCGCCTCTAAGGCCAAGCCGAAATAGACACAGAATCGGGAGGAGATCGACCGAATGCCGGGCACTCTTGCAAAAATGATTCTAGCCATCAGCCTTCTCACTGCTCTTCTGCTCGCCCAGGAGCCCCCCGGCAAGAAAATCCCGTCCATCACCATGACGCCGGCCCCACGGACTGCGGTCACTCGCGGCAAGTCCAACACGGTGGAATTGCAATTTCATGTTTCTTCCGGCTTCCATGTCAATTCCAACAAGCCCAGCGCTGAGTACCTGATTCCCACTGCGCTCAAACTCGACGCGCCCACCGACATTGTTCTGGGCCGCGTCACATATCCCGAAGGCCAGGAGATGAGCTTCGCTTTCGCCCCCAACGAGAAGCTCAGCGTCTATAGCGGAGAGTTTGATCTCGCCGTGATGGTCAGGCCGCTGGCCTCTGTCCTCCCCGGCGACTACGAGTTTCACGGGCAACTGCGATACCAGGCCTGCGACAACGCCGCCTGCTATCCACCCAAACAGCTCCCCGTTCGTTTCGAAGTGAAAGTGGTAAAAGCGCCGCCCCCGCCTCGCAAGAATCCGGCCCAAAGCCCCCACATCCACAACTGAGAATGGCATGAAGACATTTTTGCTCATAGCCCTGGCATTTACCTCTGTAGCCGGTTCGGCGCAATCCTCGCCGCCTCTGATCATTCAGAACGTCACGGTCATCGACGCCACCGGCTCACCTGCGCAACTTCACCGCACTGTCATTGTGCAGGATGGCAAAATTGCGGGCATTTACCCAGGGAAACGATTTCATTTCCCAAAGGGAACACCCCTCCACATCGACGGCTCGGGAAAGTTCCTCATTCCCGGTCTGTGGGACATGCATGTCCACACCGTGTTTGGAGACTGGTTTCCGCACGGCAAAGACATCGCCTTGCCACTGTTCATCGCCAACGGCGTGACCGGGGTGCGCGATATGGGCGGCGAACTTGACGTCCTTCAGCAATGGCGGAAGGAAATTGCCGCCGGCACCTTCGTCGGGCCGCGCATGGTCATTGCCGGCCCCATGCTCGACGGTCCTCACCCGCGCTTTCCCAGCTCCATCGCCATCACCACTCCCGACGACGGCCGCCGCGCCGTGGACGACCTCAAACGTCGTGGCGTCGACTTCATCAAGCTGCAATCCCTCATTCCACGCGACGCCGTCTTCGCCATCGCCGAGGAAGCTCGCAAGCAGAACATTCCCTTTGTCGGCCATGTGCCCGACGCCGTCCGCGCCTCTGAAGCCTCCCATGCCGGGCAAAAGAGCTTCGAGCATCTGATCGGGATTTTCGAAGGCAGTTCGCCGCTTGAAGATCAATTTCTGAAGGGGCGAAAGACGGAAACGGAATTCTTGGCAACCTACGATCCGGCTCGGGCCTCGGCCCTGTTTGCCCTTCTGGCCAAGAACCACACCTCGCAATGTCCCACACTGGTCTGGGAGCGCGGCGGCAACTTGATCGATCAAACCGATTTTGCCCACGATTCCCGGGCAAAGTACGTTCCGACGTATTGGAAGGACGTCACCTGGAAGCGCTTCACCGATGAAATCATGCGTGACTTCGATACCGACGGCCTGCCCACCCGGCAGCGTTTCGTGGCCAAAGAATTGGATGTGGTAAAAGCCATGCACGGCGCCGGAGTTCAATTTCTCGCCGGAACCGATACCGCTCCCGGCGTCTACATCTTTCCCGGCTTCAGTTTGCACGAAGAATTGCAACGCTTTGTGGCCGCCGGTTTCACGCCCATGGAAGCGCTGCAAACCGCTACCCTCAACCCTGCCAGGTTTCTCGGCCTGGACGCTGCCCTCGGCACCGTTGAAAAAGGCAAACTCGCGGACCTCGTGCTGCTCACCGCCAACCCTCTCGCCGACATCCACAACACCCAAAAGATCGCCGCCGTGATTGCGAATGGCCGCTATTTCTCGCGCGCCGATCTGGACAAGCTGCTGGCAGGGGTGGAAACTGCCGCCCGTCGAAACTGAATCACGTAACAAAAATGCCTGCGTCCGGACCTCCGAACGCAGGCCAAAAAAGAACCCAACTGATCAACTATTTCCCCAACACGGCATAGCCGGGCAAAAGACCATCGCTGGCTGACCAAAATCCGTTGGTCGAACTATAGGAAGCGAATGGGTAGGCGCGCATGTCGGTGCTGTTGAAGGCCCAGGCATCGAACGTGGTCGCGAGCGAAGCATCGGTGCTCACCACCACCCAATACTGCGTACCTCCGTTCACCGGAAGTCCTCCGCCCTTGGCCACCGCCAGGCTGCAGCAATCCCCGTAGTTTTGCAGGCCTTTCACGTCGAGGCTGGCCAGCGCTGATCCGGGGAGACCGTTGGAATCTGCATTCAGGCTGAGAGTCACGCCGTTGACGCCCTCGATGTAACCAACCGATACTTCCACTGCCTTAACCGTGATGTTGGCGCTGGGAGTAAACGGTATCGCTACCCAGTAGGCGGTTTCCAGAGCTGACTCGGGCCCGGAAATGGTGTATCCGTAGCAGCAGAAATATGTGCCGTACGGGTACTTGCTCAGGTTGCCTGCAATTGTAGTGAGGCCTTCTGCTTCAGGTGTTTGCCAGGGTGTAACGTGCGATGGGGCATGGGTTGCAATGCTCATGCGCCCGTCTTGGCTTGTGACGATCCCATGATGACCGGCCGCAGCTAAAGCCACAATGCCAGCCAGCGTCAGTACAGATAAAACCAGCACGATGCGAACAGCGGGCTTCCTCATTTTTTTCTCCGTGTTTCGGTTGGTAGAGTTTCGCCTCCGCTCAGCTGAAAATCCGTCAGGGGACAACCCTCCGCTAGAAATACGGCAGAGCGTTGGACGAAGTTGGCGGCGATTCTAACTCACTTCCAGCGTCTGTCAAGCACAATCGCACGCCAAATCCGGCGCGGGACGGGCTTTTTGGGGGGCTCCTCCGGCGGCACAAGCTATGCTGAGAACCGACCGCTGAGAGCCAACGGGGAAAAACTCATGATCTGGCGGGTATTACTTCGCCTTCTTCTCAATCTTCGCCCATGTATCCTTTAACGCTACCGTCCGATTAAATACCGGCTTGCCCGGCGACGAGTCGCGATCCACGCAGAAATATCCCAGGCGCTCGAACTGGTGACGGCTGCCGATCGCGGCTCCAGCCAGCGACGGCTCAACTTTGCATTGCGAAAGCACTTCCAGCGAATGCGGGTTCAGGTTCGCGGTGAAATCCTGGCCCTCCTCGGTCCGGTTCGGGTCCTCCCGGGTGAAAAGATTTTCATACATCCGCACCTCGGCATCCACCGCATGCGCCGCCGATACCCAGTGAATCGTTGCTTTCACTTTCCGCCCATCCGGAGGGGAATTCCCTCCCCGCGTCGCCGGATCGTACGTGCAATGCACTTCCACAACTTCCCCTTTACCATTCTTTACAATTCCGGTGCAGGTCACAAAATAGCCATAGCGCAACCGCACTTCCCGCCCCGGCGACAGCCGGAAATACTGCTTGGGGGGATCTTCCCGGAAATCATCCTGCTCGATGTACAGCACCCGGGAAAACGGCACCTTACGCGTGCCCGCATTCGCATCCTCCGGATTATTGACCGCGTCCATCTCTTCGACTTGATTCTCCGGATAGTTATCGATTACCACCCGCAACGGCCGCACTACCGCCATCACCCGCGGCGCCCGCTTGTTCAGGTCTTCGCGCACGAAGTGTTCAAGCATGGCCAGTTCAATCGAGCCCGTGGTCTTTGACACGCCAATCGCCCCGCAGAAATTGCGGATCGCCTCCGCCGTATAGCCGCGTCGCCGAATCCCGCTAATTGTCGGCATACGCGGATCATCCCAGCCACTGACTCGCCCTTCCTGCACTAGTTGCAGGAGCTTCCGCTTGCTCAGCAACGTATAAGTGAGGTTCAGGCGGTCGAATTCAATCTGCTGCGAAGGAAAAATCCCCAGTTGCTGAATGAACCAGTTGTAGAGCGGTCGGTGGTCTTCAAATTCCAGCGTGCACATCGAGTGTGTGACCCGCTCCAGTGAATCCGACTGCCCATGCGCGTAGTCGTACATCGGGTAAATGCACCATTGATTGCCCGTGCGGTGATGCTCCGCGTGCAGAATGCGGTACATCACCGGATCGCGCATATTCAAATTTGGCGAGGCCATATCGATCTTCGCCCGCAGCACTCGCGAACCATCGGGAAACTCTCCCGCCTTCATGCGCTCGAACAAATTCAGATTTTCTTCCACCGAACGATCACGGAACGGACTATCCTTGCCCGGCTCCGTCAGCGTGCCCCGATATTTGCGGATCTCATCCGCCGACAGGTCGTCTACATAGGCTTTTCCCGCCTTGATCAGCTCGACCGCCCATGCATACAACTGACCAAAATAGTCGGACGCATAAAACAAACCGTCCCAATGGAAGCCCAGCCACTTCACATCCTCCATGATCGAATCGACATACTCCGTCTCTTCCTTCGACGGATTGGTATCGTCGAAGCGCAGGTTGGTATGTCCGCCGAATTCGTCCGCCAGGCCGAAATCCAGGCAGATCGCCTTGGCATGGCCAATGTGCAGGTAGCCGTTCGGCTCCGGAGGAAAGCGGGTCTGCACCCGCCCCTGATATTTGTTGCTTTTCAGATCTTCCCGAATGATGTCGCGGATGAAGTTCGAAGGCGCCGCCGGCGTGTCGGGTGCAGGCGTGGCCGCGGCCTCGGCGGATGAATTAGGCGGATTCACTCTTTGATCTTACCGCAAGACCGAGCCCTGAAAATGCGTTGGTTCCCGGATCGCGACGTATTTCTCATGTCATGTGACGTACAAACTTGTTCAGGTCGCGTTCTCTGCGATTCAGGCTTTACCGATTGCTGCCATCTTTTGACCCCGCCCACCCCTCGGCATAGAATTCGCATGAACTTGTCACCGGAGGCTCAATGACCAATCCCCAACCCAGCGCCCGGGTGCCCCGCTCCTCGCCGCTTTTGCGAGAAGTGGGATCATGCTGTCTCCTGATCGCCGCGCTTCTGCTGCTCTCCAGTTGCACCAAGCCTGTCGATTTCCAGAAAAGCCTGCAGGAAAAATTGATCAACGCCAAGTCCGGCGACGTCATCGACCTGCCCGAAGGCAAGTTCCATCTCGACCGCACCCTTTCGCTCACCGTCAACGGCGTCACCATCCGCGGCAAAGGCATGGACAAGACCATCCTCTCCTTCGCCGGACAAAAAACCGGCGCCCAGGGCATGCTGATCAAGGCTAATGATTTTGTCATCGAAGATGTGGCCATTGAAGACACCGCCGGCGACGCGCTCACCATTCAGGACGCCTCCAACATCACCGTCCGCCGCGTGCGCGTCGAATGGACCCGAGGCCCTAACACCGCCAACGGCCCCTACGGCATTTATCCCGTGAGCTGCAAGAACTTGCTGGTCGAGGATTCCGTCGCTAAAGGCGCAGCCGACGCCGGCATCTACGTCGGCCAGTCGGAGAATGTCGTCCTTCGCCGCAATCGCGTCGAGCAAAACGTAGACGGCTTCGAAATCGAAAACACCGAGAACGTCGACGCTTATGAGAACGTGTCCACCCACAACACCGGCGGCATGGGAGTGTTCAATCTCCCCAATCTCCCCCGCCAGGGCGGACGCCACGTGCGCGTTTACAACAACCAACTCGTCGACAACAACACTCCCAACTTCGCTCCCAAGAGCCTCGGCCCCATCTATTACCTGCCCACCGGCACGGGCATGTATATCATGGCCATCCGCGACGTCGAAGTCTTCAACAACAAAATCCAGAACAACAACACCGTCAATATTTACATCATCAATTACCACACCGGCGTGGATGAAACATCCCTGCGCGACACCGCTGCCTCCCCCATCACGCAGCAGGTCTTCGCTCCTGACGACAAGCGTTACGATCCCTTCGTCCGCGATGTCTATCTCCACGACAACGACATCTCCGGCGGAGGCCAATCACCCGACAGCCGCGTGGACGGCGTGAAAATGCTGGCCGCCGCCCTCGGCGGCAAGCTCCCCGACATTCTTTATGACGGCGTCGTCGACCGCGGTTGGGGAAAAGGCCCCAACCCCGGCCAGGTCTGCCTCTCCAATAATGGCGCTGCCGGCTTCTTGAACTTCGACGCCGGCGGCGAAATGAAGCATCCGGTTCATGACCTCAAGCGCTATGCATGTTCCTTGCCGGCGCTGACCGCCATTGCGATTCCTCAAGCCGGAGGCAAATAATGCCCCGCCGCTGGACGCAAATTTCCAGCCTCCTCTTTCTTATCTCCGCACTCGCGGCCTGCGGGCGCCTACTGAACCGCGGAGTGCAAGCGCACACCGAGAAGCCATTCCCCAGACAGCTCTCCGCATGGAGACTCTTCAATCTGCGCGCTGGAAAACTGGTTCCCAACCGGGGCGTCGTCCCCTACGACCTCAACACGCCGCTTTTCTCCGACTACGCCGGCAAATACCGCTTCGTCTGGATGCCGCCTGGCGCCTCCGCCCAGTACCGTGACGACGGCCCCTTCGATTTTCCTGTCGGAACCGTGCTCGCCAAGACTTTTGCTTTCCCGGTCGATGGCTCCGCCGTGCAAAAGCTCATCGAGACCCGTCTGCTGGTGCATGCCGCCTCCGGCTGGACGCCCCTGCTCTACATCTGGGATAACAAACAGCGCGACGCCACCTTACAACTCGTCCCTGACCCCGTCGCCGTGAAATGGACCGACTCCTCCGGCCGCCGCCACGAATTTACTTATGTCATCCCCAACGTCAACGAATGCCACGAATGTCATGACAATCAGAAAGTCTTTCTCCCCATCGGACCCAAGGCCCGTAATCTAAATAAAGACTATGCCTACGCCGAAGGCAGCGAAAATCAACTCGCGCACTGGGCCCGCGTCGGCTATCTCTGGGGCCTGCCTGTCCCTGCCGCGCGTCCTCGAGCCGCCAAGTGGGATGACCCCGCCACCGGCTCGCTCGCCGAGCGCGCCGCCGCTTACCTCGATAACAACTGCGCCCACTGCCATCAGCCCGGTGGACAAGCCGGCTACACCGGAG
>Ga0335078_10016001_pt1 | contig 11128 bp, 9 predicted proteins | sample Lox_Sample_32_FD_206711 | JGI IMG/M metagenome (GOLD analysis project Ga0335078, IMG submission 206711) | Soil microbial communities from Loxahatchee National Wildlife Refuge, Florida, United States - Lox_Sample_3.2 | ecosystem: Environmental > Terrestrial > Soil > Wetlands | place: USA: Florida...
TTCTTCACCGTTTTGCGCTTAGCGGCGCGCTTCGCCGGAGGGGACCAACCGTAAAGCTTGAGATCGATCACAACGCTTTCGGTTGAGACGCCCTCGGTCTGGAGCAACTTGCGTTGCAGCTGAGCGTTTCGTTCCGGAACACGAATTCGCCCGCCCGCCCCGATTACGCGGTGCCAGGGAATGCCTCGACCGCTCGGCGTGGCCGCCAGGGCATAGCCCACCGCCCGCGCCCCACCCGGCAACCGGAGCGCCCGAGCGACCTCCCCATAGGTGGTTACGCGCCCCCGCGGGATTCGTTTCACCAGACGATAGACCGGCTCCCAGGACATTGCTTCGTCACCTTCCAGGCCACGTGCCGAGCCGATTCAGCATCGTAATAGTTACGATCAAGTTTTGCTTGAACAATCTCGCCACAACTGCTCCAACGCCTTTGTTTCTCGCATGAATCAGCTCCGCGGTCGTTCCTCGGGAGTAATAACCAATTCGAAGCAACTTTTGCCGATCGCAAGCATCGTACCATTGACGGTGTAGTGGATGGGCCGTACACTACGTCCTGTTTCGCAGGGACCCGGCCGGAAAGGGAGACTGTTGTGGCTTTCGTTCGACGAAAAGGCAACACCTACTTCCTGGTGCACAATGTGCGCCGCCGCGGGAAAGTGCGCCAGTTGCATCTGGCCAGGCTTGGGGAGCGGCCGCAGATCACCGACGACGTGGTCCGCAAGGTTTCGCGGAACCATCCGTTCCTCGAACTCGACTGGTCGCACCTGCGCGAACGCGTGAGCAGCCGGGTGGAACTGTTCGACATCCGGTCGCCCTACGTGCAAAGCCTGATGCATTCACTACGCAACCTCAATTCAGACCTGGCCGATCTGTCGCCGCCGCTTCTGCTGCTGACGGACCGGGCCAATTCAAGCCGGGAACTCGTCACGCAATTGCGATTGCTGCGATCCACGCTCGACGTCAAGCTCGATCAGTTCGAGCGTTCGGGCCGCAGCGCTGCGCAAGGCGCGAGAGGATTCCGGTAGGGGAGCACGACCATGGGTGCGCAAGCGTTACAACTCGATCCGACACTTCGGAGCGTGGAATCGCGGGATTTTGAAGGGGGACTGCGCCGGAAGATCGTCGGGCAGGATCAAGCCGTGCAAGCGGTGGTGGACCTGTATCAGGTCTTCCGCGCCGGACTGAACGCGCCGGGGAGGCCGGTGGGGAACCTGTTGTTCCTCGGGCCGACCGGTGCGGGCAAGACGCGCGTCGTGGAAGCGACCGCCGAAGTGCTCTTCGGCGATCCGCGCGCGGTCATCAAGGTCGACTGCGCCGAGTTTCAGCACTCGCACGAGATCGCGAAGCTGATCGGATCGCCTCCGGGATACCTGGGGCACCGTGAAACGCACCCGCTGATCACTCAGGAGGCGCTCGCGCAGTATCACACCGACAAGCTGAAGATCAGCTTTTTGCTCTTTGACGAAATCGAGAAGGCGAGCGACGCTCTCTGGCAGTTGCTGCTCGGAATTCTCGACAAGGCGACGCTGACGCTGGGGGACAACCGTCGCGTGGACCTCTCGCAGACGATGATCTTCATGACGTCGAATCTCGGCGGCGGCGATATCACCGAGCTGATGACCGGCGGAATGGGATTTGCTCCTGAAGTGCGCCCGGAATCAAAGCCACGGCTGGACGAGAAAGTGGAAAAAACCGCGTCCGAAGCGGCAAAGCGAAAGTTCGCGCCGGAGTTCATGAACCGCATCGATAAGGTGGTTGTTTTCCATCCGCTGCGCCCACAGCAGCTCGAGCAAATTCTGGAAATCGAGTTGGGAATGGTGCAGCAAAGGGTGCTCGAGACGGCGAAGGGAAGATTTCTGTTCCGCGTCGCGCAGCCGGCGAAGGACTTTCTGCTCCGTGAAGGCACGGATCTGAAATACGGGGCGCGGCACCTGAAGCGGGCCATCGAGCGCCACGTCGTCTATCCTTTGGCGAGTCTGCTGGCAACGAATCAGGTTTCGCTCGGAGACATCATCTCGATCGACTACCGAGATGGCGAATCGGCGCTGATGTTCCTGAAGGAAGCCGAAGGGGCGCTCGTGCCCATGGATTCTCCGGAGCCAGAGCCGATGGCGGAGGCTGCAGCCGCCAGCTCCGATGGGCGCGAGATTTCGTTTCCAACTCGCGTGACTGCGACCGCGGAGGTTGCTCCCCCTGCGGCGCCCGCACAACGCGTGCTGCCAGTGGAGAAGGCGCGGAACGATAAGCGATTGAGGTAAGCTGCCGAACCCGCCCCGGCTTGTCAGCCAGGTGCGCGCGAGGATCGAAATGGATCGAGTGAGCGGCAGGAGCGCAGCGAGCGGGACGACCACCGTCTGCTCGCAGTGCGACAAACCGGAAACCGAGTGCACGTGCGAGAAGTACTGCTGCTTCTGCCAGTCGCAACAGAATATCCGTCTCTGCGTAGATGGACTGTATTACTGTCCGGACTGCCGCGAAGCCTGCGAAATGCGTCTGGCGGAATCCGACGAACGCCGACCTACCTAGAATTCCCCCTATTTCCCGGGTGCGGCTGTAGAAGAACGCTAAACTAGCCTGAAGGTTGCAGCCAGGCTCACATCGACACGGCCAGAGCTTTGCTCTTAATCAAACCCAGCAACTGATCCTGGCTAACCGGCGCGTCCACTCGCAGGCGATCGCCGCTTGGCGTCACGGTGACCTGGTCGAGTGCTCCGGCGAGATCGGGATTCCCCTGAGCCTCCTGGTAACGCCTATACATGAGTCCCGCCTGAAGTGCGGCGGCCAGGAGATTTGCGTCGTCGGTTGAGGCGCAGACGGCCTGAAAGTGCGCGTCGATACCATTTTCGGCTTCGGCGCTGATCATCATGGCGCTAATGCGATTGATGATCGCAGCGGCTTGTGCAAACTGGCTCGCCTGCGGGACGAGTTGTTGCATCGCCAAATGTGCGTAGCTTTTATCCAGCACGCTCCAAATCACGCCGCTGCCGTTGGCTTCGTTGATCAGGGGATAAAGCTGGTCGTTCGTAAGCAAACTTTCGGCCGCGCCGGTGCGGACGTCGATCAACTCTTCCAGCGCTTTTTTGTGACCGAACGCCGCGGTGTTCGAGTCGATGAACGTGAAGAGAATGTCGCCCGGACCAGAGCCGCTGCCGAAGGCGTATAGGTGATAGCCGTGGACGTCGACCATCGGGAGCTTTTGTTGCTTGAAGCGGGCCTCGCTGGAACCCGGGTCAAACGATCCTAGACCCACGCCGACGACCTCTTCGCCCGATCCCTTCGCGCCGCCGATCGCGCCCCAGGCCAGTTCGTCCACCTGTGAATTCGGATCCACGCCTGCGGAGGCCAAGAACTGTTCGAATTGGCGGAAGCGGCTGGGCAGGAGCTGCTCGCGCAACTGTGGAAACCACGAGTATTGCCGCGCCGACTTCAGGTCGGCATACGCAAACTCTCCAACCTGCTTGGGAAACATTCCGATGACGGATGGGCTCAGCGAACCGGCATAAGTGGTCTGAGTCGCGCCAGCTAGAGCGGCCGTCAGCAAGCCGACCGCTAAGACGGAGACGGTGCCTAAACGACGTTTTGGCTCTTTCATTTCCTCTTCCCTCAGGGCTGAACAAATACTCTAACAGATACCCGATCGGCCGGCTGAGACGGGGCTTTCGGCGATTCGTGAGGTTAACGAGCGGGCCTCGTCGCGAGCCCGCTCTACAAAGGCAGCATCGGTGATCGATTCGAGATTAATCGCCACGTTTTCCAGTGCCCCGCGAACGGCCGCTGCAGCCATCATTCGCGCTACGCGGACGTCTGACAACATAGACGGGCTGGCCATCGATTCAAGTTGCCCGAGCTTTTCGAATACAGTTGCCGCATGGTGCGCAACGTCGAGCGGCATCTCGACTGCCTTCGTGAGCGCCTGTTGGACTGCCAGTTCGCGTTGCCGCGGATTCTCGAAAGTCTCTTTCGGCAGCTTGTAGGCGGCCATCACAGCGGCGAACGCTTCCGCGTCGCGGTCAGCCGCTTCGGCGAGAGCTTGCGAAGCTGCTTGAAATTGCGCTGCGCCTTCGGCCAGCGCGCTGGCGTGGGCGGCGAGTGATTTTTTCTCGCGCGATAGTCCTGCGACCATCTGGCCAAGGCTTGCGGCGAGGGCGCCCGCAAGAGCGGCGACCGATCCGCCTCCCGGCGCGGGCGTGGGCCGCGCGACGGCGTCTAGAAACGGCCGCGCGAGCGCGGCAAGCCTCTGCCCGTCTCGTTCCTTCGCTTCGCGGAGCGATTCCTCCAGACGATTCTCTAACACGAGCGCCGGGGAAAAGTTTTCGATCTTGAGATAGTAGTCCGCGGTCATCTCGATCGCGCGCCTCGGAATCAGGCCGATGATCTCGCTGCCCACGATCCCGACGCCGTGCTGCGCCGCCTCGCGTTTCACTTCCTCGAACGCTCGATGCACGGGCGTTGTCTCGAAATCCGTGAGATTCATCGAAACCTGCGCAAGATTGCGAGCGCGCAGGTCCACGCCCATGGCTTTCACACAGGGCAAGCCGCCGCTCGAAAAGCGGATCTTCTTCGCGATGGCTTTCGCGATTTCCACATCCGAAGTGTCCAGGTTGATGTTGTAGGCGATGAGAAATTTGCGCGCGCCGACGACGGTTGCACCGGCGGTAGGATGAAGTCGCGGCTCGCCGACATCCGGCGCGCGATCCGGATTGCGGAGAACCTCATCGCGCAGGCCTTCAAACTGTCCGCGGCGGATTTTTTCGAGATTGGTGCGCTCAGGCCGCTGCGCCGCAGCTTCGTAGAGATAAACGGGAATGCGATATCGCCCCCAGATCTCGCGCGCAGCTTGCTTCGCCAGGGCGACACAGTCTTCGAGCGTGACGCCTTCGATGGGAATGAACGGCACAACGTCCGTCGCGCCGATGCGGGGGTGTGCGCCCGTTTGTCGCGTCAGATCGATCAGTTCAGCGGCTTTGCCCACAGCGAGGACCGCCGCCTCGCGGACGGCTTCGGGTTCGCCTACCAGTGTGATCACGCTGCGGTTGTGATCCGCGTCGCTTGTGCGATCCAGTACGTAGGCGCCCGAGACTGAGCGTATCGCGGCCGCAATAGCGTCAATCTTCGCTGGTTCGCGTCCTTCCGAGAAATTGGGAACGCACTCAACGAGCCGTCGCATGGTTTAACGCTTTTGGGAGTGGATGACGGCGCCGCGCTTCATGGTCAAGCTGCAGAGGTTCACCCCAAAATAATACGGGATTTCGCGGTAGTCGGCCACGTCGAAGGCCGCGAGGTCCGCATACTTGCCAACTTCGAGCGAGCCGACGCGGCCATGCTGGCGCAACGAGTATGCGGGGTTGATCGTGGCGGCAGCGATCGCCTCGGCGGGAGTCACGCGCATTTGCGTGCAGGCGAGGGAGAGGATCATGGGCATGCTAACCGTCGGGCTTGTGCCGGGATTGAAATCGGTGGCAAGGGCGACGATAGCGCCCGCGTCGATCAACGAACGTGCCGGTGCATAGCTCGACGCGCCGAGATGGAACGTGCAGCCGGGCAGCAGTGTGCAAACCACGTTCGAGGCAGAAAGCGCGCGAATGTCTTCGCGATCGACTTCTTCGAGATGGTCGGCGCTCGCGGCCTGCATCTCGATCGCCAACTGCGCCGCTCCCGTGCGGGTCAGTTGCTCGGCGTGGATGCGCGGTACGAGTCCGCACGCGCGTCCCGCGGCGAGAATCCGCCGCGCCTGCGCGAGTGTGAACGCGCCGCGATCGCAGAAAACGTCGCAGAACTCGGCGAGGCCCGCCATGGCGACCGCTGGAATCCATCCCCGCGCCAGCAGCTCGACAAACGAGTCCGGACGTCTGCGGAATTCCGACGGCACGACGTGCGCGCCCAAAAACGTGGGCACGACGTCAAGCGGCTGCTCCTGGTGCAGTTGCTGGAGAACTGTGAGAATTTTTATTTCGTTTTTCCAGTCGAGTCCGTAGCCGCTTTTGGCTTCGAGAGTGGTCGTGCCGTGCGCCGCAAATTCGCGCAGATGGATCGTTGCGCGTTCCGAAAGAGCCTTGGTTGAAGCGTGGCGCAGAGCATCCACGGTTGCACGAATTCCGCCGCCGGCGCGCGCGATCTGTTCGTAGGTTTTCCCGTTGATGCGCTGCTCGTATTCGTCAGCCCGGCTGGCGGGAAAAATCAGGTGGGTGTGCGAATCGACGAAACCAGGAAGGACCACGCGGCCGCCGAGGTCGAGTTTCTCCGCGCGACGCGCCTCTCGCATGCGCTCGACGCGGCGCCGCGTGCCCACCGCGGCGATGCGATCGTCGCGAACCAACAGAGCGCCGTCCCGCACGATGCCGAGTTCGCGCAGCGCGCGCCCGCGACGCGGTACGGAGCCGCGCATCGTCAGAAGCTGCGAGCAGCCGGTGATCAACCAATCGGGCACGGCAGGGATGTTGATACTAGCGCGGGGAAAGCCAAATCGCTACTGCGCGCCAATTCTCTACAAATCGGGGATTTTCACGCCCGACTTGCGCGCGAAGTCGATCGCCTCGGAATAGCCTGCGTCCACATGCCGCGCGACTCCGATGCCGGGATCGTTTGTAAGAACGCGCTCGATTCGCGGAGCCATTTCTTTGGTCCCGTCAGCCACGAGGACTTGTCCGGCATGCAACGAATATCCGATGCCGACGCCGCCGCCGTTATGGATGGAAACCCAGCTCGCCCCGCTCGCCGTGTTGAGCAGGGCATTGAGCAGCGGCCAATCTGCGACGGCATCCGATCCGTCGCGCATGGCTTCGGTCTCGCGGAATGGCGAAGCCACCGATCCGCAATCGAGATGGTCGCGGCCGATCACGATAGGCGCTTTCAGTTCGCCGCGCGCCACCAGGTCATTAAGCGCGAGGCCGAATTTTTCGCGCTCGCCATAGCCAAGCCAGCAGATTCGCGCTGGCAGGCCCTGGAATCGCACGCGCTTCTGCGCCAGCGCGATCCAACGGCAGAGAATTTCGTCGTGCGGGAACATCTCGGTAACCAGCTTGTCCGTGCGGTAGATGTCCGACGCTTCTCCCGACAAGGCCGCCCAGCGAAACGGCCCACGACCCTCGCAAAATAGCGGGCGAATAAAGGCCGGCACAAAGCCCGGAAAATCGTAGGCGCTCTTCACCCCCTGCTCGTAGGCGAACGTGCGGATGTTGTTGCCGTAGTCGAACGTGGCGGCGCCGAGTTTTTGGAGCTCCAGCATGCCTTCGACGTGCCTGCCGATTGATTCCAGCGCGCGCTTGCGGTAGGTTTCCGGATCGGACTTGCGAAGTTCGGCGGCCTGCGCGACATCGAGTCCCTGCGGAATGTATCCGCCAACCGGATCGTGCGCGCTCGTTTGATCGGTCAGGAGATCGGGTACAACGCCGCGGCGTGCGAGCTCGGGAATTACATCAGCACAGTTGCCAACGAGGCCGACCGACGTTGCTTCGCGCTTGCGCACGGCGTTCTTCAGGATGCGTAGCGCCTCATCGAGATCATTGACCATCACATCGCAATAGCCGGTCTTGACGCGCCGCTTGATGCGCTCGGGATCGACGTCGATGCCCAGGAATGCGGCGCCGTTCAGTGTCGCCGCGAGCGGCTGCGCGCCGCCCATGCCTCCCATGCCGCCGCTCGCGATCAGTTTGCCGGCGAGATCGCCGCCGAAATGCTTCCGTCCGGCCGCGGCGAACGTTTCGTATGTGCCCTGCAGAATTCCCTGCGTGCCGATGTAGATCCAGCTGCCTGCGGTCATTTGGCCGTACATCATCAGGCCGGCCCGGTCGAGCTCGTCGAAATGCTTCCAATCGCTCCAATGACCGACGAGATTCGAGTTCGCGATCAGCACGCGCGGGGCGTAAGCGTGCGTCCGAAAGACTCCGACGGGCTTGCCCGATTGCACGAGCAGCGTTTCGTCGTTTTCGAGGGCGCGGAGCGACGCGACGATGGCGTAGAAACACTTCCAGTTGCGCGCCGCTTTGCCGCGGCCGCCGTAGATGATCAACTCCTCCGGTTTCTCGGCAACCTCGGGATCGAGGTTGTTCATCAACATCCGCAGTGCGCCTTCTTGTTGCCAGCTCTTGCAAGAAAGAGCCGTTCCGCGCGGCGCGCGCACGGGTTGGTAGCCGGTTGCCTCGTCTGCGACGAGCTTGGCCATCGAGGAACCTCTGATCGGAATCTTATCGCATCGGGGCGCCGGTTTCACACGCTACATTGGACGCGGAGCGGCGGTTGGGCTAGAGTTGGCGTCGATGGCGACCGCTTGCCCTTCCGTTCCGATGTGTTTTCTCGACGCCGTGGATCGCCACGCGAATCCACGCGCCCAGATACATCGCACCGCCGCAGGTTGGCAATCAATTTCGGCGCAGGAGATGCTGAGGCGAGTCGCCGGACTTGCGAAGGCGCTCAGCGAATTGGGCATTCGGCCGGGCGACCGCGTCGGGCTATTCGCGCCGAACTGTCCCGAATGGCACGTTGCCGACCTTGCGATTCAGGGACTGGCCGGGGTCACCGTGCCGGTGTATTTCCATGAATCGGCTGAGCGGCTCACGTACATTTTGAACGATTCGGGCGCGCGGTTGGTTTTCACGGCCGGAGAAGACCAGGCGCGTATGATCCAAGGATGCCGCCAGAATTTGTCGGGCCTGGAGCACATAATTTCCGCTCGGCCTCCTGCGGACCTACATGCCGAAATGCTGCTCTACGAATCGCTGATCGCGAACGCGGGGGAGGCAGACGTTGCTGCGTATCGCCTTTCGGCTGCGAAGGTCACGGGCGATCAGTTGGCCACGATCATCTACACGTCTGGCACAACGGGCGAGCCGAAGGGCGTCATGCTGACTCACGCGAACCTGACGTCGAACGCCTTCGGCTTCAGCGGCGATTTCGAAATGCAGCCGTCCGATTTGGCGATGTCGCTGTTGCCGCTCGCGCACGTCTACGAGCGAACGATCGACTACGGTTACATTTTCCGCGGCGTTTCGATTGCTTACGTTGAGCAGATGGAGACCGTGGCGCAGGCGCTGGTCGAGGTCAAGCCGACGACGATGGCGGCCGTGCCGCGCTTCTACGAGAAAATCTACGCCAACATCATTGAGAAGGGGCACCAGGAAACCGGACTCAAGAGACGAATCTTCGACGCCGCGATTCGGATTGCGGAGGAAGCCGTGCCGTGGCGGGCGTACGGCAAGGATGCGTCTCTCGGCTTGAAGCTCCGATGGCACGTGGTGAATTCGATCGTCTATTCCAAGATTCGAGAGGGCGTCGGCGGTAGAATTCGCACGTTTAGCTCGGGAGGCGCGCCGCTTGCGCCAGAACTTGCGGAATTCTTTTGGTCGGTCGGCTTGCCTGTGTATCAGGGTTACGGGCTGACGGAGACCTCGCCCGTAGTCACGTTTAACTCGCCGAAGGCGAACAAGGTCGGCACGGTGGGTCGGCCGATCGGCGGCGTGCAAGTACGAATAGCGGACGACGGCGAGATTCTCGTGAAGGGATCGTGCGTGATGCAGGGCTATTACAAGAAGCCTGTCGAGACGCGAGAGGTCCTCAAGCCGGACGGATGGTTCGCCACGGGCGACATCGGACGTCTCGACGTAGACGGCTATCTCGTCATCACGGATCGCAAGAAAGAGCTGCTGAAGACGGCGGGCGGAAAATTCGTTGCTCCCGCGCCCATTGAGAATGCGCTGAAGACGTCGCCGTTTATCTCGAATGCGATGATCATAGGCGACACGCGGAAATTTGTTTCGGCGCTGATCGTTCCCAACCTTGTCACGATCGAGGCTGCGGCGCGCAAAGCTGGCCGGGAGTTCGCGACCCCGTCGCAGATGGCCGCCGATTCTTGGGTGCGCGATCTTTTGTCGCGCGAGATCGAACGACTGACGGCCTCGCTCGCGCAATACGAAAAGCCGAAGCGGTTCGCGTTGCTCGAGCAGGACTTCACATACAAGAACGGCGAGCTGACCTACACGCTGAAGATGAAGCGGCGCGTGATCGAGGAGCGCTACTGGGACGTGATCGCGCGGCTTTACGCCGATGTCGAAGAGCCGCGCCCGCAGCGGATCGGATAGCAAGCCGTATCCTGGCCGTCCAAATTCAAACGGACTGTCGCGAGGTACAATAGCTTTGGAGATCGCCTGATGACAGATCAACTCGTAATTGCAGGCCGGGCTTTCCATTCACGCCTCATCGTCGGCACAGGAAAATATCGCAGCTTTCAGGAAATGGCTCGCGCACATGCGGCATCGGGCGCGGACATGGTGACGGTCGCCGTCCGACGCGTGAACCTGACCGATCGCACGAAGGAATCGCTGCTCGACTATATCGATCGTCAGAAGATCTTCATTCTCCCGAACACGGCGGGATGCTATTCAGCGGATGAGGCGGTACGCGCGGCGAGGCTCGGGCGCGAGGTCGGGCTCTCGGAATGGGTCAAGCTCGAAGTGATCGGCGATGAAAAGACTCTTTTCCCCGACACCGAGGAGCTGATTCGCGCGACGAAAACGCTGGTGAAGGAAGGCTTCGTCGTCCTTCCATACACGAATGACGATCTCGTGGTCGCTCGCAAATTGATCGATGCGGGCGCATCGGCGGTGATGCCGCTCGGGGCTCCGATCGGGTCCGGTATGGGGATTCAGAATCTCGCGAATCTCCGCATTCTGCGCGAACGCATCACTGAGGTGCCGCTGATCGTCGACGCCGGCGTCGGCACGGCTTCCGATGCCGCGATAGCGATGGAGTTGGGCGCCGACGGCGTCTTGATGAACACGGCGATCGCGGGCGCGCAAGATGCGGTCTTGATGGCGGAGGCGATGCGCGCAGCCGTCGAAGCGGGGCGCAAGGCGTTTCTTGCCGGAAGGATCGAGAAGAAACTGTACGCCACGGCGTCGAGTCCGTTGGCGGGCGTTGTTCGCTAGAAGCCCGCTTTGCCGTGGGCGATTTGTCGCTGACAGGAATGAGCTTGCGCCGTTGAACTATCCGGAATTAAGATATTCTTAGTATCCTCGAAGTTTGCCCACCGGCGTGAAGCAGTCACACAAATTGTGAGATCAGCAAATCTGCCCGGTTCGCCCGGCTATCGAAAAAGAATGTGCCAGGATATATCGACGGCGGCGTGCACGAGTGT
>Ga0335078_10016002_pt1 | contig 11128 bp, 10 predicted proteins | sample Lox_Sample_32_FD_206711 | JGI IMG/M metagenome (GOLD analysis project Ga0335078, IMG submission 206711) | Soil microbial communities from Loxahatchee National Wildlife Refuge, Florida, United States - Lox_Sample_3.2 | ecosystem: Environmental > Terrestrial > Soil > Wetlands | place: USA...
AATTATGAAGTTAATACAATAGCTTATTCCTGCATCATGGCGGAGAGGGAGGGATTCGAACCCCCGATACGGTTGCCCGTATGCCGCATTTCGAGTGCGGTGCTTTCAACCACTCAGCCACCTCTCCGCGGCTCTGAGGACGGGTTGAGCGTCGCGCCGGTATTTAGCCGTGGGGGGCGCCCGAAACAAGGGCTTGTCAGTCCCGCGGCCTTCCGACCAGCACCAGATTGGCGAACAGCGCCGTCATCGCTCCCGCGCAGATGATCGCGCTCATCGGCCGCGGTGTGCCGTCGGCAAGGGCGCCGAGGACCGCGCTAATGGCGGCGCCGCCGCCGAATTGCAGCGCGCCGGCCAGGGCCGCAGCCGCGCCGGCGCGGTGTTGAAAGACCGAAAGCGCCCCGGAGATTGCATTGGAAGCCACGATCGTCACCAGCGAGAGCACGGCAAAGACAGGAATCACGATGCCGGCGATCGACCCAAATCCGCTGGTCCCGGTCGCGAGCAGAACCAGGCTGCCGGCGGCGCCGAGCGAACAAGCGATGCGCAGAATGCGGTCGCTGCCGCGGCGGATCACGATCCGGCTGTTGATATAGCTCGAGACGAGCATGCCGACGACATTGATGGCGAACAGGAAGCCGTAATACTGCGGCGGCACGCCGAAATACTCGATGTAGACAAAGGGCGAGCCGGCGAGGAAAGCAAACAGGCAGCAAAAATAGAATGTGGAGCAGCAGACATAGCCGAGATAGCGGCGACTACGGAACAGATCGAGATAGCCGAGCAGCATGGCGAGCGGGTGCGTTTCAATGCGGCGTGACGGCGCAAGCGTTTCCGGCAGCGCCAGCGCGGCCGAAAGCGACAGCACGCCGAACCCGGCAAGAACCCAAAAAATCGCCCGCCAATCGAGCCACAGCAGCACCTGGCCGCCGATCAGCGGCGCCACGATCGGCGCCGCACCCGTCACCAGCATATTGAGCGACAGGATGCGGGCGCTTTGGTTGCGATCGTACAGATCGCGGACCATCGCTTGCACGACGACGGGCACGATCGAGCCGCCGAAGGCCTGAGCAAAGCGCCAGAACACGATCGCCGGCATGCTGGTGGCCAGCGCGCAGGCCGCCGACGCCAGGATGTAAAGCGCAAGACCGGCAATGAGCGGGCGTTTGCGGCCGAAACGGTCGGAAAGCGGTCCGAGCAACAACTGCCCGACGCCGAAGCCGATCAGGAAAGCCGAGAGGGTGAGCAGCGTCTGCGCTTCGTCGGCCGCGAGCGCCTGCCGCAGCATCGGCAACGCCGGAAGGTATATATCGATCGAAAGCGGCGCTATCGCCGACAAGAACCCAAAAACAAAAATCCGGCCATTCGGGCCGATCACCAACTTTGGCATTTCATCGCAACTATAAAGGCGGGGCGGCGCGTGGCAGGAAAACGTTCCCCGTCATGTGCCGGTGAACGCCGGCTTGCGCTTTTCCATGAACGCGGTACGGCCTTCGGCGTAGTCGCGGCTCTTGAAGCATTGCTCGACCAGTTCGTTCGCGAGCGCCATATCGCGTTTGCCTTCGTCCTTGAGAATTTCGCCGACCGCGAACTTGGCCGCCTTGATGGTGAGCGGCGCGTTGGCGCAGATCATGTCGGTGAGGCTTTTCACGTAAGCTTCAAGTTCGGCCGCCGACACCACGCGGTTGATCAGACCCATGGCGTAGGCTTCCTGGGCGTCGAATTGCCGCGCGGTATAAAAGATCTCCTTGGCATAGGACGGCCCGACGATATCCACCAGGCGCTTGAGCCCCGAATAACCGTAGCCCAGCCCGAGCTTCGCTGCCGGGACGGCGAACCTGGAATTGTCCGAGCAAATACGCAGGTCGCAGCAGGTGGCGAGCCCGAGGCCGCCGCCGATGCAATAACCGCGGATCATGGCGATGGTCGGCTTGGGGAATTCGTAGATGCTGCTGAACGTCGCCGCCGTGATGGCGTCGTAGGCGCGCGTGGCTTCCAGCGATGCGCGCTCGCTGGCGAACTTGGAGATGTCGGCGCCGGAGACGAACGCCTTGCCGCCGGCTCCGGTCAGCACCACGACGCGCACGTCATCGTCGGCGGCAAACGCATCGAGGATGTGCTTGGCCGCCTCCCACATCTCAAGCGACACCGCGTTGTGCCGTTCGGGATTGTTGAAAGTCACGATGCCGACGCCCGCATCCTTGCGTGACAGCAGTTTGTCGGTTTGCGTCATGATATTTCCTTCTTCTCAATCTTCGTTACGGCCCGGCATGGGACGGAGGAGCTATACCGCCTTCGCCTTATGCAGCGCAGCGATCTCGCGCGCCTTGAAGCCGAATTCTTTGAGCACCGCATCCGTGTGCTCGCCGAGTTTCGGCGGTCGCGCCGCCAGACGCGACGGCGTCCGCGACAGCGATACCGGCTGGCCGACGAGACGCAGCTCATGGTTGTGCTTGCCGGCGACCTTCCGGGCAATCTCGAGATGCCGGACCTGCGGGTCGGCGAACACCTGGTCGATGGAGTAGATCGGCCCGCAAGGCACCCCGGCCTCGTTGAGGCGTTCGATCCATTCAGCGCTGCTGCGGTCCCTGAGATGGCTCTCGATCTCGGCATTGAGGGCGTCGCGATGCTTCGAGCGCGCCTCGGCAGTTCGATACTCCGGCTTTTGCGCCATCGCCTCGGCTCCGATCGTCCGGCAAAACCGCTGCCACATCTGGCCGCCGGTGGTGGCGATATTGATCAGGCCGTCGCGGGTTTTGAACACGCCGGTCGGAACGGTGGTCGGATGATTGTTGCCCGCCTGCTGCGCGACCTCGCCGCTGACGAGATAACGCGAGGCCTGAAAGTCGAGCATGAAGATTTGCGCCTGCAGCAGAGAAGTCTCGATCGCCTGGCCCTTGCCGGATTTCTCGCGCTCGAGCAGCGCCACCAGAATGCCAAGCGCTGCAAACAGCCCGGCGCTGAGATCGGCGACCGGGATGCCGACGCGAACCGGCCCCTGCCCGGGCAGGCCGGTGATCGACATCAGTCCGCCCATGCCCTGCGCAATCTGATCGAAGCCGGGCCGATCGGCATACGGCCCATCCTGGCCGAAGCCGGAAATACTGGCATAGACCAGACGCGGGTTGATCCGCGCCAGCGTTTTGTAGTCGATGCCCCGCCGCTTCTTCACATTGGGGCGGAAGTTCTCGACCAGCACGTCCGCTTTCTTGACCATGCGCTTGAGCGCAGCGAGCCCTTCCGGCGCCTTCAGATTGAGCGTCATGCTGCGCTTGTTGCGATGCAGATTCTGGAAATCGGATCCCTCGCGCGGTCCGCCCATCGGCTCGTCAGGCCCGGGCGGCGCCTCGATCTTGATGACGTTGGCGCCCCAGTCGGCGAGCTGGCGCACGCAGGTCGGACCGGCCCGCACCCGCGTCAGGTCGAGCACCGTGAAGCGTGCAAGAGCCTTCGAGGCGCGAGGAAAGGGCACTGCCGGCTGCTCCGTGTTCTCCCGACGAAGTTATCGGGAGGGGCCAGAACTTCCCCGATCCCGTGATTGTTGTCTACGGGCACAAGCGGTCCGCTGCGCCGGTCGTTGCCATCGGGCCGATCCGCTAAAGTGCACCGCGAGAGCCATCTTTTGGGCACCTTTCACCGGACGATGATGAAAAATCACAGCTCTGCGGGAGGGCGAGTTGCAAAAGGGTAAGCAAAGATGAATGTTTTTCACCGTTTTATTATCGCCTTTGCGATCGCGCTCACCGCCACGGCCGCAGTCGCCCAGGAGCATGCCGGCCGGTCGACTGGCGAACGGGCCGGCCATCCGGATCAAGGCCGACAGGAACAGGGCGGCCCCGGCGTTCTTTCGCTGTTGCCGGGAGATTCCATCACCGAGCACAGCATCGACACCACAAACGGCAAGCTCGTCTACACGGCCACCGCCGGCACCTTTTCGCTGTTCGATCAGTCGGGCGAGCGTTCGGCCGCCGTCTTTTACACGGCCTATGTGGCGAAGCCTAACGTTCCGGGACGGCCGCTGACCTTCGTGTTCAATGGCGGCCCGGGTGCCGGCTCCGCGTTCCTCAACCTCGGCCTGGTAGGCCCGCGCATCGCTGCCTTCGGCAACGGCTATGACGGCGCCAACGTCCACTTGGTGGATAACCCGGACACCTGGCTTGCCTTCACCGATCTGGTGCTGATCGATCCGGTCGGCACCGGCTGGAGCCGGCCGGCCAAACCCGACGGCGGCAGCGCGTTCTGGAGCGTGCACCGCGACGCCGAGTCGATGGCGAAAGTGATCGCTCTCTACGTCGCCAAGAACACCCGCCTCGGCTCGCCGAAATACATCCTCGGCGAAAGCTATGGCGGCTTCCGCGCCGCCAAGGTGGCGCGCACGCTGCAAAGCAATCAGGGCATCGTGGTCAGCGGCATTCTCATGGTCTCGCCGATGCTCGAAGGCCATTTCCAGTTCGGCGGCGACCGCTTTGCGCTCGGCGCCGCGCTGGAATTGCCGTCGCTGGTCGCGGCCGAGTTGGAGCGGAAAGGAACGTTCAGCCCCGCGGCGCTGGCGCAGGCCGAGCATTTCGCGCTCACCGATTATCTGTCGACCCTCGCCAGAGCACCGCTCAGCGGCGACGCCGCGCATGCATTTTACGCGCGCATCGCGCAGATGACCGGGCTGCCGGAAGACGTCGTCGCGCGAGAGCGCGGCTTCATTCGCGATGCCTACGTCAAGAACCTGCACTCCGGCGACCACAAGATCGTCAGCCATTACGATGCGACGTTCGCGGCGGACGACCCCAATCCGGAGCAGGAGGCAGCGCGCGGGCCAGACCCATTTCTCGACGGTTTCATTCGCGCCTATGGCAGCGCATTTGTTGCCGACGCGCGCGACGAGCTCGGCTTCAAGACCGATATGACCTACAACCTTCTTGCGCCGGAAATCTCCGGCAAATGGGATTGGGAGGACGGCGGCGGCCACGCGCCGCCGAGCGCGACCGCGGATTTGCGCGACCTCCTGGCGCTGACGCCGTCATTCCGGCTGATGATCGCCCACGGCTACAGCGACATGGTTACGCCGTACGGGATTTCCCGTTATTTGCTTGACCACATCCCGGCGAGCGTCGACGGCGAACGCGCCGAGCTTCGGCTCTATCGCGGCGGCCACATGTTCTATACCGACCCGCAATCCCGCAAAGCCTTCACGGCCGACGCACGAACCATCTACGCATCGCCGTGATCATAGGTCACTCGCCCAGATACGCCGCCTTGACCTTTTCGTCTTTCGATAACTTATCGGCGGTATCGGCGCCGACGATATGGCCGTTGTCGAGCAAATAACCGCGGTCGGCAATGGCGAGGCTCTGCTTGGCGTTCTGCTCGACCAGGAAAATCCCGACGCCGGCTTCCTTGATGCGGGCGAGCGTCCGGAATAATTCGGTGCAGAGCAGCGGCGAGAGCCCAAGCGACGGCTCGTCGAGCAGGAGGATGGTCGGCGCCGACATCATGGCGCGGCCGATCGCCACCATCTGGCGCTCGCCGCCGCTCATGGTGCGCACGACCTGCTTCGGACGTTGCTTCAGTTTCGGAAACAGGCTCAGCACGCGCTCCAGGTTTTCCGCCTCGATCGGGCGGGCGCGGGCGGGATGGGCGCCCAGTATCAGATTCTCCCGCACGGTCAGGTCAGCGAAAATACCGCGATCCTCTGGGACCAGCGCGATACCGGTTTCCACGATTTCGTGCGGCGGACGGCGGGTGATATCGGCACCGTCCATGAGCACCGTGCCGCCTTCCATCTTGCGCGTCTGACCGGCAACGGCGCGTAAAAAGGTGCTTTTGCCGGCGCCATTGGCGCCGAGCATGACCACGATCTCGCCTTTCGCTACGGTCGCCGAGACGTTCTCCAGCGCACGATGGCGGCCGTAGAACACCGACACGTTGCGGGCATCAAGCATCGGCGACTCCAAGATAGGCCTGAATCACGCCGTGGTCGGCGAGCACCTCCGCCGGTGTCCCCTCGGCGATCTTGGCGCCGGAGTTCATCACGATGCAGCGGTCGCACAGGCTGCGAATCGCATGCATGACATGCTCGACGATGATGATCGTGCACCCTTCGACGCGCAATTGCTCGATCAGCGCGATGCCGATCTTGAGTTCGGTCGGATTGAGACCGGCGAGCCACTCGTCGAGCAGGAGAACCTTCGGATCGGACGCCAGCGCGCGCGCCAGCTCGACGCGCTTTTGATCGATGTAGGTCAGTGCCGAAACCAGGGCGCCGCCGGCGTTCGGCAAACCGACCCGGCGCAGCAAGGCGTGGGCGTAGTCATCGAGTTCTGCTCCCCATCGCCGCGCATGACCAAATACGCCGCCGGCGGCGACATTCTCAAGCGCGGTCATGCCCGGCAGCATGCGAACCAGTTGAAAGGTTCGCGCCACGCCTTTTCTGGCGACCTTGCTGGCGCCGATCCCCGTAACATTGTCGCCATAGAGCCTGATCTCGCCGACGCTCGGCTTCAGTGCCCCCGAGATCAAGTTCATCATCGTGGTTTTGCCGGACCCATTCGGTCCGATCAGACCGAGGACCTCCTTCTCGGCGAGCTTGAACGACATGTTCTCGACGGCCACGAGACCGCCGAAGCGCTTGGAAACGCCGGCGGCGGTCAAGGCTTCGGTGGCGGCGGTACCAGGCATCATTGCTTTTCCGCAGTTGTTGCCGGCCTGGCGACCGGATTCGCCGAAACCTCGAGCGCCCGCTGCAGCGGGCCGACGCCGGATGCCGGCCCGCCGAGTTTTTTGCGCCGGTTTAGGGCATCCTCAATGAGGCCGGTGATGCCGTTCGGAATGACGTAAACGATGAGCAGAAAGCAGACACCAAGCAGCAGCGTGGTCTGCGACGGAAAATAGATCGCGATCACCTCCCATACGAGTACAAAGGGAATGACGCCGACCAGCGGTCCCCACAAGCGGTGCGTGCCGCCAAGCAGCGCCATGATCACGACCTGAAACGACAGAAATGGACTGAAGGCGACGACCGGCTCGACGTAGCCCCAGCGCGGCGCCACCACGGCGCCCTCAATCGAGGCGAAGGTGCTGGAAATGACGAACAAAGCTACCTTGGCGCGCGCCGTGTTGATGCCGCAGTGAACCGCGACCAATTCGTCATTGCCGATGATACGGAGGGCGAATCCAAGCCGGGAGCGGCCGATCCACCAGCCCACCAGAAAGACTGCGGCGGTCAATAGCAGCAGCTGCCAGAAATACATCGGTTCGCTGCGCTCGATCGTGACGTAGAGCCCGCTCATCGTACCGAGGACGTGCTGCAGCCAGGTCATGATCTGCCGCACCAGTTCGGCGAGACCAAGCGAGAAGATCACGAAATACACCCCGGATACCCGCAGCGTAGCCAGCCCCACGACGGCGGCCATCAGCGCGCCGGCGACCCCGGAAGCAAGGATCAGCACCGGATACGGCAACAGATCGATGCCCCCCGCCGCGATGTACATGCCGATGCCGAAGAACGCAGCGGTGGACAGGGCGATGTAGTTGGTCGGTCCGGAAAACAACAGCCATGACGTGGCGAGCGCCGTGTACATTGCGATCGAAATCGTCAGCTGCAGGACGTAGCCGTCGAAGATCAGCGGCACACACGCAACTACGATGAAGACAAGGGCGCTGACCAGCAGGTTGCGCTTTTCGCCGGCCGTGAAAGCGAACCCGGCGCGAAACTCAAGTGCGGTCTCCGCCGCTACAGGCTGTTGGCGCTCGTCGATTTTGTTCACGCCGTCCGCCTCCCGAAAAGACCTTCCGGCCGTACCAGCAAGACGATCATGAACAGAATGTAGGCCGCGGCGAGCGTCAGCCCCGGATCGATCAGTGTGGCGACGGCGGTCTCGGCGAGGCCGAGAATGAACGCGGCGAGGATCGTGCCGCGAATATCGCCGACCCCGCCAAGGATGACGATGATCAGCGCCTTCAAGGTGAAAACCACGCCAAGAGAAACGTCGAAGGTCAGGAACATGCTGAGCAAGCCGCCGCCGACCGCCGTCACCGCTCCGCCCAGCGCGAAAGCAAGCGCCGAAGCGCGCGCGACATTGATCGAAACGAGCCCCGCCGCCCCTGGATTGACCGCGACCGCCCGCAACGCGAGGCCAGCCCGGGTCTTATGCAGCCAGAGATAAAGGGCCCCGCACAGCAGCACCGAAGCGAAAAAAGCGACCACGCGGTTGAGGCCGTAGCGCTCGCCAAAAATGAAGATCGGCTGCGACAAATACGAGTAGTCCAGATACTCGCCGCCGAAAATCGCCAACATGACGCCGACGGAAATAAAACTTAGCCCGAATGTCGCCAGGATGCTGTCGACCTCGAGCTTGCCCTGGCTCTTGGCGCGGCGAACGAGCGGCAAGATCAGGACACGGTAGATCGCCCAGTTCAAGGCGAAGGCCGCGGGCGCCACCAGGAACAACGCGAACAACGGGCTGGCTTTGGTCGCGGCGTAGAACCAGAACGTGCTGAAAGCCCCGGCGATCAGAATTTCGCCGTTGGCAAGGTTCATGATGCGGGCGACGCCGTACTGCAATTGAAGGCCTATTGCCATCAAGGCATAGGTGCCGCCAAGCAGCAGACCGATGATAACAATATCCATATCGAACGGGTTTACCGATGCGCGTGCCCGGCGCAGATGTTCAAGGCCGCTGTCGGCCTATTAAAAGTCAACTCCGGCGGCGCTCTGGTCCCCGGTCCCTATTCGAGACCGGGGACGACAGCCGCGACGTCGGAGTTTTCTTGCGGCTCATCGGGCATGTTTAGATCGCGCCCGAAGCCTTCAGGGCTCTCAACCCCAGTTGCTCTTCAGCTTGACGCCGGCGAGACCGGTAACATTCTGTCCGGCCACCGCCGCAAAGAAGCCGCCCTGCCACTGTCCGACCGTATAGACCTTGTCGAGAATCTGGCCCGGCAACTCGACCTCGCCGATCAAAGTCTTGAATTTGCGGTTCCGGAAGTGGGCCGCAATGGCCATCCGGTCCATCGAACCAACCGCTTCGATCGATTGCTCGAGCATTTGCAGCATCGAGTAGTAGAACGGGCTGCCCCAGTAGTCGGCGTCAACGCCGGTGACTTCCTTGTGCCGCTTGTAGAAGTCGCGGATCTCGGGAGAGTCGACAACGCCCCCGGCGCCGAGAACGTTCTCGGCGGCGGCGCCGTTCTTCTGCGAGAAGCCCTGGAAGGCGCAGCCCACGGCGCAGTAGTAGGCTTTCACGTTGAGGGCTTCGATCTTGGCCGCGTCGGCGAGACCGAACGTGTCGGGCGGATACGACCAGGCGACGAACGCGTCCGGGTTGGCCGCCTTGGCAGCCTTGATCACCGGCGAGTAGTCTTGCGTGCCGAGCGGATAGGACTTGTCGTACACGATCTCGAAGCCGGCCTCTTTGAACAGCGGCCGCCCGGCATTGGCAAGCTCGATGCCGAAGTCGTCACCGACATTGACAACCGCGACCTTGTTTCCGATCTGGCCGCCATCCTTCAATTTCTTGAGAACGCCGATCGCGCCCTTGGCGTAGCTCGAGGTCGACGACTGGAACATGAAGAAACCGGGATACTTCTTGACCAGCGCCGGACCCTGATCGGTGACGCAGGCCTGCGTGAGCTGCGGATAGTTGTACTTGGCGAAAGTCGGCGCCGTGGCGAGGTTGAAGCCGGTGGCGTACACGCCGCCGATCCAGTCGGCCTTGTCCACCGTCGCGGCACGCTCGACGGCCTTGATGGCCTCAGGCGGCTGCGTGCGATCGTCATACTCGATGATCTCGACCTTGCGCTGGCCATCCTTCAGCTTGAGACCGCCGCGAGCGTTAGCGTCGTGCGCCCACAGTTTGTAGGGCGGGAAGTGGGTGATTGCCGCGCCTGGTGCGAGCGGCCCGGTTTTCGCGCCGATCACGCCCACCTTGATGACGCCAGTGTCCGCACTGGCGGCGCGCACGAAGGGTGCGGCCATCGCAGTTGCAGCAGAGTATTTCAGAAATTCGCGCCGTCGCATGAATACCTCCCTGAAGGTCTGGCTTGGCTGATTTGCTGGCCGGGGTTGCCGCCCGGTCGTTTTATTTGCACTAAAGTATGATAGCGACATAAACTCCAATTGCAAAGTATTGCGCGACTACACTGCCATGATTATTAATGACCGCATAGCGAACATTACAGGGTCCGATCGCGCCCTGTGCGCCCCAAGTGAGAGCCTTTAATTGCCTTGAGCAACTCCATGCCGTCAGATGATTGCTGAAACTTTGGGCGATTGCCCAAACGATGCCCCCTACAAAACCGGCACCGGACCGCTTCTTGAAATAGACGACCCGCGGCGGCTGAAGCGTAAATCATCGACGCTACACCAGCGCAGCGTACGGCCGTTCTCTTTAACTACTGGGATTATTGGGATTGAAGATCAGCCGGCGTCGCCAAGCTGAAGGTCGTATTTCTTGCACATCTTGCGCACGATCTCGACGTCCTTGCCGCCGGCGATGAGACCGACCACGGCCGAGGAAACCTTGCCGCCGCTGACCGTTGCCTCGACGATATAGCCTTGCCAGCCGTTGTAGGCGGGGTACGGGCTCTTGGCGTTCACCATCCCGCAATAATTGACCGAGCCTTCCTCCGATGCCGGAATCTTCGGCCAGCGATACTGTGCCGAACCCGGGTCTTTGATCGAAAGCGCGACCGCGTCGGTAATGACCTTCTTTTCCGGCGGCGTGAGCTCGCGCTGCCCCGCGCCGCTCGCTGCCGCAGCCATACTGTTCAATCCGAGCAGCCCCTCTGCCGTCGACGAGGAAGACGACGACGACGTGGGCGACGACAACGGTGACCCGGTACAGGCCGCCAGTGCGAACCCGCCAGCCACTGCAACAAATGCAAACGATACGATGCCCGGTCGCTCCGACCGCTTGCACGCGCACTTCCGCCCAAAAGAAAACCACGCCGTGAGTTGCGAAAACATCTGCCCGTCTCGACCTACCCCATGATACTCTCGACGCGACCAATAGAACAATCGAGGCAACTATATGAGTGATTCGTGGCCGCAGCCCACGTTTTGCCTGAAGGGCGCGGCGGTGCACCATTCCGCGCCCAATTTCAGCGGGCGCGCGCCAAGGTTTTTTGCCAGTGCGGC
>Ga0335078_10016004_pt1 | contig 11126 bp, 10 predicted proteins | sample Lox_Sample_32_FD_206711 | JGI IMG/M metagenome (GOLD analysis project Ga0335078, IMG submission 206711) | Soil microbial communities from Loxahatchee National Wildlife Refuge, Florida, United States - Lox_Sample_3.2 | ecosystem: Environmental > Terrestrial > Soil > Wetlands | place: USA...
GTTTGCGCTCCCCTTGCCCCTTCCGGGCACGATTTGCGACAACGTGCTCTACGGTCCGCGTCTGGCTGGCGAGCGCGATGCGACCACACTGTCAGAAGTCGTCGAGCGCAGCCTCCGGCAGGCAGCCCTGTGGACCGAGGTGAAGGACCGTCTGGATGCGCCGGCGCTGAGCCTCTCCGGAGGCCAACAGCAAAGGCTGTGCATCGCGCGCAGCCTGGCGCTGGAGCCGGAGGTGCTCCTGCTGGATGAGCCTACCTCTGGCCTCGACCCGATCTCAACGGCCAAAGTCGAAGAGTCGTTGTTCGAGCTGCGGGAGCGCTACGCAGTGGTCATCGTGCCCCACAGCGTGCAGCAAGCCGCTCGTGTTGCCGACTACGCTGCGTTCTTCCTTGCGGGCGAAATGGTGGAACGCGGCAACGGCCCTCAGGTCTTCACGTCTCCCCGGGACAAAAGGACGGAGGACTACGTGACAGGGAGGTTCGGCTAGCGATGGCGAAGATCGCAGTCAGAGACCTTTCCTTCTTCTACGGCTTGCACGTCGCGCTTTCGGACATCACGATCGACATCGAGGAACGGGAAATCACCGCGTTGATCGGGCCTTCCGGGTGCGGGAAGTCGACGTTTTTGCGGTGCCTCAACCGGATGAACGATACGATCTCCAACTCCCGGGCCAAGGGAAGCGTGCGCATCGACGGGGAGGACATCTATGCGGGAAGCACCGACGTGGTCGAGCTGCGCCAGCGGGTCGGTATGGTATTTCAACGGCCCAACCCGTTCCCGCAGAGCATCTTCGACAACGTCGCGTTCGGACCGCGCGTTCTGGGTACCCATCGCGGAAGGGCGCTTGGGGAAGTTGTGGAGAAGAGCCTCCGTTCTGCCGATCTGTGGAATGAGGTGAAAGATTCTCTGCGCCAGGATGCGCTCGCGCTTTCCCTGGGGCAGCAGCAGCGTCTGTGCATCGCTCGCGTTGTGGCTGTGGTCCCTGAGATCATCCTCATGGACGAGCCCTGCTCGGCCCTGGACCCGATCGCTACCCTGCGCATCGAAGAGCTGATGAGGACGCTCACAGAGAAATACACGATCGTCATCGTGACGCACAACATGCAACAGGCGGCCCGAGTATCCGACCGCACGGGCTTTTTCTGGCTGAACGACCAGAAGGCTGGCATCCTGGCCGAGTTCGGCAGCACAGAGCAGATTTTTACCAGCCCTCGCGACCAGCGAACGGAGGACTACATCACTGGCCGCTACGGGTGAGCTTCGAAGGCAGAAGCTCAGCACCGGGGGCGCAAGGAGTTGACCCATGCCACGGGAAAAGTTCGAACATGACCTTCAGAGACTGAAGGACGAGCTACTGGCTCTTGGCGCCATGGCCGAGAGGGCTGTGGCGGAGTCGGTCCAGGCCCTCAAGAAGAGGGATATTGCAAAGGCGCACAGCATCATGGACGACGACCGCCTGATCAACGAGAAGCGCTACGCCATCGAGAACGAGACCCTCACGCTCATTGCAACGCAGCAGCCAATGGCAGGCGACCTTCGCGCGCTTGCCGCGATCTTCGAGATCGCTACGGAGCTGGAACGGATTGCCGACTACGCCAAGGGAATTGCCAACATCGCCGTGATGCTCGGGGAAGAGCCCTTGATCAAGCCGCTCGTGGACCTTCCCCGGATGGCGGACAAGGCCTGTGACATGCTCCATCGGGCGTTGGACTCGTTCATGCGCGGTGACGTGGAGGAGGCGCGGAGCATCCCTCGGGAAGACACGGAAGTCGATTCCCTCTACGAACAAACCTATCGCGAGCTCATAACATACATCATGGCGGACCCGCGGACGATCGAGCAGGCCAACAGGCTCACTTGGGTTGCGCACAACCTGGAGCGCGTGGCTGACCGCGTCGGCAACATCTGCGAGCGCGTTGTGTTCTCGATCACCGGCCGGGGCGAGGAGCTGGACGGCCCGCTCCCGCGGTAGAGCTGCGTCTCGGCCTACTTCAGCTCCATGATCCTCGCCCACCCTGCGGGGATCGCCTCGATGACGGCCTTCCCTTCTTTCACAGAGAACTCTTGCTCGCCGCTGAGAAGATCCACGAGTCGACCCTCGCCGGCGAGCGACAGGTCAAGGAGCATTCCCGCTGGCTCCTTTGCGGCATTCACACACACGACCACGGTCTGGCGAGCGTGCCTTCGCGCGAACGCCATCTGCTCATGGCCCACGTGGAGCTGCACGTAGTCGCCCAAACGCAGAGCGGGGCTTCGATGCCGGATCTGAGCGAAACGTCGAATCGCCTTCAGGAGGTCCTGATGCGGGCCTGTCCATGAGAGGGCATTCAGATCGAGAGATGGACGGAGTGGCCAATCCGAGCCGTCTTTTTTCCCTTCGATTCCCCACTCGCTCCCGTAATAAACCGACGGCACGCCCGGCATGGTGAACAGGAGACAGTACAGCGTGTACAGGTGCCGTGGCTCTGTCACCATGCTTGCCACTCGGTTGACATCGTGATTGTCCGCAAACGCATACAACGGGAGTCCCTTGTATAGCCCGTCAGGTCCGAACTGACGGTTCAAGGCGTATGCAATCTCGAAGAAGTTTCTGTCCACATGACTTGAATAGAGCCCCTTGTAGCACTCGTAGTTGGTAACGGAGTCGAGCGTTTCCTGATTTGCCCAGCGCCGGTAGTCCCCGTGCACGACCTCGCCCAGGAGCCAGAAGTCGGAGCGGATTCGCCTGCAGTGCTGGGAAAGCTCTTTCAGGAATGCGATGTCCATGACGTCCGCAGCATCGAGGCGAAGCCCGTCAATCCCGTAGTCTGCGATCCAGGAGGCGACGGCAGCGAACAGATACTCTTTCACCTCAGGGTTGGCGAGGTTGAGCTTGACCAGGCTGTAGTGCCCGCTCCATCCCTCGTACGAAAACGGATCACCGTATGGGCTCTTCTTCCCAAAGGACAGTGAATGGAACCACGCCGTGTACCGGGAACGCTCCAGATTTGCCACGACGTCCTTGAATGCCCAGAAATCCCTCCCGACGTGGTTGAAAACCCCGTCAAGGACGAGCCGCAATCCGATGGCGTGAGCAGCAGAGCTGAAGCGCGCCAGGGATTCTTTCGTCCCGAGCCGTCGGTCAACGCTGCCGTAGTCAGCAGTGTCATAACCGTGCGTTGAAGACTCGAACACAGGACCGAGGTAGATGGCAGTCGCGCCGAGATCCTTGATATGGCAAAGCCAGGAATGAAGAACCTGCAGTCGATCCGCCGGCGGGAGGGAGAAATCGTTGCGCGGAGGTGCTCCGCAAAGGCCGAGGGGATAGATATGATAAAAAATCGCGTTGTTTGCCCAGTGTTCCATACAGGCCCTACGCCGCGCCTCCCGCACGTCCCTGTGCTCGGCGCGGCTCCGCCCTCCTTGGCTACGAATATATGCCATGCTCGAACTGATGGACTGCGCGCTCCAGGAGGGCGTCGTTCAACCCAAGGAATCCGTTCAGGGCCAGCCCGATGCAGTTGTTGATCATCCCGAGGAACGTCGCGGCATACAGCGTGTGCCGGCCCTTCATATTGCCGTGATCCTTCGACGCCTGGAGAAAGATGCCCTCGATGACTTTGAACAGATTTTCGTTGAGCCGGATGACCTCCTGAAATGCCTCGCTGAGTGACGGAGCGAAGTACAGGGAGAGCTGCAGCCGGTAGAAAAGAGGGTCCTTTGTCGAGAAGCGGAAGTACGCAGCAACCACCCTTCGGAGAGTCAGAGGAAGGTCTCCATGGTATTCTGCGGCAGGGCTCACCTCGTGGTTCAACGTCTCGTAGTGCGACTCGAGCAGCGTTCTGAGAAGGCCGAGCTTGTTCCCAAAATAGTGGTAGAGGGTCGGCTTTGTGACCCCGACAACATCGACGATTTCCTGGACCCCAACGCCGTCGTAGCCCCGGGAAGCGAAAAGGCCGAGAGCCTTGTCAAGGATGGCCCTGCGATTGTCCATGCACTCCTATATACCGATCGGTATACTACTGTCAAGCAAGTCGCTGCCTATTGCACAGGCAGGCGGCAGTCCTGTAGAGTAGCCGCTCGACTGTCATGAGCGATAGTGAAGCGGGTCTTTTCGCCAAGCTGAAGGGCATTCTCTTTGGCAAGGCAAAAGACATCCGGGACCCGAAGATATTCCACAAGCTTTCCCTGATCGCCTTTTTCGCCTGGGTCGGGCTCGGGGCGGACGGCCTGTCCTCGGCAAACTACGGTCCAGAGGAGTCCTTCCTCAGTCTGGGAATCCACGGGCATTTGGGCATCCTTGTCGCCCTTGCAACCGCAGTGACCATCGTCGTCATTGCCTCCAGCTATTCGCAGATTGTCGAGCTGTTCCCGGGAGGCGGCGGAGGCTATCTCGTTGCAAGCAAGCTCCTCACGCCCACCCTCGGGATGATCTCGGGCTGCGCTCTTCTTATCGACTACGTGCTGACCATCACGATCTCCATCGCAAGCGGCGCTGATGCTGTTTTCAGCTTCCTGCCAGGTGCTATGCTGCGCTACAAGATTGTCGTGGCAGTTATCGGAGTCCTTCTCCTGATGGTACTGAACCTTCGGGGAGTAAAAGAATCGGTCATGCCCCTCGTGCCAATATTCCTTTTGTTCCTTGTCACGCACACCTTCGCCATCCTCTACGCTCTCCTGACGCATATCCCCTCCATGGGCGAGGTTGCGCAGACCGCGACAGCGCAGGGGAGGGCTGCCCGACAAGCGTTGGGCGGATTCGGGGTGTTTCTCTTGATCATGCGGGCGTACAGTATGGGTGCGGGCACGTACACGGGAATCGAAGCGGTCAGCAACGGCCTTCCCATCCTCCGCGAGCCACGGGTCCAGACCGCAAAGAGGACAATGCGCTACATGGCCGCATCCCTGGCGTTCATGGCAGCCGGGCTCATGATCGGGTATCTCCTGTTCGGCGTGACCAAGGTGCCGGGCAAGACTCTGAATGCGATCCTTATGGAGCGAATCGCCGGCACCTGGGGCGCGGGAGGCACGGCGTTCGTCCTCTGTACTCTGGTTTCCGAAGCAGTACTCCTCTTCGTTGCTGCCCAAGCGGGATTTCTTGACGGCCCGCGGGTGCTTGCAAACATGTCGCTTGACCGATGGCTCCCCGGCCAGTTCAGCCTCCTGAGCGAGCGGCTCGTGATCAAGAATGGCATCATCCTGATGGGCGGCGCAGCCCTCATTCTCATGCTGGTGAGCGGGGGGTCCGTCAACTTCCTGATCGTCCTCTATGCCATCAACGTCTTCATCACGTTCTGCCTCTCGCAGGCCGGCATGGTCCGTCACTGGTGGAAGGAGCGGGGCCAGGTCCAGAAATGGAAGAGAAAGCTCCTCATCAACGGCATAGGCCTTCTCCTGACCAGCTTCATCCTCATCTCCCAGGTGGTTCTGAAGTTCGAGACGGGGGGCTGGATAACGCTCCTCATCACCGGGTCGCTCATCTTGGTCGCATTCCTGATCAAACGCTTCTACCACCAAACCGGAAGGCGTCTGGCTCGATTGGATCATCTGATGGCCTCAGCAGCGGAAAGCGACGTGCAAGCACTCGCCGCGGAAGCGCGCGGCGTCAGACGGAAGCCTGCTCCGAAGTATGACGCCAAGGGAAAAACGGCAGTTCTCCTCGTGTCTGGCTTCAACGGGACCGGTCTGCACACCCTGTTCAGCATCCGAAGGATCTTCGGAGATCTGTTTCGAAACTGGTTCTTCATCGAGGCCGGTATCATCGATGCGGATCGGTTCAAGGGTGCGGAAGGGATCGAGAACCTTCGGCACCATGTTGAGGAGGGGCTCTCGAAGTACGTCAAGTTCATGATGGCCGAGGGGTACTATGCCGAAGGGTTTGCCGCAATCGGCACCGAGGTCTCTGATGAGATCTGCGACCTTGCCCAGCGCATTTTCCGCAAGCACCCCAACGCCCTGTTCTTCGGCGGCCAGATCGTTTTCCCCGAAGAAAGCATCCTCACCCGGCTCCTGTTCAACCACACATCGTTCGCCGTCCAGCGCCGGCTCCACCGGGAAGGGATCCCCTTCCTCATCATGCCGGTGCGCGTCGGGGCTCCCCTGCGCTTGTCCAGCCCTGCCCCACGTCAGTACATTCAAACACAGAGAGAGCCCATCCGGGCCTCTCTCCGGGAATCGCCCAGCACGGGGGACCGGAAGGCTTAGCCCGCACGGGAAGCCGCACGAACAGAGCCCGAAGGAGGCGACTATGAACAGGGTCTTTTCTTTCGACCTGGGCCGCGTAATGGACGAGGCGTTCAAGCTCGCCGAAAGCATCAGCGAGACCATTGATCGGGAGGCCGCGGACAAGATGCGGCGGGCCGCCGAGCAATTCGGCAAGGGGCCTTTCGCCAACCCCGATTACTACCCTGCGTACCTGTATCCGCCCGCTACCATCTACCTCTCGCGCGACAAGAAGCTGGTGTTCGAGATTGCTCTGGCCGGCTTCGACGAGAAAGACATTTCCCTGCAGTTCCGAGGTGACCATCTCCTGTTCTCGGCCAAAGCCCCCCGGGTCGAGGAATCCGACGAGAGCGTACAGTACTTCAAGCGCAGGCTGAAGCTGAAGGATATCGAAGAGCAGAGATACTACGTGCCCGCGGACAAGTTCGACCAGGCCGGCACCCAGGCCCGGTTCCACAACGGCCTCCTGACCCTTGTGGTGCCGCCCCGGGAGAACGCCGACACGGGCGATGAGATCCACATCACCATAACGACAGAACAGAAGAGCGCCTCCGGCGATGCATGAGGAGCCAACACCCCTTTACACAGGCCGGTCGGCCCGTGATACTTGACGGGATGGACCGGCAGGGAGGGATGAAAGGGGTGCACGCCCGACGCACGCGAATGGCTTTTTCTCTTCTTGTCGCGTGCCTCGTGGCCGGCCGTCTTTCGGCTCAGGGAGGGGAAGCACTTCTCGATCATCCCCTGAACGCCCGGTCGGCAATCCTTATCGACCAGACAACGGGTCGCGTGCTTTTCGAGCATAACGCAGACCAGCCCATGGTTCCGGCCTCCCTGGCCAAGCTCATGACTCTCCACATCGTGTACGAGAAGCTGGAGGAGCGCTCCATCCACCGCGAGGACGTGGTGGCCATTACCTCAAACGCCTGGGCCGACAACCAGGCCCCTGGTTCCTCTCTCATGGACCTGGGGCCGGGACAGATCGTGACCCTGGAAGAGCTGATGAAGGGGATGGCAGTAGCGTCAGGAAACGATGCGGCGACCGCGCTGGCCGAATACGTCGCCGGCAGCTCGCAGAAGTTCGTGAGCCAGATGAACGAGGAGGCTGCTTTTCTCGGCTACAAGGTGACCCGGTTCACCGACCCATCCGGGGTCGGCGCAGGCAACGTGACGACCGCTCGGGAGTTTGCCGACTTTTGCCGGCGCTATATCACGGCGCACCCCGAAGCGCTCGAAGAGCTGCATTCCCTGAGGGAGTTCGACTATCCCCTCCGCCAGAACATGGCGGACGGCCGGCTCACTCCCGGGGCCACCAAGAAGCAGTTCAATCCGAACTTCCTCGTGTGGGACGATTTCGGCGTCGACGGCTTGAAAACAGGGCATCTGGACAACAGCAATTTCACGGCTGCCATCACGGCTCGACGCAGTGACATGAGGCTGATTGCCGTCCTGCTGGGAGTCTCCGGGAGATCGCTCAAAGATGGCTCTCGCAACAGGGCGCAGGACGGAATGAGTCTGCTCAGGTATGGGTTTCGAAACTACACCACACGAGAGCTCGACGTGCCGACCCTTCCGTCTCTTCGCGTCTGGAAGGGACGGACGCGTGACCTTCCCATCGCCCCGCGTGATCCAATCTATGTGACAACGAACACCAGTGAGTGGGACAACCTCGCCTACGCGGTTGACGTGAGGACTCCTCTGGTCGCCCCGGTTGCTCGAGGAGAACGAGTGGGATCTCTCGTGTACACCTCAGGGGATCAAGAGGTTGCCAGGATACCGCTTTTTGCGGCCGAAACCGTCGAGCCCGCCGGTATTGCGCGCCGGGCATGGGACTCGGTGGTTCTGACCCTGTCGAACGTCATCGGCGGGCCCACCGCGGCGCTGCGCGCTACGTTTGACGGGTTGCCGCCGCAGGCCCTTCTGTCTGCGGACAATACGAACTCGGCGACTAGACGGTCTCCGTAGTCCCGCTTCCCTTCTGGCAGTCGCAGGTTCCTCCGCAACCACAGGTCGCCCCGACAGCGGATTCCTCCGTGGCAGCGTCGGACACATCTGACGCGGCGCGAGCCCCTGTCCCACAGGCGCCGCCGCAGCCGCATTCTTTCTGAGGCGCCGGGTTGGGGTTGGCGATGCTGAACCCGCCGTTCACGGGATCCTCAATCCAATCGACTGTGGAGCCATCCATGTAGGAGAGGCTCTGGGGATCAATGACGACTCGGATGCCGTTCGCATCGAAGATTGTATCGTCCTGTTCGGGCGCCCTGTCCTCGATGCCCATTCCGTATCGGAATCCAGAGCAGCTGAGGCCCGCCACCCATACCCTGAGCATCGCGTCAGCCTTTCCTTGCTCTCCGAATATGTTCACAAGCTGTCCAGCTGCCTTGTTTGAAACCGTGATGGGCATTCGCCATGCCTCCTTGTTGTCGCAGTGAGTATAGTAGTATTGATATAAAGAGAAAAACGTCGCGAGTCAAGGAAGCCGGGGAAGCCGGCACGCTCCTTGGCCTGCTCCGTCTGGTTCTGATACACTCCCGGCCCATGAGCACACTCGAGGAGGCGCTTCAGCTCGTCCGGGGGACCATCAGAAATATGAAAGGCTACGTTCCCGGCCTTCAACCGTACCCGGGGCAGCGCCTGGTGAAGCTCAACACCAACGAGAACCCCTACCCTCCGTCTCCACGGGTTCTGGAGGCCCTGCGATCAGCAATCGATGGCTCTCTTCGGCTGTACCCCAGCCCTGATGCAATGGCGCTCCGCGGCCTGGCTGGAAGACGCTACGGTTTGTCGCCGGAGCAGATCATGTGCGGGAACGGATCCGATGAGATCCTTGCCCTGATGATGCGGGCATTCGTGGATGAGGGCGACACTGTCGCCTTCTTCCATCCCTCCTACTCCTTGTATCCAGTGCTGGCAATCATGACCCGGGCGCGCGTTCTCACGGTTCCCCTTCCTCGCATGCACCGTGAGAGCGAGATCAGCCAGCTTCCCGTTCCATCCCTGCACGCCAAGGTGTTCTTTCTCACGACTCCGAACTCACCCTACGGGTACTCGTTTCCGCCTGCATGGACGGAACGACTTCTTGCCTCCTTTCGTGGGATCGTCATCGCGGATGAGGCATACGCAGATTTTGCCGAAGAATCGAACCTCCCCCTCCTGGCCAGCAACCCGCGGCTCTTGATCGTGCGGTCCATGTCGAAATCCTCCTCGCTCGCCGGCATGCGCGTCGGCTTCGCGTTCGGGCACGAGGCCATGATCGCCGAGCTCATGAAGGTCAAAGACAGCTACAACGTCAGCAGGCTCGCTCAGGTTGCAGCGTACGCGGCCTTGGAAGACGAGCAGTACGCGGGTGATACACGAAATCGGATTGTAGCAACCCGGGAGAGACTGACGCAGAGCCTCTCGTCTCTGGGGTTCACGGTCATGCCGTCGCGCGCCAACTTCCTTTTCGCCGTGCCGCCGGCGAGCGTGGACGCGCGACGGCTGTATGAAGGATTGCTCGGGCAGGGCTTTCTGGTGCGCCACTTTGCCTCGGATGGGCTCGCAGATGGCCTTCGGATCAGCGTCGGAAGCGACGAGGAAATGGAGGCGCTTCTTTCCTGCATCAAGGGAGAAATGCATGGCGGTCAGTAGCAAGATCCTTGGCATGATGGAGACCTCTTCGTGGATCAGGAGGATGTTCGAAGCAGGGAATGTGCTGCGCGCGCAGCATGGCGCGGACAAGGTCTGCGATTTCAGCCTTGGAAACCCCGATGTCGAGCCTCCGCAACGGTTTCAGGAAGCGCTGCGAGAAGTTGTTGGGGCCACAATCCCGCTGAAGCACGGCTACATGCCGAACGCGGGTTATTCAGAGACTCGGGCAAAGGTCGCGGAAAACGTTTCTCGGGAGCAAGGGGTCAGAGTCGAGGCGAGCCATGTGGTGATGTCGTGCGGCGCAAGCGGCGGACTGAACTCCGCGCTCAAGACCATTTTGAACCCCGGGGATGAGGTTGTCGCAACAATCCCCTGCTTCATGGAATACGCGTCCTATGTCGACAACCACGGCGGAAAGCTCGTCCTTGCCCCATCGAAACCGGATTTCGACCTGGACATTGCAGCCCTGGAGAGCCGGATCGGCCCCCGGACTGCAGCCGTGCTCGTCAACTCACCGAACAACCCCACGGGCCGCATTTACCCCCGGTCGACACTGCAGGAGCTTTCCGACATGCTCACTCGGGCGGCGAGCAAGGCCGGCAGGACCATCTACCTGCTCGCTGACGAGCCGTATCGAAAGCTCGTCTACGACAGGGCGGAGGTGCCGGGCATCATGAGCCTCTATCCACATTCCATCGTGGTGACCTCCCATTCGAAAGACCTTTCGCTCCCTGGTGAAAGAATAGGGCACGTGGCGGTCAACCCGCTCGCCGAGGATGCAAAAAGGATTGTTGATGGCATCATCCTGTGCACGAGGATCCTCGGATATGTGAACGCCCCTGCTTTGATGCAGCGCGCCGTTGCAAAGATCCAAGGCCTGTCCGTCGACGTGGAGATCTACCGCAAGAAAAGGGACCTGTTTTGCTCGTCACTGCGCTCCATGGGATACCAGTTCACGACGCCCCAAGGCGCTTTCTACATCTTCCCTCGCGCGCCTGGCGGCGATGATCTTTCATTCGTTCAAGCCCTCCAGGAAGAGCTCGTGCTGGTTGTTCCAGGCCGGGGGTTCAGCCTCCCCGGATATTTCCGCATCGCCTACTGCGTCGACACTGCGATCATCGAGCGTTCGTTTGTCGGCTTCGAGAAGGCAGCAAGGAAGTTGGGCATCTCGCCATGAAAAGAAACATCCTGTGCGCGATCGTTGTGTGCGCTGTGATAGCCATGCCTCTTCTGGCGCAGGAGGCGCCTGCGTTTCGGGCAGGAACAGGGGAGAGCGCAGCGCCGTCACGATCTTC
>Ga0335078_10016007_pt1 | contig 11125 bp, 9 predicted proteins | sample Lox_Sample_32_FD_206711 | JGI IMG/M metagenome (GOLD analysis project Ga0335078, IMG submission 206711) | Soil microbial communities from Loxahatchee National Wildlife Refuge, Florida, United States - Lox_Sample_3.2 | ecosystem: Environmental > Terrestrial > Soil > Wetlands | place: USA: Florida...
GCCTGCAGGTAGAAAGCCCGTTCTCCGGGCTGGCCTACCGCGCCGGCCACGAACCTGTCCGGCGGGTCATAGAAATAGACCGGCATAGTCCTATCCTCGCGTGTCCGCCGACGGCCGGCCACTTGTCGCAGTTGCGCCCGCCGGGATGCTGCTGGCACCGTTCACCATGTCTGCCCGCCCGTTCGCCGGCTCACCCGGATCCGCTCCGCCGGAACCGCCGCCGACTGCCGCGTCGCTCGGCGCGGTACCGCGGTCGCGGGCATGCCCGTCCGCACGTGGCATGAGGTCGCCCACGCCACCCCCTCTGTCGTTCATCCGGACCAGGAACGGCCGGAGCGGCGTATACCTGATCACGGTCAGCGAGCAGGGATCGGCCTGGATCCGCTGGCACTGGTCAAGGTGCAATCCCAGGCTATCTGCGACGATCGCCTTGATGACATCGCCGTGCGAGCAGATGAGATAGGTAGCGTCCTTACCCAGCCTGGCATTCCAGTCCCTGACCGCGGCCACCGCCCGGTGCTGCATGTCCGGCATGGACTCTCCGCCGGGGCCGGGGAACGTCACCGCGCTCGGGTGGGCCTGAACCACGCGCCAGAGCTGCTCTCGCATCAGCTTCTTCAGCGGCTGACCGGTCCAGTCCCCGTAGCGGCATTCCCCGACCCGGTCCTCGGTGATGACCTGCTGGCCGTCCTTGGTCGCCGCGATCGCCGCCGCGGTCTGCTGGCAGCGTTCCAGCGGGCTGGAGACGATGGCGTCGAGCGGAAGCGGAGCCAGCCTGGCCGCCAGGGCTGCCGCCTGGGCCTGGCCGCGGTCATCGAGCGGGATGCCGGGCGTCCATCCGGTCAGCACGTGACCGGTCGTCGCGGTGAGCCCGTGCCGGACCAGAAGAACCGTCGTCACGCTTCCCGACTCTAGCCGGTTCCGCGCCCTTTACCTTAAGCCCCCGTGCCGGTGATGCCCTGCTCCTCGGCATCGGAAGGCGGCGGCACCGGATGGCCAAGGATGATGAACGCCATCGAGCCGAAGTCGACCCGGTCACCCGCGCGCACCTGGACCGGCTCGCGGACCAGCCAGCCGTTGAGCCTGGTGCCGTTGTGCGATCCCAGGTCGCTGAGCACCCAGCCTTCCTCGCGGCGGACCAGCAGGGCGTGCATCCGTGACACCGACAGATCGGTCAGGCACAGGTCGCAGTCGCGGGCCCGGCCGATGGTGAACCTGGTCCCGCTGCCCGGCGGGAAGACCAGCGGCGCGGGGTCCGCGGGCGGCTCGCCCCGGACGTTCACGGGTCCGGGCGGGGCCGGAGGGATCCGCTGCGGCACCGGCCCGTACCAGGGCCCGGCGACCTGCTGGGTCCGCCGGACGCCCCGGTTCCCGTCCGGCCGGCCCTCCCGCGCGGCGGGGTCCTCTCCCCTCAGCGCGGCCCGGATCCGGGCCATCAGCCCTGGCCTGCGCGATGGCAGGTCAGTGAACAGGCCCGCCAGCTGACCCCGGTTCCGCGCGTCCAGGGCGCTCTGCATGCGGTACATGAAGGTCTCGTGGGACAGCCGGCCTTCGGCGAACTCGTTCCTCAGCTCGCTGACCGCGTGATCGCGCTCCGCGTCGGAGGCGCGGAGGTATTCGGGCGTTGTGGGCGTGTCCGCCGTCGACCCTCCCATGACATGGAGTATCGGCATCATCCGGTCTCAGGGCAAGGGGACCCGCTGGCTGGACTCCGATGGCTGGCCGGGTGGCTAGCGGGCGGGCTCGCCCGTGCCGGTCATCGCCGGGGTGTCGACGTCCGCGCCGTCGGGAGTCTGCAGCGGGAAGTGGCAGGCGGCCACGTGACCCGGGCCAAAGGAACGGAGCTCGGGCTCCTCGGCGGCGCAGATCTCCTGCGCGAAGGGGCACCTGGTACGGAACCTGCACCCGGAGGGCGGGTTCACTGGGCTGGGCAGCTCGCCGCGGATCCCCGCGTCCCTCTTGGCCCGCTCCAGGGACGGCCTGGGCACCGGGATGGTGGCGATCAGGCCGGCCGTGTACGGGTGCGCGGCGCGCTCGTAGATGTCCTGGCCCGAACCGAGCTCGACCAGCTTGCCCAGGTACATGACGCCAATCCGCTCGGCCATGTACTTGACCACGGCCAGGTCGTGCGAGATCACCACGTAGGTCAGTCCGTGCGAGGCCTGCAGCCGCTTCATCAGGTTCAGCACCTGCGCCCGGATCGACACGTCCAGCGCGCTCACCGGCTCGTCGGCCACGATAAGCCTGGGGTTCAGGGTGAGGGCCCGGGCCAGGCCGATACGCTGCCGCTGGCCGCCAGAGAACTCGTGAGGGTAGCGTTCTACGGCGTTGCGTGGCAGTCCGACCTCGCCGAGGAGCTCGAACACGCGGTCCCGCTGCGCTCGCCTGCTGCCCAGGCGCTGGATGGCAAGCGGCTCGCCGATGATCGCGCCGACTCGCATCCTCGGGTCGAGCGACGATTGCGGGTCCTGGAACATCAGCTGCAGGTCGCGGCGCTTGCGCCGAAGCTCGGCGCCACGCAACTTGGACATGTTCAGGTCGCCCAGAGTGACCGCACCAGAACTCGGCTTCTCCAGCGCCACGATCATCTTGCCGATGGTGGTCTTACCACATCCCGACTCTCCGACCAGGCCGAAGGTGGTCCCGGCCGGTACCGAGAAGGACACGTCCGACACGGCCTTGACACTGGCCACCGTGCGCTGCAGCAGGCCCGCGGTGATGGGATATTCCTTCACTAGGTTGGTGATCTCGAGCAGCGGGACGGCCCCGCCGCCGTTCGTCGTGGCCACTTCGACCGTGCGCTCGGTCACTTCGAGGCGGCCATCGGCCGTCACCTCGAGGCCAGCCGGCACTACGACAGTCTCGGCCGCCTGGCCCGCCGCGGCCTCCCGGGTTTCCTCGGGTGTTTCCTCAGCCGCCGCGGCCGCCTCGGGAACCTCCCGGTCGCCCCCCGCGGCCTCGGCCAGCGGGACGTCGGCCACGAACGTGGGCGCGTACCCGGCCTTGTCGGGGGGCGGAGCAGCCTGGGCCACGGCCTCGGTATCCGGCGAGACCAGGGCCGTGCTCGCGGCGTCCGGCCCTCCTTCGCCAATGACGGCCAGGGCGAGGGGTCCGTCGACCGGGTGCCAGCAGGAGAACCTGTGGTCGGGGGCCGGCCCCGCCAGGGGCGGTTCCTCGGCTCGGCACTTGTCGGTGGCCCGGCCGCACCGGGCCGCGAACCGGCAGCCCTGCGGCGGGTGAGACAGGTCCGGCGGCAGCCCGGGGATGGCGTGCAGCGCCTTGTCGACGTCCTGGTCCAGTTGCGGGATGGAAGCAAGCAGGGCCTGAGTGTACGGGTGGTGCATGTGGTTGAAGAGGTCGCGCACCTCGGCGGTCTCCACCACCCGGCCCGCGTACATGACGTTCACCCGGTCGGCGTGCCCGGCGATCACGCCCATGTCGTGCGTGATCAGCAGCATCGCCATGCCCAGGCGGTCCTTCAGGTCCCGCAGCAGGGAGAGAATCTGCGCCTGGATGGTGACGTCGAGCGCGGTCGTGGGCTCGTCGGCGATGAGCAGCTTGGGCTCGTTGGCCAGCGCCATGGCGATCATCACGCGCTGCCGCAGCCCACCGGACAGCTGGTGCGGATAGTCGTTAAGCCGCTCCTTGGGCCTGGGCAGCCCGACCAGGCTCAGTACCTCGACCGCCCGGTCCAGCGCCTCGGCCTTGCTCGTGCCCCGGTGCAGCCGGACCGGCTCGGCCACCTGGTAGCCGATGGTCTTGGTCGGGTCGAGCGAGGTGAGCGGATCCTGGAAGATCATCGCGATGTCGTTACCGCGGACGCGCAGCAGATCCTCCTGCTTCAGGCCGACGAGTTCGCGGCCGTCGAGCTTGATCGAGCCGCCGACGATGGACCCGCCGGGCGGCAGCAAGCCAATGATCGACAACCCGGTCATGGACTTGCCGCAGCCGGATTCGCCGACGACGCCGAGGGTCTCGCCGGCCTCGATGTGCATGTCGACGTTGCCGACGGCCTGTACGACGGAGCTGGTCAGCTTGATGTGCGTCGACAGGTCTTGGATCTCGAGCACGGGGGCCATGTGGCCGCTACCTCTCGTTTGCGATGGCTGGTCCGGCGCGGCAGGACTACCCGGCGGACGGGGCGGCTAACGACGTCTCAACCGAACATCAAACGAGTCCCGCAGCGCGTCGCCGATGAAGTTGAGTGCCATCACGGTGAGTACGATGCAGACGCCGACCGGGTAGATCAGCCACCAGTAGCCGTCCTGCATGTAATTGGTGCCGTCGGAGATCATGTCGCCCCAGTCCAGGTTGGGGTAGTGCAACCCGAAGCCGAGGAAGCCGACGTAGGCGACGGCCAGGATGGCGTCAGCCACCTGGAACGTCACGTTGACGATGACCACGCCGAGTGCGTTCGGCAGCAGGTGCCTGCCGATCAGCCGCCAGCTGCCGGAACCTGCCACCCGCGCGGCGTGGACGAAGTCGCGTTCCCTGATCGAGAGCACCTCGCCCCGTACCAGCCGGGCCGGCACCTGCCAGGAGAAGGCGCCGATCACCAGAGACAGGGACAGTACCGTCGCACCGTACCTGACCGCCAGGATGAGCACCACGAACAAGAACGGTACGGACAGGAACACATCCACCACGCGCATCAGCGTGGAGTCGACGAGGCCGCCGGCGAGCCCCGCGACCGCGCCGACCAGCGCGCCGATGGTGATCGCGACGAAGGCGGCGAAGAAGCCGATCTCCAGCGCGGCCTGACCGCCCTTCATCAGCTGGCCGAGGATGTCGAAGCCGTTGACATCGGTGCCGAGCGGGTGCCCGGCGCCTGGCGGGTCGTGGGCGTTGATGAGGTCGGTATTAGCCAGGTTCGCGTGGTAGAAGAGCGGTCCGAGGAAGCAGAAGACCACGAAGAACAGCAGGATGGCCACGCCCACGACGGCCAGCCGGTTGCTGGCGAACTCGCGCAGGGCAAGCCGCCACCCGCTCTGGACCGGGCCGACCTCTCCGCCCTCGGGGGCACGGGTCACATCCAGGGGCGGCAGTGATGCCGGTTGTCGCGCCACGATAGCCTCCTTTCAGCCGGTCAGGCCAGCCGGATACGCGGGTCGGCCACGGTCAGCGCGATGTCGGCCACGAGGTTGCCCAGGAGCACGAATACGGCGCCGAGGAGGGTGTAGGCCAGCATCACCGGATAATCTTCCTTGCCCAGGCTGTTGTAGAACAGCAGGCCGAGGCCCTGGTAGTTGAACAGGGTCTCGACGATCAGGTTCCCGGCGAGCAGGGCGGGAAGGAACAACCCGATCAGGGTGATCATCGGCAGCGAGGCGTTCCGCACCATGTGCCGGCTCAGGACCAGGCGTTCGGGCAGGCCCTTGGCCCGCGCGACCTTGATGTAGTCCTGGGCCAGCACGTCGATCGACGAGGACCGCATGTACCGGGAGAAGTTGGCCACGGTGAGCAGCACCAGGGTCAGGACGGGCAGGAACATCGAGTGCCAGTCGCCGATCACGACGAAGACGTTGGTGGACTGGCTGGCCTCGAAGTTGAAGATGGGGAACGAGAGCGCGAACACCTGGATCAGGATGAGGCCGAGGAAGAACACCGGCATCGAGTACAGGATGAACGCGATGCTGGTCGCGATGTTGTCACCGAGGGTGTTCCGCTTGACGGCCTGGAATATTCCCAGCGGCAAGGCGATCAGGATCGCGATGAGAAGCGAGATGCCGGACAGGTAGATGCTGCGGGCCAGGCGCTCGGCGAACAGGGACGCCACGGTCTGGTTCTCGGCGTAGGAGTAGCCGAAGTTGCCGTGCAGCAGGTTGTTCATGTACCGCAGGTACTGCACGATCACCGGGTCGTCGAACCCGTTCTGCTTGTTCCACGCGGCGATCGCCGCGTTATTGGTTCGCAAGCCGAGTACCACCCGGGCCGGCGAGGGGAAGATCGCGTGCAGCAGCAGGAAGATGAAGATGGAGATGCCGATCAGGACGATGATGGACGTCCCGAGCCGGCGCAGCAGGTAGGCGGTCACCGGTGGGCCCTCCTTCCAGGCTGGTGGGCCTGCCTCCCGGTTTACCATCGGGAGGCAGGCCAGTCCAGCCAGCGAGTCTCGCTTACCGCTACTTGGTCAGGTACCAGAATTCCGGTGTGACGGTGTACTGGGTCAGGTTCTCGAACGCTTCCGGCTGGGTGGACGAGACGTTCGTCTTCCAGGCGTAGGTGTGGTCGCGCAGCGGCTGCCACAGCACCGGCAGGTTAGTCGCGAAGAATGCCAGTTCGTTCGTGACCGCCTGCGGGTTGGGGCTGGTGATCGAGGAGTTGATCAGGGAGTCCGCGGTCGGGTTGCTGTAGTTGCCGATCTGGCCGGACCCGTTGGTGTTCAGGAACCCGAACGCGGTGGGGTAGGGGGTGAAGCCCTCGCCGCCGAAGTCCTCCGCGGCCCACTTGTTCGCGTTCGCGGGCGACGCCGCGTCGTTGTAGTTCTGGATCATGTAGTTGAAGTTGCTGCCCGACAGGGTGATCTGGATGCCGGCCTGCTTGGCGTTGGACGCCAGGTTCGTGACTTCCTGCGGGATCGGCGGGGTGGTGTTGTAGATCAGGTTGAAGGCCAGCTTGGTCCCGGCGGGAATGCCGGCCCCGCACTCGCCCGGCCCGGTGCCGGCGTGCGCGCAGGTGTCGGTGCCGTTCGGGACGACGTTCCAGCCGTGCGCCTTCAGCACGCTCACGGCGGTGGACACGCTGAACGCGTACGGGTTCGTCTTCGCGTTGGAGGGATAGAACGGGGTCGGCGGGTACTGCGCGACCGTGGTGTAACCCGGGACGCCGTCTCCATTGAAGTAGGCCTTGATCTGGCCTTCCTGGTCCTCCAGGTGCTGCATCGCCTGCCGGAAGTACAGCTGAGCGACGATCTTGTCGAAGTTGCCGGTCTTGTTCATGAAGTTGTACGACACGAAGTAGTCGCCGAAGGCCGGTATGCCGAAGTAGTTGTAGCCGGCCCCCTTCAGCGTCGGGATCTGCGGGTTGTCTTCCGGCGGGACGGCTGCGACGTCGACCGAACCGCTCTTGATCGCGTTGAACTGAGCGGCGTTGGAGGTGAACGGCACTCCCACGAACTTGGACATGGGATTCGCGTGCGGCCCGCTGTACGCGGGGTTCGGCGCGAAGGAGAATGCACCGGTCGTGGCGTTGAACGAGGTCAGCTTGTACGGCCCGTAAACGGTCTGCCAGAGCGGGTTCGTCGCGTAGGTGTTCACCGACTTGGCCTGCGCGGTGAGGTAGTTGAAGATCTTCAGCGCGTTGGCCGGGTTGGTGAAGTCGAGGGTCGGCCCGCTCGCGGAATCCTTCGCCCACTCGGCGGCGGGCATGATCATGATGGCGGAGAGGATGTCCTGTTCCATCCAGGTCGGGTTGACCGCGCTCTTCATGTTGACCACCAGCGTCTTGGCGTTCGGCGTCGACATGCTGGTGATCGTGGACGGGAAGAAGCCTGGCACGTACGAAGCCCAGTTCGCCGGGGACGCTTTGACCGCGGCCGCGATCTCATCCATGGTGAACAGCAGGTCCTTCGAGCTGATCGTCTGGCCGTTCGACCACTTCCAGCCCTTCAGGGTGATCGACATTGTCTTGTCGCCGTTGGACCACACGGGCGGGGCCACCGGGCTCAGCTGCTGGTCGACGGTGATGGTCGTACCCTGCGGGTAGTAGTACAGCGGCCGCCACATCTGCCAGTCGAAAACGAAGGAGTTGTAGACCGAGTTGGCCGCGGCGGTCGTGATCGGGAAGATCCAGTTCGGCGCGTTAGAGGATTGGTACCCGTAGGTGATCGAGCCGGCCTTCCCGCTGGGCGTACCGGCGGCCGGGATCGCGCCGATGGAGCCGGGCTGCGTCACAGCTCCGGCGGTGGAGGTGGGGCTGGCGCTGCCACTGCCACTGCTGCTACAGGCGGCAAGCGCGGTGAGGCTGGCCACCGCGAGGGCCAGGCCGCCGATCGTCTTTCTGCTGCGGAGCTTCATCATCGGCCCTCCCTCCTGGCGCTGTTGGCGCGTGCGATCCGTCGTAGGGTCATCAGCTTGTCGCCCTTCTCTCGCTGGTTGCCGGTGATCCGCTCCGCGCCGTCACGGGGCACTGGGTCGCAGTACCCCCCAACCCGATTACGGCCCGTCTCCCCGGCGCATCCGGGCCGGCCCATGCCGATGCCGACCGGTGAGCTACCGGTGAATGAGTTAGCGGAAGCGTAAGTTGCATATTGCATCGATCTCTCGCCGAAAACGTCACAAGTTGCCATCAATCCTCTGACGACGACGACCCGATATGCCGCGGTTTGCACCCGGATATTTCGGGATCTGGACTCTCCTGCTGTCTTTCGCCCCAGCGATCACATGGATGTTACTAGCGCGAAGGCTTGCCGCTGGCGCACCCTCTCGCCGCAGGATCTCCGCCGCCAACCGCTAGTCCCGCCAAGAACCTTAATGGATCATCTCCTTGTGCCACCCCGGCACCCCCCACGGTCGGCTCCGGCCCGGCGATTACATAGCGTAACCACCTCACGATTTGCAGGCGCGTCATCACCTTGTGCGCTCATGCCGGCCCGGAACGGCCCTACCGCGGTCATCAAATTAGTCACCTGCTGAAATACCAGTCCACCCGGGCGGATCAATCAATACCCGCGAATAACAAGTTGATTGTCAATGCATAACACATCGGAATACAGGGACCGGTGTGACCGGTGGCCACGCTCGGGATGGCACCTCATCATGCGGACGACAGTCACCTGAAGATGACGGTGCGGCGACCGTGGAGCAGGACCCGGTGCTCCGCATGCCAGCGCACCGCGCGGGCCAGCGCGACCCGCTCGGCATCACGGCCGATGGCCGCGAGGTCCTCGGGGCTGTCCGAGTGATCGACCCGGGCGACCTCCTGCTCGATGATCGGCCCCTCGTCCAGGTCGGCCGTCACATAGTGCGCGGTCGCGCCGATCAGCTTCACGCCATGCGCGTGCGCCTGGTGGTACGGTCGGGCTCCTTTGAAGCTGGGCAGGAAAGAGTGATGGATGTTGATGATGCGGCCGGCCATCTTGGCGCATAGTTCCGGCGACAGGATCCGCATGTAGCGAGCCAGCACCACGAAGTCGACGCCGAGCTCGCTGACCAGGTCGAGCAGGCGTCCCTCGGACCGCTGTCTGGCCAGCGGATCGCCGTCGGCCGGTACGTGCTCGAACGGCACGCCGTGCGCCGCCGCGAGCGGCGCCAGGTCGGGATGGTTGCCCACCACCAGCGGCACGTCGATGCGCAGCGACTCGGCGGCGCGCCGGTACAGCAGGTCGTTCAGGCAATGCCCGGCCTTGGACACCATGATCAGCACCCGCGGCTGGACCGCGGTGTCGTGCAGTTCCCACTCCATGCCGAACTCGGCCGCCACCGGGGCGAAGCCGCCGTACAGGGACTCGTAGGTCACCGGCGCGCCGGGCACCGTCTCCACGTGCACGCGCATGAAGAAACGCCCGCCGATCCGGTCGCCGAACTGCTGGCTGTCAAGCACGTTGCAGCCGGCCCGGTGCAGGTAAGCCGCGACGGCGTGCACGATCCCGACCCGGTCCGGGCAGGAGAGGGTGAGCACGTACTCGGTGCTGGCCTGGCCGCCTGCGGCGGCGGGCATCAGGCCCCCACCGCGTGCACGCCGCCGTCCACGTGGACAATCTCGCCGGTGGTGGCGGGGAACCAGTCGGACAGCAGCGCCACGCAGGCCCGCGCGGTCGGCTCCGGGTTGGTGATGTCCCAGCCGAGGGGCGCCCGGGCATCCCATACGTCCTCGAACCGGTCGAAACCGGGGATAGACCTGGCGGCCATGGTACGCAGCGGCCCGGCCGCTACCAGGTTGACCCGGATTCCCTTCTCCCCCAGGTCGCGGGCGAGGTACCGGGCGCACGACTCCAGTCCCGCCTTGGCCACGCCCATCCAGTCGTAGCCCGGCCAGGCCACGCTGGCGTCGAAGTCGAGGCCCACCACGGACCCGCCGCCGCCCATCAGCGGCAGGGCCGCCATCGTGACCGCCTTCAGCGAGAACGCGGAGACCTGGACCGCGGTGGCCACGTCGGGCCACCTGGTATGCAGGAAGTTGCCGCCGAGCGCCTCCCCCGGGTTGGCGTACGCGATCGCGTGCAGCACCCCGTCCAGGCCGTCGACGTGCTCCGACACCCGGCTGGCCAGCGAGGCCAGCTGGTCCTCGCTGGTCACGTCGAGCTCCAGCACCGGCGGCGGCGTCGGCAGCCGCTTCGCGATCCGCTCCACCAGGCTGAGCCGCCCGAAGCCGGTCAGCACCACGGTCGCGCCCTCGGCCTGGGCCACCCGCGCGACGTGGAACGCGATCGAGGCGTCCGTGATAACCCCGGTGACCAGGATCCGCTTACCCGCCAGGATGCCCATCACTGCCTCATTCCCATGATGATCATTGTGCTAGCCCGGGGGGGACGACCCCCCGGAGCCCCCCGCGACTGGGGGGAAGACCCCCCAGACCCCCCTTTAGTGCCCCATTCCGAGGCCGCCGTCGACCGGGATGACGGCGCCGGTGATGTAGCCCGCGTCCGGTCCGGCCAGGAAGGCAACCGCCGCGGCGACCTCGGCCGCGACGGCGTACCGGCCGAGCGGCACGGCGCTGATGATCGCGGCCTTTCTCTCCTCGGGCAGGTTCGCCGTCATGTCGCTGTCCACGAACCCGGGCGCGATCACGTTGGAGGTGATGCCGCGTGACCCGAGCTCGCGGGCCAGCGACCTGGCCAGGCCGACCAGGCCGGCCTTGGACGAGGCGTAGTTGGCCTGGCCAGCCGAGCCGTACATGCCGACCACGGACGAGATGAAGATGAGGCGCCCGCGCCGCATCCGCATCATGCCGCGCACCGCCCGCTTGGCCACCCGGTACGCGCCCGCCAGGTTGGTATCGAGCACCTCGGCGAAGGCGTCCTCGCTCATCAGCGCGAGCAGCGTGTCGCGGGTCACGCCCGCGTTGGCGACCAGCACCTCGACCGGCCCCTGGTCCGCCTCCACCGCCGTGAAGGCGGCGTCGACGGACGCCGCGTCGCGCACGTCGCACTGGACCACCGCCAGGCCGTCCACCGGGTCGCCGGAAC
>Ga0335078_10016009_pt1 | contig 11125 bp, 8 predicted proteins | sample Lox_Sample_32_FD_206711 | JGI IMG/M metagenome (GOLD analysis project Ga0335078, IMG submission 206711) | Soil microbial communities from Loxahatchee National Wildlife Refuge, Florida, United States - Lox_Sample_3.2 | ecosystem: Environmental > Terrestrial > Soil > Wetlands | place: USA: Florida...
ACGGTATTCTCGGCGGCCTCCTCATCGGCAGCATCGCCTACGGTGTGTCCCTGCTCAACCTGGGTTCACTGTCCACGCCGCTGGAATACATCCTGCCGGGCGGCGTGCTGCTCGTCGCGGTGGGGATTGACGTGCTGTCACGGCGCGGGAGCGTGACCCGTGTCTGATCAGGTCCGGAGGACAAGTGATGAGGGTGTACCCGTGACCGCGGATCCGGGCGAGACCGCGGCAGGAACGGCGGGCGCCGCGACGACCGACCTTACCCTCGACGTCAAGGACGCGGCGGCCGAGGTCCCGCCCGAGCTCGTCGCCCAGTCGCTCGGCCAGTACTTCCGGGCCTCGTGGGCCCGGGTCCGCAGCGGCAACAGCGGTGTGCTGCCCGTGGTCCTGGCCATCGTGATCGTCGCGATCAGCTTCCAGATCGCGAACCCGAAATTCCTGTCGGCGCAGAACCTGGTCAACCTCTTCGAGCAGAGCAGCATCTACATGCTGCTGGCGATCGCTGAGATCTTCGCGCTGCTGCTGGGAGAGATCGACCTGTCCGTCGGCTTGGTCATGGGGCTCGGCAGCGTCGTGGTCGCCGAGCTCGTGCAGCCGTCCGGCGCCAACTTCCCGTGGTGGGCGGCGATCATCGTGACGCTGGTCGCCTGCGCCGCGGTCGGCGCCATCCAGGGATGGCTCGTGGCCAAGTTGAAGATGCCGTCGTTCATCGTCACCCTTGGCGGGCTGCTGATCCTGGAGGGGGTGGGGATCCTCGTCCTCGGCGGGGCGCTCGTCGGCATCGGCAACTCCCGGTTCACCAACGAGGTCGTCCTCTACGACATCTTCTGGGGGGAGTTCAGCCCGCTGGTCGGCTGGATCTTGCTGGCCGTGCTGATCGGGGCCGCCGGCGCCGGGCTCTGGCTGCGGGACGCCGGCCGGCGCCGGCAGGGCCTGGAGACTCCGCCGCGCAGCCTCACCGCGCTGAAGATCGTCCTGATGGCGGTGGCGGGCATCGCGGTCGTCGCCATCTGCAACGTCAACCGCGCCCACTTCGGGACGATCGAGGGGGTTCCCTACATCGTCCCGATCGTCCTCGTCGTGCTCGCCGCCTGGACGGTCCTGCTGCAGCGAACCCGCTTCGGCCGCTATGTATACGCCATCGGCGGCAACCCCGAGGCGGCGCGGCGGGCCGGGGTCGGCCTTGCCGCCATCCGGATCTGGGCGTTCGTGCTCGCCGCCCTGACATCCGGGATCGCCGGCGTGCTGTTCGCCTCCTGGCAGGTCTCGCTGACCACCAACATCATCAAGGCCTCCAACAGCTACGTGCTGCTCGCGGTCGCCGCGGCGGTCATCGGCGGCACCAGCCTGTTCGGCGGCCGGGGCAAGACCATCCACGGCGTACTCGGCGGCCTGGTCATCGGCGGCATCTACAACGGCCTCTACCTGCAGGGCGTGTCGAGTCAGTGGATCGACGTCGTGGTCGCCGCGGTGCTGATCGCGGCGGCGATAATCGACGTCCTCTCGCGCCGGGGCGCGCCGGGCCGGGCGTGACCCCAGCGGTCCGCGCGGGTCCCCGCCGCTGCCCGCCTTCCGCCCGTGCCCAGATAAAAGATCATTTTGGCAGAACGAACAGTGGTGGCACGCCCCGGTCACTCCGTCACTGATACAACGGATAGATGAGTGAGTTGACCAGTGGGTCGATGCGTCTTGCCGTCCTGTCGTCCGAGGAAATGACCGCGGACCAACTGGCCCTGTACCGGGACATCCTGGGCGGTCCGCGCGGCCAGGGGCCGCGCGCGGTCGCCCTCGAGACCGGCGCGGGTGGCCTGGCCGGCCCGTTCAACGTCATGCTGTACGCCCCCGCCGTCGGTCACGCGCTGCAGGAACTCGGCGTGGCCATCAGGTTCCGCACCGAACTGACGCCCCGCGTCCGCGAGATGGCGATCCTCGTGGTCGCGCAGCACTGGGACAGCGGCTACGAGCGCGCCGCGCACGAGCCGATCGGCCGCGACGCCGGTCTTGCCGAGGCGGAGATCAAGGCGCTGCGCGACGGCTCCGACCCGGGTTTCCTCGACCCCGCGGAGAACATCGCCTACCAGGTGGTCCGCTCGCTGACCAGCCGCGGCGACCTAGACGACCAGGAGTACGCCACCGCCAGGGCCGTGCTAGGCGAGCAGGCCCTAGTCGAACTCTCCACGCTTGTCGGCTACTACGCCACCCTGGCCCTCCAGATGCGCATCTTCCGCGTCTCCACGCCCGCCTTACCCGCGAGACCGGCGCCGCCCCGAGACCGGGTTTCGCCGCGACGGGGGAACTGGGAAGGTGAGGGCGGCCGGGAGGCCAGGGTATCGGCGCCGCCCGCAGCCCCCGGACAGCCTGTCCCAACCGGTGCGATGTCACAGCGTGACGGCCCTGACCGGGTCAGCGCCACAACGCTCCGGCCGGGAATGGTGCCGGAGTGGCCAGGGAGGCCGGTGACGGCTGGCGGGAGGCGGCCCGGATGGCCTTGCGGCAGATTCAGTCCCGGAGCAGGGGCCGCAGGCGCGGTTTACTTCGGGACGCTTACCTCAAGGAGGCGGAAATCAGACAGCTCCGGTACTTGGGAGTGGGAGCCGTACCGGAGCTGTCCTTCCCCCCTATCGGGATCCAAGATCCTCCTCCCTATTGGGATGCATGATCACGATAACAGATCAGACCAGACCAGTCCAGATGCACGACGTAGTCGAATCTGGTCTGCTAGGGTGTTGCGGTGGCCGAACTTGACACGGTTAATCCCAATTTGCCCGTGCCGGCTTACCGTCAGCTCGCGGGAATCCTTACCGGGCGGATCACGGCTGGTCAATGGCGCACAGGCCCGCTGCCCTCGGTCAAATCCCTGCAGCAGGAATATGGCGTGGGCCGCGACACGGTGCTGCACGCCATCCAGATCCTCCGCGACGACGGCCTGGTCTTCACGGTCGCAAAGCGCGGCAGCTACGTGAGCCCGCCGGCCCCCTGACTCCCGCGCGGCCGGGTGGGCCACTCGCCCCGGATCGGCTCGTAACGGTCGAAGGCCGATTCCATCACGCCTTCGCCCCTGGTGAGCGGGGGAATCTGCTGCCGCAGCTCGTGCACCCTGCGCACCGGGATGTCTCCCTCGACGGCGCACCAGGCGTCATTGGTCGCCGTCACCACCGGGACCGCGTGCAGCCTGGCCAGCACCGGCAGCAGGACGGGGAGCGTATCGGCCGGGGTGTCCAGGCGGAAGCGGTGTACCGGCTCGCAGACCACCGTCCCGGCCCGCTTAAGCGCGGCCATGACCACCAGCGGGGTGAGCTTGCGGAAGTCCTGCGGGCCGCTGAGCGGTCCGCGGACCGACGGGGGCCCGTCGGGAACGCTGTACCTGGACTTGACCAGCGACACCGTGCAGTCGGTGACCTGCCAGCCGTACAGGCCCTGCCGCAGCGTTTCGGTGACGTACTGCTCCATCGCGGCGGCGAAGTTCGCCATGTTCTTGTATATGTAAAGCGGCACGGACTCGTGGCCGACGTCGAGCCGGAAGGCGATGCCGGCGCCCGCCGGCGCGGGGTCGATGCGGAACCCCAGCGTGGCGAGGAACGGGTTCCCTGGCGCGTGCAGGAGCTCCTCGGCCGCGCCGGTTCCGGCGGGCCGTTCGACGCAGATCGGCGTGGTTTCCCTGAAGCCGATCTCGATCCCGTACTCGGCGGCAAGGGTGGCCTCGATCACCTGCTTCTGGACCTCGCCATAGAGCGAGACATAGATCTCCTGCCTGACGTCGTCCTGGCGGACGTTGATCAGCGGGTCCTGCTCGGCGAGTTCGGTTATCGCGGCGTGCAGCCGCGGCTTGTCGCGCGGGTCGCGGGCCACGATGGCGGTCTCGAGCGTCGGCGGCGCGAAGTAGTGGCCCGCGTCGTCAGTGCCGGTCCCGATCATGTCGCCGACCTGGATTTCCGTCAGGCCCGACAGCCTGGCGATCTGGCCGGCGGCCACCTCGTCGCGGCGTGCCGCGGTGCCGTCGGCGAACACGCCGATGGCCGTCACCTTGCCTTCGCGGTCGCGGCCGAACCGGACGCGGTCCCTAGTCGCGATCGTGCCTGAGAACAGGCGGACATACGCCACCTTGTCACCGGCCGGCCCGCGTTCCACCTTGAAGACCCGGCCGCGAACCGGTCCGCCGGCGTCCTGCCCCGCACCGGGCAGCAGCGCGGTGAGCTCGTGCAGCAGCACGTCGACGCCGGCGCCCGTGATGGCGGACCCGAAGTACACCGGGTGCGCGATAGCGTCCCTGACCTGCGCGGCCAGCCACGACTTGACCGCGGGGTCGGCCTCCTCGTCCGGGATGACGGCGGCCTCGCGGGTGCCAAGGCCGCGCACCGAGCACATGGGGACGATCGCCGGCGTCAGCCGTTCTGCGAGAGCGTCAAGCAGGCGCTGGTAGCCCGCGCCGCGCCGGTCGATCTTGTTCACGAAGAACAGCGTCGGCACGTGCAGGCGCTGCAGCGCCCGCCACAGGATACGCGTCTGCGGCTGGACGCCCTCGACCGCCGAGACCACGAGCACGGCGCCGTCGAGCACGCTCAGCGCACGCTCCACCTCGGCGATGAAGTCCGGGTGACCAGGCGTGTCAATCAAGTTGACGGCGGTGTCGCCGACGGTGAACGAGACGACGGCAGACTTGATCGTGATCCCGCGCTGCCGCTCCAGGGCCAGCGAATCGGTCTGCGTCGTGCCTTCATCGACGCTGCCGGGCTGGTCGATAACGCCGGCGCTGTAGAGCAGCCGCTCCGTCAGCGTCGTCTTGCCGGCGTCAACATGTGCGAGGATCCCCAAATTCACCAGGTCGCGAGGCACGCGCCACATCCTCCGAATAGGCCCACAGACGCTTTTCGATGGACACGGACGCTCCTCGCATTACCGACTCCCTCGGATCCCGGGACCAGCCTGACGTGCGCCGGCCGCTACGCCACGCATTGTGGTACCTCGCAAGCCGCGACGCGAATGATTTTCAGGTTTCTTTCAGGGTGCCGGGACCGCTAAGATGCCGCGGTGGTGTCGGTCTTGTTCGCGCTGCTCACGGCGGCTTGCAACGGCACGGCGTCGGTGCTGCAGCGGATGGCCGCGCAGAGCGCGCCTGCCGACAAGGCGCTGCACCTGTCCCTGTTCGGCTACCTGATCAGGCGAAAGGTGTGGCTGGCCGGCATCGGGATGGTGATCCTGGCCGCGGTCTGCCAGGCCGCCGCGCTCGACACCGGTCCGGTTGCGCTCGTGCAGCCCATCTTCATCATCGAGTTGCCGTTCACCCTGCTGGTCGCGAGCAGGCTGATGCACCGCCGGCTGCCGACCGCGACCTGGTGGGCGGTGGGCCTGGTCACGGTCAGCCTCGGCGGCGGGCTCGCCGCCGCGGACCCGTCGGGAGGCGGGACGTACGCGCCGCTCAAGGTGTGGGTGACCGCGCTGGTCGTTACCGCCGGCTTCGAGATAGTCGTCATCGCAGTGGGCGTCCGGGGCAGCGGCAACGTGCGCGCGGCCGCGCTCGGGCTGGCGGCGGCGTGCGGCTACGCGCTGACCGCCACGCTGCTGAAGACCGCGGTGTCGAACCTGTCCCACGGCATCGTGCCGTTCTTCACCTCCTGGCAGCTGTACGCGACCGCGGCCGCCGGGGTCGGCGCGCTGTTCTTGCTGCAGAACGGCCTTCAGGCCGGAATGCTCGTCGCGGTCCAGCCGCCGCTCACCCTCGGCGACGCGCTGATCAGCTCGTGCTACGGCGTCACGCTTTTCAACGAGACCGTGCGGACCGGGCCCTGGCTGGTCCTCGAGATCGCCGCCGTGCTCGCCATCGCCGTCGGCTGCGTCCAGCTGTCCCGCTCGTTGAGCATGGTGCACCAGGCCGAAAAGCAGGCCCTGCCCACTCCCGGGCCCGTCAAGTAGCCGGCGCCGGGAGTGGGCAGGGCACAATGGCCTGGTGGACGTCGACGTGGTGGTGGTCGGAGCCGGCGCACTAGGGCTGAGTACCGCGCTGCACTGCGCGCTGTCGGGCCGGTCGGTCGCGGTGCTCGAGCGCCTGACCGCAGGATCGCAGGCCTCCGGCCGGGCGGCGGGCCTGTTCAAGTCGGTCCAGGCCGACGAGTTGCGCACCCGGCTGGCCCGCCGCAGCATCACCAGGGCGCTCGCCTTCGCCGACTGGTCAGGGACGCCGCTCGAGGTGGCCAGCCCGGGAAGCTTCCTTATCGCCAGGACCGCCAGGCACCGCGGGTTCCTGGCCACCGAACTCGCCCAGTCCCGCCGCTGGGGCGCCGACGTCCACGCGGCCACCCCGGCGCAGCTGGCGGAAGGACTCGGCTACTACAAGGCGGCCGGCGACGATTTCGCCCTGTGGTGCCCGGAGGACGTCTATATCTCCGAGCCGGCCAGCCTCATCGAGGCCATGCTGGCGGCCTGCCGGCGGCTCGGTGTCGTGGTGAGCGAACACGAGCCCGTCGTCGGCATACCTGTCACCTCCGGCCGGGTGACCGGCGTCGAGACCGAGCGCAGGTCGATCGGCGCGCCCGCGGTGGTGGACGCGGCGGGCGGCTGGGTCCGCCAGGTTGCCGCCCTGGCCGGAGCGCGGATCCCGGTCGCGACGGTCCGCCATCAGCTGTTCATCACCACGCCGAACCGGCTGGTCGACCCGGACGACCCGATCGCCAGGGTGGTCGACGCCGCGGTCTACCTGCGCCCGGCCCGCGGCGGCCTGATGGTCGGCGGGTTCGAACGAGGACCGCTGCCTGTCGGCCCGCGGCACCAGGACGCCTCGTTCAGCACCGACGACGTGCCGCTCGACCTCGAGGTGCTGCGGCGGCTCGCGGCCCAGGTCGCGTCCGAGGTCCCGGCGGCAACCGCGGCCGAGATCGCCGATCATCGCGGCGGGCTGTTCACCATGAGCCCCGATGGCCGGTTCGTGGTCGGCCCCGTCCCGGACCAGCCCGGCCTGTGGGTCGCCAGCGGATGCAACGGCTCGGGATTCTCCTCCTCGCTGGCGATCGGCGAGTCGCTGGCCGCCTGGATCGCCACCGGGGAGGCGCCGCCAGGCCTGACCGCGCTGTCGCCGGCCCGGTTCGGCCCGCTCCCCGACGACGTGCTGATCACCCGGGGCCTGTGGCAGTACGCGCATTACTACGACCCGGCCGGACCCGGACCGGAGTGACGATGAAGATGCCACGTGTCGCCTTCTGCGGCCATCGCGAGATGAACGCCGCGACGGCATCGCTTGTCGACCGGGCGGTCCGCGCCGCGCTCGCCGCGAACACAGCGGACCTGACCGGCCTGTCCTGCCTGGCGGAAGGCGCGGACCAGATCTTCGCCCGCGCGATCACCGACGTCGGCGGCCGGCTCGAGGTGGTGATACCGGCCGAGCGCTATCGTGACGTGCTGCCCGAGGCGGCACGCGCCGATTACGACGAGCTGTTCGCCCTGGCCGCCGGGGTGCACCAGATGCCGTTCAGGGACCCGTCGCAGCGGTCGTACATGGTCGCAAGCGAGTTCATGATCGACCACGCCGACGAGCTGTACGCGGCCTGGGACGGCCGGTCGGCCCGCGGCTACGGAGGCACCGCCGACGTCGTCGCCTACGCTCGCAAGCGAGGCATCCCCGTGCACGTCATCTGGCCCGACGGCGCCGAGCGCGACTGAGCAGCCGACGGCTGAGGCTCTGCCCTGCCCGGTGTACCCGCCTGCGCTAGCGCCGGATGTAGACGGGCTCGCCAGGGACCTTGATCAGCGTGTGGAAGAACGCGGCGATGTCCATCGGAATCCGCACGCAGCCGTGCGAGACCGGCTGCAGCGGCACCGGGATGTCGCCGTGGATCGCGTATGCGGTGCCGATGAAGAACACCGGGTTGTACATCTCACCCAGCGGCACCTGGAGCCAGCCGGGGAAGTACGAGAGGGTATGGAAGTTGCCCGTCGGCGTGATGGCGTAACCGCAGCCGCCGCCGGGGGAGCAGTAGTAGTAGCCGCCGCCGGACGAGACGTGGCTGATCAGCTGGACGTGGTTGTTCTTGTAAAGGACCAGGACCTCGATGCCCAGGTTGATCTCGATCCGGTTGGCGCCGCCCTTCGGCACGAGCACCTTGGGCGAGCGCGGGTTGGCCAGCGCGTTGCGCATCGCGGAGCTCACGTAGTCCTCGCCAGGCAGCCCCTGGACCTCCTGGAACGCCCAGACGGCCTCCTCGGTGCTGAGGCCGAAGTTGCCGTCGATCGAGCCCGGGTAATACTTCAGCGCGGCCAGCCGCCGTTGCAGCGTCCTGATCGCCGAGCCCTTCATACCGAGCCGGAGCACCCCAGGCGCGTCAGGCGCGGCAGGTGCCGCAGGTGCCGCAGGTGCCGCGCGCACCGACGAGGCCGCGTGCGCGGGCGTCCCCGACGAGGAAGCCGTCAGCGCAACAACAGCAACAATGGGCACGACCAGCAGAGATATCCACAGGCGACGCATCCGTTAACCTCCGCAGCACGATTCGAGGCAACATCGGCGCCCCGTTAGCCGGCAGATACCTCAAGATTACGCCGTGACGTCACAAACCCCTACGACCGCCACATCTCGATCCGATCGCGGCTCAGTATCATGATCGACTTCATCGCCGCGGCGATGACGACGGCTCACGGACGCTCGCGCGGCCCGGCTGCTGGCTCCCCGGGCGGCTCCTCCGGAGGCCCCGCGGCCAGCCCGAAGACGATCACCGCGCAGCCAAGCACCGACAGCCCCCCCAGCCCGTGCGCCCAGGCAGGCCCGCCGAACACAAGCAGCCCGACCCCGGCAACGAGCGTCAAACCCGCGACCACCCCAGCCACTCGCGTCCGAGAAAGCCGCCCTCCGGGCAACCGCCCCCCGGGCAACCGCCTCCCGGGCAACCGCCCCCCGGAACCCTGCGCCCCGGAACCCTGCGCCCCGGAACCCTGCGCCCCGGAACCCTGCGCCCCGGAACCCTGCGCCGAGCCTGCCGCGGCCTCCGCATCACCGGCGGTATCGCCAGTATCCAGCCGCCCGCGCAGCACCAGCGTGTACAGCAACGCCAGGGAGGGCAGCAGAACGAGCGCGCCGACGGCGACGCCGACGATGGTGGCGATCAGCGTGGCCCGGGGCGCCGCGGCCGCCGCGACGGTCAGCCCTGGCAGCAGCCTGGGTGACTGCGCCGCGGCCCAGCCGGCGATGACCGCCGCGACCGCGAGCGCGGCCGACGCCCGGGCAAGCCCGAACCACCCAACCCACACCAGCACCATCGTCACCACCCCGGCCAGCGCGCACACGCACACAAGCGCGAGCCCGAGACCGCTGGTCAGCCCGTTCCACAGGTACCGGGGCGCGGAGGCACGTACCACGAACAGACCGGCCAGCGCGAGCGCCCCGGCGAGCACACCGCTGATCAAGGCGCGGACGCGGAAATCGTGCACCACCGCTCGTTCTGAATAACGACGGGCGTCGGCGGCGAGGTAGACAGCGGCGAGGTACCCGGAGAAGGCTACGGCGAGTACCCCGGCCAGGACCGAGACGGGGTTCAGCCAGGAGGTGATCAGGTTGCCGCGCGCGTTGCCGACCGGCACCCGGCCGGTCGCGATCCCGCCGATGACCGTGGCAAGCGCGAACGGCGTCAGCACCGACGACAGCGCGAACACGTCCTCCACGCGCCGGACCCGGCGAGAACCGCCCTCGAGCTGGCTCCGCAGCGCGTACGCCGAGCCGCGCAGGATGATCCCGACGGCGGCGATGAACAGCGGGATCGACAGCGTGGACACGATCGAGCCGAACGCCACCGGGTAGCACGTCCAGGCCACCGTCAGCACGAAGATCAGCCAGACGTGATTGGCCTCCCAGACCGGGCCGATCGCGTGCCTGGTGTGTTCACGAGTGGCGAAGACGCCCGCTCGCCCGCCGCCGGGGATCAGCGTCCACAGGCCCGCGCCGAAGTCCGCGCCCGACAGTACCGTGTAAGAAGTGATGCCGACGAGGATGAACACCATCGGGACGTCAGCCAGCATCGGGAGCATCCTCATCAAGGTCGCAAGCATCAAGCGGCACTAGGCTGAACCGGCGCAGGATCCACACCATCACCAAGGCCAGGCCGAGGTAGACGAGCGACAGCGTGCCGTAGCCCACCGGGATGCCGCGCGCCCCGGTCACCGCCTGGCCGACCCGCATCACCTCGTAGACGATCCACGGCTGCCTGCCGACCTCGGTGGTGATCCAGCCCGCGATCAGCGCCACCACCGACAGCGGCCCGGCCACGACGACCGCCAGGTAAAACCACCGGGACCCGGGCAGCCGGCGGTGCCGCAGCCTGATGTAGAGGTAGATCAGGCCGAGCAGGCCGAGCAGCGTGCCGATGCCGACCATGGTCTGGAAGGCGAACCTGACCACGTTGACCGGCGGCTGGTCGGCAAGCGGGACGATGTCGAGCCCCTTGACCACGGCGTTCGGGTTGTGGAAGGCGAGCAGCGACAGCAGCCGCGGTATCTCGATCCCGTACACCACGGCATGCCCGTTGTACCAGCCGAGCAGGTGCTCGGCCGCGCCCCGCGTGGTATGAGCGAGCCCCTCCATCGCGGCCAGCTTCACCGGCTGGTACTGCGCCACGTCACGCGCCGCCCAATCCCCGACCACGATCTGGATCGGCGACGCGACCGCCGCCGCCGACAGCGAGATGCCCAGCGCGGTCCGCTCGTACCTGCCGCGCCGCCCGCGCAGGAACCCCCACGCGTACGCGCCGGCCATCAGGAAGCCGCACACGATGTACCCGGCGAAGTACATGTGCACGTACTCGCTGTAGAAGTACGGGTTGGCGAACAGCGCCGACCACGGGTGCGCGTCCACCGCCCGCCCGCCGGCAAGGCGGAACCCGGTCGGGTGGTTCATCCAGGCGTTGACCGAGATGACGAAGAACGAGCCGGTGACGCCGGCCACCGCGATCGGCAGGCCGGAGAGAAAATGCAGCCGCGGCCGCAGCCGGTCCCAGCCGTACACGTAGATCCCGATGAAGATCGCCTCGACGAAGAACGAGAACCCCTCGAGCGTGAAGCCGAGCCCGAAGACGCTGCCGAAGTCTTGAATCCACACCGGCCAAAGCAGCCCGAGCTCGAAGGACAAGATCGTCCCCGTCACGACGCCGATGGC
>Ga0335078_10016010_pt1 | contig 11124 bp, 10 predicted proteins | sample Lox_Sample_32_FD_206711 | JGI IMG/M metagenome (GOLD analysis project Ga0335078, IMG submission 206711) | Soil microbial communities from Loxahatchee National Wildlife Refuge, Florida, United States - Lox_Sample_3.2 | ecosystem: Environmental > Terrestrial > Soil > Wetlands | place: USA...
CGGTGCACGACCTTCTCACCGCGCTCGGGCAGCTCGGCGACCCGTGGATCATGCCATGATCGCAGCGCCTGACCCCGGATCCACCGGCGATGCGAGCGCACCGAAGGACGTCACTGGATTTGGCCGGAATCGGCCGCCTTCGCCGGACCGCCCGGTAACCGGGGGAAATGGACCTGCCCAGCGCGCCTGGCCGACCGCCAGCGCCGGCCAGGCGCGCTGGCAGAGCTCCTCCTCGCCGGGGTTGCGGATACCGGCGATGTTCTCAACCGGGCGCAGGAGAGCGGCGGCGCCGTGCTCCACGGCAAGCCTCAGCTATCCGGCGGGCACAAGCGATAGCCGAGCATTCGGTGGTGTCGACTTCCACGTCGTACCTGACACCGGCATGCACGGCGAGGGTTTGGGCCATCGCCATGCCCCGGACCCGGTCCGGGCGGGCCGCTTCACGGCTGGCAGCCACCAGCGGATCACAGTGCACCCCGGCCCACCGCACGTCCAGGTCGCCCAGCAGCCCCCGCAGCCGCTGCTGCCCGGCCCCGCCAGCCAGGAACACTTCGTCAAGGATCAGGAATGCCCCGCGGCTGGCCATGACCGCCAGGCCCTGGTACCAGATCTCCTCGACGGCCCGGAACTCCGGCCTCACTGTCACGGTGCCGTCTGGCTCCAGCACCAGCCCGGACCGCGGATCCTCTCCCCGGCCGGGAAGCGCCTCGGCCAGGACGTCTGTGCCGAACGTGAGCCACAGCCCAGGAAGGACGTCCTGCAAGGCCCGCGCAATTGAGGACTTCCCGGAGCTGGAGCCGCCGTTCAGCACGATCACCTGAGTCATGAAGCCTCGCGGTGGCAGTGGGTTCGGACGACCAAGGCCAGCACCTATCGGGATGGCCATGCAGGTGAGCCTAGCGGCGGGCAGAACTGCTGCAGCACCCCGCTCCGTCCCGCGGATGAAAGACGGGCTCGGGGCCGCTCGTGCCGTCCGGGCCCTTCGGTGCGACAGAGCAGGGCCAGTGGCGGGTCCTGGCTTGTTCAGCCTCGCAGGCGCGGCCAGGAGCGCAACCGGCCTTTCGCCGCGCTCACCCCATGCGGTTGCGCTCCCGTCCTGTTACGCCTGCGGGCCAGCCCACGCCGGAGCACCCACAACCCAGGCCCGCCGCCGGGGACCACAAACTGCAGGAAGGGCCCCGCCATGGACCTCACCGCCAGCGCATCCGACACCGCCACCATCACCTGCGCCTACCCGGGCTGCGGCAACCTCGCCCCGGCCGCCGGGTCCCGGTACGTCGATGGCCGTGGCCGCCGCTCACATCTGCTATGAACTGCTGGCGCTGATGGCGCTGGGCCATCGGTGACCCGGTTGGTCCCCGGCCGGCGCTGGTCCGCGCGGCCGGGAACCACCGTGGCCCGCTGGCCAGGGTCAGCGGGCGGCCTCCCGGGTCGGCTGCTCGGCGGGGGCGTGGGGTTCGGCGGCGTGCCCGGGCCACCAGGCCCAGCGGCCGATGAGCGCGGTCAGGCTGGGGGAGAAGAACATGGCCATGACGAACGCGGCCAGCGCGATCCCGCAGGCGACCGCGAACCCCAGCTGGGCCAGGATCGTGTTCCCGGCCAGTGTCAGCGAGGCGAAGGTGCCGGCCAGGATCAGCCCGGCCGCGCCGATCGTCGGGGCCGCGTGGCGGAACGCGACGCTCGCCGCCTGCCGCGGTGGCATGCCCTCCTTGGCCTGCTCACGCAGCCGCGCGATCATCAGGATGTTGTAGTCGGTGCCGAGCGCGACCACGAACAGGTACATGTACACCGGCAGCAGGAACACCAGGCCGGTCTGGCCGCCGAGTCCCTGGAACACCAGGACGCTGGCCCCGAGCGTGGCGCCGAAGCCGAGCACGACCGACGCGAGCAGGTACCACGGCGCCACCACGCTGCGCAGCAGCAGCCCGAGGATGAGCAGGATGATGATCGCCGCGGTGGGGAACACGACCGCGTAGTCGTGGTTGACGGCCTTCTGGATGTCGGCGAACACCGCGGTGGTGCCGCCGGTCAGCGCGTAGGTGCCGGCGGGCGCGGCCGCGTGCACGGCCGGGCGCAGCTGGTTTTTGACCAGGTCGACCGCGGCGGTGGACTGCGGGTTGTCCGACAGCGTCACGCTGTAGGCCGCGGTGGCGTGGTCGGTGCTCAGCTTGGGCGGCGCGACCGCGCCCACGCCGGGCAGGGTCTTCAGCCTGGTGCCGAAGGTGGCCAGGTCCGGGGTGGGCAGCGGGCTGCCCGAGGTTTGGTGCAGGAGCACCACGGCCGGGTCGGTGGCGCCCGGCGGCAGCCCTTTTTCCAGTGCCTTCAGCGCGGTCTGTGATTCGGCGTGGGCGGGGATCCCCGCCGAGGACAGGTCGAAGGTTGGTTTGTAGCTGAACGCCCCGATGGCCAGGACGGCCAGGGCCAGGCCGGAGACGATGGCGTAGGTGGCTGGGCGGCGTCCCAGGGAACGTCCGATGGCGGCGAACCGTGCCGCTTTGGGCTCACGGCGCCACGCCCTGGATGGCCAGAACACGCGCGGGCCGAGCAGCGAGACGACCGCCGGGACCAGGGTCAGCCCGGCGATCAGGGTGACGGCCACGGCGATGGCCAGCGCCGGGCCGATGGAGCGCAGCACGGACAGGGTGGACAGCAGCAGCGCCAGGAACGCGGCGATGACCACGCCCGCGGCTGAGGCGATCACCTCGCCGACCCGGGTCACCGCGCTGGCCATGGCCTGCTTGGGGTTCTCGCCGGCCCGCAGGGCCTCCCGGTAGCGGAACATCAGGAACAGGATGTAGTCGGTGCCGATGCCGAACAGCACCACGATCAAGATGGTGGAGATCGAGCTGTCGGTATTGAGGTCCAGCGCCTTGTTCACGTCGGCGATCAGGCCGGTCGCGACCTGGGAGACCAGGGCGATCACGATGAGCGGCAGCACGGCGATGATCGGGCTGCGGAAGATCACCAGCAGCAGGAGCAGGATCAGCACCAGCGTGGCGAGCAGGACGATCTGCTCGGCCCGCGCGCTGGATTGCTGGCTGTCCAGCTGCTGGGCGGCGGACCCGGTCACCCCCTCATGCAGGCCGGTGCCCGCCACGAGCGGCCTGATGCCGGCGCGCAGCACCTTGATCGCGTCACCGGCCGCCGTACCGGACCCGTTGACCACGTTGTCCGGCATGGCCACCACCGCCGTTTGCACCAGCCGGTTCGGCGACGGCGGGCCAGCCGTGATGCCCACGATGTTGTGGATGTGCCTGCCGCCCAGCGCCGCGGCGACCGAGGCGACCTTGGCCGAATCAGCCGCGGTCAGCTTGCCGCCATCGGCCCGGGAGAACACGATGATGGCGGCCGCGGCGGTGACGTGGCCGGCCCGCGGGAACGCCTTGTCCTGCAGACTCGCGGCCCGGATCGACTCGTAGCTCTTGGGCAGGAAGCTGCTCTCGTTCGCCGTGGTCGGCAGGCCCGGCGACGTGGCGATCACGGCGGCCGCGACCACCACCCACGCCAGTATGGTCAGCCACGGGTGGTGCACCACGGCCCGGCCCAGCGCGGCGAACGGGCCACGGCTGGCCGCGCCTGGCTGGCCTGGGCCACGGGCCGCGCGGCGGACCGCAGGGCTGGGCGCAGATGCGTGTTTGTTGCTCACCATGTCTGTTCCTCGGTGTCTTGGCTCGGTGTGGGATGTGGTCATTCCGGTCGGGGGTTCCAGCGGGAAGGCACGAGGCCCGGTCGGTGGCTGAGGTCGCGCCGGGACACCAGGACTCAGGCGATCTTGCGGTGGTAGGTGACCATGGCGAGGGCGTAGGCGGCGACGAGGATGCCGGCGCACCAGGCGAGGGCGGTCCAGATGCTGGTGCTGACCGGCTGCTGGGCGAACAGGTCGCGGATCGTGTTGACGATGGATGTCACGGGCTGGTTGCCGGCGAACACGCGCACCGGGCCGGGCATGGTGGCGGTGGGCACGAACGCCGAGCTGATGAACGGCAGGAAGATGATCGGGTAGGCGAACGCACCCGCGCCTTCCGCTGTTTTCGCGGACAGGCCGGCGATGACGGCGATCCAGGTCAGTGCCAGGGTGAACAGGATCAGGAGGCCGGCCACCGCGAGCCAGGCCAGTACCCCCGCGCCGGTGCGGAAGCCCATGGCGACGGCGACGGCCACGACGAGGGCGACGGAGATCAGGTTGGCGGCCAGCGAGGTCAGCACGTGCGCCCACAGCGCGGACGAGCGTGCGATCGGCATGGACTGGAATCGCCCGAAGATGCCGCTTTGCATGTCGGTGAAGAGCCGGACTGCGGTGTAGGAGATGCCCATCGCGATCGTGATGAGCAGGATGCCGGGCAGCAGGTAGGTCACATACCGGCCCGGCCCGGTGTGGATCGCGCCGCCGAACACGTAGACGAACAGCAGCAGCAGGGCGATCGGCATGATCGCGGTCGTGATGATGGTGTCTGGGCTGCGCGTGATGTGGCGCAGGGACCGCCCGGTCAAGACGGCGGTGTCGCCGGAGAAGTGCGTGGTCATCGTTGTCCCTTTGTTATGGATGGCGCCGTGGCCAGCGCGCTGTTGTTGCCGTTGTTGCTGCCATTACCGTCGTGGCCAGTGATGGCGAGGAAGACTTCCTCCAGGGTCGGCTGCTTCTCGACGTACTCGGCTTTGGCGGGCGGGAGGAGCCGTTTCAGCTCGGCGAGGGTGCCGCTGGCGATGATCCGCCCCTGGTGCAAGATCGCGATCTGGCCGGCGAGCTGTTCGGCCTCGTCCAGGTACTGCGTGGTGAGCAGCACCGTCGTGCCCCGCCCGGCGAGCTGTTTGACGCTGTTGTGCACCTCGAGGCGGGCCTCCGGGTCGAGCCCGGTGGTCGGCTCGTCCAGGAAGATCACCGGCGGGTTCCCGATGAGGCTCATGGCGATGTCCAGGCGGCGGCGCATGCCCCCCGAATACGTGGCCACCCTCCGCCCGGCCGCGTCGGTGAGCTGGAAGCGGGCCAGCAGATCAGCCGCGATCCGGCTACCGTCCCTCAGGTGCCGCAACCGGGCCACCAGCACCAGGTTCTCCCGCCCAGTGAGGACTTCGTCCACGGCCGCGAACTGCCCGGTGAGGCTGATGGACTCGCGCACGCCCGCCGGCTGCGCGGCGACGTCGAAGCCATCGACGGTGGCCGTCCCCGCGTCGGCCTGGAGCAGCGTGGACAGGATATTCACGGCCGTGGTCTTGCCTGCGCCATTGGAGCCGAGCAGGGCGAAGATGCTGCCCCGCGCCACGTCGAAGTCCACCCCGCGCAGCACGCGCAGCTTGCCGTACGACTTCTCCAGACCCCGAACACGGATCGCCGGTTCGGAGGTCGTGCGTGCGGTCATCGGGGCCTCTCTTCCGCGGCGCGCGCGATGGCGCCGGTCAGCCGCTTCCGCTCACGGGCGGGGACGTAGCCACCTTCGGAGTAGTTCTGGGCGAACGCCGCGGCGAACTCCACCGGGTCCTCCCCGACAACCTCGCGGATCGGCGTTCCGTCCGCCGCGGCCTGCTCGAACAGATCGGCGAGGTCTTCGAACTCCGACGCCGCCCTCTCGCCGTCGGCCGGCACGAAATGCATCAGGTACCGCTCGATCGCTTCGGCCGCCGTCCGGTAGTCCGGCGGAAGCTGTCTCACGCGCGCCTTGTACGCCCTCCAGCGCTTCTTGTCGCCGACCACCTTTGAGATGAAGCCGCCCTTTTCGACGTCGGACATAGTTACCTGCCTCCTTTGCGGAGCTGTTCGAGCCGTTCTGTCAGGAAGCTCCACGTCCTCCAGAATTCTTCGAGGTATTCGCGTCCCTGAGCGTTGAGGGAGTAGACCTTGCGCGGCGGCCCCTTCTCGGAGGGGACCTTCTCCACGTCGACGAGGCCGCGCTGCTCGACCCTGATGAGCAGGGCGTAAACGGTCCCTTCGGCGATGTCGGAGAAGCCCTGCTCCCGCAGCCAGGCCGTGATCTCGTAGCCGTACGCGGGCCGACCGGACAAGATCGCCAGAACGATGCCCTCCAGCGTCCCCTTGAGCATCTCGGTCACCAGCCTGTTCATGGACACCCCCTCGCACGGCTACTCAGTCTTACTGAGTACAGGTACATAGTAGTACTAGCTACTGGTACTTAGCAAGGCAGAATAGCGAGGGGGTAAGCCGTCTGGCTGCGGATACAAGGGCGGGGTCAGCTGGCGAGGGCCGCGGCGGTGCGGGTGAGCGGGGTGCGGCTGCTCGACGGGTCGGGCGGTGGCCTTTGCGCTTCCTCCTTCAGGTGTGCGTTCCGTTCTCCGCACGCTAGGAACATCCGGCGGGCCAGGCGTCCCCCGAAAGGGGACATGCCGGGTGGAATCTTCCGGGGAGCACGGGGCACCAAGGTGTAACCTGGCCCGGCATTGGTGCCTGGCGTTGTGGGGATGCAGCGACCCCGGCCAGGTTGCGGGGCCCGCAACTGGGCAGAGCCCTGACGGCACCTGCAGTTCCACGCGGCACCTGGTGCCGCTGCCCGCCGCCCGCCAGTGGGACGGGTGGCGCGTCAGGGGATGAGGCTCAGTTCGCGGGCCGGGGCCACGGCCTCAGTGCGGTTGGCCGCGGCGAGCATGCTCAGGACGTGGCCGACATGCTTTGACGGTGCCAGAGCAACCGCCAACTCGCGGGCAATGGCCTGCTCCGGCTGGCCCGACGCCAGATCCGCAGCACCTGCGGCTCGCGGCCGGCCAGCGGTCAATGATGTCGGCGGGGCCGGGATCAAGGGCGGGCGGCCCGGCGGCGAAGGCACGCTAGAGCTGGGCCAGGTAGCCGAATGGGACGCCCGGGACCGCCGCGGAAGATTCCACCCGGCATGTCCACTTTCAGGTGACGCTATGCCGCGTGCTGCCCCATAGCGTGCAGATCATGGAACCTGACGGAAGGACGCCGCCGATGAGCGACACGGCGCGGTCATCGCGCTACGAGATCCGCGTCGAGGGGGTCCTGGACCCACGCTGGACGGCCTGGTTCGAGGGCCTGGCGATCGGCAGTGACGACAGCCAGACGGTCATCTCCGGCCCGGTCGCGGACCAGGCCGCCCTGCACGGGCTGCTGAACCGGGTCAGCGATCTGGGCCTGGTCCTGATTTCGGTGCGACGGCTCGGTCCCGATTAACCCCGGCTTGACTCCGCGAGGAGGGCACCATGCGTTCAGCTATACGGCGGCAGTTCACCGCCGGCCACATCCGGGAGCCGGCCACCGGGGCCGGTGACGTGCGGCGGGCCGGGAAGCGGGAATGCCGGCATCGGCCGCGGTGCCCGGATGCTCTGGCGCCAGGTCGCAGCGCGGCCAGGATCGTGGCACATCATCCCGGGCAGGGGTGGAGCCTGCTGTGCAACGGCGTGGTGCTGTTTGACGACGGTGGGGCACTGCTGCCCGGCGGCTGGGCCGTGCCTCCGGCCACCGCCGGCCCGGTCGGACGGCATGAAGGCGTCACGAGACAACGCTGCGGTTCCGGAAACTGAGTCGCCCCCACCGCGACCAGGGGCCGCCGCTGGACGCTCCTGCTGCTCGCCGTGATCGCGGCGATCTGCGCGTTCGGCCTCGTCCTGGCCGTCACGCAGCACAGCTTCGCGGTGTCCTGAGACGGGCGGCGGGCTGCACCCGCCCGCGCGCTCACAGCAGGTTCAGTTCGCGGGCCCGGGCGACGGCCTCGGTCCGGTTGGCCGCGCCGAGCTTGCCCAGGACATGGCCAACATGCTTCTTGACGGTGTCGAGGGTGACCACGAGTTCGCCGGCGATGGCCTGATTCGATCGGCCCGCGGCCAGCATTTCCAGGACCTCGAGCTCGCGGCTGGTCAGCGGGTCGACGATGCCGCAAGGGACGGGATCGCGGGCTGGCCCCCCGGAACCGAAGGCCCGCTGGAGCCGGGCCAGGTAGCCCAGCGGGACCCCGGCGGCGGCCCGGCCGGTGCGCTGGGCCGCGATGAGCCGCCCGAGCAGCGCCGCCATCGGCGGGCCCTCGTCGGCGAAGACCCGGACGTAGCCCTGCGGGCAGGCGAGCGCAAGCGCCCCGGCGAGGGTTGTGACCGCGCCTGCTTCATCGCCGCTGGCCGTCAGGGCCAGCGCCCGCAGCGCGCCGATCTCGATCAGGCTGCCGGTACGGTCCTGGGCGGCCGCCGCGGCGTGCAGCCGGTCCAGCAGTGCCAGCGCCTGCCCGGGCCGGTCATCGGCGAGCAGCATCCGGGCCAGCACCAGATGCCCGGGCTCGCGCGCGTAGTCTTGCTCGTCGTCCGGGCCGAGGCCGTTGTCCTGCGCGAAACTGGCCGCGGCAGCCAGGTCGCCCTGGGCCAGCAGCAGCCGCGCCCGCCGGGCCAACACGGGATTCAGCGGACCCGCTGGGCCCGGCGATGCTTCTCCGGCCTCGCCCATAGCCTCCCGGGCCCTGGCGGGATCACCCATAGCCTCACGGATCCAGGCCAGCGTCACCAGGCCCGCGGCCAGCGGCGCGGAATAGACGAACCGGCGGCACAGCGCGATGCCCTCGGTCGCGTGCCGCAGCGCGGCATCCAGCTCGTCCCGTTGGTAGGCGACCTCGGCCAAGCCCACATACGCCGGGCCCGCCATCGGCGAGGCCGGCTGGCCGGCGAACTCCAGGGCCTGCTCGCAGGTCTGTACGGCCGCGTCCAGACGGCTTCGGGCCTGCTGAACCTGGCTGAGCTGATACCCGCCGAACGCCGCCATCGTGCGCTGGCCAACCGTTCGCCACGCGGCAATGCTGGACGCGAAGGCGCGCTCGGGCGCCGCGAGCCGGCCGCTGAGCCATTCGGCGGTTCCCAGGTTCCACTGGGCGAGAGACTCCACCAGCCGCTCGCCTCCGCCGAGCTCGGCCAGGACCTGTCGCGCGAACGCGACCGTGTTCTCGGCGTCTCCGCGAAGCTTGGCGAGATAGCTGCGGATAAGCGCGATCAGCGCGGGGACGTTGACCAGCATGCTGCCCGCCCGCCCGGCCGTAGGCTCGAATGGCTCCTCAGCCGCGCCTGCGGCCGCGAGTTCGGCTGCGCCAAGAAGCGGCTCGACGGCCCCCAGATTGCTGCCGGTGGCGGCCATCAGTGCCTGCACGAGCAGCAGCCGGGGACGGGACCTGACCACGTCGGCGGGGAGCACCGACATCCACCGGTGGATGGTCGCTCCCTCGCTGCGCCAGTAGTAGACCGTATCGAAGTGCTGCTCGATGATCCGGGCCGCCCACAGCATCTCGCCGGCGGCGGCCGCGTGGCCGATGGCGTCGTCGGCCATCCCGTGCTCCTCGGACCAGGCGGCGGCGTTGCGGTGCAGCTGAGCTGCGCGGCCGGGCTGCTCTTGCAGTACCCGGGCGCGGAGCAGGTCGGCGAACAGGTGGTGATAGCGCCACCAGCCGCGCACCTCATCCAGCGGGACCAGGAACAGGCCCGCCCGTTCCGCCCGTCTGAGCAGCACCTGGCTGCCCGCGCGGCCGGTGACCGCGTCGCACAACGGGCCGGACAGCCGGTCCAGCACCGAGGTCTCCAGCAGGAACGTGCGCAGCTGCCCGTCCTGCCGCTCGAGCACCTCTTCGGCCAGGTAGTCCAGGACGAACCGGTGGCTGCCGGTGAACGCGGCCACGAAGCCGGCGGTATCGTCGTGGCCGCGCAGCGACAGCGCGGCCAGCGCCAGTCCGGCCGCCCAGCCCTCGGTCCGGGCCGCCAGCGCCGCCAGTGACGCATCCGGGAGACCCGGCGCCGAGTGCTGGAGCAGCTCACCAGCCTCCGCGGGCGTGAACCGCAGCTCCGCCACGCGTATCTCGGTCAGCTGGCCACGTGCCCGCAGCCGCGCCAGCGGCAGCGGCGGATCGCTGCGGCTGGCTAGTACCACGCATATCCCGGCCGGCCGGTGCTCGACCAGGAACGCCAGCGACTCGTGCACCTGCTGCGCTCTGATCACGTGGTAGTCGTCGAGGATGAGCAGGGCCTCCTCCCCGGCCAGATCGTTGATCAGCGCGGTGACCAGGCCCTGGAACGACGTCGGCGCGGGCGGGCCGAGTAGCGGGGCCATCCGTTCGCCGGTCCCGGGGCGGGCCCGGTCCAGCGCGGCTACCGCGTGGCGCCAGAACCGGGCCGGGTCGTTGTCCCCTGCATCCAGCGAGAGCCAGGCGACCGGGTGCTCGCCGCGCCGGGCCCAGTCGGCGAGCAGGACCGTCTTGCCGTATCCGGCCGGAGCAGCGGCCAGGATGAGCCCCCGCGCTAGGCCCTCATCGAGCCGTGCCGTCAGCCGCGGCCGGAGCACCTGGCCGGGGCGCGGCCCAGGCAAGTGCAGCTTGGTGGCGAGCAGGACATCAGACCTCCCGGCTGTCACTGGCGGCTCACCCATCACTGACCTGCACGCGCTAGCGCCTCCGCGAACCTCCGAATTGCTGCTGAGAAGGAACCATCGCGAGCCGGCCTGCGCTTCCCGGGGGGAGCGGCTCAGCCATTCCGTCGCCCTGGCCGGCTTGCCGTCCTCCAGTTTCCTCCGACCTTCAGCCGCAATCAACCCTTCGCCGACCGGGCCAGGGCGCCGATGAGCAGGGAACGCCAGCCACTGTCGGCCTTCGATCAGGTGCCGCTGACTGATGGCGGCCGGGACCTGGACAATTACCTGTTCCATATCGCCCAGCGGCTTGGCCCGCGGCGTGGCGCAACCATCTCGGCCGCAAGGCCCACGGGGCGTCATGGCTCGCAGTGGGCCCGGCCCAGTCAGACTGGTAGGATCACTGCGTACGCCAGCTAAAAGCTTTGTGTCCGGGATTCTGAACACGAGAGTCAGGTTTTCAAACCGCAGGCTTGAGCTGTGGCCCGGCCCCGTGCAACGAGATCGGCGCCTTCCGCGACCGCCTCGTCATCCTGGACCCATGGGCTCCCGGGCTGAAGCGCGCTCCCGGACTGTTCCATCGCCGCGCCGGGACCTCGGCCTCCTCGTGAGGACTCGGGTGGAGAACTGCGCGTGCTATCGCTGAGCTTGCCGCTCGTGCATCGAACCGCCGCGGGCGATCAGGTAGACCAGCACGCCGATGAGCGGGATGAACAGCACAAACAAGAACCACAGGGCCTTGGCCCAGCCGGACAGGTCATTACTGCGGAAGATGTCGATGAACACCCAGATCA
>Ga0335078_10016011_pt1 | contig 11124 bp, 6 predicted proteins | sample Lox_Sample_32_FD_206711 | JGI IMG/M metagenome (GOLD analysis project Ga0335078, IMG submission 206711) | Soil microbial communities from Loxahatchee National Wildlife Refuge, Florida, United States - Lox_Sample_3.2 | ecosystem: Environmental > Terrestrial > Soil > Wetlands | place: USA: Florida...
GCCCAGAATGCCCAACACAATGTCCATCAGCGCGCCGTAGCCGGAGCCCTTCATGATCTTCCCGGTCGCCCAGCCGGCAATCAAGCCGACGATAATCACCCATAGCAACCACATAGTCACCTGCTTTCCCGATCCGAGCCAGTATCTCACGCTCGCGATCCCGTGGCTCCGCGCACCTGATACCATGCGTGAGTGCCAACACGCCCGCAACCTGCCCGGCATGAGCCTCCGCCACAGCCCGAGATGACCTGGAAGGCCGTGGGACTCGGCCTGTTTCTCGCCTTCGTTTTCGGCTCCGCCAACGCATACATCGGCATGCGCGCGGGCCAGACCGTGGCCGCCACCATTCCCGCCGCAGTCATCGCCATGGCGCTGTTCAAGCTGCCCGCCTTTCGCGGCGGCATTCTCGAACAGAACATCGCGCGCACCGCCGCATCGGTGGGCGAGGCGCTGGTGGCCGGCGCCATCTTCACCATCCCCGCGTTCATCATGGTGGACATCAACGGGAAGAAGCTGTGGGTCGGGCTGGCCGATCATTACTGGGAAGCCACGCTCATCCTGCTCGTGGGCGGTCTCATCGGCATTCTATTCATGATTCTGTTGCGGCGCCCGCTGGTGAATGACCCTAAGCTTCCCTTCCCCGAAAGCGTTGCCAGCTATGAAATCGTCAAGGCCGGCCAGGAAGCCACCGACGCCCCGAAATACATCTTCGGCGCGATGGGATTCGGCGCCCTGATTTTCTACCTGAAGGACAGCACCGGCCTTCAGATTTTCCGCGAAACCGCCGACGGCTTTCTCGCCTTCCCGCGCTCGGTGGTGAAGCACTTCAACTATGAGAAGCAACCGATCGGCGACGTCACGCATTATGGCGGCATTCCGTGGTCCACGCCGAGCCTCTCGCCCGCATTGATGGGAATCGGCTACATCATCGGCCCCGAGCTCTCCGCCATCACCATGGCCGGCGGCTTGCTGGCGTGGTGGATTCTCATTCCGCTGCTGATGTTCTTCGACCCGGATCTGCCGCGGCGCATCGGCACCAGCGACCCGGGCGTGACCTCCTTCACCCTCTGGTACAACATTGTGCGGCCCATCGCCGTGGGCGCGATGCTCGTGGGCGCGGCAAATACCATGTGGGGCATGCGCGAGTCGCTGTTCAACTCGCTGCGCGGAGTGTTCTCGCTCTCGGCGAAAGCCGCCCACGAAACGCATTCCACGGAGCGCCGCGAGCATGACATCCCTGGGCGTCTTGTGATAATCGGCATCGCGGTTCTGCTCGCGCCCATCACTGCCATCTACTTCTACTTCACCCATGGACTTCTGGCGGCCATCGTCTCGGCGGTGGTCATGGTCATCGCCGGGTTTCTGCTGACCGCGGTCGGCGGATATCTCATTGGTCTTGTCGGCAGCTCCAACCAGCCCCTGTCCGGATTGATTCTTTCAGCGCTCATCATCTCCGCGCTGATGATGCTGGTGATCGGCGTCACCGGCGCGGCGGGTGTCGCGGCGGTGCTGGGAGTGGCCGCGGTGGTAGGAGTCGCGTGTTCCGTCTCCGGCTCGCTGATTCAGGATCTCAAGGCCGGCCACCTGCTCGGCGGCACGCCGTGGAAAATGCAGGTGGTGGAAATGATCGCGGTGGTAATGCTCGCGTTCTTTCTGATGTGGCCCATCATGATTCTCCATCAGGCGCACCTGGCCACCGGCGGCATTGGCGGTCGCGATCTGCCTGCTCCCCAGGCCGGCCTGATGGCTCAGCTCGCCAAGGGAATCGTCGGCGGCCAGATGGCCTGGGGATTACTGGGCATCGGCGTCGCGTTCGGCATCGCCCTCATCATGTGCGGCGCCCACTCGCCCATGCTCATCGCCGTGGGAATGTATCTGCCGTTTGAGACCTCGTCCGCCATCTTCCTTGGCGGTGTCTTCAAGTGGGTGACGGACCGCTTCAGTGCGCGCCTCGAGGCATCGAAGAAAGCGGCTGTGGACGAGCGCGGCACGCTGCTCGCCTCCGGACTAATCGCGGGCGAAGCGATCCTCGGCATTCTTACCGCCGTGCTCGCCGTGCGCAACGTGCCTTCGCTCACGCACCTCATCAGCGGACAGGATCAGTTCTCTTTCTATCCGGCGTGGGGAAGCTGGCTTTCATTGATCGGATTCGCGGCGCTCGCCTGGGTGATGATCCGTATTCCCCTGGGCGCCGCCCGGAAATAACGCCTGTCAGACGCGGAACCCGGCCACCTGTTGGCGAAAGTACAGACGCGGTAAATTGGGCTCCATCGAGATACGCCTGATCTGGAACAGATCCGCGCCGGTGTCGTTGAAGCCGCTCTCGGTGGTCACGGCCGTCACGAAACCCGCTCGCGCCACGGCCTCGCGAACGCTCTCGGTAACGTCCTGCCGGCGCCCGTTGGGATACGCAAAGTGCAGCGGAGGGCGGCCCAGCTCCTGCGCGAGGCGGTCTCTGCACCCTTCAATCTCGTCCTGCACCTGCTCGCAGGTCTCAAGCATGGAAAGAATCGGGTGGCTTTTCGTATGTCCGCCAAAGCTGATGCCGTTGCCTGCCATCTCGCGAATCTCATCCCAGCTCAGCGGCTGCGATCCAGCGGGAGCAGTTGAGGGAATATCCACTCTCAGGAGCTCCGGTAGCCGTGCCATCAGTTCGAGCCGGTGCGCGTTCGGAACCGTTTTCATGGCTTCCATCACCCGTTCCGCCTCAACCGCGCGCGAACCATCGCGCGAAAACCGGCATTGCATCGTCCCGCCGTTAATCGGCAAGTCTACCGCCGTGAGCGGAGTGCGGAGAAACGCATAGCTGATCCGGTCCCACCAGGGCCACATCGCGCCATCGATGAAATCCGTGGCGAGATAGACGGTGGCTGGTATGCCATAGAGCTTCAGCACCGGATAGGCGTGAAGATAGAAGTCGCGGTAGCCATCATCCACCGTGATGGCAACGGTTCCGCGCGGCGCGCGCTTCGCGCCTCGCAGGAATCCAGATACATCATCCATGCTGGCCGCTGTGAAGTGCCTTTGCAGATGCTCGCACTGTTGTTCCAACACCACCGCGGCTGCGGCGTCAAACCGATGGTAGGTGAGAATCCGAACTCTCCGAGTGTTGCGCAGACGAACCAGCGCCACCCCGCCGCACTGATGAAATGCGCTTTGGAGAAAAGAACGAATCCGCACCCGCGAGCTCCGCTAATTCACTCGTTTCACAATACTACCGCGGGCGGCGCAGCCACCGGAGTCCTCTATCATTGAGAAATGGGCAGGATGCTGTCGCGGCACTGGCGGGTCGGTTCAGTCAGATTGGCCCAGCCAGGTGCGCCTCCGGGCCCCGTGGAATCGGCTGCCGCCCTTTCCAGCCCGGTTGGCCAGTCGGCCGCACAACCGCTTGTGGTGGCATACAATCCGGTTCGCCAGGCGGCATTTCTTTTTGGTCTGGGTTTTCTTTTCGTCGAGCTTACGGTGTTGCACGAGCTGGCGCCCATCATGCTCGGCTTTAACACCTATCTGCTCTACCTGATCGTTCCGCCGGCTCTGTTCTGCGGCTTGTTGACCGGTAGTGTACAACGCACCTTTCGTAACCGCGCGTCGTGGTACTGGCTTGCTTTCTATGCCTGGATGATCCTGGCGACGCCCTTCAGTACCTGGCAGGGCGGTTCTTTCGCCAGAGTTGTGGATAGTCGAATTAGTCTCATGATGCTGATCGTCGTGGGCGGTTTGGCCACGACGTGGAAAGAAGTCCGGGGCATTTTCTACACGATCGCCGGCGCTGCAGTCGTCAACCTTCTCACCGCGCGGCTCTTTATGAAGACAGACGAGGGCCGGCTGTCAGTCGGACTCACGGGTTTCGACATCGCCAACTCCAACGATCTCGCGGCCCAGCTCCTGCTGGTGTTGCCGTTCGCTTTGTATCTCGCTTTAGGGCCGGGACGAAACATACTGGTCCGCCTCGGCGTGACCGCAACTCTCGGATATGGCGTCTGGATTATTCTCCAGACCGCGTCGCGAGGAGCGCTGGTCGCGATGGGGGCCATGTTCCTTATCTTTATTTTGCTCGGCTCCGCCCGCCAGCGAATCATCGTGATCGCCGCTGGCGGCTTGATCGCCATCGCTACGTTAGCCTTGCTGCCAGGCCAGACTCTGGCCCGTCTCGGATCTTTGTTCGGTGAGCACTACGAGGAGGCCGACGAGTCCGAAGCTTCGCGGATGTACCTGTTCCAGAAGAGCCTGCTTTATACCGTTCAGCACCCGATCTTTGGGGTCGGACCTGACCAGTTCTCGAACTTCGAGGGCGGCACCGCGGTGGCCTCTGGCCAGATTGGCTCCTGGCACGCAACACATTGTGCATGGACGCAGGTCTCCAGTGAATGCGGCATACCCGCCATGATTTTCTACATCGCCGGCGTGGTTTCGGCAATCCGGGTGGTGGTTCGTATGAGGCGAGCCGCCCGCGACCATGGCCATACGGATATCGCCAACGCCTGTTTTTGTTATCTGCTTGGGATGACCGGCTTTCTCGTGGCCATTACCTTCCTGGCCAATGCCTATCGCTACTACGTGCCCGCGATGATTGGTTTGGCGGTCACCATGGCAACAGCGGAGCCGCAGGTATCGAGTCCTTCAGGCAAGGTCGGCTCCTGATATCGTGCTGACAGGCTCAGGTTCCGGCCTGCGGCCAGGTCGCCGGCTTTCAGGTCTTACCCACGCATTCGAAGAGGCTCCACGATCCGAAGGAGCCGATGCGGCGCCAGAACAATGGCTTGGCGGCGAGCATCTCCTGCATCAGGCGTTCGTGCGTGCTCATCGCCATCGCCGGCGTCTCGTGCCAAATGAGCAGATCTACCGGCTCTGAGCGCAGGGCGCCCATAAGTTCCTCCGTTGAGGAGAACCGGCTTTCATAATGCCCACCGAACCAGTCGAGGCGGGCGAATCTCTTGCTGGGGCGCACCAGCCAATAGCCTGGCCGATGCTTGTCCTGAGCGGCGAATTCGGCAATGACCGGACCTTCCATGTCAGGTGCTGCGAGGATGCGTTTGCCCTCCCAGTCAGGCCGCTCGGTGACCGCCCGGACCACCTCCGCAATCCCGTCGTGCGGCGGATGCCGAAACCGAAGGATCTGCAGGCTACACAGGATCACAGTCGTTAGAAGAAAGGCCGGCGCTGGCAGCTTTCTCAGCACGGTTTGCGAGCCCGCCCAACGGCTGAGGACCCGCCACCACCCGCAGCAGGACAACACAAGAAAGGCCGCGGCCGCCCCCTGAAGATAACGCCGCTCGGGCCCCACCGGCGAGATCACCATGAACCCAATAAGCAGAGCGGCGTACAGTAGCACGATCGTGCTTTCGGGCCTCCAAAGGCGAGGAAACGCCGCCAGTGCGACGAGACCCAGAATCACCAACACCAGAAGAGCCGGCGGGAATATCAGGAACGATTCCCGCACGAAATCCAGGCTGCGCTGCCACAGCGTCCCCTGCCGCTGGGCCGGTAAACCCGTGGTTGCCAGCCGCGCGGTCCACAAAACCCAGGGCGCCACCAGAGCGGCGCAGATCGCCGGATGCGCTAGAAAACCAGCAGATCGAAAGAGGCGGAATCTCCGGAGCACCACCGCTGCGGCAAGCATCAATCCGCAAACATACAGGCCGCTGTACTTCGTAAGCACCGTCATAGCTGCACACACCGAGAACCCTGCCGCCGCAGGCCATCTCGGCCGCTCAAAATACCGAATCGCGAATAGAAGAGCAACAAGAGAAAAAAGAACCACCGTTTGGTCCACCATCACGGCGCAGTACCAAAGCTGAACCTCCGGCAGCGTCAGGAAGACAAGGCCGGCGCAGAACGCCGCGGTATCGGAGGTCTGGCGGCGCACCAGCATGCTCACCAGCCATGCGCAAACGGTGGCGATTACCCCAATCAGCAGGAGTGCCTGGAATCGTCCAACCCCCGTGAGGATGAACCAGATGCCGGCCATTGCGTAGAACAGAGGGGGCCAGTAGCCGACGGCGAAGAACGGATAATGTCTGTAGTATTCGCGGGCAAACTGCAGGGGGTTCTCGAACAAGTGGTGCGTGAAATAGTCGTGCACCATGACACTGCTGACGAAATGAGAAGGCTCATCAGGGTACGACGCAAACGACGCATCCCAGGCCCCTGCGGCGCGCTGCACCCAGAGCGCGAGCAGCAGATAAAAGCCGAAAGACCATACCGGGTATCGGCGCCCCGCCTTCCGGACCACGGCATGCACGGCTCCCGTTATATACGCTCCATCCTCTGCCCGTTCGTTACGTATCGAATGGCGGCGCATTAGGCGCCAGAACCGGGCGATTCGATTGCCCAAACGAGTATCTTCTATGCAATCCACCCCAGGGTATCATACGAAACTGGAATTGCTTAACCTGCGTTGCCTGTTAGGCTGCGCAGGACAAGGGAGTTCCCGCCGTATGGCTAGCTCCCTACCGCACCGCGAAGCTGCCAGGGTCGCTCTGGGCAAGTATGACGCCACCCGCGCCCACGTACCGCCATTGGATTATCGGCGAGCCCTGTCGGGCGTCTGCCGTGATTGAGCATGGGGACAAAGAGCATGCGTAGGTCGACTGCGCTCCGTCCGGCAAGGTGACTACCGCCACAAAGCTCGTGGCGTTCGGCACACTACTCAAGTTGAAACTCATCGTCAATGTGCGATTCACGGCTGGACTTACCCCCCCAAGCCGCAGAGCGGGCCATTCATGGGTCATCCCCATCCCGAAGAAGAAACCCGTCCACTTTCCGTTATCCAGCCCGTAGCTCGCCCCGAACGACGGGTTCTGTTCTGTGTTCTGATCGCCCGGCGCATAATACCCTGCGGCCGTGTCGGGAGCATATCCCCACAATGAGCCGTACGCCAGGTCGCCCCAGCTGACGCGATCCGCTGCCGCGGAGTCGTAATAGGACCACAGCGATGCCGAGCTTTCCGCCGTCAGCTCCCTCATGGCCACCATGTCGTAGGCGGAGTTGGACGGGTCGTCGTCGAAACATGGGCCGCCCCCGCCGTAGCCCATCGATGCCGGCGTGATCGGTTCGCAGCCTGCCTGAACCCGCCCGTAAAACATACCGTTTGTGACCGTCGAATCGAAGCCCGTGGTGCGCACCCAGTTCGCCGCTGCGAATCGCAACGAATTGAAGTTGGCCGCCAGCGTGGAGTTCCCCATCGCCGATGCCGCAAGCGAAGCCCATCTCCATGCCGCCTGGCGTATTCCGAGCATGTAAGGCTGTTGCGCAAAGCCCGCCACGTTCCCGACATAGGCGCCGTAGGTTCCGCTCGGACCGTCCCACGGCCGGTTCAGGGTGATCTGGCTTGCAGAGTTCCTGGTGCACGACCAGTCCTCTTTGCCCATGGTGTCCGCATTCGATTGCATGAACGTCAGGAAGTACGACGTGCTGTCCACCATCCAGGTGACCGGACCAGTGTCCCCCTGCCATGCCGCTCCCTGATTCAGGGTGATCTGCGAGGAAGAGTTCAGCGTGTAATACTGCCACATCGGGAACGGCCTTCCCGACTTCGTCCCGGTGATGGCGATGCGCGTCCCATTGGTAAAACCGATGCCCGTGATGACGCCGCTTCCGTTTGTCGCATTTCCGCTGCCCGTGGCTGTCCCCGCGCAGGTGTTCGCGGATATGTTGGTGCCCGTGCCGATCGCGGAACCGTTTGTCAGTGAGATCTGATCGCCGTAGGAGTTCCAATAAAAACCGGAAGCCCACGAATGATCCGACCCCGCGCACCCCAGCTCCCGTGTGTACATTGCCGGCAGTTGGTTTCGCCAGTATGTCTGCCACGGGATACTGCCCGGGGCGCCGGTCGAGGTCGTGTCCGGATCGTACAAGGCGGCCAGTGCCAGCCACGCCAGCGGATAACCGGTGTCGCGCGAATCGCCGATATAGCACGGCTGGCCCACGATGCCGACACCATCGCTGGCGAAGCCTCTGATGTCCGTCCAAAGCGTCTTGTGAGCGGTGGTACTCAGCATGGCGTCGGCGATGCCGCCGACCACGAGTCCGCCGGAAAACAGCGGCGCGTACACCAGCCGGCCGTCAATCTGAGGCATCCTGACCCACATGTCACCGATCATGTTGGCCGCCGTCAGGGCGAGACCGTATCCCGACCGATAGTAAAGCGCGCGGTGCGCCAGATCCTCCCCGTAAAAATCGAGTCCACCCGTGGCGCCGAACGACAACCACCAGTTGCCGGTCATGCTCGTGTAGCCGACGCCCGAGAAGGTCTGGGCATCGTAGGCTGGAATGTCCCACGTCGGTAGCAGGTACAGCGAGGTGTCCGACTCGCACCCGAAAGGCGTCCAGCTGGTCATGGCGTCGGATCCGTCCGTCCGCGTGTAGTGCAGCACAGGCCACAGCGACTGTGTTCCATTGCCCAGACCGTATATGAGAGCATACGCCAGCGCCGGCCCCGCGTCGGCATCCGCGGGATAAGCGCGCGAGAGCGTCAGGTGCGTGGCGTCCGCTACTGAGGACACAATCGCGACAAATGCGAATGGCACCCCGGCGTGAGTTCCCGCGACGCGAACATAGTCTCCCGCCATGGAAGGTGTCCACGCCGTATCCGCGCCCACCCCCGCTGTCGAGCCCGGCGTAAGAGCGATGGTTCCCGCCGAGTAGGCCACATTGCCTACCTGGCTTCCTGCCCCTGATGGGCAAAGAGTGGTGAGAAATGACGTGCCGCTGCCGGTAACTTTGAACTGGCCTATGCTGGCGCCGCTCGACCACGCCTGAGCCGTCAGCCTGGAGCCATCCGACCATCCTCGGCCGTCGTAACACGGAGTCAGGGTGGACCCCGAGACCGAGCAAATCCGAATCTCCTCCCACCCGCTCCCCGTACTCACGTACACGCGCGTGGGGAGCTCGGATAAATCCAGCTTCGTTACGTCTGCCACGCTGAAAGGCGCAATGCCAGACGGGCCAATGTTGCTCGTGATTGTTGTCCCTTTGGCCCCCGCGTATGAAACACCCACACCATTCCAGATGTAGCTTACCGTCCCGCCGAGCGGTACTTCCCAGGAAGCATACGGCCACGTTGGCGAAAGGCCGTAGCTGAGGTAATCGTTATAGCGGGAGCTCGACGCTTTCATGGCCAGGTAGTCTTCATAACCCCACGGATTCCTGCCGTACGCGATCATCGGACCGAAAATCTGATCCACCACTGGATTCGCATTGATCACAACGCCGTTGTCGTCCGTCGCTACCGCGCCCACGTGCTGTGTCGTTATCGCTTGTTTGCCTGTGGCGTCGGCAACAACAAGTTGAACACCATAGTCACCGAACGTCACTCCGTTCAGTGTTGGCGCGCAGGATGACTGACCGGTCCACGCCACCGGCGCTGGGCTCGAGACCACCTGCCAGGAACAAGTCACCGCGTTGCTGGTATCCGCCTGCGAGTACGACGCTGTTCCGTCCAGTTGAGCCGGAAAACCGGCGCGCATACTCACCCAATTACTCCATGAAGGGGCGCCGGCGGTCTTGATCACGGCCATGACGTTCTGATTCGGTGTCGGGACGTATGTCGGAAACCCTCCTGTCAGTGTTGCCGTATACCCGTTTCCCGATGAATCGCTCAGATCGCCGTCGAATTTCCACTCAAGAAGCGTCGTCCCGGCCGCGCATCCGCCTGCAGTGGTGGGTACTCTTGATCCAAGAGCGAGATTGGCCCCCGTGCAAACCCGCATGAACGCCATCCCATAGCCCGCTGTGCCGCCCACTGAAATCCCTGGGCTGTTCGCGCCGGGCGAAGTGTACGTTGCCTGGCCTACCGCGAACCGGTTACCATTGACGTCCCACATCTCACATTCATCGCTCGTTGTCGCTGGCACGTGTTGATATCGTACATAGACACCCTGGGCGGGCAGGTTGGCCGAAATCCCAACCTGAATATTGCAAAACGCGGACCCCTGTGTTTCGGACTGAGAGTATATGATCAGGAACTGGGAGCCGTTTCCACCCGGAACAAGGTACCCCGCCAGCCCCAGCGCCGGGGGATGCAACACCCAGGTGTTGCTGGTGGCGCTATCGCTCCAGTCGTGTATGTAGAACTCAATGAACCATGGCGTGGACGCTGCCTGCGCGGCAACGGAATTGTTGAAAGCGTTCTGGCCCGATGGGAACTGAATAGACTGCCCGCACCAGGCGGTCAGGCCCATGCACCAGGCGCAAACGAACGCTGCTCGCTTCATTGGACACTCCTTTGCTGAAACACGCTTGCAAGTCCGGGCCGGTCGATCTGGGAGAACATTAGTAAAGCGTTCTCCAGGCGTAGGCATCAGTCGCATCTTTGGCGCAAACGGACACCTGGTCTTTCACGCCAGATGCACCGAATACCGTCCAGAAACGTCCGCGCGTCGAAGGGTTGCACGCCGGCTGTCCACCGGTCGATCCGGAGCTTCCTGCCGTTACTGCCAGACGGAAGTTGTTGCCATCGAACCAAAGTGCATAAAGCCGGCTGGCCATCAAATCGGCGCTGGAAGGATCGGTAACGCCATCAGGCAGCTTGACGGCATGCGCCCCCAAAGAGTCGATATTTAGTGTTGTGGCGCCGCCGGCCCCATTCACGTCCGGCGTCCAGTCAAGCACCATTCCGCTTTGATAGCCGGTCAGCGTTGGCGTCATGTGGCACGTGTACGTCGAATTCGATCCACTTGCCGACGCGCATAACAGCGTTTGTCCGGACTGCAGGCCTGACCGCGTCATCACCACTGCGGAATCCACCGCTTGCTGGATGTTGATCATTGTGCCGGTGTCGGTGATCGCGCTTATGATCCCAGTGCCCGACATGAAATTGGCGATACCGCGGCTCCCCACTGCCGTGCCGTTATTATCGATCGTCAGCGCTCCACCGCCCCCTGATCCGCCACTCCCCTCAATCGCCCACGTGTTGGTTCCCACGCACCCATATACGTTCGCGCCGGCTGCCGCCGAAGTCAGAAAAAACAATTGACCCTGAGCGCAACTTGACGGCAGAGACGAGCCCGACTGCAGTGGGCTGGTGAATGGTGCACTCTGAAAATTGACGTTCTTCGATTGCGTGCGCAAATCGATTTGCGTCTGGGCCGCGCTCGTCGCCGCCACGACCAAACACAGAAGCCA
>Ga0335078_10016014_pt1 | contig 11123 bp, 10 predicted proteins | sample Lox_Sample_32_FD_206711 | JGI IMG/M metagenome (GOLD analysis project Ga0335078, IMG submission 206711) | Soil microbial communities from Loxahatchee National Wildlife Refuge, Florida, United States - Lox_Sample_3.2 | ecosystem: Environmental > Terrestrial > Soil > Wetlands | place: USA...
CATACTTCGCTTCACGCTGATTCGCGGGCGCGCCATATCTATGATGCTGGATCTCGATCAGCTTCCGCCGGTAGCAGATTTGTTTGACCGTCCGTTCGGTCCTCTAGGGCTAATCTATAGATTGAGCTATGACTCACTCTGCTCTCCAGCCTAGCGTCCGTTTTGAAGACCCTTTGAACTTTTTTCTCCGGGCCATGACAAAGCTGTTTAGCCTGTGGGTAAGTGCGACGTATCCGTTCGAGTCAAGAGGCGCCAACCTATCTATCCACTACACAACTTTGTTGAGCAGGCGGATAGCTCCTGCGATCAAGCTCGGCAACTCCGTGATGATCAGGAAGGATGCGTGGATCAACACGTTCGATATATCGGAAGGAGATGGCGAGCCGAAGATCATCATTGACGACAACACTCTTATTGGAGCTCGGGATGTGATATCAGCAAAAAACGCCATTCATATTGAGCACGATGTCATAATTGGGACGTCCGTTCTCATTCAGGATCACAACCATGCTTATGAAGACATTAGCCTGCCCATCAAAGCGCAGGGTCTTACGCCCGGAGGTAAGATTCGAATTGAGCAAGGATGCTGGATCGGCCAAGGTGCGGCAATTGTTTGCAATCAAGACGAACTGGTAATTGGTCGCAATAGCGTCATCGCGGCCAACGCCTTGGTTACAAAGAGTTTTCCTCCATACTCTGTGATCGTAGGTAATCCGGCCAGGCTGGCCAGACAATTCGATACGGCGAAGGGAGTATGGGTCGGCGGAACCGGTCGTCCTGTAATGAATGCACAAGATTAACTCGAGCCGGAATCCCATGTATTGCGACGTCTACGCGATCGACGGCATGCAACCACGTCATCGGCGGATGGGTGAATTTGAACGTTAACCATAGCAATCTCCGCGTGATCGAACCGATGATTCACACTCTGGAGGATGCCCTGCCTTTTCGTTTGGCTTCTATTTCAGAAGTGCACGTCTGGTTGGTCTGAAGGTGGGCTAACTTGTTGCCGACGGTGCTTGACTGAGGCCAGATCGTTAACGGTGGCACGGAAGCAGCGGATCGTCCTCTGCGACTGGTCTGACTGGCCAGTCAGGGACGAGAGGCTATTCTTGTTCTGCCAAATGTGGAGGAGGAATGTTTCCTAACCTAAATCAGTGGGAGAGGTAAAGCAAATGAGCGCGAGCGTTTCAGTTGTCATACCTGTTTACGGGCGCTTCCGTCTTTTGAAGCAGGTGGTTGAAAGTGTTTTGATGCAGACCTACCCTGTTTCCGAAGTCATTCTCATCGATGACGGCTCGCCCGACGAAACTCCCCAAATGTTGCCGCGATACATCGCGGAAAACCCGGCCTGGCGCGAACGAGTACGCTATTTTCACCAGGAAAATCAGGGACAAAGCGTAGCTCGTAACAATGGCATCGCGAGGGCAAGAGGTGAGTGGCTGGCGTTCAACGACAACGATGATCTTTGGCTACCGCAAAAGCTCGAGTGGCAATTCCGGGCGCTCGCGAGGTACAACGGTCAGTGTGGGCTCTGTTTTACGGACGGCTGGTTCATGAATAACCCACGAATGAAAATGACTATCTTTCAGCTTGCAAGCGCCACTTATGAACCTCAGATTGGGATCGTCGAAGATTTGGTCGATTTTATGGAGCACCTCGATCAGGCTTGGATTCAAACAGTAGTCGCTCGAACCGACCTCGTTCGTCAGCTAGGATTCGATGAAAATGTGCGTTACCTAGAAGAACGAGACTTCCTCTTTCGGTTGGCTCTTGTCACGAAGTTCTGTTACGTGAATATGCCGATGGCCTTAATCGATCGGTCTCCTGCCGAACAACGACATCTAGGAAGCTCTCTCGCGTGGCACAAAGAAGAGTTCCGTCTTCGGATGCTCCAATACAGATACGAGAAAAACTGGCGTCAAATCAAGGGACTAGAACCAAATGTTAAGAAATTCCTGCGGAGGAGACTCCGCGAGGTCCACAGTTCATGGACCAACCGATATCTGCGATTTGGAGATTATGGCAAAGCACGAGAATCCGTTTCCGAGGCTGCCGCCTATGAGCTGACCCCGGGCATTGCGCTAAAATGGGCTCTGACACACATCGCTCCCTGGGCAATTAGAAGTGCTCTACTCCTCCGCGAGCAGACCGAATCGCGCCAGATCGGGCTTGACCCGATGATGTGATCTAAACCTCGGTCTTGTCTTGAAATTGGCCCTCTATCGAGTTGCATTCCCTTTCACCCAGTGGGTCACGATGTTGAGAGAATCGAATGCCGTAAGGGCCCGAGCGAAGAGTCATTCCTAGCCGAGGCCAATCTCGGTGCAAACATCTTCGCAACCCAATGGACAGCATCGATTGCTCAATGGCATGGACAAGCTTGACAAGTTCGTGGGTTGTCTCTTCGCTTGTCACTCAAGCCGGAGACTGTTACTTCCGTAGGATCAGATAGCAATTGAAGCTAGAAATCTGTAATTTGACCAAGCTTCAGCCCGCCCCGGCGCCTGCCGTTGCGATATCAGTCTGATGGGTGGGGCGTATCTTATTCAGTACCCCGCCGTTCGCAACGGCCTGTGGGGGGGCCGACCAGGAGCTTGGGTAGGCTCTTGTCGAGAAAAGCTACATGGGACTCTCAGCTTGGTACTGTGCGGTTCAGTTCCGCACAAGGTAGTCGTGTGCAGCACGCGCTCGGCATCCTAGGTTGGATATAACCAGAGGGAACATGGATTCGAGGCCGCGCATTTGCATGCCGACTCTTAGATACTTAACAAGAAGGGCCTACCGGTGTGGGCTTTACGAAGCGGAAGATGTCCTAACGGAGATCGACGATGTCGAGTTGATCGGCCTTGGGATGACCTGGGGACCTTGGTTTAAGGACTTTTTGGTGAGAAAGGCTCTATATCATGACGTATCAAGGAAGTTGATATACGTCAATCCCGGGCTCCGACGGGTTCGGCTCACTCGTGAATATGATTTGTTTATCGCCATCTGCCAAAATGGCTCGGATCTTCTGTACTTCAATGCAATTGATGGGTGGAGAGACCACTGCAAAACCAGCGTCTGCTGGATCGACGAGATATGGGCGGCTTCAATACCAGAATACAAATACTGGCTTCATGCGCTCAGTCGATTCGATCACATCTTTGTTGGCTGTAAGGGAAGTGTCGCTACGTTGTCGAACGCTACTAATCGGTCTTGCCATTGGCTCCCCGGTGGGATCGACACGCTTCGATTTAGCCCATTTTCGAACCCGCCGGAGCGCGTCATCGACGTGTACAGTATTGGACGAAGAGAGGAGCGGATTCACCAGACGCTACTCAAGGCAGCCGGTCGCGGCGAGATCTTCTACGTCTATGACACGTTTCCGGGAAATGACACGGAGGTGTACGACCATCGGCAACACCGCGATCTGTACGCGAATGTGGCGAAGCGAAGCAGGTATTTTGTGGTGGCACCAGGGAAAATGGATGACCAGGTAACCCGGGGCCAAATCGAAGTTGGCTATCGATTCTACGAAGGAGCGGCCGCTGGCACAGTGATGATTGGACAACCACCAAATTGTGAGGCATTTAGCGAATTATTCCAGTGGACGGATGCCGTCGTTCCAATCCGACCTGACGGGTCCGACGTCACAGAGGTTCTTGCCATGGTCGGCTCGGAGCGAGCTCGAGTTTCCGCGATAAGCCGAAGAAACGCGGTGGAAGCGCTGTTACATTTCGATTGGGTTTATCGATGGAAGCAGATGTTCCGGGTCGCCGGGATTGAGCCGTCGCCAGGTATGGCAGCCCGCGAGCGTCGCTTGAAGGAGTTGGCCGATCTTGCTATGAACCCAACGGATTGCGAAGCCTCAATCATACAAGGTGTGAAAAAGCCCTAGCGATCCAACCGAGAGTAAAGAATATGAGCACTGGTCCGACGCGCCGAAAGATTGCCTTTTTCGGGCACTTTGGGGCGGGAAACCTTGGCAACGAGAGTACCCTTCAAGCTATGCTGTGCCATGTTCGTCGTCTGATCCCCGATGTCGAACTTACTTGTATCTGCACCGCGCCTGAAACCGTAGCTTCGGACTATAAAATCGCAGCTGTGCCGATTAGCAGCGTCGTGTTTAAGCCTTGGACTATTCGCAATCCCGTGGCTAGATTTGTGCGGAAGCTGTTTATCGGAATACCAAGCGAGCTTTACCGTTGGATACAGGGCCTCAAAATGTTGTCGAATACCGATGCGCTCATCGTACCGGGAACAGGTTTGTTGACCGATGCTTTTAGCCTCGTGGGCTGGGGTCCGTATAGCACGTTCAAATGGTCCATGATAGCGAAGTTGTGCCGCTGCCGGCTTTTCTTTGTAAGCGTCGGAGCGGGGCCCCTAAACGGCACAGCTGGCAGGTTCCTCGCTAAATCGGCGCTTTCTTTAGCGGACTTCCGGTCTTACAGGGACGGTTCCACGCTGCAGTATGTTCAAGACATCGGTTTCCGGCGTGATGATGATCGGGTGTATCCGGATTTGGCTTTTAGTCTGCCCGAAACCTTGTTGCCCCATCATCAGGCAATCGGGCGCAGATTAGTTGTTGGCCTCGGGTTGATGGAATACCCTGGGATGTATAGCGTGGAAAAACCGACGAGCGCAGATTACGGGGCCTACCTGGAGACCCTCGTGGAGTTCGTGAAATGGCTGCTGGCCCGCGAATACGACATTCGGCTATTGATTGGAGATTTTGTGGACAGGAGCGCGACGCGCGAGTTCAGATCTTTGTTGAGGGAACGGTCAGTGACGTATGACCAGGAGCGAATCATCGATGAGCCCATCGAATCTGTTGAGGATCTTTTGTCACAACTAGCAGCAACGGACATCGTAGTTGGGACTCGCTTTCACAATGTTCTCTTATCGCTGTTACTCAACAAGCCGTCGATTGCCATTTCCTTCCACCATAAATGCTCTTCCCTTATGAGCCAAATGGGATTGTCGGAATACTGTCAGGACATCAAGCAGTTAGATGCCGACAAGTTGATCGAACAATTCTGTCAACTTGAGAAGAACACCTCAAGTCTGAAACACACGATTGGAGAAAGAGTAGCAGATTGCCGTGGGGCTTTAGAGGAACAGTACAGGCTGATCTTCAGAGACCTATTCGCCGGATGAGTGTGCCTACCATGACAGGGCACTCAAATCCACACGAAGTTCCTTCCGGAACCTAAAGAGATGACAGATGGATGAAATGGAAAGGGGCCTTGCGGCGCTGGAAGGACAAGATCAGTTTATTTGCAAAGAGATTCAGCAAGGCTCAGGCGGCGAACGGGCCAAAATTGGCCCCCGCGTGCACCGCAGCATCTAAAGGAACAATCGCGACAATGAAAGATTTGAAGGAGCGGGCGATACGGGGGACGCTCGCGCGGGTCTGCGCCCAAGCAGCGAATCTGATGCTTCGCGTGACTTCGCTCGCGATACTGGCGCGGTTGCTGGAACCGAAGGACTTTGGCTTGGTTGGTATGGTAGCCGCCTTAACGGGAGTTCTAAACCTATTTCGGGACTTCGGGCTCTCCGCAGCGACAGTCCAACATGTCCGAGTTACCGAGGAACAGACAACGACGCTATTCTGGATAAACGTCTTAGTCGGAATACTACTTGCCACTGCGGCGTCGGGACTCGCTCCCGTTGTTGCCGCGTTCTATCACGAACCGCGTCTTTACTGGGTGACGATCATTATGGCGAGCACATTCGTCTTCAACGCAGCGGGCATTCAGCATTCGGCACGGCTACAACGGCAGATGCGGTTTACGACCCTGTCTGTAATTGACACAGGTTCATGGGTTGTGAGCACGGCGGTCGCAATCGGCGCCGCTAAGGCCGGGTTCGGATATTGGGCACTGGTCGCAATGGCGGTCACTCTTCCACTCTCCTCCACGACTGCATTCTGGATGAGCACGGCTTGGGTGCCGCGAATGCCGTCCAGGCGAGCCGGAGTTGGTTCCATGATGCGCTTCGGTGGTACTATGACTGTCACCGGAATAATTGTCTACTTTGCTTCGAACTTCGAGAAAGTGCTTCTGGGCCGGTTTTGGGGAGCAGACGCTATCGGGATTTACGGACGCGCCTATCAGTTGATTAGAATACCAACCGACATCCTCAATGGAGCGATAGGCGAAGTAGCCTTCTCGGCATTGTCTCGACTGCAAGACGAACCGCGCCGCCTCAGGAGCTACTTCCTCAAGGGCTATTCCCTCGTGCTTTCGCTAACGCTGCCAGCCACGGTTGCCTGCGGTGTCTTCGCCCCTGATCTGATTGGTTTCGTTCTAGGTCCGAAGTGGAAGGACGCTGCGACTATTTTCCGCCTGCTTACTCCGACGATCCTAGTCTTTGCGATAGCAAATCCTCTGGCATGGTTGCTCAATGCGATCGGTATGGTTGGGAGGGGCGTCAAGATGTCGCTGGTGATCGCGCCGCTCATGATCGGCAGTTACCTTCTGGGATTGCCTTATGGACCCAAAGGAGTCGCCTGCGCCTACTCTGCGATAATGATCCTGTGGCTCGTGCCGGTAGTTGCTTGGTCGGTGCACCACACCGTAATTTCGTTTAGGGATATTCTGGTCACAGTGAGCCGGCCGCTAGCATCAAGTGTAGTCGCTGGAACCGTCGCGTTTGGCGTTTGCTCGGTGTACGGTCAGTCTCACTTGGCAAGGCTAATCGTGGGAGGTTTTGTACTTACAACTATCTATTCTACCACAATCTTATATGTCATGGGTCAGAAGTCGTTCTATGCGGATCTTCTTCAGAAATTTATTCGACGGTCAGCAGTCGAAGAAAAAGCCCTCGCTTCAGCTCAATAACTCGAGATCGAGCGGCTTATCGATGACTCAAAGGCAACGACCGACCGGGTGCTTGGGAATACTGCCAGGACATCAAGCAGTTAGATGCCGACAAGTTGATCGAACAATTCTGTCAACTTGAGAAGAACACCTCAAGTCTGAAACACGCGATTGGAGAAAGAGTGGCAGATTGCTGTGGGGCTTTAGAGGAACAGTACAGGCTGATCTTCACAGACCTATTAGCCGGATGAGTGTGCCTACCATGACAGGGCACTCGAATCCACACGAAGTTCCTTCCGGAACCTAAGGAGATGACAGATGGATGAAATGGAAAGGCGCCTTGCGGCATGCTTTTCGGCCGTTTTACCCGAGCTCGCTGCCGAAGAAATTAGTCTCGCCAGCGCAAGATCCGTCGAGAGTTGGGATTCCGTGGCTACTATTAGTCTTATCGCGGTAGTTGAAGAAGAGTTCGGGATCAACGTTGAAATTGACGAACCTGCCCAGTTTGATTCGTTTCAGGGAGTACTCAATTATTTGCGGAAGTGCGATATAGTCAAGCGAACAGCGGTAGACCCTGTATAACCGGCTTAACACTTCACGGAATCCCATTCGCACATTGTGGCAAGGTTTTTCCGAAGCATCCCAAGTCTGGGATGAGCAAAGACAGACTGAGCGCAAGCTTCACTTCCGGCCCCGAAGGTAAATGATTTGTTTTCAGTAAGCAAACGCGAGCCTGTCCGGCTTCCAGATCACCCCCGTCCCCTAATCTGGCAGGCGGATTGCTCTACCAACTACGGTCAAAGACGTCATTCTAACGGCGGTAGCCTACCCGCTACCGACATCTAGGTTTGTCTAGCGAGCGAGGCCTGCTGGTGCTTCCATCCACGACAGCATAGGCCGTGGACAATACCTATTTCGCCATCCTTCCGACGGAAAAGATAAGAGCTTTTCTCCAAAGGAGCTGTCCAAGTGAAGATACTTTTGACCGGTCATAAGGGATACATCGGCTCTGTAGCGAGCTCGATGCTTCGCACGGCCGGACGCGACGTGACCGGTTTGGACACCGATCTCTTTGCAGGCTGTGATTTCGGACCGCGTCTGCCAGAGATTCCCGAAATTCGCCGAGATATCCGAAATCTCACCAGCGCTGACCTCGAGGGCTTCGACGCTGTTCTGCATCTAGCCGCGCTGTCGAATGATCCATTGAGCGATTTGGACCCGGGGCTGACCTACGAAATTAATCACAAGGCTTCCGTGCGGCTCGCCGAGCTAGCAAAAAAGGCGGGCGTGAAGCGTTTCGTGTTCTCCTCGTCCTGCAGCACGTATGGTGCAGCTGGCGATGCGTTTCTCGACGAGACAGCGCAGCTCAATCCTGTGACCCCCTACGGCGAGTCAAAGGTTCGAGTCGAGCGTGACGTTGCAGAATTGGCGGACGAGAACTTCAGCCCGACCTTCATGAGAAATGCGACCGCGTACGGCGCGTCTCCGCGTCTCCGGCTGGACCTTGTGCTGAATGATTTTGTCGCCGCTGCATATACAACGGGGCGAATTTACATCAAGAGCGACGGTACCCCGTGGCGCCCGATCGTGCACATTCGAGACATTGTTGCGGCAATGATATGCGTGCTTGAGGCGCCTAAGAGCATCATCCACAACGCCACGTTCAATGTCGGCCAGACGAAGGAGAACTACCGCATCAGCCAACTGGCCGACATTGTGGCCGAAATTGTGCCGGGCTGCAGTATTGAATATGCTCCCGGCGGCGGACCCGACAAGCGCTGCTACCGTGTTACGTGCGAGAAGATACGCAATCTGCTGCCGGGCTTTCGACCACAGTGGACCGCTCGTACGGGCGCGCAGGAACTTTACGACGCCTATCGCACGGTTGGGCTCACGACAGAAGCCGTTGAAGGGGGCAATTATTTCCGCATAAATCATATCCGGCGGCTGCTTAAGGCGGGTCAATTGAATGCTTCTTTGCAATGGACTGCGCCAGTTCCAGCCGAACAAGTTACCGTGCCGGACACAGCAACGTGAAGACGTCAGGTCAGGAGACGCAGGAGATTCACTGCCATCATCTTCACCGAAACAAATCTCAAGGATGCGTTCGTCATCGAGCCGGAAAGGCACGCCGATAAGCGCGGTTTTTTCGCTCGTACTTATTGTGAGAAAGAATTTCAATCGCACGGGCTGAATTCCCGCTACGTGCAGTGCAGCGTTTCATTCAATCTGCTCAAGGGCACGCTGCGCGGCATGCACTTTCAAACGGCGCCCTACGAGGAAGCAAAACTCATACGCTGCACGCGGGGATCGATTTACGACGCGATTATAGATCTTCGCCGCGAGTCCCCGACGTTCAAGAAACACATTGCGGTGGTGTTATCGGCCGAGAATGGAAAGATGCTCTATGTCCCGGAAGGCTTCGCTCATGGTTTTCAGACCCTGGAAGACAACTCCGAAGTCTTCTATCAGATATCTCAGTTTTATGCTCCCGAACATGCGCGGGGAGTTCGCTGGAACGACCCTGCATTCGGAATCGAGTGGCCCGCGGACGAACGGATAATCCTCGAACGAGACCGGTTTTACGCAGATTTCGCTGATTGAAGCGCCAGGCACCTCAGATATGAGCACCGCCGCACCCGATCGTTCTGATCTCGACAGTCTCGGGCATAGCTTGCACGCTTTGATCAGCGAGCTCTATCCGATATGCCGAAGCATCACCGGCGACGGTGTTCGGGAAACGCTGAAGCGCCTGCAGAGCATTGTTCCTCTCGCCATCCATGAAGTCCCTAGTGGAACTGCGGTTTTCGATTGGACCGTTCCGCGAGAATGGAACATTCGAGATGCGTACGTGAAGAACACCCGGGGCGAGCGGATCATTGATTTCAGGAAATCCAACCTGCACGTTTTGAACTACAGCGTTCCGATCCACAAAAGGATGTCGCTTGCAGAGCTGATACCTCACCTTTTCACGCTGCCTGACCGTCCCGACTGGATTCCTTACCGTACGAGCTACTACAAAGACGATTGGGGCTTCTGCCTGACCTACAACCAACTCCTGGAGCTTGCTGAAGGCGAGTATGAGGTCTCAATTGACGCGTCTCTGAAAGACGGCCATTTGACGTACGGCGAGCTGCTGCTGCCCGGCCAAACGACGGATGAAATTCTAGTTTCCTGCCATGTGTGCCACCCCTCGCTGGCCAATGACAATCTATCGGGCGTGGCAGTCGCTTGCTTCTTGGCCGACTATTTGTCGAAACTTTCACGGCGATATTCGCATCGCTTCGTGTTCATTCCCGGCACGATCGGTGCAATCACGTGGCTAAGCCTGAATGAATCTCGCGTTCCTCACATCAAGCATGGTCTTGTTCTGGCTGGCATGGGAGATGCGGGAGCGCTGTCTTACAAGAAGAGCCGTCGAGGCGATACCGAGATCGACCGGGCGGCGGTGCACGTTCTTCGTCGACTCGATCCGAGCGCAAACGTGTTCGATTTTTCGCCGTATGGCTACGATGAACGCCAGTATTGTTCGGCGGGGTTTAATCTCGCCGTGGGCCGGTTGTCGCGGACGCCCCATGGGACTTTTCCCGAGTATCACACCTCCGCAGACAACATGAGTTTCGTGCACCCAGACTCGCTCAGCAAATCGTACGCCGCGTGTCTGTCCATTTTTTCCATTCTGGAAAGAAATCTGGCCTACGTGAATACGAACCCGAAATGCGAGCCTCAACTCGGCAAGCGAGGCCTTTATCGCGTGATCGGAGGCAGTGCGGACGCGGGCGCGATGGAACTCGCCATGTTATGGGTACTGAATCTGTCGGATGGAGATCACACGTTGTTAGATATTGCCGAGCGCGCGCAGGTTAGCTTTGATTCCATCTATGAAGCCGCCGTCGTTTTGCGAGATCACGGCTTGCTCAAGGAGAGTTTGGAGAAGTCGCTCTCCGTCACCCATAAGGCGCGCGTCTAGGTCTTCGATATGCCGCCGCTCAACCTTCAAACGGCCGTGATCACGGGGGCAAGCAGCGGTATCGGCGCAGCAATCGCGCTATGTCTCGCCGAGGAAGGGACAAAGTTGCACCTGATCGGCCGCAACGCGGATGCCCTCGGTGCTGTTGCGCAGCGAGCCCGAACGCGTTCACCGCGGGTTCTTACGTATCGCGCCGATCTGAACGTAGATGAGGATCTTGCGAAACTGCAGGCGGATCTGAAACGCGATTGCGACAGGATGGACATACTAGTTCACAGCGCCGGCGTCATTGCGATGGGGCCGGTCGAAACGGCGTCGCTCGCGGATTTCGATCGGCAATACCGAACCAA
>Ga0335078_10016016_pt1 | contig 11122 bp, 9 predicted proteins | sample Lox_Sample_32_FD_206711 | JGI IMG/M metagenome (GOLD analysis project Ga0335078, IMG submission 206711) | Soil microbial communities from Loxahatchee National Wildlife Refuge, Florida, United States - Lox_Sample_3.2 | ecosystem: Environmental > Terrestrial > Soil > Wetlands | place: USA: Florida...
CCCCATTCCGGCATGCCGGGCCCGCCTTTCGGGCCGCCGTTCTTGAGCACCAGCACATGATCCGGCGTGACCTCGAGATCGTCGCGGTCGACTGCCGCCGCCATCTCATCGTAATTCTCGAAGGCGATCGCCTTGCCGCGATGCTGCAACAGGCGCTTGTCGGCGGCGGCCGGTTTCATCACGCAGCCGCGCGGCGCTAGATTGCCGGTGAGCACCGCGGTGGCGCCTTCCGCATAAAGCGGCTGTTTCAGCGAATGGATGACGTCGGGCAGATAGACCTTCACGCCTTCGATATTGTCGCCGACGCGCCGCCCGCTCACCGTCATGCAGGACAGATCGAGCATGTCGCGCATCTGCCCCATCAGCGCGCGCAAGCCCCCGGCGTAGAAGAAGTCCTCCATCAGATATTTGCCGGACGGCGTGATGTTGGCGATCACCGGCACCTGGCGCGAGATGGCGTCGAAGCGGCCCATGCCGAGCGGCACGCCGACGCGGCGCGCCATGGCGATGACGTGGATGATGGCGTTGGTCGAGCCGCCAAGCGCCATATGCACGCGGATGGCGTTGTCGAAGGCCGCGGGCGTCAGGATCTTGTCCGGCGTCTGATCCTCCCACACCATCTCGACGGCGCGGCGGCCGGCGGCGGCGCACATGCGCGGATGGTTGGCATCGACCGCCGGGATCGACGACGCGCCCGGCAAGGTCAGCCCCAGCGCCTCGGTAATGGCCATCATCGTCGCCGCGGTGCCCATCACCATGCAGGTGCCGAACGAGCGGGAAATGCCGCCCTCGATCTCGTTCCATTCGTCGTCGCCAATGCGGCCGGCGCGTTTCTCGTCCCAGTATTTCCAGGCATCCGAGCCGGAGCCGAGCGTGTGACCGCGCCAATTGCCGCGCAGCATCGGACCGGCCGGCACGTAGATCGCCGGAATGCCCATCGAGATCGCGCCCATGATGAGGCCGGGCGTGGTCTTGTCGCAGCCGCCCATCAGCACGGCGCCGTCGATCGGATGGCTGCGTAGGAGCTCCTCGCATTCCATGGCGAGGAAATTGCGATACAGCATAGTCGAGGGCTTCACGAACGGCTCGGCGAGCGACATTGCCGGCAGCTCGATCGGCAGGCCGCCGGCCTGATAGACGCCGCGTTTGACGTCCTCGGCGCGGTCGCGCAAGTGCCCGTGGCAGGCGTTGATGTCGCTCCAGGTGTTGACGATGCCGATGACCGGCTTGCCGGCCCAGTCGGCACGGTCATAGCCGAACTGCCGCAGCCGCGAGCGATGGCCGAACGAGCGCAAGTCGTTCTTACCGAGCCAGCGATAGCTGCGCAATTCTTCGGGCGATTTTTTGTTTTGCGTTGTCATGCCACCGACCGGGCTAGGTTCGGCATGTCGAGCTTGAGAAGCCGCGCCGCGTTGCGCCAAAAGATGTTTTCGCGCTGCTCGCCGGAGATCTTCAGCCCCTCGACCAGCTTGATCGCCCGCGGCTTGAGCGAAGTAAGCGGCGGCGCGTCGCTGCCGTAGAGCACGTGATCGGCGCCGACCGAGTCGACGACGAGCTGCGCCGCCGGCGGATGATAGGTCACCGTGTCGAAATACATTTTTTTGGCGTAATAGCCGGGCTCGTGCTTGATCCTGATCGGCGTATACGGTCCGAGGAAATAGCACTCCTCCTGCAGCTCGTAGGCGTAGTTCAAGCGGCCGATCACCTCCCACAGCCCGCCGCCGCCGTGCGAGGCGACGATCGTCAGGCGCGGAAAGTCTTCGAGAATGCCGCGCACGATCATCCGCGACAAAGCGAGGCAGAGATCAGCCGGTCGGCCGACGCTCGACGCCAGCCGGTAATCCCGTACCCGCTCCTCGCCGAAGCCAACATGCGGCGGATGGATGAAGACGGGAACGTTCAAGTCCTGCACCAATTCCCAGAACGGCCGCGCCTCGTCGTCGTCCGGATAATGGCCCTTGTGGTTGGAATGGATCAGAATGCCTTTGAGCCCGAGCTGACGAATGGCGCGCTCGGTCTCCTTGACGAAGGCCGGCCCGCCGCACGGCAGCATGGTGGCGAAACCGTAGAGCACGCCCTTATGCGCCGCCTGAATTTCGGCGGCGTAATCCGACCAGCGCCGGATCGCCTTGAGCTCCTCGGCTTCGGCCTTGCCGCGCATGTAATGCGCGGCGTTGCTGAATACGGTGACGTCGATGCCGCAGCGCTGATGCGCCTCGATCACGTTCTGAAGCGTCATCGGGCAGCGGCCGGCCCAGGTCGGCCCGCTTTTGCCGTCCCAGGCGAGCGCGTCGGCGGCAGCCTCTTCCGGCGGATAGACGTGGGTATGCCATTCGATGATCATGGGATTACTGCGGCTCCATGCCGGATTCTTTGACGATGCGAGCGGAAGCGGCGCGGTCGTCTTTGAGGAAGCTTGCGAATTGTTCCGGCGTATCGAATATCGGCTCGAGCCCCACCTCGATCATCCGCTTTTGCCGGAACTGTGGATCGGCGCCGACGGCGGCGAATTCGCTATAAAGTTTTTGGATGATCGGCTGCGGCGTTCCGGCCGGCGCGACAAGGCCGAAATAAAGTCGGGTGAGGTCGCCGTGATAGCCAAGCTCGGCGAGCGTCGGCACCTCGGGCAGAAGCGGCGAGCGTTTCGGGCTGTCCACCGCGAGCGGAATAACGGTGCCGTTGCGGATGAATGACAGCCAGTTGGAGGCGCCGAAAAACGCCACCGGCGTCGAGCCACTGAGCATGTCGTTGACCGCTTCACCGCCGCCGCGGAACGGCACCTTGACGATGTCCGCCGCATTCGACTTGATCCATTGCTCCATGAAGGCGACCAGCGGAACCGAGGGCGCGGTGTAGCTCAAGGTTTTCGGCTTCGCCTTCGACAGCGCGGCCAGTTCGGCCAATGAGTGCACGCCGAGCTTGGCGCTCACCACCAGCACCTGGGTGGTGAAGAACGGATTGGTGATCGGTGCGAAATCCCGCTCCGGATCGTAGCGCAATTCTTTGAACAGAAGTCTGTTGTAGGCGAGCGTCTCCGGCGGCAGGATGCAGATGGTGTAGCCGTCATTTGGCGCCTGCGCGCAGGCCTCGCCGCCGACATTCATCGAGCCGCCTGGCCGATCCTCCACAACGATGGTCTGGTTCCAGCGCTTGCCGACCTCCTGGCTCATCGCACGCATGAAAATGTCGCTGGTGCCGCCGGCGCTGACCGCGGTGAGCGCATGGATCGGCCGCGTCGGATAATCCTGCGCCGAAGCGGAAGCCGAACCGGCGATAGCAAAAAGCAAGCCGAGCACAAGAAACAAACCCTTCGTCATTCTCCTACTCCGCCGTCGCGCCGGTGGCCTTGACCACCTTGGCCCATTTGTCGGTCTCGTCGACGAGCAGCTTGCCGAAATCCTCCGGCGTGCCGGGGATCAAAGTGCCGCCGAGCTCGGCGAGCTTTGCCTGCATGTCGGGATCGGCGAGCGCGTCGTTCACCGCGCGGTTCAATCGTTCGACGATGTCGCGCGGCGTGCCGGCCGGCACGGCCATGCCGAAAAAGGCGCTGGCCTCGTAGCCCGGCACGGTTTCGGCGACGGTCGGCACGTCCGGCAATGCCCGCGAACGCTCGGCCGTCGTCACCGCGAGCGCGCGCAGCTTGCCGGCTTTGATGTCGCCGATCGAGGACGGCAGATTGTCGAACATCACTTGCACCTGGCCGGCCATCAGGTCGGTGAGCGCCGGCCCGGCGCCGCGATAGGGCACGTGCACCAAGTTGAGGCCGGTCATCATCATAAACAGCTCGCCCGATAGATGCACCGACGTGCCGATGCCAGACGAGGCCAGGTTGACCTTGCCCGCATTGGCCTTGGCGTAGTCGACGAATTCTTTCACCGTGTGCGCCGGCACGTTCGGATTCACCTCCATGACGTTGGGCACGCGGATGAAGCCCGCGACCGGCGCCATGTCGCGCAGAAAGTCGAACGGCAGGTGCTTGTAGAGCGTGGCGTTGATCGCGTTGGCCGGATTGACCAGAAACACGGTGTAGCCGTCCGGGGCCGAATGGGCCGCAAGCTCGGTGGCGAGATTGTTGCCGGCGCCGGGCCGGTTCTCGACCAGAAACTGCTGGTGGAGGCGCTGCGACAGATAATTGCCGATGAGGCGGGCGCAAATATCGGTCGAGCCGCCGGGCGGATAGCCGACCAGCCAGCGCACCGGATGGTCCGGATAGGTCGCGTTGTCGTCCTGGGCAAACGCTGCACCGGCCAGCGCCGCGGCGGCCGCGCACGCCAAGCCGGCGGCGACCACCCGCTTCACGATCCGCTGCATTCTTCCCCTCCCCGAAGTCCGCTTTTTACGCCCCTCAACGTCAAGCTACGCGGCTTCCGCAATGCCGCACAAGTGATCGCCGCGCATGGCTCACGGCGCCTGTCCGCCTTGTCCCCACGCAGCGAGGCCGATAATTTCGCGCGCTTTCTGCCCAATCGACAGAGCGAACCAAGGACGTTGCCATGATCGACCTTTATGCATTGACCAGCCCGAACGTACAGAAGATCTACATCATGCTCGAAGAGACGAAGCTGCCGTACCGGGAGCACTTCGTCGACGTGTGGAAGGGCGAGCAGTACAATCCCGATTTCGTCAAGCTCAATCCGAATTCGAAAATTCCAGTGATCGTCGATTCCGACGGCCCCGCCGGCAAACCCTACACGGTCGCCGAGTCGGGCGCGATCCTGATGTATCTCGCCGAGAAGACCGGCAAATTCCTGCCGGCCGACATGGCGAAGAAATACGACGTGCTGCAATGGCTGTTCTTTCAGACCTCGGGAGTGGGCCCGATGTTCGGCCAGTTCACCCATTTCAAGCTGTTCGCGCCGAAGGAAGGCAACGCCTATTCGATGACGCGCTATCAGACCGAGGTGAAGCGACTCTACGAAGTGATGGAGAAGCGGCTGGCGCAGGCGCCTTATCTCGCCGGCGCCGATTATTCGATCGCCGACATCGCCGCCTTCCCGTGGACGCGCAATCACGACGTCCAGGGCGTCAAGTGGGAGGACAATCCGAACCTGGCGCGCTGGTTCAAAGCGATCGACGAGCGGCCGGCGGTCAAAGCCGCGCTCGCCAAGGTCGGCGCCATCAAATCGAACCGCGACACCGCGACTGACGATCAGAAGGACCGCTTCTTCAATCGCGGCAGATACGCGCGGGCGTGATGCTGTCCTGTCACCTCCCCACGGAGCGGAAGGTGAAGCAAAGCCATCCCAGTCTCGCGGGCGCCACCAGTGCGGGCGCGTGCTGTCAAACAGCCGAAGCGTTCTCTTCATCCTTCTCCCCGCGTGCGGGGAGAAGGTCGGGATAACGGGGCCGTGCGGCACGGCGCGGCCCGCCCGTCACTCCGCTCCGAGCCACACGCGGCAGGTTTTGCCCTGCGCCGGAATGACAATCGCCCGGGGCAGCTCCGCGCCGGCGCCGCAGCGGCCGAGCGATTGCGCTTGACCCAAGTCGATCGATACATGCCGTCCGACGGTCACCGTCACCCGATCAGGCGCGACCGGGTTGAAAGGCGAGGCATTGGCGATCACCGTCGCGCCGGCGTCGTCCGACCACTTGGAGTCCTTGTCGCCGCGGGACGAATCGATGGTGCAGGTGAAATCCGGATGACCGGGCAGGCTGCACCAGATGACGTTGACCTCGACCCTTTGCACGACACCGCCGGAGAGCGTGACGCGCGCGTCGCCGGAGGCGCAACGCGCTTTCACCGCGAAGTCACAGGAACGAATCTCCGGTCCGCCGGCGTGAGCGATGCCGGCCGCTGTCGCCGCCGCGACGAGAACGGCCATCGAGATGAGATGCTTCATAGATCGTCCACGTCACGAGTTTCCTTGCTGCGGACCATAGGCGCGATCGTGGCGAGACAATACAGAGCGAAGAAAATTGCGCCGGTAATCCAATACAGTAACGCGGATGCGGCAGGCGTAACCGGGTAGAATCGACGTGCTTTTATGTCGCTCGGCAATCTAGGCCGCGAGCAGCCTGCGGGCATGTTCAGCCCCCTTCCAGTGTTCTAAGCTTGAGCCGCTGAAGTGCCTTCCTGAGGTTGGGGCGACCCATGCGACGGCGCGAATTCGTCACCATCGTCGGCGGCTTAGCGACGGCGTGGCCGCTCGCTGCGTGGGCGCAGCAATCGGGGACACGGAAGATTGGCTACCTAACTCCTGAATCAGGCGAGACGGCTGCGGCGCTGCTCGGCGCTTTCAAAAAGGCCCTAAACCAATCCGGCTACACGGAAGGTCAGAATGTTTCGATAGAGTATCGTTCAGCGAATGGACGTTTCGACCGTCTGCCGGCCTTGGCTAGCGGGCTGGTCAGGGAAAACGTTGATGTCATTGTAACGATTGCCGGAACAATAACCGCTCTGGCAGCTAAAGGCGCGACTTCGCGTATTCCGATCGTCTTCGTCACCGGCGATGATCCGGTCAAGGCCGGGCTAGTCGCCAGCCTGAACCGGCCTGGCGGAACTCTCACCGGGGTAAACGTCATCGCGGGATCACTGGACGCAAAACGTCTCGAAGTGCTGCATCAAGTCGTCCCAAGCGCAACATTGATCGGCGTCTTCCACAATCCAAACAATCCCAATGCAGAGCCAGAACTCAAAGATACCCAGGCCGGCGCTCAGAAACTTGGCGTGCAGTTGCTAGTTAAAGACACAAGTACGCCCGGCGACATTGAGGATGGCTTTAGCGACATATTGAAACACAATGCCGGGGGGCTTCTCGTCAGCCCTGATCCGTTCCTCAACAGCCGCGTCGATCAGTTGGTCAGCCTCACGGCGAAGAATCATCTGCCGGCTATCTATGGCTATCGAGAATTCACAGCCGCGGGCGGCTTGATGAGCTACGGAACGAATGCACTGGAGGCTCGTCGTCAGGCCGCCATTTACGCTGCTCGCATCCTCAACGGTGAAAAACCAGCAGATTTGCCAGTAATTCAGTCCGCGAGAATGGAGTTGGCGATCAATCTGAAGACGGGTAAGACACTCGGCATCACATTTCCTCTTCCGCTGCTTGGGCGCGCCGACGAGGTGATCGAATAGTCGTGCGTTTTGCTGTGCTGGACTTTGCCAGATCGGACGTTGTCACGGTCTCTTTGAAGGCATGTTCAGCCCTCTTCCGGTGTTCTAGACTTGATCGGGTAAAGTGCCTTCCTGAGGTTGGGGGAACCGATGCGGCGGCGCGAGTTCATTGCGATCATCGGCGGTGCGGCGGCCGCTTGGCCGCTAGCGGCGCGCGCGCAGCAGCCGGCGATGCCGGTAATTGGCGTGCTTGAGAGTGAATCCGACGAGTTGTTTCTGCGCGGGCTTGCCAAAGGCTTGGGCGAGAACGGATACGTGGAAGGGAAAAATCTCGCGATCGAATTCCGCTCCGCGGAGGGACATAACGATCAGCTTCCCGCTCTAGCGGCCGATTTGGTGCGCCGGCAAGTGACTGTCCTGGTTGCGGGCAGCACCCCAGCGACAGTCGCCGCAAAAGCAGCCACCGCTACGATTCCCATTATTTTCAACGCCGGCGCCGACCCAGTCGCCGCGGGGTTTGTCGCCAGCCTCAGCCGGCCGGGCGGCAATCTCACCGGCATCTACCTCCTGCTGTCGCAGGTGGTGCCGAAGCAATTCGAAATGCTGCGTGCGGTGCTGCCGACGGCGAGCAATATCGGCTTCCTCTACAATCCAACCAATCGCGCGCTGGCCAAACTCATCACCAAAGAAGCGCAAGCGGCCGCCGACACTCTCGGCTTCAAGCTCCATGTCTTGGAAGCCAGCACCGAAACCGAAATCGACAAAGCCTTCGCGGATCTGGCTCAGGTGCATGCCGATGGATTGGTGATCGGTCCAGACCTTTTCTTCACGGAACGAAGCAAAGAACTTGCGGCGCTGACGGTGCGCCAAGCGGTGCCGGCGATCTACCATTTCCGCGGCTTTGCAACCGCGGGCGGGTTGATGAGCTACGGTACCGATCTTGTCGACGCCTATCGCCTGGAAGGCAATTACGTCGGGCGCGTTCTCAAGGGCGAAAAACCCGCCGACCTGCCGGTGCAGCAGGCAACCAAGCTCGAGTTGGTCCTCAACCTCAAGACCGCCAAGGCGTTCGGCCTCACCGTGCCGCTGCCGCTCCTTGGCCGCGCCGACGAGCTGATCGAATGAGACGGCGGGATTTCATCGCGCTTGTCGGCACCGCAACGGCGTTGCCGCTCACGGCGCGCGCGCAGCAAGCGGCGCGACCGACGATCGGATTCCTGCACAGCGCCTCACCGAACGGCAACGCATTCTATGTCACCGCGTTTCGCAATGGCCTGAGGGAGGCCGGCTTCGTCGAAGGCGAAAACGTCACCGTCGAATATCGTTGGGCGGAAGGAAAGACCGATCGGTTGCCGGCGCTGGCGGCCGATCTCATCAATCGACAGGCCACCGTGGTTGCCGCGGATACCCGCGGCGCGCTAGCGCTGAAAAAGGTACAAACGACGATCCCGGTGGTTTTCAGCAGCGCCGGCGATCCGGTGAAGCTCGGTCTCGTCACCAGCCTCAATCGGCCTGGGGGCAACATGACCGGGGTGAGTTTTCTCATTACCGCGGCTGTCCCGAAGCGTCTCGAATTACTGCACCAGCTGGTGCCCGCCGCGACCCGGATCGGCTATCTCGCCAATCCAGACAACTTTACCAACGAACTTGAAGATGTGAGGGCCGCCGCTCGCGGCCTCGGAGTCGAGATTTTCGTTCTCCATGCCCGCAGCGAACGGGATTTCGATCAGGCGTTCGCGACCCTGACCGAACAGAAGGCTACCGCGCTCTTTGTCGGAGCAGATCCACTTTTTCTCTACAAGCGCGACGAATTGGTCGCGCTGGCGGCGCGCCATGCCATTCCTACGATTTACTATCTGCGCCAGTATGTTCTTGCCGGCGGTCTGATCAGCTATGGCACAAGCCTCGAAGCCGCGGAGCGTCAGGTCGGCGGTTATGTCGGACAGATTCTAAAGGGCAAAAAGCCGGCCGAGCTTCCAGTCGCGCAATCGACCAGGTTCGAGCTGGCCATAAACCTGAAAGCCGCAACTGCTCTCGGCCTCAAAGTGCCGCTCGGCATGCAAGTCGCCGCCGACGAGGTGATCGAATGAGGGGCTAAGCTTCCGCTTGCCAAGAATACGGCGATGCTCCCTCATCCGCCCGCCCTCGCCAAAGCTCCGGCGCGCGGCCATCGGGGCAAGACGGCAGGCGTTCTCCCCCCAAAAGCGGGGGAGATGAAGATCTCTTACAGCGTCGTCTTGAACAGATCGCTCATCGCCTGCCAGGCGCGCGTGGCGGCGGCGGGATCGTATTGCGAGCCGTGCTCCGGACTGTTGGCGTTCGACTGCGTGAAGGCGTGCATCGCGCCGCCATAGAGCACGACCTGCCAGTCGACCTTGCCGTCGGTCATCTCTTTCTCAAAGGCGGCGACGGCTTGCGCGTTGACGATGGGGTCGGCGGCGCCGTGCAGCGCCAGGACATGGCCTTTGATGTTCTTGGCGTTCGCGGGGTCGGGCGTCGAAAGGACGCCATGGAAGGTGACGATATCGACCAGCGGCGCCCCGCTGCGCCCGAGGTCGAGCGCCGGCGCCCCGCCGAAGCAGTAGCCGACCGCCGCGAGCTTTTGTGGGTCGACCATTGGCGACTGGCGGAGTTGGTCGAAGGCGGCTTGCGCGCGGGCGAGCAGCAGCGGCCGGTCTTTCAGGTACTTGCCCATTTCTTCGCCCGCCGCTTTTGGCGTATCCGGGCGCACGTCCTTGCCATAGATGTCGGCGACGAAGGCGACGTAGCCCATCGCGGCGAGCTTTTCGGCGGCGTTCTTCTCATGGGCCGACGGTCCCATCCATTGCGGATAGACGACAACGCCCGGCCGCTTGCCCTGCGCGGCGTCGTCATAGACGAGCCAGCCCTCGAGCGCCGTGTCGCCCTGCTTATAGTCGACGGTCTGCACCTTGATTGCGGCCTGTGCCGAACCGGCAGCCATAACGACGCCGAACAGCGCCGCGACGAGACATTGCAGCTTCATGGATAGCCTCCCTCTTTGTTGCAGCATGATCTTTTCGGAAAACCGGTATCCACCCTCGGATCAAGTCCGAGGGCAGGCATTTCCCGGGTCATGCTTTAGGCCCGACCGCTTTGCCGGTCGTTGGGCTAAGTCTACAGCGAAGCGTTAAGCAGCGGATAGCCCGGATGGAGCGCGAGCGAAATCCGGGAATGATTCGCGAGCCTCGCCCCGGATTGCGTGGAATTTACACTCGGGCGCGCATCGCGCGACCCGATCGGGCTACGTTTGCCTCTCCATCATCCCGCGCATGAAGCGCACCGCGGCGGGGCCCTTGAGCGCGCCCGCCCACAAATCGCGCGCCATGGTTTCGTGCAGCGCGAGCGCCTCCGGCGCCGAGGTGATCATGGCGACGCCGACGCGGATATTCGGCTCCTCGCCAAGCCGAAACGGGGAGAGCGCCAGAATTTTGCGGTCGGGCTGGCGGAAGATCTGAAAGCTCGAATGCGGCAGCGTATCGCGCACGATGCCGATCTGCACGCCGATCGGCTCGTTCTCCATCAGCGCGGTGAAATGCTCGGCCTCGGCGCGAGCGAGCGCGCGGCGCTCGCGCCGCACTTTGTCGGAAAGATCGTGGCGGCCGACCAGGCCGTTGCGCAAAAAGCGCTCCATTTCGGCGGCGGCGATCAGATTGACCACCGCCGGCCGGCGGTGCCGGTAGCACTCCTTGCGGCTCCGCAGCACCGCCATCAACTCATCGACTTGATGAAGCGCTTGGGCGCGGCCGGCGATGCCGTCGGGCACGGATTCGCGCAACACCTCGCCGAGCGCGCGATCGAAGCTGTCAGAGGCGAGCACATAGGAGATCGGCCCGGCCAGCACGATGATGTGCTCGGCGGTCTCCTCGATCTGCCGCATGCGCTCGAAATAGCTGACCGCAGAGGCGATATATTCGACGCCAACGCCGAGCAGCGTCGGCACCGAGACGTTGAGGAGCTCGGCGAGTTTTTCCAGCGTCTCGATCTTCGCCACCTCGCCCTTCTCGAAGCGGTAGAGCGCGGTGCGCGAGATGCCGAGCTGTTGCGCGA
>Ga0335078_10016017_pt1 | contig 11122 bp, 10 predicted proteins | sample Lox_Sample_32_FD_206711 | JGI IMG/M metagenome (GOLD analysis project Ga0335078, IMG submission 206711) | Soil microbial communities from Loxahatchee National Wildlife Refuge, Florida, United States - Lox_Sample_3.2 | ecosystem: Environmental > Terrestrial > Soil > Wetlands | place: USA...
TCCTGGGTATGTGCGCTGCGAGACGCGGAGGGTGCAACAAGGCAACAACTGCGAAAACGCGGGGCACCGCTTTGGTCGAAACGAACGTCGACCCGTACGAAGACTCTAGCGCTCACGCGCGAGGCATCGCGTTCACCGAACCCGTCCCTTGTCGACTATCCCGACGAGGTGGAATCGAGGTGAGGTAAGCCGCCAGCCGAGACTCGGCCTCCGCCCCCGCGATCCTGAACATGCAGAGAAGCGGCCAACACATCGGCGTGACGCGTATCGGTGTGATCCACCAGTATCGTCGGCCAAGCCGGGAAGCAAAGGCGCTGCCGCGAGAGCCCTGCTGTGTTTCCACGACGAGGACGATCCGGATCCCGGTTCACATCGTCGAGAAGCTCAACCGGATCGGGCGGGCGGAGCGCAAGCTCATGATGGGGCTCGGCCGTGAGCCGACCGCCGAGGAGATCGCCGAGGTGACCGGGATCGAGCCCGACGAAGTCGACTCGATCCGCCGTTCCGCGCAGGCGCCGATCTCGCTCGAGAAGCCCGTCGGTGACGAGGAGCAGACCGAGTTCGGCCAGCTGATCGCCGACGAGCAAGCGGAATCTCCCTACGAGCGCGCCGTCGAGGCCCTCACCACCGAGGCTCTGCGCGACGCGCTCGAGAACCTTTCCTACCGCGAGCGGCGCGTGATGGATTTGCGCTACGGCCTCGGCGACGAACACCCCCGCACCCTCGACGAGATCGGGCGCACGTTCAACGTCACCCGCGAACGGATCCGCCAGATCGAACGTCAGTCGCTCAATAAGCTCCAAAGTCTCCGCGAGACCCAGCGGTTGCGCGACGACATCGACATCGCGTTCAACTACTCGCCGCGACCCCTAAAGCGCCACACCTAGACCTCAAGCGAGCGCCAGAACCTAAACGACCTGCGCTGGGTGGCGAGCGACCTGTTTGTGTCCGCCGGGCTTAAGTCCGCTCAGGCTCATGGCGAGTCCGATCGCCCGCGGCTGTGGCTGGAGGCCGGTGTATGGTTGGTCGAGGGCCCTGCCCGGTACTGCCACTCTGAACCCGAGGTCAAGTTGCTGATGTTGATCGCCGCCCGCCGTACCGAGCGCCGCGAGCGCCGGTTTGCCGTGCGCGACGTCGGGTCGGGCAGGTCCGGGGTGACAGGAAGCATCGGGGCGGCCTGAGGCCCGGCTGGACGGACCCACGCGTGGCTGGATCCCGATCTACTCCGCCTCAGGGCTCGACGTCGTCCCAGCGCTCTGTAGCGTCCCGGCACTCCGATCCGTCTGGCCGGACGCGCGCCACACCGAAGTCTTTAGGTCGTCGGGGGCGTGTATCGGGACATCTTGAGCTACACGTAGACGAGGCGATCCTCCACGGCCACCGGGTGAGCTACCGCACGGCCGGTGAGGGGCGGGCGGTGATCCTGCTCATTCATGGGATCACCGGAGACTCCCGTCAGTGGAATCAGATCATTCCGCAGCTGGCTGATCACTACACGGTCCTCGCGCCCGACCTGCTGGGCCATGGCCAGTCCGCCAAGCCACGCGGCGACTACTCGCTGGGCGCTTACGCGGCCAGCCTCCGCGACCTCCTCATCGTGCTCGGGCACCGACGGGCGACCGTAGTTGGCCACTCGCTCGGCGGCGGCATCGCGATGCAGTTCTCCTACGAATACCCCGTGTTCTGCGAGCGGCTCGTGCTTGTCGACAGCGGCGGGCTGGGCTCAGAGGTGCACCCGCTGCTACGGGCGGCCACGCTGCCGGGTGCCGAGCTGGTGCTGCCGCTTATCGCCCACCCGCGCATGCACGTGGTGGGCGAAGCGATCGGGCAGGCGCTCGGACGCGTCGGGTTGGAGCTCGGCCGCGACCTGGCCGAGATGATCCGCGGCTATGCCTCCCTGAGCGACGCCGAGGCGCGTCGTGCGTTCCTGCACACGGTGCGCGCCGTGATCGACCTCGCCGGGCAGCGAGTGAGCGCCACCGACCGGCTCTACCTCGCACAAATGATCCCGACCCTGATCGTCTGGGGTCGCCGCGATCCACTCATCCCGATCGAGCACGCCGCGGCCGCGCATCGGGGCATACCGGGCAGCCGCCTGGAGATCTTCGACGACACCGGCCACTTCCCCCAACTCGAACAACCCGTTCATTTCGCCCGCCTGCTCATCGACTTCATCGAGAGCACCGACCCCGCCGAGTTCGAGTTCTCCGACCAGGACCTGAACGCGCTGCGGGAGCGCATGCTCAAGCACGGCAGGAGATCTCGCTGACCGAGATCAGGCCCGTCAGCAGAGGCTTACGCAACTCGCCCGCCGTGCGACCCAGCGCACTCTTACATCGACGGTCTGCAGGCTGAGCCAGCAGGGCGCTGTCGGGGCGGCGATGAGCGCCCGCTCAGCCAAGCAGCGGCAACGCGCGCGCCTCGGCGAGCTCGCGCAGCGCGTTCTGCATCCGTCGCGTGACGAGCTCGTAGCCCTTGTCGGGATCGCCGCGCGCGCCGCCGAGTTCCTCGCGCAGGTCGATCGGTGAGAGCACCTCGATCGAGATCTTCGCTGGCAGCGGAAGGCGTCCCGGGAGGTCGAGCACCGTGACGCCCCACGGCGGCGCGATCTGTACCGGCGCGACGTCGATCCGCAGCAGCCGGTGCAGGTGCAGCAGTCGCGCGATGTGCTCGCCCTGGCCGAGGAATAGGGCCGTCTCCTGGCCGCCGATGGAAACGACCGGGACGATTCGCACGCCGTGCTTTAGCGCGAGCCGCACGAACCCGGTCCGGTGGGCGAAGTCGATCTCGGCGGAGTGCCAGGTGGCCCGGTAGGTCTCGTGGTCGCCGCCCGGATAGACGAGCAGCGCGGCGCCACGCGCGAGCGCGCGGCGCATGTTCTCGGGCGAGGCCGGCACCGTCCCGTACGGCGTGAGCATGGCCCGGATGCCGGGCACCTTGAACACGAGGTCGTGCGCGAGTTGGAAGAACTCGCGGTCGGGGCCGAAGTGGTCGTAGAACGCCTGTGCGAAGATGAACGTGTCGGCGATCAGGATGCCGCCCGAGTGATTGCCGACGAGCAGCACTGGCCCGCGCGGCGGGATGTTCTCCAGCCCGCGCACGTCGGCACGGAACCAGACGTCGGCCATGACGCGCAGCGCCGGGAGCGTGCGCGCGATGTACTCGGGGTCACGCAGCTCGAAAGGGTCGGCGGCCGGCGGCCGGCGCGCGAGATGGCGCGGGTCGGCGGCGTGGGCGATGTCGGCCGATATCGCGCGGATCACCCGTGCGTCGGCGGAGACGGCGTTGTGCATCCGGCGCATTTCGCTGCCACAGCGATCGCGCACAACCATCGGAAGCACCGGACGCTCCGCGGGCCGATCCAGGGTCTGTGGCATTGAACGCCTCCTCGCCTCCGACTTTACGGCCGGGACGGCGCCCCGCATCGGTACGGGGTACGGAGTGCGCTGCGCGTCACTACGTGGCGATCGCGTTCCCAGATAGGCGCGATACACGACGCCAAATGCGCCGGCACCACGGGGCCGGACTGCCGCGCGCCGCGCCGAGGCTATCGCTATCCGCGCCGAGGGGTAGTCGCGCGCCGATCGGCGCCGAAGGCGCCACCTCCGATCAAGCCCTATCGCTCCACCCGACAGGAGCACGCCTCCCGCCTTGGCAGACACCCGCATGCTCGTATGGTTGCGCCAGTCTCGCCGCTGCCGCGAGGCTCATGGTGCAATCGCCAGATAGCTCGCCGCCGGGAGGGGCCGGCGCTCAGCCGCGCTCGCCGACCTCCGCGTACTCGCGGTCGAGCGCGCCTGTGTACAGCTGACGCGGCCTGAACGTCGTCTGCTCAGGGTCCTTGACCATCTCGACCCACTGCGCGAGCCATCCGGCGCTGCGGGCGAGCGCGAACATGACCGGGAACATCGGCGGCGCGATGCCGAGCGCCTCGTATGTGAGGCCGGAGTACAGATCGAGGTTTGGGTACAGCCGGCGGGAGGTGAAGTACTCGTCGTGCAGCACTCGCTGTTCGAGCTCGTCGGCGACCGCGAACAACGGGTCGGGTCGGCGCTGCTCGTAGAGCTGCTCGAGCTGCCGGCGGAGCACACGCGCCCTCGGGTCGTAGGTCTTGTAGACCCAATGGCCGAAGCCCAGCAGCCGTTCGTGCGCTGACTTGACGCGCGCGAGGAACTCGGGGACCTGGCTGGGCGATCCGATCCCTCTCAGCATCGTCAGCACGTCCTGGGCGGCTCCCCCGCGCATCGGTCCCGAAAGCGCGGTGACACCGGCGGCGACGGCCGCGTATGGATTCACATGCGTGGACCCGACCGCGCGCACGGCGGTCGTGGAAGCGTTTTGCTCGTGGTCGGCATGCAGCATCAGCAGCACGTCCAGCGCGCGCTCGACCACCGGGTCCGGGGTGTAGCGAAGCTCGCTCATCCGGAACATCATCGACAGCAAGTTCCCCGTGTAGCTGAGGTGGTCCTCGGGGTGCACGTACGGCAGCCCCTGCAGGTGGCGGTAGGAGAAGGCCGCCAAGGTCGGCAACTTCGCTAGTAGGCGGACCACCTGCAGCTCTCGGGCCTGCTCGTCGTACACCTGGTCGGCGTCGGTATAGAAGCTGGAGAGCGCACCCACCGACGCAGCCACCATCGCGATCGGGCGCGCGTCATACCGGAATCCTTCGATGAAGCCCTTGACGTTCTCGTGGACGAAGTTGCGGGTCCCGATCTCGTGCAGCCACGACGCGTACTGTCTCGCGGTCGGCAAGTCCCCGTTGATCAGCAGATACGCCAGCTCGAGGAAGTTCGAGCGCTCGCACAGCGCCTCGATCCGGTAGCCGCGGTGCTGGAGGACCCCCGCCTCCCCATCGATGTGCGTGATCGCGCTGCGACACACCGCCGTGCTCGAAAGGCCCGGGTCGTACAGCGCGAGCCCATCCGCCCGCCGCCCGAGCTCCGAGCCGCGAACCGCGCCGTCGTCGATCGGCAACTCGAACCGCTCCCCCGTGCGGTTGTCGATCACGGTCAGCGTGCTCCGGCTCGCCAATCCATCGGCCCTCTTCCCCGATCCTTGCTCCAGCTGGCCAATCTTGCCCGCACTCATGCGCTTGCTCCGCTCGCCGTTGGTCACATCACGACCCTCACGATCGCACACCCGGCCTTCGGACCGCGTGCAGAGACAGGTGATCCCCATGCCTTCCGTGGAGGACATGCGGCAGCCGTCTACGCCAGTCGCGATGAGCCGCACACGTCGCTAGGACCTCGACAACAAGTCTAGGCTAGTCCCCACACCCAGCAACGCGGCCCGAAGACCACGGCGAACCCGCCGTTGGGGATCAGCCACGGATCCCCGGCCCACGCGGGGCGCTGTCAGCTAGTCACTCTCTTCGGCCAGCGCACCTCGGCCAGTCGCCCGCGTTGTGATGATCACGCCATCGCTTGGGTAAACGAACGACTCGTGCTGGTCATCCCACCGAACACGATAGTGCTGGTGGTCCGCGCTGCCGAGCAGCTCGACTACCTTCCCGCGCCGCGACGGCCGACCATGCAGTCCGCGCGCTTCGATCTGATCACCCACCCCTGCTGCGTCGGTCATTCGCGCATTTCTCATCTCCTCACCTCCGAGATCGTCGAATCCGTCATTTCTAACTCCTTCCGGGCGCCGCGCACAACCGTGCGATCGGCTGACTCCCCTCCGGGATATCTACTGAAGACCGATCGACGCGGTTCGGCGCACCCAACCGCGAGCACCGATACAAAGCGCCCAGTTGCGGTAGCGAGCCGAGGCGCCGGCCAGGAGCCAGTCGACGCCGAGTTCGAGCCTGGTGTGTCGCCAGCTAAATGGCTGGTGGCGCTGCGGCCCCGAGAGCGAAAGCACACGTCCGGCTCGGTCCAGCCAAGACGCTCAGGTTGCGACACAGGTCGTCGGCGACTCGACGACGGGAGACTACTATGCCTGACGAACTAGCACGGTGCCGGTTAGCGTGATCACCGTACCGCAGACAATGCGGCCAACTGTAACTCGTCTACCTTGCAGATGGCTTCGCTGACGCAATCTCTAATGACGACGTAGCGGATGAGCCCGCCGGCCAATCCGTAGTTCTTCACAACGCGCTCGGCGGCGATTTCGTATAGGTGTATTCCATCGGTCAGATACGTTATGACGAAACCTCGCTGGCCGTGTTGCTAGCCGTCGTTCACGAAATTGCCGTGGTCCATTTCTAGCCCGGACAGGGTTGCACTCGCGTTGCAGTGCCAGCGTCTGTAGTTCTCCACCCTCGGCTGCGGGTTTCCCGCGGCTGCTCGTCGGCGGTAGACGCGAGTCGACCGATCAGCCGCCCGCCGTCTGAGCAACCGCGCGGGGCCCGCTACGCGATGTTCAAGACAGCCGCCGGTGTGGCCCGGACCGCTTTCGTCTTCCCTTGGCGTCGAGGCGCGTTAGTTCACCGAGCCCAAGGACCCACGCCGCCCACTCGCTCCACGGTGATGTGGGTGATGAATCCAGCGGGTGGGTCGTCCATCGGCGGGAACTTGACATCGGGGCCCAAGTAGACCCGAGCTAGCTGTTGGAGGAGGGCAGCGGCACCGCCCTCCGTGATGCGAGCGCTGCCGTGGATAACGATGTATTCATCCAGCCCGATCTCGTTCCGCGTGCCCGCCTCAACGGAAAGAGCCACCCTGGGATCTCTACGAATGTTGCGGACCTTGCGGTGCTCGGGCAAATGCGCGGCGACAAGCTCGTCGCCATCCACGCCGACCCAGACGATCGATAGCTGCGGACGACCATCAGGCTCGAGCGTTACGAGATGCGCAAGCGCAGGTCCTTCAAGTACTGCGCGCGCGGAGTCCGGAATCCTCGCCATGATGCCAACCTACCATCGCGGCTGTGACGTGTGGCGTTGCGTCTCGTCTTGCTTAGTTGGCGGTCGAGCGTGGGCCATGATCGACGCGTCGATCATGCTCGTTACGTTCGCCACTGCGATCATTGCCGCTCGGGTGGTCGATCGGATCGCCATCGTCGCAGCACTGCACCCTGCTCATTCGGGCGCGATCCAGAGGGCGATGACCGCGTATTGGAGGACCGCAGCAGCGATCACGAGGATGTGGAAGATCTCGTGATATCCGAAGACCGTTGGCGCCGGGTCGGGGCGTCGGAGGGCGTAAACCACGGCACCGAGCGTGTACAGAACGCCGCCGAGGCCGAGCAGCGTCAAACCCCAAGGGCCGATGGCCGCTCCGAGCTGCGGCACCACCGCTACCGCGATCCAGCCAAGCCCGACATAGAGCGCGGCACGCAACCACGTCGGCGCGTCCCTCCACACGAGGTTGAAGACGACCCCGAGCGCGGCCCCTGCCCATACCGCGATGAGGATCGCAACCGCCAACGGCCCGTGGAGCACCATCACGGCGAAAGGCGTATAGCTACCGGCGATCAGCACGAAGATCATCGAGTGGTCGAGTCGGCGCATCCAGTCACGCCCCGCCAGCGAACGCCAGTTGATGCGGTGATACAGGGCGCTCACCCCGAATAGCGCCACCAGGCTGGCCGAGTACACCGTCAGCGCGATCCGGGCGCGTGCGGAGCCAGCGACCACCACGAGGAGGAGACCGAGCGGCACCGCGCCGGCGCACGCCCATTGGTGGAACACGCCGCGCAGCCGCGGTTTCAATGGCTGGGGAAGCTCGGGCACGACCCTTACGCTAGCGCGCTCGGGCTCGACCCAGGAGCCGACCGCCCTTCGGCGCTGGCCCGCATGCGCATCCGGACGCATAGGCCCGGCCTACCGTTACTACGCCAGTGCGCGAAGTGGCGCTGAAGCGCCGACGTCGGCTAGTTCCATCAGGCGTACTCGCGCCTCGCCCGGTGTCGGGGGCAGCACCGCGCTGCCACCCGCCGCTGTGGCGCGGCGATAGAGCCCCACTGGGATCGGTCCGACCGAGCGACGGATGAGGTACGCCCACCGCGCAACGGTGGCGTCGTCCGTGTGCCCCCCAGCCATGACAACTACGTTGGGCCGATGCACAGACGCAGCATCGCCAACCCCAATCACCGCCCGGGTAGAAAGACGCAACACGTCGAGGCCAGCCCGCATGCAGAACAGCTCAAGCGCTCGGATGTACAAGGCGTCGATATCGAGTTCGTCCCCGGATCCATCGCCGAGTACGACTGCTATGCGGCTAACGGCGGGCGACGCGAGGCACATCGCTCGCCGCAGCCAGTCGGCGGCCCATCGCGCGGAGAACGCCCATACAGCAGACTCGGCCCCAGCGCTGCTTAGGATCTCCTCAAGGCTCGGGAGCAGTACCTCCTCCACCGAGCGCTCGATCGAGCGAAGCGCCAGCGCTGTTTCGATCGCGCGGTCGGCACGGTCGCGATCGTAGGCCAGCAGCGCCCTTACCAGCGAGTTGCTGTCCGCCGCCACCATGGCACGAGCGTGAGCTATCGCCGAGGCGACAGAGGCGCCGCCCCCCAAGGCCGTTCGTAGTGCCGCGACTTCCGCGTGGAGATACGCCCGATGGCCGCCCGGCGAGCGTTGTGGGATAGGGAAACCAAACCGTTGCTCCCATGCCCTGAGGGTGCTCGGGCTCACCTGTAGCAGGGCTGCCGCTTCGGTAGTCTTGACAAAGTGCATGGGAAATAGTTCCTTCCGCCTGCCCGCGCCCGACTAAGTCCCCTATCGACCAAAACGGCGCGGAACTAAAGAGGTCGCCAACGAGTGGGTTGGTTTGCAACCCCGGCTTCAGACGAGCACCACATACCTACGATGTGACCGACCGGGTTTCTCACGGGGAAAGGGTGTTTCCCCTGAAACCGGTGCGTTCGCTCTTATCAGAGTGCTGGGTCCGGTGCCGTTGTCCACGCAACGCGGAGGAGACGCGGGTCCGGGTCGACGGGAGTTGCTCTCCGCCGAGTTAGCCGCCGTCGCGTATCTGCCGTTCGGTGGTGATGCCAGCCCAGAATGCGTCGGGTTCGCGTCCGAGCGAGAACAAGGCAAGCCAGCGCATCCCGAGGTCGCGGGCGTCTCGTGCGCGTGCGATGAGCGCGGGAGTGTTCTGGTAATGGACGATGAATCCGGCGGCGACGAAGCTTGTGTCACCCCGGGCGCCGCGCTTCTTTGCACCCGTTTGCGTGCGTAGCGCATTGGCCGCGATCGTGGAGATGAACTGTCCCGGCCCCCCGCGCACGGGCCAGGCGTAGCCGAACGCGCCGATCGCTGGCACGATCCGTGATCGAGACAGTGTCGCGGCGTAGTCGAGCACGCCCTCGAAGCCGGCGGCAGTCGTGATCGGGCCCGGGCGGTTGGTCGCCGAATGCTCGTCATATCCAGAGGCGATGAGCAGGTCGGCGCTGCTAAGCAGGCTCGCCCAGTCGTAGGCATGATCGCCCCCTGCCGCGGTTCGCCGCGGGACGTACACAGCCAGGCGCTCGTGCTGTTCGTGCAGCCGCGCAGCGACGGCGGCCACCAGAGCGTCGAACGCACGTGACGCACTCTCGGGGAGCGGCTCGATGTCCAGGGTCACCCCCGGATAGCCGCGTCGCGCAGCCTCCGCCGCGATCGCCGCGGCGATCAGTTCGCGCTGGCGGATCCCTCCAATGGCTTCACCCGCTCGGAGGCGGGCGTTGATGACAGGCCACAGTTGTACACCGGCGCCGTCCGCAAGCGTCAGCACCGTGGGTACCGGACCGCCGGATAGCGACGGGGTGGGAAGGTTGAGCTGATACCAGTTGGGGGCGAGCACGCTGATACGGGAGCCATACCGGCGCAGGTGGTCCAGCTCGGTGCCGCCCGCAGCCGAGAGGAAGGCGAAGACTCGCGGCGGCGGCCCCGGCTTAGGTGACGGGCGCTGGGCAGGGACACCCAATCCGACCAGCGCTGCGGCAAGCGTGCCGGCAAGCGCGCTCTTCACGACCACGGGGTGGAGAGGTCGGGGTCGGCCCAGAGCCGCTGGTCCTCGCGGCCCAACCGCCACACCCCTACGCCGCCCAGTCCGCTCCGGCGCGCCAGGCTGACGCGGTCCGCTTCCGTTGATGAGTCCGTGAACCAGACGGTGTGCGGCACGCCCGCGGCATCGGTGTAGCTGAACGTCCAGGCGTCCGCAGCCGAGTCGTAGGTCGGAGTCACCCCCACGCTCGCGGCCAGGTTCATTGCGTCCTGGTACTCCATTGCTGTGGCCGGATTGGTGCTGCCGCCACCGTTTGGCCAGTCCATGGCGTATAGCTGCATGCCGAGGATGAACTTGCTCACCCGCGGCAACGTTGAGATATAGGACACGACCTGGCTGACCCATGTCATGTCGTCCTGGGCGCCGGGCGCCGATGTCGCCCAGTGGACTCCCCAACACATCACGATCAGCGCGTCGGCCTGCGCTGATAGGCCGTTGTAGTCAAAGAACGTCGAGCGCGGATGGTTGGGGACGTCGGCGGTCTTGGCCGACACGGCGAGCACGAGCGTCCTGTTCTCGGCGTGTAGTTGTGAGGCCAGATCGGTCACAAACGCCGTATAGGCGTCCCGGTCCTGGGGTAGGCCGGCCTCGAAGTCCAGCGTCACACCGTCGTAGCCGTTGGCATTCACATCGCTCATGATCGCTGTCAGCCACTGCTGGCGCAGTGTTGGATCGTTGAGGATGTCGTCGATGACCGTGCTGTTCTGGCAGTTGAAGCGCGGAAGCACCTTGACCTGGCGCGCTTGCGCCCACCCCGTGATGAGCGGCACGTTACTGCCGATGAGGCCGCCCGAGCCAGTGCAATCGTAATAGGTCGGAGAGACCGTGCCGATCTGCTGGTAGTGGGTCTGGAAATCCTGGAAGCTCTGGCCGGTGTCGGCCAGCAGAAAGGCGTACACGTGGCCACTGGTCGGGGTCGGGTTGGCGGTCGTCACATCGACACTGGCGGCCGGGGGACTGAGCGCGCCGGAACCGTCGACAGCCACGACGGTGAAGGTGTAGGTGGTGGACGGAGCAAGGTTAGGAAGAGTGACCGTTGTCTGAGCGAACTGACCGACGACCACGCCGTTGCGCATCACCCGGTAGCCAACGATCCGTCCCTGCGCGACCACGCTCGGCTTCCAGGTGAGCTGCACGGTGGTGTCGTTGAGCGCGGCGGCCAGCAGCGAGGCCGGCGCCGACGGCGCTGCGTG
>Ga0335078_10016018_pt1 | contig 11122 bp, 14 predicted proteins | sample Lox_Sample_32_FD_206711 | JGI IMG/M metagenome (GOLD analysis project Ga0335078, IMG submission 206711) | Soil microbial communities from Loxahatchee National Wildlife Refuge, Florida, United States - Lox_Sample_3.2 | ecosystem: Environmental > Terrestrial > Soil > Wetlands | place: USA...
GAGGGATTAGTTGTGCTACCGGCTGCTTTTAGGCGAGCGAAGCGAGTCTCTGAGCGGGGAGGCTCGCCGGGCTTATGCCCGGCGAGGGGGTGCTGAACCCCGTTAATTGCATGAAAACCAAGTCCACCTTCATGTGCGAGTCGTGCGGCCACGAGACCCTTAAGTGGATGGGGCGTTGTCCGCGGTGCGGCGGCTGGGACACCATCAAAGAAATCAGGATAGAGACCGACGAGAGGCCCAGCAGAGAGCGCGAGCGGCCCGTTGTCATCGCAGATGACGATCTCGACGAAGAGAGGATTGTCCTCGGCATCGAGGAGATGGACAGGGTGCTGGGAGGCGGCCTCACCAAGGGTTCATCCGTGCTCCTCGGCGGTGACCCCGGGATCGGCAAGACGACCCTCTCCTTCGCTATTGCCTCGCGCCTCGTCGACCTCGGTATGGAAGTACTCTACGTGTCAGGAGAGGAGTCCCGGAAGCAACTGGCGGGAAGGAAGAGGCGCCTCGGCCTGAGATCTGCCTTTTCGCTCCTCGCTACGAGCCGGCTGGACGATATCCTCGACGCGGTGAGAGAGGGAAGCTACCAACTCGTCATCATAGACTCCATTCAATCCATCTCCAATACCAAGCTCGCTTTCCTCCCTGGGAGCGCGAGCCAGATCAGAGACGTCAGCTCGAGACTTATCAGGGAGCTGAAGGAGAGGGAGATCACCCACATCCTCATCGGCCACGTAACGAAGGAAGGAAACATCGCCGGCCCCAAGATACTGGAGCACATGGTGGACACGGTCCTCTACTTCGAGGGAGACAGGATGATGCCTTACCGGATGATCCGGGCCATGAAGAACAGGTACGGACCGGTAGACGAGATAGGCCTCTTCCAGATGAAGAAAGAGGGGCTTGTGAGTGTGGAGCCTTCATTGTTCTTTCTTTCCGAGCGGGGCAGGGCCGGTTCGGGAAGCACGCTTTTCCCCCACGTTACCGGGTCGAGGCCCCTTATCATCGAGGTCCAGGCCATATGCCCGAAGACGAGCTTCACCTTTCCCAAGAAACTCTCCATCGGGTACGACGTCAACCGCCTCGCAGTCCTCGTGGCCGTGATGGAGAAGGCCCTGGGCCTGCCCTTTTTCGATCGTGACGTCTACGTGAACGTCACGGGGGGAATCAGAGTGGTCGAGCCTGCCATCGACCTTGCCGTTGCCGCGTCCGTTCTCTCCGCCTACCGGGACGTGAGCTGGAATGAGGCCGCCTTTTTCGGAGAGGTGGGCCTCACCGGAGAGGTGAGGAGGGTGGTCAGCATGGATTTGCGGCTCCGGGAGTGCGAGAGGCTTCACATCGGAAAGGTCTTCTGCCCTTCGGGGACCGATACCCTATCGGGGGTCGAAGTAGTTCAAATCCGCCACATCAGGGACCTGCACGGGCTACTCTCTTCCTCCGTCTCTCCCGGTAGGGTATAGACGACATACTTGACAAAAAAAGTGCAGTAATCTAAATTTATTAGTAATGAAGATCTCTACACAAAGCAGGTACGGGCTGAGGGCGCTCTTTGACATCGCTTACCACTCGGCAGGTCTGTCGACCCAGGTGAAGGACATATCGTCGCGGCAGGCCATATCTCCCCGTTACATCGAGCAGATCTTCCAAAGGCTGAAAAGGGCCGGCATCATCGAGAGCATCAGGGGCCCTTCAGGCGGATACTATCTCGCGAAAAAGGTCGATCAGATCACCGTGGGCGATGTCGTCAGGGCCACGGAAGGGAACATCGAGCTCGTTCATTGCGGCGGATCGAGGAAGAGCGCCAAGAAGGCATGTGACAGGATGGGCCAGTGCGTGGTGCGTGACGTATGGCTCGAGGCGTCGCGTAGAATCATGACTTACCTCGATTCGGTTACCCTCGAGGATCTTTGCAAGGAAGCCCAGTCCAAGGGCGTGGAGCGGGTAATCGACAAGCACCTCATGTACTACATATGACGCGGGGAACCGCGCCCCGGGCCTTCTTCTGTGCGGGGGAATGAGATGGATAGTCTCGAAGAACCTTGTTCGCGATGGTCGCAGGCGCTCCTGAGTGTCCTCCGAATCATGACGGGTTTTCTCTTCGCGGAGCATGGAGCCCAGAAGCTCTTTGGCTTTCTTGCCCCTCCGAATGCTCATCTGCCCCTTCTCTTTTCGTTCATGGGTCTCGCAGGGATACTGGAGTTTTTCGGGGGGTTGGCCGTTCTCGTGGGACTCTTCACGCGACCGGCAGCGTTCGTCCTGTCCGGCCAGATGGCTGTGGCCTACTTCATGGTCCATGCACCGGCCGGGTTCTGGCCTCTCCGGAACAAGGGCGAGCTGGCCGTGCTCTACTGCTTTATCTTCCTTTACCTTGCAGCAGCAGGCGGTGGGCCGTGGAGCCTCGGCCGGCTGCTGGGAAGGGACCGCAAGTCCAGGAAGGCAGAGCAAGTCAGGCGTTTCGGCTTATCCTGATGGGGCGAAGGGATGAGAACGAGAATGGGATGTCGACAGGCCACGAATAACCGGAGGTGCGACGAATGAAGATTATCGCCTTTAACGGGAGCGCCCGAAAGACCTGGAACACAGCGACTCTTCTGTCTAAAGCCCTTGAGGGGGCCGCTGCCCAAGGCGCGAGCACGGAGCTTGTCCATCTTTACGACGTTGATTTCAAGGGGTGCGTGAGCTGCTTCGCATGCAAGACAAAGGGGGGTAAGAGCTACGGCAAGTGCGCTGTTCGCGACGGCCTTGCCCCTCTTCTGCAGAAAGTGGAAGAGGCGGATGCCTTCATCCTCGGCTCCCCCATCTATTTTGGCGCGGTGACGGGGACGGTGAGGTCCCTCCTGGAGCGCCTCTGCTTCCCCTACATGACTTACACCGAACCCCCGCGGTCGCTCGTTCCCCGTAAGATCCGCGCCGGCCTTATCGCCACCATGGGGGCCCCGGAGGAGCGGGCGAAAGAGTTCGGCTTCGTCCAGCACGTCGTCTCGACGCAGAATTTGTTGAAGATGATCTTCGGGACCTGCGAAACCCTTTGCAGCTTCGACACCTATCAGTTCGACGATTATTCGAAAATGGCGGCAGAGCGCTTCGATCCGGCGGCCAAAGCGCGAAGACGGACAGAAGTTTTCCCGAAGGACTGCGAGGCGGCATTCGACATGGGCGCGGGAATGGCCAAGCCGATCCCTTAGCGCAAAGTTATTGGCGCTACGGACGGGTATCCCTCTTCTGCTTCTTCACAGGCCTGATCGTAAGAACCGGGCAGGGTGATCGGCGAACCACCTTCTCGGCCACGCTCCCGATGATGATGTGCTCGAGGCCGCCCCTCCCATGGGTCGCCATTACCACGAGCTCTATGCCCTGGGCCCTCACATACTCCACAATCTGGACAAAGGAGACGCCCATCCGTACCGCCTTCACCACCGGAGTACCCGATATACCTTTGGCAAGATTCTCCAGGTCCCTCTGAACTTCATCCTCTATGCCCTTTTGCACTGCCACCACATTCTCCGCAGCCATGAAGGACTCGTACGGCGCAAAATAGTCCATGTTGGGGATGACGTGGAGCAAGTGGATGGTCGAGTCGAACCGACGCGCGATCTCCGTTGCATGCATGAGGATATCGGACGTGTATTCGGAAAAGTCGACGGGCACGAGGATCTTAGAGAACATCTCCACCTTCCCTGTTCCTTTTTCTGTTCTATTTAGCTTCTTATATACTTGAGCCGCTCCCTTAGTCAACAGGTTTTCCGGGAAAACCCATTCCAGAACAGCTCCGGCCTATGCAGTCTTCCCCTAACGTTATTCACCCCCGTTGGTTTTTGTGCTATATTATTGGCCAAAACAGACATCCGAGCCCTCGAGCGTCGGGCAAGGTGGGATCTTCCCCTGGTGGCTAAAGAGAAACTGACTATTCTGTCCTCAACGCTGGCCGAAATCTACGTGCGTCAGGGCCACTTCGAAAAAGCCAGAGAAGTTTACGAGAAGCTTCTCTCGAAGGATCGCGGGAACGACCAGTACAGGAGCAGGCTCTTGCTCCTCTCGAAGGATTCGCCTGAAACGAGAAAGCTGAAAGTCCTTTCCGGACTGCTGAAGAAGATAGAAGAGAGACTCGATGAAAGAGCAGCGATTAAACAGAGTGCTTGAGATTATCGAGGAGAGGGACCTCCATTCGTTCGTCCTGAAGGGGATGGATAACATATACTATCTCACAGGGTTTCGCGGGTCCGAAGGTACGGTGCTCGTCACGAAGGGCGATGTCGTGGTGCTTACGGACAGCAGGTACATAACCCATGCCCGGGAGGTGGCCGAAGGCTGTACGGTCCTCGAAACCAGGGGAAAGGACAATCTCCTCGGGACCCTCTTCGAGAGGTACGGCATCACCAGGACCGGATTCGACAGTTACCACACCCTGTACCAGACGTATTACATTTGGAAGGAGGCCAGCCCCGGCATAGAGTTTGTGCCCCTTTCCAACGAAATAGAGGCAATAAGACGGTGCAAGGATCCGGATGAGATACTCGCGGTGAGAAAGGCGGTAGACATTGCGACTAGAGCCTTTGCCGCGGTCCTCGAGAAGATAGCCCCGGGGAGGACCGAGAAAGAGGTGGCGAACGAGCTTGATTATGCGATGCGCTGTCTCGGGGCAGATGAACCGTCCTTCGAGACCATCGTTGCCTCGGGTCCCAGGGCTGCCCTGCCCCATGCCCGTCCCACGGACAAGGTCCTGGAAGCCGGTGAAGAAGTGATCATCGATTTCGGGTGCCAGGTGGACGGCTACTGCTCCGACGAGACCTGCACAATCCCTCTGGGTGAGCCGAAAGGGAAAATCAGGGAGATTTACGGGATCGTGCGCGAAGCTAAAGACAGGGGCATCAAGGCGGTCAGGTCGGGCTTGCCAGTGCAGGAGCTCGACATGATCGTCCGCGGCTTCGTGGAGGACAAGGGTTACGGGGATTTCTTCAGGCACGGCACAGGCCACGGAGTGGGCATCGCGGTCCACGAGGTGCCGGCAGTAACGGTGAATGGAGAAGGGCTCCTGGAAGAGAACATGATCATCACGGTCGAGCCCGGCATCTACATACCGCACGTGGGCGGCGTGCGCCTAGAGGACATGGTTCTCGTGACACAAGACCGGGGCGAAGTTCTTACCAAACTGAGAAAAGATCTCATCTCATAGAGGCTCAATAGGGGGGATATGAATGGCACAGGTGGCATTCACAAACGAATTCAGGAAGGGCCTGAAGGTACTGCTTGATAATGATGAACCGTTTACGATAGTCGAGTTCCAGCACGTCAAGCCGGGGAAGGGCGGTGCGTTTGTGCGAACGAGGCTGAAAAGTCTCGTCACCGGCAACGTGCTCGACAGGACGTTCAAGTCGGGGGATAAGGTCGAGGTCCCCGAGATGGAAGAGAAAGAGATGCAGTATATGTACAAAGAGGGCGTCAACTACTATTTCATGGATGTGAACACCTACGACCAGCTCTTCGTCGAAGAGGAGAACCTTGGGGACGCAAAGAATTATCTCAAGGAAGGCTTGACCATCAACGTTTCCTTTTACAAAGGCAAGGCCATCGGCGTCGATCTGCCCAATTTTGTCGACATGAAAGTGACGAAAACAGAGCCGGGCATGAAGGGCGACACTGCTCAGAACGCCACGAAGCCGGCAGAGCTGGAAAGTGGATACGTGATACAGGTGCCGCTTTTCCTTGAAGAAGGAGACATGGTGAAAATAGACACGAGAAGTGGGGAATACATCACAAGGGTCTCGAAGTAGGCGATCATGTTTATCACGTTCGAGGGGATCGAGGGGTGCGGAAAGACGACTCAGATCGACCTTCTTTTTGAGCACCTGTTGGGCGAAGGATACCGCGTGACCAGGACTCGAGAGCCCGGAGGGACCGGCCTGGGAGAGTCGATCCGCGGGGTCCTGCTGCAGAAAGAATTGCGCGTTCTCCCCCTTTCCGAGCTTCTTTTGTTCATGGCCGTGAGGGCCCAACACGTAGAAGAAAAGATCCTGCCGGTGCTTTCCGGGGGCGGGATTGTTCTGTGCGATAGGTTCATAGACGCCACCTACGCCTATCAGGGATACGGCCGGGGCATAGACCTCGGGATCATAGGGACCCTCAACCGTCTGGCTACCAAGGGTGTGATGCCCAACCTGACTGTCCTTCTCGACTGTGAGGTCGAGATGGGACTCGGCCGCAAGCTCATCGGCAACCCCCAGAAGGATAGATTCGAGAAGGAGGATGTCTCCTTCCACGAAAAAATCAGGTCCGCCTACCTGAAGCTGGCCGAAGAGGATCAGAAAAGGTTCTTCGTTGTGGACGGGAGACAGGGCATCGAGGCTATACACCGGATCATAAGGGAGAAGGTGGTGAGACTGCTGGAGAGCCATGGAGTTTAGGGGGATACTCGGCCATGACCGCCAGAAGCTCGTGCTCTCGTCCCTCGTGGAAAAGGAGAAACTCCCTCACGCCCTTCTGTTTGCCGGGCCGAGGGGAGTGGGAAAAAGGACGCTCGCCGTCGGGCTGGTGAAGCATCTTTTTTGCGAGACGGGTGACGCGTGCGGGGTCTGCCGGGGCTGCCGCCACATGGCTTCCGGGACCCATCCGGACTTCACGCTTCTTGCGGGGGAGACATCGATCAAGATCGATGAGCTGCGCGCCGTGAGGAGGGAGGTGTATGAGCCGCCCTTCGAGGCCGCAACCCGGGTAGTCCTCATCGACAACGGGGATCTCATGACGCGGGAAGCGGCAAATGCACTGCTGAAGACTCTGGAGGAGCCTCCTCCCTCGAACGTCTTCATCCTCGTCTCATCGAGGGAGCAGGATATTCCCTTGACCGTGCGCTCTCGCTGCATGCGCATCCCATTCGGCCCCCTGCCCCGCGATCTGGTGGCCCTGTACCTCGAGACTGCCTCGAAGATCGACAGGGCACAGGCAGACATCCTCGCCGGTCTGGCGAGCGGCAGTATAGCCTCTGCGCTTTTCTGGATGGGCCGGGAGAATTTCTCCATGAGAGAGAAGATTGCCGATCTCGTTACGGGGGAGAAACAGGGGTTCACCCGGGTGGCCCTCCTTTCAGAGCGGATCGCATCACGGGGACACGAGGCCGAATTCCTCTCTTTTCTCCTCTCTTTCCTGAGGGATGTATGGTGGCTCAGGAATACGGGGGACGAATCCGGTCTGGTTAACGGGGACTTGAGGGCCTTTATGGAACGGGAGGGCCCATCCCGGCCGGAATGGGCTGAAACCTGCATCGCGAGGGTCCAGGAGACAATGAGGGTCCTCCGCTACAACGTGAATAGGTGGCTTGCCATGGAGCATCTGATGATAGGCATGACGAGGGCCGCATGAAATCGAGCCGCGTGAAATTTGATCACGTGACCGGCACAGTTGAATTGGAGGCCGGCGAGGATCTCGTGCCGGGAGATCAGGTCGTCTGCGAGCTGGACAGGGGGGAATGCCTGGGCACGGTAGTCACCGAGCCCAGAGAAACCCCGAGAGAAGGCCTGCGAAAGATCCTGAGGAAAGCCTCCCCTGAAGAGATCGCCTCCCACAAAGCCCTCAAGCAGAAGGAAGGCCACGCCTTCGAGGTGTGCAAGCAGAAGATCGAGGAGATGAAACTGCCCATGAAGCTCCTGCGGGCGGAATACCTCCTCGGCGGGTCGAAGCTGCTCTTCTATTTCTTCTCCGAAGACAGGGTCGATTTCAGGGAGCTCGTGAAAGAGTTGGCCAAGGAATTCAAAGTGCGCATAGAGATGCGCCAGGTCGGCGTGAGGGACGAGGCCAAGATGATTGGAGGCCTCGGGAACTGCGGAAACGTCGTCTGCTGTAAGCGCTTCCTCAACTCCTTTTCCATCGTATCCATCAAGATGATGAAGGAGCAGAACCTCCTCCTCAACCCCTCGAAGATCTCCGGCGTCTGCGGCAGGCTCATGTGTTGCCTGGCCTATGAGTACCCCATGTACGTTGACCTGAAGAAGGAGTTTCCCAAAGTGGGCAAGAGGGTCATGACGCCCCAGGGCGAGTGCAAGGTGGTGAAGCTCAATGTGCTGACCCGGACGGTCACGGTGGAAACGGCGGAAGGGAAAGAAGTGACCTTCCCGGTAACCGATGTGAAGATTCCGAAGACTGGAGAGGCCTGAGGTGAACGGGCGCTACTACATTACTACCCCTATCTACTATATCAACGATATTCCCCACATCGGCCACGCCTACACCACCTGTGCCGCCGACGTCATGGCCCGCTACAAGAGGATATGCGGTTACGATGTCTTTTTCCTTACCGGTGTCGACGAGTACGGGCAGAAGGTGGAGAAGGCTGCCCTTGCCCTGGGCATCAGGCCTCAGGAGCTTGCGGACAGGATGGTCCCCACCTTTACCGACCTCTGGGGTATGCTCGATGTGAGCAACACAGGATTCGTCAGGACAACCGGGGCTGACCACAAGAAGGTGGTCCAGTACCTCTTCGAGAAAATCCGGAAGAACGGTGACATCTACCTAGGCGAGTACGAGGGCTGGTACTGCATACCCTGTGAGACGTACTTCACCGAGCTGCAGGCCAAAGACGGCACGTGCCCTGACTGCGGACGCCCACTCGAGAGGCTCAAGGAGGAGAGCTATTTCTTCAAGATGTCTTCCTACGGCGACCCCCTGCTCAGGCACCTGGAGGAGCACAGGGACTTCGTCATGCCCGACATACGGTTCAACGAGGTGGCGAGCTTTGTGAAAGGGGGCTTGCGCGACCTCTCCATAAGCAGGACCACCTTTACATGGGGCATCCCAGTGCCGGGAGACCCACGGCACGTGATCTACGTGTGGTTCGATGCGCTGGCGAACTACCTGACGGGCATCGGGTTTCAGACCGACATGGACCGGTTCGAGCGGTTCTGGCCCTGCGACGCGCACCTCATAGGAAAGGACATCCTCAGGTTCCACGCGGTCTACTGGCCCTCTTTCCTCATGTCTGCCGATCTTGCCCTCCCGCGCCACGTGTTCGCCCACGGATGGTGGACCGTGGAAGGCCAGAAGATGTCTAAATCGGTGGGAAACGTCGTCGATCCCGTAGGGGTGGTGAAGGAGTTTGGCACAGACGAGTTCAGGTTCTTTCTCTTCCGGGAGGTGCCCTTCGGCCTGGACGGCGATTTCTCCAAAGAAGCCATCAGGGCCCGCATCAATGGGGACCTGGCGAACGATTTCGGCAATCTCGTATCGAGGAGCGTCAACATGATCGGGAAGTTCCTCGCGGGAAAGGTCGCACAGCCGGACAAGACAGGCGGCACCGACGCACATCTGATGGAGCGCATAGAAGCGCACATTGCCGACTACGAGAGGGAGATGGCCGTCTTCTCCTTTTACAAGGCCCTCGGTGCGGTCTTCGAGATCACTGCCCTCCTCAACAGATACATCGACACGGAAGCGCCGTGGAAGCTCGCCAAGGAAGATCCGGGACGGGTGCCGACCGTGCTCTACAACGTGTGGAATGGGGTGCGCATCGCCGCGCTCCTCCTCTATCCTTTCATGCCCGGGAAAACGGTCCAGGTCTGGCAGGCTTTGGGGATCGGAAAGGCAATCGGGAAGGCGAGCTTCGAGGAGGAGAGACGCTTCTACCACGCCGCCGACCTAGCGCCCATAGAAAAGGTGGCGCCCATCTTTCCCAGGCTCGACAAATAGGGCGGCTCAAGCGGGGCCGCCTTCAGGTAACCCCTGCATAGACCCTCTTTGCTCTTCCCGCTCGTTTCAGTTGCCATTATTTTCATGAGCGGGTCGAAGGGGCCAAAGGAATCTTGGCGAATTCGTATTAATCTAAGGGAAAGGGGCATTGGGAAAAGCCCTCCCAAGGGGGCGTATGGAAGCACGACAGAAAAGGTCCTCCTGGAAGATTATCGATGCCTTTGTCGCCACCCGGCCGTGGTCCTTTGCCATGTCCCTCATCTCCGTGGCCATCGCCACGCTTGTCGCGGCTGAGGACGGCCCCTTCCTGTGGGGCTGGTTCATCCTTGTCTGCGTCGGCATCGTCTGCTTCCATGCCACGGCCAACGTGCTCAACGACTACTTCGATACCCTCCATGAAGTCGATCAGCCCGATTCTCCGACTGCGCGCTATCGCCCTCAGCCCATTCTGACGGGTATGTTTACCCCGCGGCAGCTCCTCATCGAGGGAGGCCTCCTCGGGAGCGTTACCATTGCCATCGGACTGATCCTCGCGTTCGAGCGAGCCCTTGCGGTCCTTTGGATCGGCATGGCCGGTTTTCTGGCGAGCGTCTTCTACACCGCCGGACCGGTGAAGTACAAGTATCGGGCCTGGGGCGAGGTCTTCGTTTTTCTCATGTGGGGTCCCCTCATGTTCGAAGGGGCGTACGTCGTGCAGAGGCAGGTGCTTTCCCTGAAGGCGCTTGTGGTCTCCGTACCATTCGGGGTGCTGGTGGCCCTCGTGCTGCTCGCGAATAATATAAGGGACATCGCCTATGACTCGCGACAGCGCATCAAGACCGTGGGCATAGTGCTCGGCCACCTTCGGGCCGTTTACCTCTACGCCGCCCTCATCATGGCAGCCTATGCCTATGTGGTTGCTGAGATACTGGCGCGGGTCTTGAGCCCGTGGGCATTGCTGGTCCTTCTCTCCCTGCCTAAGGCCATTGGCCTCGTGAGGGAACTGGCCCGGAAAGTGCCCGACGAGGCCGACGCCCTGACCGCTCAGCTCAATACGCTGTTTGGCTTGCTTCTCATTGCCGGCCTCATCATGGCCAGGGTGGTCCCCCTATGATCCTGGGAGGGGTACTCCTTGCCGTGGCATGCTGGGGGCTTACTTTTGGGCTCCACGCCGGTAACTTCTGGATCAAGATAGGCCTCTCCGTTCTTCTCGTCTCTTCCTATTCCCTGATCTTCCAGAGGCCGGCCGTCTCGTTCCGCATCCGGTCCTGCGTGCTCGGGGTCCTTTCCGCGGCTGTCCTTTATTTCATTTTCCTTCTGGGGAACCGGCTCGCGCCGTATGTGTTGAGCAGATCGCCAGCTCAGGTAGGCGGGATCTACGGGCTGGGCATTGGGACGAGCGGTTTCCTGATCTTCCTTCTCCTCTTCTTCATCACCGGCCCCGGGGAGGAGGTTTTCTGGAGGGGCTTTCTCCAGT
>Ga0335078_10016019_pt1 | contig 11121 bp, 10 predicted proteins | sample Lox_Sample_32_FD_206711 | JGI IMG/M metagenome (GOLD analysis project Ga0335078, IMG submission 206711) | Soil microbial communities from Loxahatchee National Wildlife Refuge, Florida, United States - Lox_Sample_3.2 | ecosystem: Environmental > Terrestrial > Soil > Wetlands | place: USA...
GTTCTACGCGCCGTCATCAGCCAGCGCCTGGTGAAACGCTGCGATGGCGACGGCCGCGTGCCTGCGGTAGAAGTCATGATCAATACGGCTTACATCCGCGAATGTATTCTGGTGCCGGAAAAGACGCGCTCCATCCGCGACGCCATCTCCGCAGGCACATCGCAATATGGTATGCAGACCTTCGATCAATCTTTGTGGGATTTGTTCCAAGCGGGCCTGATCGCCTACGAAACGGCACTGGAAAATGCTTCCAATGCCGATGACTTCAAGCTCCGCATGCAGGGCGTGGCTTCCACCAGCGATATTTCTCGCAACGCCATGCAAGCCACCGGTTTTGGCGGACGCTAGACGCTCCAGGCAAAAAAGAATCGGGCGCGCTTTTGGCGCGCCCGTTTTTGTTTTCCGCTGCTCTGTGGCCTACCACGCCATGGCGCACTTCGATTCGGGGCGGGGGGCACGTGTCAGCACCCACAACGCGTCGTGGAGCGAGGAAATCTCGAATACCTGGTCGAGCCGCATGCGCATCAGCATCTCGCGCACGAACCGCGAGGGGTTGACGAGTTTAAGTTGTACGCCGTGATTCTTGCTCCAGAGTTGCAGGGACACCAGGGCGTTCAGGCCGCCGGCGTCCAGCGTCTCTACCTCAGAAAGATCGAGTACGACAATCCGGGTGTTGTTCTCCGAAACAACCGCATTGCGCAGAGTGGAAATCTCAGTGCCACGCACCAGTCGCCCGGTGCACCGCACCACTGCTACATCACCGGCTTTCTCGACATCTAGCGTCAGCATGACTGCCTTCCTTTGTTTTCTTGTTACATTATTTTAGACGACCTGCCCTGCTCAATGTCACCCCGGAACCGTTAAATGAGTGTGAAAAGTTGTAACACTTTGTACTGTGCTTTATTCCCTTCATTTGGAGTAAGGTACGCACAATGACCTTTGCCGGTTCCAGGAAATTTCAAAGCGAAGAAGAAGCGTACGAGTATGCCCTGGGAGCGTTGGGACGGCGCATGCGTTCCGTAGCCGAACTCAAGCGCCTGCTGCGGCGGCGGATTGAGGGGGAGACTGAATATGGCCAAACTCTGATTGAGCTGGTGATCCGCCGTTTGAAGGACCAGGGTTATTTGAACGACGCGCAGTACGCAACCGCGTATTCAGCATTCCGGCGCGACAATGAGAAATTCGGCCGCCGCCGTGTGATCACCGATTTGAAAGCGAAGGGCGTGCATGGGGAAGTGATCGCGAAAGCTGTGGATTCGGCGTACGAAGAAGTGAACGAAGAAAAGCAGGCAAGAGATTATCTGCGCCGCAAACGGATCACCAGGCCTAAAGATCAGAAGCAGGCGGCACGAATTTTTCGCAATCTGCTACGCGCAGGGTTTTCTTCGAAAACGATTTTCTCGATTCTCAGGAAATGGGATGTGGATGACGAGATGCTGACTACGCTGGAAGGCGAAGCTGGAGGCGAATGCTGACAGGTGAGGACTCAAGGGATCTGGCCTCGGGTTAGTTTGAAATTTTACCGCCTCGCTTTAGCGTCTAGGCTTATGGCATTATGGCCACATGAGACACCGTAAGCTCTGGGCGTGGATTGCCGTGATGCCTGGTGCAGTTTGGGGATATCTCATCGGACCATGCTGATAGCCGATGGACTTAGTGCCTTTGGCGGCGCACTCCGGTGGATACTCGTGTTCCTTGCGGCCATTTTTCTGGCGGGCGTGGTGGTTGGTGGCGGTTTCACGTACTGGGCTATGCGGCGCAAGAGGAGACCATGAACATCCGCGAAGCGCCCCCAAATTCAAGACCGACGAAGATTGCCTAACGTACCTAGCGCGACTAACGGCGGCTTTTAAAGAAGGTCTGGAGCAACTCGGCAGAACGGTTGGCCAGCACATCGCCGCGGACTTTCATCTGATGGTTCAGTCGGGGATGATTGAGCACCTGGATCACGGAATGAACAGCACCCGCTTTCGGATCATCGGCGCCGTAGATCAGACGTTTGAGGCGAGCATGCACCATGGCTCCGGCGCACATGGCGCAGGGCTCAATCGTCACATAGATTTCTGCGTTCGTAAGTCGGTAGTTGCCGATCTTCGTCCCCGCTTCTCGTAAGGCGATGATTTCCGCGTGGGCCGAAGGATCGGAGTCTCTGATGCTGCGGTTCCAACCGCGGCCGATGATCGCGCCATCGAGCACGACCAGAGCTCCGACCGGGACTTCGTTCGCTTCGAGCGCGCGCTGGGCGCAACGCAGGGCTTCTTCCATCCAAAGTTCGTCGCAGGAAACGCCCGGATGTGGATCATCGCTCACGAAGTCATTTTAGCGGTTTGGTTCGGAGTGTAATGGCGATTTATCGCCAGTTACAATGCCCCCGGTGCGCTTGCGATGAAATTGCTCCCCACCATTTTAGCTGTTGGCGTGCTGATGGCGTCATCGTCTGCCTTCGCGCAAGTCGCTAAGGGCTCATTGGAAGTGCAATGGAACGAGGGCGCTGCAGACTGCAAAGCGAGCCCGCAGCCTCCCCTTGAGGTGCACGCATACAATACTCAAACATTCATTCTTCGGGAAAACCTGTGCGCTACCTTCGAAGCTCCCTTCATGTATCTGCTAATCGGCTCGAAGAAGGCGCTCCTGATCGATACCGGCGACGTGGCCGATCCGAAACTGATGCCGCTAGCGAAGAGAGTTATGGATCTCTTGCCCGGAACCGGGCCCTCGAAGATGCCGTTGCTGGTTGTCCACACCCACAGGCATGGCGATCATCGAGCGGGCGATGGGCAGTTTGCGAACTTGCCCAATATCCAAGTGGTTGGGTGGGATCTTGATAGCGTTCGCCGGTACTACCACTTCACTGATTGGCCGAACGGTCTTGCTCACATGGAGCTCGGCGACCGAACCGTCGACGTTATACCCTCTCCAGGACACAATGCGACGCACGTTGTGTTTTACGACAGAAATACGGCCCTCTTGTTCTCAGGTGATTTTCTTATGCCCGGGCGCCTTCTCATCGACGATGACAAGGCCGAACTGGCGAGCGCAAAGCGGGTTGCGGCTTTCGTCAAAGATCGGCCGCTGAGCTATGTGCTAGGCGGGCATATCGAATTCGATGAGGCCGGAAACCTATTTCCGTGGGAATCTCAGTATCATCCCCACGAACACCCCCTGGCGATGACGAAAGATGATGTGCTCGCATTGCCGACCGTGGTCAGCAGCTTCAATGGCTTCTACGCCAGGAACGGCACGTTTGTCCTCATGAATTCGGTGCATAATCTGATCGCGTTGGCCGTCGTCGCCGGAATAGTGCTGACGGCGCTGACCCTCGGGTTAATTCTTTATATCCGCGGTCGGAGGCGGGTTCGAACGTTGTCGCAGTCCGGTCGGCTGGCGTAAACAGGCGACTACGCTGATTGACACTTCCGCCAGATAGCCGCGGGAGAGAGCATTTTCCAACCGTACAAACCCATCTGGCGATTCATTGACTCGCCCTTCCGCGGGCACTAAGATGACTCGACCGCGTTGGTTCGCGCATGATCGGCCAGACCATCTCCCACTATCGCATCATAGAAAAACTTGGCGGCGGGGGGATGGGTGTGGTGTACAAAGCCGAGGACATTAAACTCGGCCGCTTCGTTGCCCTGAAATTCTTGCCGGATGATGTTGCCCACGACCCGCAAGCTCTGGGCCGGTTTCAGCGTGAGGCCAAAGCGGCTTCGGCTTTGAATCATCCCAACATCTGTACCATCCACGAGATCGGCGAACAGGACGGCCACACCTTCATCGTCATGGAGTATCTCGATGGCGTGACCTTGAAGCACCGCATTGCTGGCCGGCCACTGGAACTGGAAACCCTGCTTTCGCTGGCGATCGAGATTGCCGACGCACTCGATGCAGCCCATGCGGAAGGCATCATCCATCGCGACATCAAACCGGCGAATATCTTCGTGACGAAACGCGGCCACGCGAAGATTCTGGATTTCGGGCTGGCGAAAGTTACTACGAGCGGAGGCCAGGTGGCCGACGTAGCTGGAGAAACGTCGATGCCGACGGCCGGCGTCAGCGCCGCGCACCTCACTAGTCCAGGCACGGCGCTCGGCACGGTCGCGTACATGTCTCCCGAGCAGGCGCGGGGCAAAGAACTCGACAACCGCACCGACCTTTTTTCCTTCGGCGCCGTTCTGTATGAAATCGCCACAGGAACCGTGCCGTTTCGCGGCGACACTTCCGCAGTGATCTTTGAAGCGATCCTTGGCCGCGCTCCAGCCTCTCCGCTGCGGCTGAATCCGGAACTTCCGGCCGAACTGGAACGCATCATCAATCGCGGCCTCGAGAAAGACCGCAATCTGCGCTACCAGCATGCTTCCGAGATGCGCGCTGAATTGCAAAGATTAAAGCGCGACACGGACTCCAGCCGGTCGGTGATTACCGCCGAACAACCGACAACGCCGGTCAGCGGCGGCGCAGTTGCCTCAGCCCCACCTTCTGCGGCGACCTCAGCAGCGCTGCCAGCTTCAACCGGCGCCATTGCCGCCGCCCCTGCGCAATCTTCAGCGAGCGTGGCCGCGGTTGCGGCTCCCAGAAACAAGCGCTGGCAGCTGCTCGGAGGCGTGGCTTTCATTCTGATTGCAGCGCTGGCCGGCGTGCTCTTTTATCATCACCGCGCGCCCGGACTCACAGAGAAAGATTCCATCCTGCTCACGGATTTTGTGAACACCACAGGCGACTCGGTGTTCGACGGCACTTTAAAACAGGCGCTGGCGGTGCAGCTCGAGCAGTCGCCGTATCTGAATATTCTTCCGCAGTCGCGCATTCAAGAGGCGCTGCGTTTCATGGGACGCCAGCCAGATGAGCGTATTACCAGTGATTTGGCACGCGAGATTTGCCTGCGCGAAAGTGTAAAGGCCATGCTGACCGGCTCGATCTCGAGCCTTGGCAGCCACTATGTGATTGATTTAAACGCAGTCAATGCCCAGACCGGAGATTCGCTGGCGCGTGCGCAAGTGGAGGCGGAAAGCAAAGAGCAGGTGTTGAAATCTCTCGACCAGGCCGCGTCTCAACTGCGGCAAAAGCTGGGTGAGTCGCTTGCTTCAGTCCAGCAATTCACCACTCCTCTGGAGCAAGCAACCACGTCTTCCCTCGAAGCGCTCAAGGAATTCAGCCTGGGGCAAGCGGCGCACGCAAAGGAGGACGACCCTGCAGCAATTCCGCACCTCAAGCGCGCCATCGAACTTGATCCTAATTTCGCCATGGCATATGCCACGCTAGGAGTGGTCTACGGCAACCTGACACAAGGCGGCCTCCAGCAGGAGAACTTGCGCAAGGCGTTCGATCTGAAAGATCGCGTTAGCGAACGCGAGCGTTTGTATATCTCGGCCCATTACTATGATGAAGCCCTGCGCGATTTAAATAAGGCGGCGGAAGTCTACGAGCAATGGAAAAAGACTTATCCACGAGATACTGTGCCGCTTGACAATCTGTCGCTGCTCTATGAAACGATCGGACAATTTGACAAGGCAGTGCCCAACGCCAGCGAAGCGGTGCGAGTGAGTTCCGACGAGGTCTTCGCCCGCCAAGATCTGGCTTCTGATTATCAGGACTTGAATCGGTATGATGAAGAGCAAGCTCTCCTCGATAAAGCGCGGGCAGAAAACCTCTTTGTGCCCACGGGCCCGTTTATGCGCTACCAACTTGCATTCATAAAAGGCGACCTAACCGGGATGCAGGACGCGCTTGTAGAAGTGAGGGGAAAACCCCTTGAACCTATCATCCTCACAATGAAGGCTCAGGGGGAGTATTTCCAGGGGAAAGCTGAAATTGGAAAACGGACATTCGCTCAAAGCGCAAGTCTGGCGGAAAGTGCGGGGTGGAAGGAGTTTGCTGCGGAAGTGTTGCTTGCACAGGCCCTGAACAACGCGGAATTCGGCAGCCCGAATAGCGGCGCCGGGCGGGTTGTGACGGACGCTTTTGCTATGTCCAAAGATCGGACTGTTCGTACCGGCGCCGCAGTTTTCCTGGCGCGGACAGGTGATGCCGCCGGCTCGGAGAAGCTGGCCGTAGATCTGGCCAAGGAATTTCCCGACGATACCATGCTAAACGCGGTGTGGCTGCCCATCGTGCGGGCGAGCAATGAAATGCGGCGCGATCCGGAAAAGGCGATCGCGCTGCTAGAGACGGCCCGCGCCTATGAACTCGGCGCGCCGCCCTTTGGATGCACTTACTGGGCGAATTACGTTCGGGGCGAGGCGTACATGAAAGCGCACGATAGCGCAAAGGCCGTGGCTGAGTATCAAAAGATTCTGGACCATCGCGGCTTGGATCCGATCAACCCGCTTTATGCCTTATCTCGCATTGGCCTGGGCCGCGCTTATGTGCTGCAGGGAGATACCGCGAACGCCAAGACCGCTTATCAGGACTTCTTCGCGGTGTGGAAAGACGCTGACTCGGATATCCCCATCCTGAAGCAGGCAAAAGAAGAGTACGCGAAGCTGCACTAAATTAACCACAGAGGGCACAGAGGCCAATGGCTTTTCTCTGTGAAACTCTGTGTCCCCTGTGGTTGCATTTCACTCTTTCCCAAGAGAAAGCCCCCAGTGTTATTCTTAAGTTTATGCCGTTGCCGAACCTGATACGCAAAATCCTGTTTCTCGACCTGATCAAAGGCATGCGGGTCACCTTCCGCTATCAGGACCCGAAAGAGATTTATACAGAACAGTATCCTTTGCAGCGGCCGCAGGTGGCGGAGCGGTATCGTGGCGCGCCTCGGCTGAACAACAACATCGATACCAACGAAACCATGTGCATCGCCTGCGACCTTTGTGCGCTGGCATGTCCCGAACATTTGATCGTGGTTTCGAGCGCCCGCAATGAACAAACCCGCCGCAAAGAACTGACTACATTCACATACGATCTGAGCCGCTGCATGTTCTGCGGGTTGTGTGAAGACGCGTGCCCGGTCGACGCGCTCGAACTCACACAGGATTTCGAACTCGCCAGCTACACGCGCGAAGGGGCCATTTGGAACCGCGAGATGCTGGAAAAAGGCCCTCAGCCCACGCAGTACAGAAAATAGGTTGCCGGCCTCAGCAGTGAGACTTGGTAAGCCTGCAATAGGAAAACCCGCCGAAGCGCGGAATCTTTTATGAACTGGCGCGTTGCCGGTTTTTGCCTCTCCGCCGCAGTCTTTCTTATTTACATCCCCTATCTGATGTGGAACCGGCGCTCGCGGTCCGAGCAACCTCAGGATCAAACTGGAAATTGGAGTTGGTGGCATTTGGTTCTCGCCAGCTTCCTTACTCTCTTCGTGGAATTAGCGCTCATCCGCTGGATTGGCACTGAAGTCCGGATTTTTGCTTACGTGAAGAACCTTGCCTTGCTGCTTTGCTTCCTGGGTTTCGGAATGGGTTGCGCGCTGGCCCGCCGTCCCATCCGCTGGTGGAACTCGGCTGCGGCGCTGCTGGCCTTGCTCACGATCGTCCGCTGGCCTGGGTCCGGAGGGAAGACTTTCGAGAACCTATCGGAAAACCTGGGCGCGGGGCAGGACATGCAAATCTGGGCCACGGGCGCGGCGCGCCATTGGCCGGCTTTTTTCGCGTCTCTGCTCCTGGTTGCGTTGCTCCTTGCTCTGATCGCCTGCATTTTTATTCCTATCGGACAGGCGGTGAGCCGACAGTTTGAGCTGGCAGCGCGGCCCTTGCCGGCTTATTCCTGGAACTTAGCGGCGAGCCTTTTGGGAATCCTGGCATTCTTCGCTGTCTCCCGTTATGCCCTGCCGCCCGCTTTCTGGATGGCGGCAATTTTTCTCTGCCTCGCCGCCCTGCAACCACGAATAAGACAAGCCGTTCCCTTCGCTGCTCTGGCTTTGCCGGCAGTGCTCCTGCTGCATGATCCTTCCACGCCCGACCGCTACAGTATCTGGACCCCGTACCAGCTGATCGACGTGTCGATAGTCAAGTTCAGGAACGGAGAGTTTGCCAAGGCCTCGATCGAGGTCAATCACACCGGCTATCAGTCGATGGTCAATCTCTCGCCGGAATTTCTCGAGCGCCATCCCAGACTGCTGAAAGAACCGCCGCAAGACAATCCCTATAATGTGCCGTTTGCGTTTGCCGTGCCCTCGCCGCGAGTGCTCGTGGTCGGAGCCGGAAGCGGCAATGACGCCGCCGCGGCGGTGCGCCACAACAGCTCCCACGTTGACGCCGTGGAAATCGATCCGGTTATTTTGGATTTGGGAAAACACCATCCGGAACATCCGTATAGCGCGGCGCAGGTCGCGGTTCATGTGAACGATGCGCGGGCCTTCATGAAGAGGGCCAAAGGCCCTTACGACCTCATCCTCTTCGGCCTGCTCGATTCGCACACGCTCACCGATTACTCCAATATGCGGATTGATAATTTCGTCTATACGGTGGAATCGTTGCAGGAAGCGAAAGCGCTACTAGCGCCCGACGGCGTTTTGTTTATCAAATTCCAGGTGGACCGCGACTTCGTCGGGCGCCGCCTGATGGAAATGCTGATCACTGTATTCGGTAAACCTCCGCTGATGTTTTGGGCGAACTCGAGTTACACCGCGCAAGCCGCGTGCTTCGCCATTTCCACCTCGGAGCAGGTGGAGAACAGACTGGCTGCCGATCCGCATCTGCGGCAGTTCGTGATGGACAATCCGGTCAGTTTTGCGCAGACTCCCGAGGTTCCGCTCACGACCGACGATTGGCCTTACCTCTATCAGCACGGGCGCTGGCTGCCGATCATCTTTCTTTCCGTCGGAGTGCTGGTGGTATTGCTGGCCGCGTGTTTTTACTGGCAGATTCCCGAAGCCCGCCAGCAAATGCCTTCGCTTTTCTTCTTCAGTATGGGAGCGGGATTTTTGCTGCTGGAAACGCAAGTCATCAGCCGGCTCGCGTTGTACTTCGGCACCACCTGGCAGGTGAACGGGATCGTCATCGCCGCAATTCTTGTCGCTCTCTTGCTCGCCAACACGGTGATTGAGAAGCAGGCCAAACCATGGCCCGCGCGCTGGTCGCTTGCCGGGCTTCTGCTCGGTTTGTTGTTCGCTTATCTGATGCCTTTCAACCGCATTCCCGGGTCGGCGGTCTTCGTAGGATGGTTTGCCTCAGGCATCTTTGCCATCCCCGTCTTTTTCGCCGGACTGCTGTTCGCTGGCGAGTTTCGCTCCGTGAAATCTCCCGGCGCCGCCCTCGGCGCCAACATGCTGGGCGCGGTGGTGGGCGGGTTGCTCGAAAACTTGTCGCTCATTGTCGGTCTCAAAGCGTTGCTGTTGGTCGTGTTTGGACTTTATGTCCTGGCTGGAGTGGGGTTGATTGGAAGTCGTCAGAAACAAGCGCAAAGATTGCAGCCTGATCTTCAAACAAGTATCGGCCGATAGCCCGAGTTGTGCGCCGGGCCAACACCATCGGAATCCCTGGTTCTGCTGACGACTGAAGGCTGATGGCTAAAAAGGCTGTTGCTGCGTCATGCAGTGCATGGCGCCGAAGCCCCAGATGAGATCGCCGGAATAAATGCCGACAACTTCGCGGTTAGGGAAAAGATCAGCCAGAATGTCGAGCGCAACGCGGTCGTTGGGATCGTTGAAGACGGGGACGAGAACAATTCCATTCGCGATGTAGAAATTTCCATAGCTCGCGGGCAGGCGGCGTTTTTCGAAATAAACCGGAGCGGGCATGGGCAGTTCAACGATAGAAAGTTGCTTTCCGTCCTGATCGGTCGCGGCGCGCAGGCGGCGGATATTCTCGCGCAACGCTTCGTAGTTGGGATCTCTCGGGTTGGATTCGACGACCGTGACAACGGTATCGGGCGAAACGAAACGAGTGATGTCATCAACGTGGCCGTGCGTGTCGTCTCCGGCGATGCCCGAGCCGAGCCAGATCACGTTGGTGATTCCCAGATATTCCGCAAAAATCTTTTCGTAGTCTTTGCGCGTCATGCCGGGATTGCGCTGCTGCACTTTGCTGAGCAGGCATTCTTCGGTTGTAAGCAGCGTGCCGCGGCCGTTGACATCGATTGATCCGCCTTCGAGGACGACGTGGCGGCGGCCAAGTTCCGGCTGGATTGCTTGCGCCTTCGCGGCTTTCGCCATCAAGCTGCCGATTTTTGCGTCGTGCTGGAAGTTGGGGTATTTGGCCCAGGCGTTGAAGCGCCAGGTGACGGCGGCCGTCCCCACACAGTTAGTGGTGGTGACAAATGTGCATCCCGAATCCCTCGTCCACACCCGGTTGGTGCGCCAGCGATGAAAATGAACGTTGTCACTGAGTGCGCGAGCTTTGCCGAGCACAGCGCGGGCGCGCTTTTCAGAAGCTGCGTCGTTGACGATCAGCTCGACACGCTCGTGGCGCGCGAGATGGCGGATGATCTCGGCATAGACCCAGGGGATCGGCTCAAATTTTCCCGGCCAGTCATCACGGTAATGCGGCCAGGCGAGCCAGGTGGCGGCATGCGGCTCCCACTCGGCCGGCATGCGGTAGCGGGACTCGGGGTTATTCGACCGCAGAACTCACCTCGCGAAATTTTCCAGCTGACGTTCGCTGGCGAAACGGATAGATGTCACGCTAACAAGTGATAATGGCGACCTCGCCGCGGGATGACCAATCTAGTGTGGATTAAGCGCCAACTTGCCCGTTTCCATTAGAGTGAGAGCGTCTTTGAGGCTCGTCACCACTTTCTTGCGTTTTGGTTCCTCAAGCAGGTACATTGGCAAGCGTTCGAACCAGCGTTCTGAGCACCAACGTCCACACCGAATCTTCCGTATCTCGGTCAAGGGCACACGACTACTCGGCCTTACCTTGCGGTCAAAGTAAGCCAGGCACTCTCGTAGCTCCTCGATTGTTTCGAACCTGAATGTAAACGAACAAACTCGCACGTGCAGTGTCTCAAAGGGCAGTATGTTTCGGCTGCCGTATCGACGTGATTGAGTCTTCCAAATTTGTCCCATACATCTGCCCCACTTTTAATCAATCATCCTGCTCGTGATCGGCGCGTAGGCGTCGATCCTGCGGTCGCGCAAAAACGGCCAGTTGCGACGCACATCTTCCAGCGCCTTCAGATCGACCGTCCCGATCAGAACCTCTTCTTTATCGTGCGAGGCTTCGGCGAGGACTCGACCGAAGGGGT
>Ga0335078_10016020_pt1 | contig 11121 bp, 8 predicted proteins | sample Lox_Sample_32_FD_206711 | JGI IMG/M metagenome (GOLD analysis project Ga0335078, IMG submission 206711) | Soil microbial communities from Loxahatchee National Wildlife Refuge, Florida, United States - Lox_Sample_3.2 | ecosystem: Environmental > Terrestrial > Soil > Wetlands | place: USA: Florida...
CAGCCAGGGTGGTCATCAATGCCACCGGTCCGTTCGCCGACGCCCTGCGCCGCCAGGCAGATCCATCGGTGGACACCATGATCGCGCCCAGCCAGGGCATCCACCTGGTTTTCGATGGGTCGTTTTTGGCGGGCGATAGCGCCGTCATGGTGCCGCACACCAGCGACGGGCGCGTGCTCTTCGCCATCCCGTGGCACGGCCATACGCTGGTCGGCACCACCGATACACCGATTGCGGAGCCGGCGCTCGAGCCCGCCGCAATGGACGCGGAAGTCGAGTTCATCCTGCAGACAGCGTCGCTCTACCTGGCGCGAAAACCCACCCGAACCGACGTCCTGAGCGTGTTCGCGGGCATTCGGCCGCTGGTGCGCGCGAAAAGTTCCGGCAGCACCGCGTCGCTCTCCCGCGACCACACCATCCGCATCGAGAATTCCGGTATCATCACCATCTGCGGCGGAAAATGGACCACCTATCGTCACATGGCGGAAGACTGCATTGATCAGGCGGCCGTTCTGGCGCGCCTCCCGGAAAGAGAATGCATGACCCACCATCTCAACATCCATGGCTTTCACGCCAGCTCCGACCGTTTTGGCGATTTGAGCGGCTATGGATCGGATGCCCCGGCGATTGAGGCCCTGAAGGATGCTGATTCGTCGCTGGCCGGACGACTTCATCCCGCCTTGCCCTATACGGCGGCGGAGGTCGTTTGGGCCGCCCGGCGGGAAATGGCCCGCACCGTTGAAGATGTGCTGGCCCGCAGGCTGCGGGCGCTTTTTCTGAACGCGCGGGCGGCCGTGGAAATGGCTCCGCGGGTTGCCGCTCTGCTCGCTGCCGAATTCGAACGCGACGAAGCTTGGCAAGCGGCGCAACTGGAGTCGTTCCACCAGACCGCAGAGAATTACATTTTGCAGGCGGTGTAACTACGTGGATCATCCCGCCCCACTGCTCGACCTTCGCGGCATCTCGAAATCCTTCGGTAGTTCAGTTGTGCTCGACGCGGTCGATTTCGATGTTCACGCGGGCGAAGTTCACGCGCTGATCGGCGAGAACGGCGCCGGAAAATCGACGCTGATGAACATCGTCAGCGGCGTGTTGAGCCCCGGCGCAGGAGACATGTACTGGGACGGCCGCCCCATCGTTTTGGACGGACCGCGCGGCGCGCAGGAGTTGGGAATTCGTTTCGTGCATCAGGAGCTGGCGCTGGTGCCGCAGTTGAGCGTGGCGGAGAACATTTTTCTGGGGCGCTGTCCCGCGCGGCGCGGATTGGTGAGCTTTCGCGAGATGCATCGCCGGTCCAAACAGGTCCTGGCGGAACTGGGCCACGAAATCGATCCCCGGCGGCCGGTGATGGAATTGAGCCTGGCGGAACAACAACTCGTGGAAATTGCGCGCGCGGTGGCGTTCGAAGGCCGCCTCATCATCATGGACGAACCGACCGCCCCGCTGGACGATCACGACACCGAAGCGTTGTTCCGAACAATCCGCTTGCTGCGCGGCCGCGGAGTCGGGCTGATTTACATTTCGCACCGGCTGAAAGAGATCTTCGCCATCGCCGACCGCGTGACCGTCCTCCGCGACGGCCGCCGCATCCTGACGAGGCCTGCCGGCGAGGTAACCCATGAAGAGCTGGTGCGCGCTATGATCGGCGCCGATTTGAAGGAGCGGCTGAGGCACCCGCCCGCGGGATACGCGCAACCGGAAGAAGCTCTGCGTGTGGAAGGTCCGATCCGGTTCGCGCTGCATCGCGGTGAGATCGTCGGGCTGGCGGGGCTGGCCGGAGCGGGACGTACCCGTCTGCTGCAATCGCTGTTCGGCGCTGCGATTTCCGGCGTCGACGTCTATGTAAATGGCCGCGCCATCCGCCTGCGCAGCCCGGTTGACGCTGTCCGCGCCGGCCTGGCATTGGTCCCGGACGACCGCAAATCCAAGGGCCTGGTGCTGGGCGCGTCGCTGCTGACGAATATCGCGCTCGCCGGCAGCCGCGGCCGATTCCTGATTCGCCGCTCCCAGGAACGGCAGGCGGCGCGCGAATGGATAGGAAAACTGCGTATCAAAACCGCCGAACCCGACCATCCGGTGGTATACCTGAGCGGCGGCACGCAGCAAAAAGTTGTCCTGGCAAAGTGGCTGATGGCGGGCGCGCGCGTTTTCCTGCTGGATGAACCCACGCGCGGCATCGACGTGGGAGCGAAAGCCGAAATCTACGACCTGATCCGGCAACTGGCGCACGATGGAGCTGCCATTCTTCTGGCTTCCTCGGAACTCGAGGAACTCACCAGCCTCGCGGATCGCACCCTGGTCATGCATCGGGGCCGGATCACCGGAGAACTGGCCGGCGCCCAAGCCACCGACGAAGCCATCATGCATCTGGCCACGGGAGGCGTCAATTGAGCGTCGCCGTTCAGCCCGCGCGCGCCGCCAAGCCCCGGCAGATGGCCTCGCTCGCCAATCTGATGCGCAGATTCGGTCCGCTGCTGGGCCTGTTGATTCTCTGCGGCGCGCTGGGCGCCGCGTCCGACCGGTTCCTGACCGCCGACAACCTGCTCAATGTCTGCCGGCAGTCCGCGGTCAATGCGCTGGTGTCTCTGGGACAACTGGCGGTCATCATCACCGGCGGCATCGATCTGTCCGTGGGCTCGGTGCTGGGCCTCTGCTGCGTGATGGTGGCGCTGCTGATGCACGCCGGCGTACCCCCGGCGGCGAGTGTAGCCGCGGCGCTGGCCATCGGCTCCGGGTTAGGCGCGCTCAACGGCGTCCTGCTGACCAAGCTGCACCTGCCGCATCCTTTCATTCCGACGCTGGGCATGATGAACGTGGCCCGTGGATTGGCGCTGGTGGTCTCCGGCGGCTTCCCGGTTTCCGAATTGCCTCCCGGGTTTCGGTTCTGGGGCGCGGGATCGATCGGCTGGTTGCCGGCGCCGGTGCTGGTGGTGGCGGTGATGGCCGGCCTCTTCTACCTTTTCCTGGGCCGCACCACCGTCGGGCGCGATATTTACGCCATCGGCGGCAATCAACAGGCGGCGCGGCTCTCCGGCGTGCCTGTCGATCGCCGCCTGATTCTGGTCTACGGGCTGAGCGGCCTGACCGCGGCCATCGGCGCGATTGTTCTGGCCGGCCGCATGAACTCGGGTTTCCCGCTGGCGGGCGTCGGCGGCGAACTGGATTCCATCGCGGCCGTGGTGATCGGCGGCGCCAGTTTTCTGGGCGGGGTCGGCACCGTAAGCGGGACCCTGGTGGGCGCCCTCATCATGGGCGTGTTGCGGAACGGGCTCAACTTGTTGAACGTTTCGGCCGCCTGGCAGACGGTCGTAATCGGGATCGTAATCGTGGCGGCTGTTTGGGTGGACATCGTGCGGCAACGAGCCGCCGGGAAAGGGAGAAAATAGGGCGGGCGCCTGTTGCCAACCGCCAGGCCCGTGGATCATATATGACGACACTGAGAGTGGGGCTGATCGGCGCCGGCCGGCTCGGCCGCATGTATGGCGAGTACCTCGCACGGCGCGTGCCGGGAGTCGCCCTGGTCGCGATCGCCGACCAGAAGACGGATGTCGCGGAACAGTTTGCGGGGGAGTTAGGCGTGCCTCGCTGGTATGCCAACCATCAGGATTTGCTGGGCGATGCCGAAGTAGAGGCGGTGGCCGTGGTCACATCCACCAGCTCTCATAAGCAGGTCGTGATGGATGCGGCCCGAAGCCGTAAAGCAATCTTCTGCGAGAAACCCATCGCGCTCTCGCTGGAAGATGCGCAGGAAATGATGGACGCCGTGGCCGCTTCCGGCGTCTTTTTCCAGATGGCGTTCCAGCGCCGCTTCGATGCCGGTTACCTGGCGGCAAAACGCCAGGTGGACGCCGGCGCCATCGGCGACCCGGTCCTGTTCTCTTCGATTTCGCGCGATCCATATCCCCCGCCGATTTCGTTCTGCGATCCCAAGGTGAGCGGCGGATTGATCGCCGATATGGGCGCTCACGACTTTGACGCGGCGCGCATGTACATGGGCGACGTGAAGCGCGTCCATGCCATCGGCGGAACCCTGGCGTACCCCGAGATGAAATCGGTGGGCGATATCGACAATGCCGTCATCGACCTGGTTTTTCACAACGGCGCTCTGGGAGTGGTTCAACTCAGCCGCAATGCCGCCTACGGATACGATATCCGCGGCGAAATCTGGGGGACGAAGGGATCGATTCAAATCGGCTACGACCGCCAGACACCCATCCTGATGTTTACGCCCCAGGGAATTACGCACGACGCCGTTCCGTATTTCATGGAGCGCTTCGAGAACGCCTACCTGGCGCAGATACAGAATTTCGCCGACCACATCCGACGTGGCCTGCCCCCTGCCATCACCGGCGCCGATGCCGTGGCCGCGTTGCGCATCAGCCTGGCGGCAAATCGCTCGACGCGGGAAGGAAGGGCGGTGGACATCGAGGAGATGGAGGCCGAGCGGCACAGCGCATGAAACCTGGTCGCCTGCTGGTCATCGGATGCGCGATTCTGATCGCGTCGGTAGTGTCCTCCTGCACGCGCCACAGTGCCGGCCGGACGCTGGAAATCACCGTCGTCACCAAAGCCCTCGACAGCGAATGGTGGCAGCGCGTGAAAGCCGGAGCGGAGGAAGCCGCCAAGGCCAACCCCGGTGTGCACCTGGCTGTCCTGGCCCCGGAGCGCGAGGTGAATATCGACCAGCAGGTTTCCATCCTCGAAGACCAGATCACGCGCAGGGTTTCCGCCCTCGCGGTCGCTCCCACTGGAACGGCGGAGCTGCTCCCGGTCCTCGATCGCGCTCACGCCGCCGGGATTCCCGTGATCATCTTCGACACCGATATCAACTGGCCCTCGAAGCCGACCTACGTGGGTTCCGACAATCACCGCGCCGGGCATATCGCCGGCGAGTACATCGTGAAGCTGCTAAGCGGCCAAGGCAAGGTCGCCATGATCCGTGGGATTTTGGGAGTCCCGACTCACGAGGACCGCGTGGCGGGATTTCGCGAAGCCATCGGCGATGCTCCGGGTATTGATTGCGTGGCCGTGCAGCCGGCCAACAGCGAGCGGGCGCTGGCAATGTCGGTGATGGAGAACCTGCTGACGCGGTATCCGGATCTGCGCGCCGTCTTTGCCGGCAACGACCAGATGGCGCTGGGAGCCGCGGAAGCCGTGGCCGCGCGAAACCTCACCGGCAAGATCGCCGTGATCGGGATCGACGCAACATATGAAGCTGTCCGCGCCGTGCAGGCGGGACGGCTGGCGGCAGATGTCGCCATGTACCCCGAACTGCTCGGCCGCAGGGCCGTCGAGACGGCGTTGAAAGCCGCGCGCGGCGAACCGATCGAGAAGCGGGTGGACGTCGGCGAGACGCTGGTTACCAAAGACAACGCCGCGCAGTTTCTGCGCTGACGCTTGCGCACGCGGACGCGCGCCCGGCCGATTACGGTTTGAGGTCCAGCGGCTTCGCTTCGGCCGACGGGAACCGGAAACCGAGATACGCCGCAACGGTGGGTGCGATGCTGCGCATATCGATTTCGCCGGCCACCAGTGCGGGCCGAACCTCGGGGCCGCTCATGAAGAACGACGCCAGCATATCGGGATTCGCCGGCGAATAACCGTGCGTCCCGCCCTTGGTCGGGCTCACCTGCGGGCCGAGGGTGTTGGCTACCGAGAACCCGGAACGCATCGTGACCCAGAACGCCGCATCGGGGTAGCCGCCCATCGCCGCAATCGCCTGCCGATCGAGAACTGCCGCAATGCCATTGCCCGGATCGGCGGCGAGGCGGTGCAGCAGCGCTTCGACCTTGGCGCTCGTGGCCTGGTCGCGAGGGTCCTTCAACAGAATGGCCGCTGATCCGCCATCCGGCTTCGGAAACGCCTTCCAATCGGTGACGATCGGGGCGCCGCGGAAACCGCTGCCCGGCGCCAGGGTTACCAGTCCATCTTCGGCGAACGGCTTCATCAGGTTGAGCGTGTGATCGATGGCGGCGAAGCCGTGATCGGACACGATGCAGATCGCGAACTGCGGCCAGGCGGCGCGCATGGCATCTTCCAACTGCCCGACCATTTCGTCGATCTGCTCCAGGGCGCCGTCGGATTCCTGGCTGAACGGTCCGGTAACGTGCTGAAAATGATCGAGCGCCGCCAGGTGGACGGTCATGAATTGCGGCTTGCCGTGCTGCAGGATCCAAACGGCATAACGCGCCCGCGCGCGATCGGCGGGGATGGCGTCGTTGTAGTTCACGTTATAGGGACCCGCATCTTTGGCAATTTGCGCGACCAGCCCGGGCGTGCTCACCGCGCGCAGCAGTTTCAAGTCGTCTGGAAACGTCAGGGAGCGCCAGTATTCCGGAATGTTGTAGCGGATCCCCTTCACTCCGACGCTCACCGGCCAGGACACGCTTGCGACCGTCAGCCCGGCATTGGCGGCGGCGTCCCACAAGGTCGGTGCAGCAATGTCTTCGCTGTACCAATACCAGCCTTCGAAATTCTGGCCGAGCGGGTCGAAAGTCTGGTTGGAGACAATTCCATGCTTGGCCGGCGACACCCCCGTCACGAGCGTGGTGTGACTGGGATACGTAACCGTGGGCAGCACCCCCCGCACTCCGGTGGCATGCGCGCCATCCGCCAGGATGCGGCGTAGATGCGGAATCTTCAGGCCGTGTGCATCCGCCTGCAGAACGTAATCCGGCCGCAGTCCGTCGATCGAGATCAGCAGGAGAGTATGACCGGCGCCGAATGCCGCCAGTTGCGCTGCAACGAGCGCGAGTAGGAGAGAAAAGGACCGTCGCATAGCGGTATCGTATCTCGCCGCGCGGGCCGCGAGATACGCTCGACGACCGGCGGCATCGATGGATTAATCGTCATCCACCAGCGACAGAATGGTTGCCGGCGCGTTTCCTTCCAGGCGATTGTTGACGAAGAGAAAGAACCATTGCCGATTCTCGCGCGCCCGACCGATCAGCAACCGCATGGAGGAACGGGCTTCCGGATTGGGATCCTGAATTTCCCGGTACGGCTGAAATTGCTTCACGGCCTGTTCGTAGACGCGGCCGCGCCGCAGCAAAGCGCGGCAAACCTGGAAATCCGCCGTTATCGAATCGGGAATGGCGATCTGGTGCCGCAGCTCCGGCATTTTCGACCATGCGTTGTAGACGTGCGCCACCGCGCGGGCGCGCAGCACCGAAAAGTAATCGCGAGCCAGGAATTCGGGATTGCGGACCTCCACGCCGTAGCGAAAATCGGGCGGCAGGGCCGCGAGGAACGGATCGAGCCGTTCCAGAAACTCGTGCAAATCCCCGAAGCTCTTGCGGCCAAACGCGCCGAACTCGAAAATCAGGACGGCGATCTGCCGCCGGTACTTCCACAAGGGACGCAGGAACATCTCCTTCAGCATCTCCGCGTCCAGAAACGATTCGTTGTCTTTGCCCGCCTGGGGTCCGTAACGCGCATGCGCAGGAAACACTTTACAGGTGATCTGTTCCGGGACCTTGAAAGCAAATCGGAACGTCTCCGGCGTCCGCTGAAACAGGTTGCGCCAGAACTCGTCGGTAGGAAACTGGTAAAAGGCGAAATCGCCGCACACCGTCGGAAACGTTTCGGAATACTCGCGCAGACATTCGGATTCGAACAACCGCCGGGAATACCGTCCGCGCGACAGGTAGCGTTCCCTGGAATAAATCTGCCCCAGCCAGCCTTCATACTTCCAGGAGCTTCCGCCGATCAGAACGCGTTGTTCGGCCAGCTCCCGCAGGCGGCGGGCCAGTCTTCCGCGGTCGAATCCGCCTTCTTCGGCGAAGAGCGGCCCTTCGAAAAGTGAGCCAGACACAAACCGGCCCTACCAGGCCTGAGCCGCGCGGAAGTAGAACGGATCGGCTCCGGCTTCGATGATGCCGTTGACGTGCAGCCAGATCATCACCGGGGCCGCTCCGCTCTGGTACCGCGAGCGCATTTCGATCTTGTGGCCGCGCCGTTTCAACTCTGCGATCACGTCGGCGGGCGTTCGCTCGTCAAGCAGCAGGCTTCCCGGGCTCATGGCATGATTGTCGAAGCTCGAAACCAGGTGCTCGCTCTGAAACCGCGGCGCCTCGACGGCTCTCTCCGGGTTCAGACCAAACAAAATGGAATAAAACAGCACCTGCAGCAACGACTGATCCTGGTTGTCGCCGCCGGGCGTGGAGAGCGTGATCAGGTCGTGATTGGGACCTTCAACCAAAGTCGGACTCAACGTCACCCGCGGGCGCTTGCCGCCGGCCAATTCGTTGGGATGTCCGGGAATCAGCAGAAAACTTTGCGCGCGCTCCGTGAGCGGAATACCGGTATCGCCGGCAATCACCGCGGGAGCCCAGGCGCCCGAGGGGGTGATCGAAATGGCGACCCCGTCCTTGTCGATGGCGTCCACGCAAGTGGTGTCCTTGGCCAATAGTGCCGGGTCCATCGGATACTTCGCCGTGCTGACGTAGAAGGGATGCTTGGGCGGGTTCGGTTCCACGTTGCCCGGGCGGAAGTCCAACGACGCCTCGGTGCCGATGAGCTTCCGCCGCTCGGCGGCATACTCTTTCGAGAGCAGCCGTTCGGTGGGGATCTTTACGAATTTGGGATCGCCGTAGAACGTGTCGCGGTCCGCGTATGCCAGCTTGAGCGCTTCCACCATGGTGTGGATGTAATCGGCGGAAAGGGGCGTCATCTGCGGCAGATTGAAGCCCTCGAGAATATTGAGCGCCTCGATCATGGCCGGCCCCTGGCTCCAGAATCCGGGCTTATACACGGTGTAGCCCTGAAAAGTCGTGGAGACGGCTTCTTCCGGTTCCAGGTGAAATGCCGCCATATCCTCGTAGCGCAGAAGCCCCCCGTTGGCCTTGCTGAATGCGTCGATGCGCCGCGCGATGTCGCCGCGATAGAAGTAATCGCGCACCGCATCGATGGCCTTCTCGCGGCCGGCCCCCGCGGCCAGCGCCTGCTTCTCGACGTCCACCATCGAGCGCAGCGTTCGCGCCAGGTCGGGCTGGCGGAAGATGTCGCCCAACTGCGGGAGCTGGCCGTTAGGCAGGAAGACCTTGGCCGATGTCGGCCATCCGCGAAGATACTGTGAGGTGCTCCGCAGCACCGCGACGCGCAGCTCGTCGATGGGGAACCCGTCGGCCAGTTCGATGGCCGGTGCGACGTCCTGGGCGAAGCTTTTGGTCCCAAAATCGCGCAAGGTGACCAGCGCGGCATCCACCATGCCGGGGACCAGCGCCGAGAGAATCCCGGAGACGGGCACCCAATCCTTCAGCCCGTTGGGGACCGGAGCTTCTCCGATTTCGTCGGGTTGTAACGAGTGCTTTCGATAAAAATCGGCCGTCGCCAGCTTGGGCATGGTGCCGACGCCCGCGATCGCGAAAACTTTCCCCTCTTTCGTTCGGACCAGGATCGGCGCTTCGCCTCCCAGCCCGAAATGCGAGAATTCGGTGACCGAAGCCGCAAGCATGGTGGCGATGCCGGCATCCACGGCGTTGCCGCCGCTGAAGTAGATCCGCATGCCGGCCTCGGTGGCGTACTCGGTTCCCGCGGCCACCGCGCCGTGCATCCCGCGCGAGGCCAGCCGGACCGGAGGGTTGGTAGGCATGCCCCTCTGCGCCCACACGCTCACCGCGGCCGCCGCAATCGAAATCACCAGTCTGACTTTCATAATTGCCCTCTATTTTATGGGATTCGTCTTGACGATGGCCGGGCAAGCCGGGGGAGTATAATCTTGAAGACGGTGTCAACCTCCGACGCAAAATCGACCGATCCGCCGCAATCCATCCCGGCGAAGGATGAAGCCGAGCCCATGCTGTACTGCCCGGTCTGTTCTCAACGGCTGCTAAGCCGCAGGTGTAAGCTTTATTGTGAGACCTGTGGCTATTACATGAGCTGTGCCGATTATTACTAAATCGCTATGTCCGATATTCCGGCTTTATTGGAACGTTTCCGTCGCGGCCCTGAAGTGCTGGCTGTCGTGCTGACCGGTGTTTTCGGCGAAGAGGAAGATTTCGTACCCGCCCCCGGTAAGTGGAGCGTCCGCCAGATCATTGCCCACCTGGCAGATTCCGAACTGGTGGCCGCTCATCGCCTGCGGCAGGTACTGGCGGAAGAAAATCCGCCGTTGACGGCGTTCGACCAGAATGCATGGACCGCCAACCTGGACTATGCGCGCCGCAAGCCGAAGCAATCGCTGGAGACTTTCCGGCGCATTCGCGCCGAAAACTACGATCTGTTGAAGGACGTGCCGGAGACCGCCTTCGCGCGCACCGGCAACCACAGCAAGAACGGTCCTATGTCCCTCCTGCAACTGTTGGAAGCATTCGCCAATCACGCCGAAAATCACGCCCGGCAACTGCAGGGGATTCGCGACGCCTACAAAGCCGCCAAAGGTCAGAAGTAAATATCGGTTTAATCAGAACTTAATCTGCAGCTACTTGCCCGTGCTATCTGAGCATGGTACGCTGACTACGATTCTATTTCTCGCGAAAGGAGGCAATGACTTGCGTTTGGAAAGTTATCGACTGAATCCCGGCAACCTGTTATTCGACGATGACGCGGCGCAGGCGAGCCCTCTTTCCGGGTCCTTCTCCCACGTCTAAGTCCAACCCATAACCCAATAACCGCGATGTCCGCCGTAGGACTGCGGTCGTTTTCTGCCGCCTGTCGATTCCAGACCGACGGCACACACCGGCCCTCCGTCCTACCCTGGACGCGCATAGATACTCAGTCTCTACTTATGAACAGCGGACGTGTACTTACACCGGCTCAGCAAGTTGCGGCGGAGCAGATCGTGAGCGCCTGCCAGCCGGGCAATATCATCGTTCTGAAAGCCGGTTGCGGTATGGGCAGAACCACGGTGCTGGAGCACGTCCATGCGGCGGTCGGTGGACACTTCATGGGCATGCGGCAATTTCTGGATGCTCTTAACAGCCATCAACCCAGTGCCATCGAGGAGGCCTTCCTCGATATGCTGGACCGCGCCGTCGCGGAGCACGCTTTGATCATTCTCGACGATTTGCACCTGGTCTCCGCCATCGTGGACGCGCGCGACTATCCGCGATCCTACCTGCTCGACGCCGCTTTGACGGCTGTCTTGGCCGAGGCGGCGCTCCAGGGACGAACGCTGATCTT
>Ga0335078_10016021_pt1 | contig 11121 bp, 10 predicted proteins | sample Lox_Sample_32_FD_206711 | JGI IMG/M metagenome (GOLD analysis project Ga0335078, IMG submission 206711) | Soil microbial communities from Loxahatchee National Wildlife Refuge, Florida, United States - Lox_Sample_3.2 | ecosystem: Environmental > Terrestrial > Soil > Wetlands | place: USA...
CCGATCCTGGAACTCCGCCATAACCCCAACCTGGTTTCCTCGAACGGGTTGTGGAACGGACAGGTGGAAACCTGTCCGCCCGTGTTATTCGACTTCCCGGCGCGACTTTTTCCGGTTGCGCTTGCGGGCCAGCGCACTTTTGACCCGCGCTTTCTCTCCGGGCTTCAAATAGAAGGAGTGCCGCTTGACCTCCTTGATGATGTCCTCCTGCTGGACCTTTCGCTTGAAGCGCCGGAGAGCGTTTTCGAGCGTCTCACCATCCTGTAACTTTACTTCAGCCAAATAAACTACACCTCCCAACCCGACCAAGATTTTCTGCCTCTCGCAGAGAAGGTATTGATATCATTAAGTGGTTGGCGGAGAAAGTCAAGCCCAAATTGGCGGGAAACGTACTCCCCAGCGCACAGCCTGGCGCACAACCATTGTATTGTCAGTAAGTTAGCTGCTATGGAAACCGTTTTAGCAATTCTTTTGGCGGGCGGCGCCGGTGAGCGATTAGCGCCCCTCACCCGGGATACCGCAAAGCCGGCCGTGTGTTTTGGCGGCGTTTACCGCATCATCGACTTCACGTTGTCAAACTGTATTAATTCGGACCTGAGACGAATTTTCATCCTAACACAATACAAATCGCTGGACCTGATCCGGCACATCCGCGACGGCTGGAACATCCTGTCGCCGGAACTGGGCGAGTTCATCGAAACCATCCCGCCCATGAAGCGACTGGGGGGCGACTGGTATCTGGGCACGGCCGACGCGGTCTTCCAAAATAGCCAGAGCATCACCGTAGAACAGCCGGCGCTGACCCTGATCCTCGCCGCCGACCACATTTACAAAATGAACTACCGCGAAATGGTGGACTGGCATAACCTGCACCACGCCGACATCACCATCGCGACGATCCAGGTGGCGCCCCAGGAAGCCGAACATTTCGGCATTGCCGAGATAAATTCCAGCCACCGCATCGTGGGCTTCGAGGAAAAGCCGCGGCATGGCAACCCAACGCGCTCAGTTTTCAATGCGGATATGGTCAGCGCCTCCATGGGGATCTACGTTTTCAACACCGAGGTGCTGTTGCGGCTGTTGCGGGAAGACGCGCAGAATCCGGCATCCACGCACGATTTCGCCAGGGACGTGATTCCGGGCGCGCTCGAAAGGGCCCGCGTGATCGCCTACGATTTCCGGGACATCAACGATAAGCAGGCACGGTACTGGCGGGACGTCGGCACCATCGATGCGTTCTACGAAGCCAGCATGGACCTGGTCGCGGTGACGCCCGAGTTCAATCTCTACGATCGCAACTGGCCCATTCGCACGCGTATGGTGCAGGCGCCGCCCGCCAAGTTCGTATTCGCGCAGGAAGGCCGGCGCATGGGAGTGGCGGTGGATTCCATCGTGGCGGCCGGGTGCATTGTTTCCGGGGGCAGGGTGGTCCGCAGCGTGCTCTCCACCGGTGTGCGGGTGAACAGCTATTGCGAAATCGAGTATTCGATTCTGATGCCCAACGTCAAGATCGGGCGCAACAGCCGCATCCGGCGCGCCATCATCGACACCGGCGTCGAAATCCCCGAATCGACCCTTATTGGGTACGACGAAGAAGACGACCGCGCCCGCGGTCACACGATTACCGAATCTGGAATCGTGGTGGTAAAAGCGGCGAAAGAAGTCAGGAGACAGAGAAGCCAGGAGACAGAAGTCAGGAGACCGAAGCCGCGTGCGCGGGCAATTTAATGAGCGCCGACCGCTGCGCCACACGCGCGCACCGCGGCGGCCACCTGCTGGATGGCGCGGCGGCCCGGGCTGAGGACTCCGGAGAGAGAAAAAAATGGGTGGATCATGCCGTTGTACCGGGTCGAAGCGACTTCCACACCCGCCTCGGCGAGGCGTCTGGCGTAGGCTTCGCCCTCGTCCCGCAGCGGGTCGCATTCGGCGGTAATCACGAGGGCCGGCGGCAAGCCGCGCAGGTCCGGGGCCAGCAGCGGGGACGCGTGAGGGTTTTCGGCATCTGCGATGCGCCCCAGGTAGTGGCCGCGAAACCACTCCATCTCCGCGCGGGTGAGATAGTAGCCTTCGGCAAACTCCCGGTAAGAGGGAGTGTCGAAGGACGCCAGGTTGGTTACGGGATACACCAGCACCTGCAAGGCGAGTGGCGGACCACCTTGGTCGCGTGACTTCAAGCACATCACGGCGGACAGGTTGCCGCCGGCGCTGTCGCCGCCCACCGCCATACGGTGCGGATCAACGGCCAGGCGCGCGGCGTTGGCCGCCACCCAGGCTGTGGCAGCGTAGCAATCGTCGACCGCGGCTGGAAACCGATACTCGGGCGAAAGCCGGTAATCGACGGCCACCACTACGGCTTCGGCCTGGCGCGCGATAGCCCGGCAGACCACGTCATGCGTATCGAGATCGCACACCACCCAGCCGCCGCCGTGGAAATACACGAGGCAGGGAAACGGGCCCTGGGCGGCGGGAGTATAAATGCGAACCGGGATGGGGTGTTCCGGATGCGGAATCTTCAGATCCTCGACGCGGCCGGCCTCCTCCGGCTGGCCGGCGACGGCTTGCAAGCCATCCAGGGCGGCCTGACGGGCTGCCACGGGCGATAGCGTTTCGATGGCGGGCCCGCCCTCCGCCTCGATGGCCTCCAGCAGCGCGCGGACTTGGGGATAGAGCTTACTCCTGGTCATATGGGTTTCCATCTCTTCGAGATCCGTAGCGTAGCAGGATACCGAGCGTCGTGGCGTAGGGGACGAATTGGCTTGCCGGTCTCGGGCAATTGCGGTAGCCTTGTGAAATCGACTCAAATATGCAAGAAATGAAACCGATTTTAGCCGGATAGATTAGTTGGATTTTTCAACAGATCGTGGCAATAATCTGGGCGCGCGCATGACAGAGACAGACGGCACGGAACACCGGGAACTGGCTGGAGAATTGGCGGAGGCACGCCGGAGCCTGGCGGAGTTGCGTCAGGACCAGCGGCTTTACCGGGAGTTATTCGAAGAAAGCCTGGGCCTGATGTGCGTCCATGACCTGGACGGCGTCCTGCTGATCGTGAATCCGGCGGCTGCGCAGTCCCTCGGCTTCCGGCCGGAAGAGGGCGTGGGCGTAAGCATGAAGCGCTTTCTGGCGCCGGCGGTGCAGCCCCTGTTTGACGAATACCTGGATCGCATCCGGCGCAATCGGAGCGACGCGGGCCTGATGCGTCTGGTGGCACGGGATGGGGGCGAGAGGATCTGGCTTTACCGGAACGTTCTCTACGAGGAGCCGGGCACGCCGCCGCGGGTGCTGGGCCATGCTCAGGACATCACGGAGCGGGTGCGCGCCGAAGAGGCGTTGAAGGAGAGCGAGCGGCGTTTCCGCAGCATGGCGGACACCGCGCCGGTTTTTATCTGGATGTGCGATACGGCGGGCCAGTGCGTATTTGTGAATAAAGCCTGGCTGGATTTTTCGGGCCGGACATTGGAACAGGAGCTTGGGGGCGGCTGGGCGGACGGCCTGCATCCCGAAGATCGGGAACGCTGTCTGGCGGATGTGGCCGGGGCTGTCGCCCGGCGGGAGAACTTCCGGGCCGAGTATCGCATGCGCCGCGCCGACGGAGAATACCGTTGGATTCTGGACACCGGAACGCCGCGCGTCAACGCCGCCGGCCGATACGCCGGCCACATCGGCTCCTGCGTGGATGTGACCGAGGCCCGGCAGGATCGGGAGGCGTTGCGGACGGCGCGCGATGAATTGGCCATCCGCGTGGCGGAGCGCACCGCCGAACTGGTGCGGGCCAACGAAGCGCTGCGGCAATCCGAACAGCATTATCAAGTGCTGACGAACCTGGCGCCGGTGGGCATTTTTCGCACGGACGCGATGGGCCGCTGCCTCTACCTCAATGAACGCGCTTGCCAGATTTGCGGAATCGGCCTGGAGGAAGCGGGCCAGGGCAGGTGGGACCGCATTCTGGAACCGGACGACCGCCTCCGGCTGGCGGTGGAATGGCGAAAGGTCGCGGCGGGCAGCGCGCCGGGTTCGCTCGAGCACCGCATCGTACGGGGCGACGGCTCGGCGGTTTGGGCTCTGACTCACTTTGCGGCCGAAAGAGGGTCCGGGGGAGAGGTCACCGGTTGTATCGGAACGGTGGCGGATATCAGCGACCGGAAGAGGGCGGAGGAGGAAACCCGCAAACTGGAAGCGCAGGTGCAACATGCGCAACGGCTGCAAAGTCTGGGCATTCTGGCGGGGGGGCTGGCGCACGATTTCAACAATCTGCTCACCATCATCCTGGGTAATGCGCGGATTGCCTTGATGGACCTGCCGCCGGATTCACCGGCAGTGGCGCGACTGGCGGAGGTGGAGACCGCCACCAGCCGGGCAGCGGAGTTGACCAACCAAATGCTGGCGTATTCGGGCAAGGGCCGATTCATGGTGCGAGCCGTGAACCTGTCACGCCTGGCGGAGGAGATCGCGCACCTGCTGCAGACGGTCATCCCGAAGAAGACGGCCATCCAATTCAACCTGGCGAGCGATCTGCCGGCCATTGACGCCGACCCCGCGCAGATCCGGCAGATCGTGATGAACTTGATCACCAATGCGGCGGAGGCGATCGGCGAGGCGGGCGGGGCGATCCAGTTTTCAACCGGCGTAGTGGACGCCGATCGGACCTATCTCTCGGGCACCTATTTCGACGACCATCTGCCGGCGGGCCGCTACGCGTACCTGGAAGTTGCGGACACGGGATGTGGCATGAGCCCGGAAACACAGGCGAAGATCTTCGATCCATTCTTCACCACCAAATTCACCGGGCGGGGACTGGGGTTGGCGGCGGCGATCGGTATCGTGCGCGCGCATCGCGGCGCGCTGAAGGTATCGAGCCAGGAGGGCGTAGGCTCCACGTTCCGGCTGTTGTTTCCGGGCACGGACAAGAAGGAGGAGCCGCGCGGGGAAGAGCCGGCGGCCAGGGCGCAGCGGGGCCGCGGAACGGTTCTGGTGGTGGACGACGAAGCCGGTGTGCGCGATTTGGCGCGTACGGTACTGGAGAATTCCGGCTTTACGGTTCTGACGGCGCAAGATGGCGCGGCGGCCATTCGCGTCTTCCAGCAGCATGCCGGGGAGGTGACGGCGATTCTGCTCGACCTGACCATGCCCGCGATGAATGGAGAAGGAACCGCCGCCGAACTGCAGCGTATCCGGGCGGGAGTTCCCATCGTTATTTCCAGCGGGTACAGCGAGCAGGAAGTGGCTGGCCGTTTCGCCGGCAGAGGGCTGGCCGGCTTTCTGCAGAAGCCGTACGCACCCGCCGCGCTGAGCGCTGCGCTACTGAGGGCGCTGGAGCAGCGGGGGGATGGCTAGGGGCATGGGCCGGAAGCCGGGAGTCAGGACTCGGAAGTCAGAAGGGCAGTGCGGCTGTGGGAGATTGCAGTCCAGTCCCACCGCGGCCGGTGTGCATGGTAGGGGATATTGGAGCGGTGGACCCATTCATCCGCTTCAGTAGTCTGGTGCGCCGCGGCCTGCGTTTTCGACGCCGGTTCGAGGCGGCCAAAAGAGACGCCGCAGGGGACGGATTTGCCTGGTATCCCTACGACTCATTCGCCAACTTGTTTCCCTTCGAGCGGCTCCGCCGCCAAACCGGGCTGTCCCTGGCGGAGATGGCCGCAGGGCGGCCGCTGCTGGATCTGGGCACGGCCGATGGCGCGCTGGCATTCCTTTTTGAGTCGCTCGGATATGCGGTCCACGCCTGCGATCATGCGGGCACGAACGTCAACCGCATGGAGGGTGTGCGGCGAGTGGCGGCGGCTCTCGGCTCGCAGGTGGAGATCGAAGACGTGGACGTAGATGCTGGCTGGACTCCCCAGCGGGAGTATGGGCTGGCCCTGTTTCTGGGCACGCTGTATCACCTGAAGAACCCGTTCGCCGTTTTGCAGCAGCTATCGGAGCGCGCGCGGTACTGCTTCCTGAGCACGCGGGTCGCCGGCTGGAGTCCGGACCGGAGCGTGGAACTGGGCCGCGTGCCGGTCGCCTATCTGCTGGCGCCCGGGGAGTGCAACGAGGACCCGACCAATTACTGGGTGTTCTCGCCTCCCGGCTTGCTGCGGCTGGCCGAACGTTGCGGGTGGCGCGTGCTGGCGTCGTTGAGAACGGGTGCACACGACTCCGATCCGGCCAGCGCAGCGGGGGATGAGCGACAGTTTCTCTTGCTGGAAAGTTCGCGCCACAGGCCTTCCCGAGCCCGCGGTGCGGAAACCGCGTAAGCCGCCGAACGCGCGAATTCGGAGCCGTTTTGAAACAGGCGCCGAAGCCCCCTATCTTTCCGCCACGCTTTAGGATATAAATCTCTTAATGTCACGTTTGTGCGCAAGAGTCTTTATGAAGACAACATACCGATTCGCAATTTATGTTTTATTCCCGCTGCTGCTGGCCTCCATCGCTTTGGGCCAACAGACTTATGTCGGCCGCTACGACGTCTATGGGGGATTCATGTACCTGGACAGCCCGGGGCTTAACTTGGGCGAACAGGGTTTTCACACTCAGGTTGGATTGAACCCAGCAAAGTGGTATTCACTGGGCTTCGATTTCAGCACCGGAGCCGGCGACACGACCCTCATCCCCAGCATGTTTAAGTCTTCAATCCAGCAACAGATCGGCGCGGCTTTGGCGCCGTTTATTGGCGCGGGGCTGCTGCCCGCCAATTACTCACCGGCAGTGGCGGAGCATTCGCGAACGCAGGAATATGCGGCTGGTCCGCAGTTGAACTATCGCCATTTCCGGTGGGTTACGCTTTCCATCCATCCCGACGTGGGCGCCATCCACGAAACCGCGACCCCGATATTGTCCAAACTCGATCCTATCGAAACGCTGCTGGTCAAGCAGTTGGCGCCTTCCGGGACGATGGCGCAGTGGATCGGTTTTTACGGAGTCGGGGGCGCCATAGACTTCAATGTGAGCCAGCACTTCGGCCTGCGGGTGACTACGGATTTCGTGCACGATCACCTGTTCGCCGCCTTGGTGAATGCGCGCAACACGGTGCGTTTCTCCATCGGCCCAACCTTCCACATGGGCAAGAATGTAGCCGCGCAAAAGTGACAGACCGCGACGGAGATTCCCAGGCCGAAGCCTGCCGGGGGTGAGCTGTGCTCACCCAGGCGGAGCGCCACGTTGCCCGGCGGCCGCGCCCCGATAGGGCCGTCCCCCTTGGTGCTTCCTGATACACTGAGGATTCCGCATGCTATCGATTGTCATTCCGATCCACAACGAGGAACCCTCCATCCTGCGTTTGTACGACCGTCTCACGGCAGTGTTGGAGCCCCTCCGGCGGGCCTACGAGATTCTGTTCGTCGACGACGCCTCGACCGACCGCAGCTTCGAACTGCTGGCGAATCTGGTGGAGACCGACGGGCACTTGAAGGTGATCCGGCTGCGCCGGAACTTCGGTCAGAGCGCGGCTCTTTCGGCGGGTTTTCACGAAGCGAAAGGGGAAGTGGTGATCGCCATGGATGGCGATCTGCAGCACGCGCCGGAAGATATCCCCGCGCTGCTGGGAAAGATCGATGAGGGCTACGATATCGCCAGTGGCTGGCGTAAAGAGCGGGTGGACAATCCGCTGACGCGCAAGATCCCTTCGCGCATCGCGAACTGGCTGATGGCCAAGGCTTCCGGCATCGATCTGCGCGACTTCGGCACCACCTTCAAGGCCTACCGCGCCGAAGTGCTGAAGGACGTGAACCTGTACGGAGAGCTGCACCGCTTCATCCCCGCGCTGGCCAGCTTTTACGGAGCGCGCGTGGCGGAAGTTCCCATCCATAATACGGCGCGCGCGGCGGGCGATTCGCATTACGGAATCGGCCGCACCTTCCGCGTGATGTTCGATATCCTGACCATCAAGTTCCTGTTGAAATACTTCACCCGCCCGATGCACTTTTTTGGGCTCCTGGGCCTGGCTGGAACGGGACTGGGCGGGCTGATCATGGCGTGGCTGGCGGTTCACAAGTTGATCGGCCATGAGTTGATCATGGTGGAGCACGGTCCGCTGATGATCGCCGGCGGCCTGTTGCTGCTGGGCGGCTTGATGATGTTCAGCACCGGGCTGATCGGCGAAATGATGATGCGCACGTACTTCGAGAGCCAGGGGCGCCGCATCTACGCCGTGCGCGAGATCGTGACCCGCAAACAGCGGGGTGTGGCGGGCGGCGCCCGCGGGTAGCGGCGCGGCCGCTTTCTGACCGTCGCGACCCGGAGGTTCGGCGCTGGCGCCCGCCGTGTAGTAAACTGGGAATTTAATACCAGCAAATCCAAAGCTTGGAGGTTCCATGAAATATCGCAATGTGGCCATGCCGGCCCTGGGAATCCTGTTCTGCGCAATCGCCGGTTTTGCGCAGACTTCCGCGATGGAGGGAGATGTCAAGGGCGAAGACGGTGCGCCTCTGAAGGGCGCTCTCATCAAGATCGAACGCGAAGACATCAAGGGTCACTACCAGGTGAAGACCGACAAGAAGGGGCACTACTATTACGGCGGCCTGCCGCTGGGCAGGTACAAAATTACGCTTGAGGTGGACGGTAAAGACGTCGATTACGTCGATAAGGTGCAGACCCATCCCGGCGACCCCATGGTGAACAACTTCGACATGCAGGCGATCGCGAAAAAGCGGCAAATGCTGAACCAGGCCGCTCAATCCGGAAGCCTCAGCAAAGAACAGGCGCGCGGCATGACCCCCGAGGAGAAGGCCGCCTTCGACAAGGCAAACAAGGAACGCGCCGAGATGCGGGCCAAGAACAAAGCGCTGAACGACACGTTTAACGCGGGCAAAGAGGCCCTGATCGCCAAGCAGTTCGACGTGGCAGTTGCGCAGTTTTCAAAAGCCAGCGAGATGGCGCCCGACCAGCCGGTGGTTTGGGCCAATCTGGCCGATGCCGAAATCGACCTGTCCAAGACCAAGACGGGAGCCGAGCACGACGCGGCCGTGACCAAGGCGATGGAAGCGTATCAGAAGACCCTGACGCTGAAGCCAGACGACGCCGGCGTGCATAACAATTACGCCCTGGCGCTGGCTGGCGCCAAGAAGTTCGATGAGGCGCAGGCCGAGCTGGCCAAAGCTGCGCAACTCGATCCTCCCAGCGCCGGCAAGTATTATTACAACCTGGGCGCTTTGATGGTGAACAACGGCCAGAGCGAACAGGCTGGAGCGGCCTTCAAAAAGGCTATTGAGGCCGACCCGAAATATGCCGACGCGCAATATCAATATGGCATCTACCTGATCGGCAAGGCCAAGCTGGGAGCCGACGGCAAATACGACCCGGTACCGGGAACGCGCGAAGCTTTCCAGGCATATCTGGACCTGAAGCCGGAAGGGCCGTTCGCGGAGTCGTGCAAGGGCATGCTGGCGAGCCTGTCGGGCTCGGTGGATACGTCGTATCAGAATCCAGCAGCCGCCAAGAAGAAGACCAAAAAGAACTAAGGCCGCGGTGGATGCGATAATGATTGCGGGGCGCCGGAAAGAGCGCCCCTTGGCATCATGCGCTTATTGTTCCGCTTCATTGTCCTGCCTCTGTTGGTGTTGTGGGTGGTGCGCAGTATCCTGAGGTCCATCTTTGGCGGACTGAACACTCAAGTAGCGCCCAAACCGGTACGGGCCGTGCCCACCACGGCTTCGCCGGGCGGCGAGTTGAAGAAAGACCCGGTTTGCGGGACGTATGTCTCGGCGGACACCTCGGTGACCAAGCGGATCAACGGCCAGACGTTACATTTCTGTTCCCAGGCCTGCCGCGACAAATACCGCGCCGCTTCGTGACGTCATTTGCCGGCGGAGGAAACGGCCAGGAGGCCTGTCCTACTGCCGGTCGCCGAAGTTGTAGCCCACCCAGACCATACCCGCCGTCACCAGATTGCTTCCGAACCCGGGCTGGCCCGTGAGGTTCGGCACGTAGTGGATGTCGAACTGCGGACGGATGAAAACGTGGTCGGTGACAAAAAGGGACAAACCCACACCGGCGTGGACTTGAAAGTGATTCGAACTCACCACCGGCTCGGCTTGGTTGACGCAGGCGCTCCCTACACAGGAGCTCTGCGTGATCGAGAAGCCGGTCTTAGCGAGGCCGACTCCACCCTGCAACTGCAGCGAAACGCGTTTGGTGTTCACCGGTTGGTAAACGCCATTGATATCGAAGAATGTCTGGCGGTAGTCTAGCGGGCCATAGCCAGGGATCTGTATGAACGTGCTCTTGGCCGGCTGCACGGCAACCTCCGCTCCGATGCCGAGGCGTTTCCATAGCATCACGTCTCCGCCGACGCCCAGAAAAAAGCCGCCCAGACTGGGAGTTGCCGAACACGTGCCTCCGGTGGTTATGTCAGAGCTGCCAATGGGTGAGCACGCGGTGAGGGCGGAATTGTCGAGGCCGTTGGTGGCGGCACTGTCGTGCGCGGTCCCGAACCCCATCATGAAGTCGACAGAGCTCTGTGCGCTGGCGAACGGTACGCAGAGCAACAGCAGGCAGAGAATGGGAAGGTAGCGGTAAATTCGTTTCACGTCAGAAGTCTCCTCTTAGTTTTGCAGAATGCACAAACAACTCAACGGCGCTCACATTATTATCGCGCACCGTCAGCGGATTTGGGCCGCCATACCCTAACGACGCCGTTGACAGGAGGGACGTTTCAGGCAAGTTGACGGCGTCCTAGCCTATTGGTCTAATTCGGCGAAGAGTTCGGCGAGCGGCACACGAACCTCAGATCCCGCCGCCCGCAGCACCCCGCCTTCCGGTTCCTGAAAACCGGTTTGCGTACATACGTGGGCTTTGCGCAAGACCGGGTCGAGAATCCACACGCCGGGCACGCCGAAGTTGAGGTACTCGTCGACACGTTCCCGGATGCTGCGGAGGCTGTCGTCCTTCGAGAGCACCTCGATGCAGATTAGCGGCGGCTCGGTAAACACAGGCTCGATGGGCTGGTCGCGGCGCAGCACGGAGACATCGGGGATGCGAAAGCGGTGGGCGCTCACTCGGACGCGCTGCTCAACCAAGACCCGGACGCCCCAGTCGCGTTCCTGACTTCCGAACCAGATCGCCAAGCGTGTTTGTAGATTACTGTGCGGATATTCTCCGACGTTTCTTTCGCGCACCTCCCCGTCCAGGTAGTCGCAATCGGGCCGG
>Ga0335078_10016022_pt1 | contig 11121 bp, 8 predicted proteins | sample Lox_Sample_32_FD_206711 | JGI IMG/M metagenome (GOLD analysis project Ga0335078, IMG submission 206711) | Soil microbial communities from Loxahatchee National Wildlife Refuge, Florida, United States - Lox_Sample_3.2 | ecosystem: Environmental > Terrestrial > Soil > Wetlands | place: USA: Florida...
GGTCCTGGGCCGAGCGCTGACACAAGACCTGGCCACCTACGGCGGCCCTGGCTGGAAGGTACGCCATGCCGTGGAGGTCTGATCTCGTCCGGAGGCTTTCCCTCCACCTCCTCAGGAACCTCGTGCTCTTCTTCCTCCTCATCAACTCCTTTCTCCAGCTTCGAGACCAGCTGGATCTCCTTTTCCTGAGCGTTGCCCTGATCCTTGGCGCCTGCGCTGGACTCCTGATGGAGCGCGGGCGGCTCCGCTTCCTCCCTTCCCTGGCGCTGGCAGCAGTCATTCCGATTGCCCTGCGGCTGGTCTTCTTCGCCGTGTTCCGGCTCCAGCGGGCCATCGCCTCCGCGCCCGCAACGGACTTCCTCTTCTTCTATTTCGACAAGGACTTTTTCCCGGCGCTTGTGGGATATGCAGTTGCATGGCTTTTCAACTTCCTCGCACTTCGCCATCCGAGGTTCCCCATCATCGAAGCAGTGCTGAACTCCGGCCTTCTCGTTGTGGTGTTCTGGTCGCAGGCCGGATATCGACTGTCCCTGTACTCTCATCCTCTGGTGTATGCCCTCGTGCTCTCGCTCTTTGTTATTGCAGAGTTCTTCGCTCTCCTTCTGTCCGGAAATACTCCTTGGGCACGTCGACTCACCGCGACCAAGTCGCAGCAGCCGACGGGTCCCGGCGCAGGACCGGTTTCTAGCACAGACTTTGACCTTCGGACCGTCGCAGGCTTTGCGTGGATCGTCGTGCCTCTCCTTCTCATCTTCCTGTTCTTTCTCCTCGGGAGGTACAGCGAGGCAGCCGTAAAAGCAGGCGGTGGACTCATGCGGCCCACGCTCTTTCGGTTCGATTTTGCTCCCTACGTCAGACTGGAGAGTGAGATTCGCACGTCCAACGACACTGTCATGCTTTTCCGCACCGAGGGGAAAGCTGACAGGTTCCTCCTGCGCCGTTTTGTGCTGGGCAGCTATGATCCCCAACGCGGGTTTTTCATGGAACCGGGCCACGACAGCGACGAGTCATCCACGGTCGTTCCCGACGCGCCAGAGACGTATCCGGATCCGGGCTTCCGCGACCGTGAGAAGCTCGCGCAGGAGTACTATTTCCTCACTCTGGATCCCTCATCGCTCATCGCCGTGAATTATCCCGTGCGGGTGGCACCGCTCTCCAACTGGAAGTCCTCCTCGTTTCTGCGCGTCTACCGAGTGGAATCGAAAATGATGCGCTCATCCGCTTTCCCCCAGAGCGTCACCGTCCGGCCTCCCCTCCCTGCCGGGGAGCTCGCGTACTACACCCGGTGGGGCGATGACCCTCTGATCAAGGGATTGGCAGAACAGATCACGTCGGACAGCAAAGGCTACTACGCAAAAGTGGCATCCATCGAGGAATACTTGCGGAGCAATTATCTCTATTCCCTGAAGCCGGGCATTGCAGCAGATGGGAACCAGCTCAACCACTTCCTCTTCGAATCCAAGAAGGGGTACTGCTCGTATTTCGCATTCGCCATGGCGCTCATGTGCCGCAGCCTCGGATTCCCCGCGCGCGTGTCTGTTGGCTTCTATGTGGACCCGCGATCCGAGATCCTCAATTTCTACGAGGTGAAGGCGTTCCAGGCCCACGCGTGGGTCGAGGTCTGGTTCGGAGATCTCGGCTGGGTCGAGTTCGACCCGACCTCGGATCAGCTCGCTCCGGGGGAGGATTTCACGCCCTATGCGGGACCAGACAAGGATCGCATGGCGAAGCTGATCGCCGAGATACTCAAGAATCAGTCCGGTATGACTGAAGAGAGGACGCCCCAGCAGACTCTGACAAGCTCGGTTCGCCATCTGGGAGCCGCGTTTGCGCGGATTGCACTGTTTGTCGCCCGGCTGTGGTATCTGACTCTCCCGACGCTGTACGCGCTTTTCCTCCTTGTTGTAAAGCTGCTGCCGTCGCTTCCTGAGCTTCTCTCGAGGAGCCGCAGGCGAAGGGTGAAAGGCTCATACCGCCTTACTCTGGTGCGCCTTGCCGGTGTGGGGCTTTCGCGGAGGCCCGGAGAATCGCTGCTCGAGCACGCGCGAAGGGTCGAGCAAGATCGGGGCGTCCCGCTGCCCCGGGCCGCAGACCAGCTCCTCAAGGCCGCCTTCGCTCGCGCCTTCGAGGAAACGGATGAAAAGAGGGCCCGCGCGGCGTCCCGAGAGCTCCGCGTGGCGTTCCGTGCAAGGCTCTCTCTGGCCACGAGGCTCCTCGGTCTGATCAATCCCATGGGCTCACTCACGAGGATGATGTGATGCATCTCTCGAAGTTGCTTGCCGCTGTACTTGCGCTCTCTTCGCTCCTGATTCCCGGCACCCTCCTGGCTCAGTCCAGCCGGGATGAGACCCTGAACGAAATGTACGGACAGGCTCGCCAGGCGATCTCCCAGGACGCCTACGAGACAGCGGTGAAGATCCTCACAAACGCGAAACAACGCTTCCCGGGGGCGTCCAAAATCAACCTTGCTCTTGCCGACCTCTACTATGACAAGGAGCTGTACAATCTCGCGCTGGATGAGTATCAGGCCGCGGAGGAGAAGGGCGCCACTGACATAACGACCCTCACCCAGATCTCCCGCAGCTTTGGAAAGCTGAACAAGGAGAAGCGCTCGATCGAGTACCTGAAGCGCATCCTGACCACATGGCCGGACAGCGCAGACACGGTGGACGACCTGGGCTGGATGTACTTCAAGACCCATCAGCTCGACAAAGGCGAGGCTGTGGTCCGGGAGGGAATCGGCCGGCTGGGGATGCAGCGGGGGCTCGCCATGACGCTCGGCACTATTTACTCCGGCATGAACCGCTATGGCCGCTCCAAGGAGTTCTACCAGAAAGCCATCGATGAGGCGCTCCGTGTGGGAGACCGGACCTTCGCCGCCATCGCCTACTACAACCTTTCCCTTCTCGAGCACAACTTCTTCCGCTACAACTCCGCCCTTCGGGACACCGACGAGTCCATCGCAATGGACGATCGTCCATCAGGCCACCTTGCGCGCGGAGAGCTCTTCGAATCGCGCCTGGATTTCTCCTCAGCGCAAACCGAGTATCAGAACGCCTATGCGAAGGACACGACGCCGCTCTCCAAGATCAACATCGCCATCCTTCTGCAGAAGTCAGGGCAGCTGGAGCTCGCCCGGCGCTATGGTGAGGAGGTCCTGTCCTCCCGTGACCTTGCGTGGATGGTGTACTACGGGACCGATGTTACGAGGCATTTCAAGGACGTGCACGAGCTTCTGAAGGATGTGTACGCCGGGCTGGCTCGGCAGGAGGCGGACAAGCCCACGGCGGGACCCCTGGCCCGGATCTCGGCCCTGCTGTCCGCAGCGCGCGACCTGGTTCTCTCCTGGTATCATCGACAGATGTTTCGCATGTACTCCATCGTCGTGGGCAAGCAGTACCTCGGCGAGGGATCCTATGAGGACGCCTGGTGGGAGTTCTATCGGGGCAATCAAGGATATCGCGAGGTCGCTCTGAAGTACCTCGAGATGGCCCGGCGGCTGGAAACAACGCGCTCACCACACGCCGAGTATTTCTACCTGCAGGAGGAAGGGAAGCTCACTCACTCGGTTCGGCTTCTTCGGCAATCCATCGAAGGCTTTGACCCATTCTGGGAAAAGGAGGCAATTGCCGACTCGCTTGTTGCGCTGGCTCGACTGCGCGAGGGGGAGACACGCCGGGAGATCATCGCGCGTTTGTTCGAGCTCAACCCGGGAGCGCTTCCGCAGGCCGGACTGGGACTTCCCTTGACCGTGCAGTTCGATGGAACACGCTTTCATCCGAGGGACAAGAGACTGATCCTTCGGTTTCTTCGACGATCCGGGTCTGAGTGCATCGAAGGCCCGGAGGCCGGTCTCCGCTATTCCCTCACTCTTACCGAGCAGGCAAACGGATCTGTGCGATGGTCAGTAGCAGACTCGAGCTCCGGGACGACGATTGCCGGCGGTGACCAGTCGTTTATCGGACGGCCGCCCGTTCGCAGCGCGGCCCTTGTGCAGGCAATCCTTGAAGAGCTGTACGCGGTTCACTAAACTATAAGAAGGAAAAGGGAGTTTCTGTGCCAAAACTCGTGCTGAAAGTGGCGGAAGGCGTTCCTGAGCTTCCCGCTGTTGTACAAAAAGACAGAGCCCTGGCTGTCCGAAGGGTTCGGCGCATGGCGTCAGCGTCGAAAGACAACGACGATCTGGTTGCGTGGCTGGTTGATGCCGGCTTCCTGAAGGAGAACGCCAAGGCGCTGTGCGACAACAACCGCGATGCGGGTTCCATTCTCGTCTGGAACCCCGGAGGCAAGATTCCGGCGCCCGAGGGGTCTCTTCCTGATGGTTTGCTCTACGATGAGGTTTTCTCCTTTGCCAAGCCTCAGGAGTTTCAGCGTACCCTGAAGAACCTGTTTCAGAGGCTCCAACTGGAAAGAGAGCTGGCGGAAAAGAACCGTCTCCTCAAGGAGAAGGAGGCGGAAAACTCCGAGCTCCTCCAGGTCGGCATCCAGCTCACGGCTGAGCACGACAACGACAAGCTTCTCGCGTATATCCTGCGCCAGCTTCGTCAGATTACACGGGCTGACGCCGGCACTCTGTACCTGGTGGAGCGCGACGAGGCAAGCGGAGCGCAGCAGCTCCGCTTCAAAATAGCCCAGAACGACTCCAACCCCCGGGACTACACAGAGTTCGTGATGCCGCTCTCCAAGAAGACCATCTCGGGCTACGTCGCCTCGACTGGGTCGGTCTTGAACATTGAAGACGCGTACAAAATCCCGTCAAACAGGGAATACGGGTTCAACGTCAACATGGACAAGGCGACCGGCTACCGGTCCAAGAGCATGCTGACGGTGCCCATGCAGGACCACAAGGGGGAGATTCTCGGCGTTGTCCAGCTCATCAACAGAAAGACGGACTTTGCGCTGAAGATCACGACCGCGAACGTGGAGAGCATCGTCATTCCTTTTTCCCGGGAGCTGGAGCAGCTCGTGCTCTCCCTCGCTTCTCAGGCCGCTGTCTCTCTGGAGAACAACAAGCTCTACCAGGAGATCGAGACGCTGTTCGAGGGGTTCGTGAAGGCGTCCGTAACGGCAATCGAGTCCCGAGATCCGACCACCTCAGGTCATTCCAACCGGGTTGCGGTCTACACTGTGAATCTCGCGCGGGCTGTGACGCGGGCGGACTTCGGCGCCTACAAGAACGTGAGCTTCACGCCCGAGCACATGAAAGAGATCCGCTACGCAAGCCTCTTGCACGATTTCGGCAAGGTCGGCGTTCGCGAGCACGTGCTGGTCAAGGCGGAGAAGCTCTACCCGGACCAGATCAAGCTTGTGAAGATGAGACTCGGCTACATACGGCAAGCCATGCTGTACGGCCTGCTGAAGGAGAGGTTCCACTCCCTGATGGAGGGAGGCAAGGAAGCCTATCTTGCGATCAAGGAAGAGATCGACCGCAAGGAAGCCGAGTATGTGGCGGAGGTGGATCGATACCTTGCCACCATCGAAACGGCAAACATACCGACGATTCTCGACGCTGCTCCGGCGAAGGCACTCGATGAGATTCACGGAAAGACCTTCATCGAAGGTGAGACTGCTCTCCCCTACCTCACCGATGACGAGTACATCAAGCTCAGGATCCACCGGGGAAGCCTCGATGACGAGGAGCGCTTGCAGATAGAAAGCCATGTGTCGCACACGTACAAGTTCCTGCAAACCATCCCTTGGACAAAGGAGATGAGGAACATACCCGTCATCGCCTACGGACACCACGAGAAGCTCGACGGAACGGGCTACCCCCGGGGCATCCACGGCGAGGAGATCAGCACGCAGACCAAGATGATGACGGTCTCTGACATCTTCGACGCGCTGACCGCAAGCGACCGCCCGTACAAGAGAGCTGTCCCGGCGCAAAAGGCCCTGGACATCCTCACAGATGAGGTCAAAGAGAACAAGCTCGACGCCGACCTCGTGAAGATCTTCATCGAAGCGAAGGTCTGGGAGTCCAAGGACGACTCAGTGGCGCTGGGGAGCACGGCTCACGCCGGGTCCTGAGACCCCTCCAGCTTGACAATCTCATCCTGCTGGGAAAACCGAAGCGGCGTTCGGCTGGTCTGCCGCTCGAGCCACACGTCGTTGTCGGGATCCGTGATCCTGCCGATTACTGACGCAGGGATTCCAGCCTCCTGCACTCTTTGACACGCTCGCTCTGCAACTGCTGGCGCCGCGGTGAAGAGAAAGACTCCTGAGCTCAACAAGCCCATTGGATCCATGCCAAAGTGCTTGCACAAACCAACAGTTTCATCCTTGATGGACAGAGCTTCGTATCGAACGAGAGCGCCAACGCCGCTGGCCGCGCATATTTCGTGGATCCCCATCGAGACCCCACCCTCGGTGGGATCGTGACCGCTTGTCAGTGCCAGACCTTGGAGGAGGCGCCCTTCCTCTACAATCGAGATCCCGGGCTGATCGAGCCACTGGAGCACGTTCCGGAGTCCCGCCTCCCCGAGGACTTTGCGTGTAACCTCGGGCGCTCGTCGTGCAATCGTGGTTGTTCCTTCGAGGCCCGCCCACTTCGTCATGCAGAGCGAATCACCAGGCCGGGCCCCGGCTGTCGAAAGAGCAGGGCCCGAGAGAAACCCAACGGCCTGTCCGCACACAATCGTGTGGGTCACGGCAGACGTGACCTCTGTGTGCCCCCCGATCCAGAGCAGGCCTGCCTTGTCACAGGCATCCTCGATGTCGATGAAAATGCCCTCAAGGTCCTCTTCTGTCGTTCCCGGGGCAACAAGGAGCGTCGTCGTGAGGTAGACCGGGTTCCCTCCCATGGCAACGATGTCGTTTGCATTCACCGCGGCCACATACGCGCCCAGGCGGGCATCCGTGAACGTGACGGGGTCTGCTGTCAGAACGAGCGTCTCGGCGCCGCGCGCAACCGCGGCATCCTCCCCGAGCCCTGCGCCCACCGTGATGAGCGGTGAGCGGGAGGTGTGCCGCAAGAGCCTCGCCATAAGCTCGGGCGGCAGCTTTCCCGTGGCAAGCGGCTTGCTCATGTCTCGGAGGATCAGGGAAAAGGAGGGCCACGTCAAGGAAGAATCCCGCGGAGGTTCGCCGCGAGCCCGGCTATTCCTACCCTTCCCGTTATACTCCCGTGAACTTCCGGATGCATATTAGAGGAGCAGGAGGCGCAGATGAATACAAGGGCTCTGGTCAAAGAAGTGCAGAAGCGAGTCGACGAGGACGGCAGAGGGCACTATCCGGGGACCTCGCTGATCGATTGGTTTGCGGATGCAAAAGACGAGCAATTGTGGCGGATTAACGTATTCGCCATCGCGGGAGAGCTGGGCGTCGATCGCGACAAGCTCCTGGCAACCTTCATCAAGCTTGTGGCAGAGGGGGTCCTGGACTTGAACTGGGACTTTCACTGCACCGAATGCAACGCTGTGGCCGGCAGCCATCGCCACCTGTCCGAGGCGACCTCAGGAAACCACTGTCCTTTGTGCAACGTCGACTTCCGTAACGACCTCGCGCACAACGTGGAGGTGACATTCACGCCGAGCGCGAAGCTCTACGCGGTGAGCCAGAAGTTCCTGGACGAACAGACAAAAGCGATCGTGCAAAAGCACAAGGAAAAGAAGATCAGACTGCCCCACACCTACGTCTCGGGCATGGACTGCCTGCACGTGCCGCTGTTTCGCGAGATGTTCGAGACAGAGACCCTTTCCGTGCGGGAGAGCCTCAGCATCAGCCAGGTGTGCATCATGTTCACGGATATCAAGGGGTCGACAGAGCTCTACGAGAGGCTCGGAGACTCGGCGGCATACGGTCTTGTGCGGGACCACTTCGACATACTCTTCCGCAGTGTCGAGCAGAACGGTGGCGTGATCGTCAAGACAATCGGGGATTCCGTGATGGCGTCGTTCCGCAGGCCCGCAGACGGTGTGGCGGCGGCAATCGCCATCCAGTCTGCTTTCGAGCAGTTCAACAAGCGGGAGAACCTCCGTAACGAGATCATCGTCAAGATCGGCCTCCACAGCGGAAGCACCATCATGGTGAATCTCAACAACCGGCTGGACTATTTCGGCCAGGTCGTGAATATGGCCGCGCGGATCCAGGGAACCGCGGACGGCGGAGACATCATCATCTCGAAAGAAATCCGACGCGACCACAACGCCATTCAACGCATGCGCGGCCACGTCAAGGCGCTCACCCGCCGGCCTCGATCTCTGAAAGGCATTTCCGGGACCCAGGAAACCTTCCGCCTGGAGTTCAGCCCGGTCGAGCAACCAGCGCAGGCTGCGCTGGTCACCTGACCGACATGAGACGCGTGAAGCGAACGAGCTGGGCTGGCTTTCGCAGAGCGCCGACAATCTTCACCCCCCCGGTGAGAAGGCCGGCCCGAAGCCCGCGTGCCTCACGACCAAAAGGCGATGGGAGACCTGCCACAATCCTCAGGTTTGCCAATCCCAGGAGACCTTCTGAAGAGGCTGAGATCTTGATGTCCGGCGTCCCGCGGATCCCCTCATACACGACAAGGGAATTGAGATCAAACGAGAGGGTAACAGAAACGCCGGCATCAACGGCATCCAAAGAGATGCGCGAGCTCAGTTTTTTGAAGTCGTCCCACTTGCGTGGATTCTGATCGAGGTTCTGCTGGATCAGCTGGGCCAGTATGACGGCGAGGCCCACCTCCTCGGCGCCCTCGTCGACCTTCACGACTGGCCGGGCATGCTCGTTCACGGCCAAGACTGACTACCCCGACCACGCCGCAGTGAGCACGCCAAGAACCTCACGCGGACTCATGACAGGTTTGGCGTTGTAGACAATAGCGCCATCGGACATCGCCGCTTCCGCGCACGCTGCCAGGTCGCTCTGCGGCACTCCTGCCTCGCGGAACGACCGGGGGAGGCCGACCTCGGCGACGAACTGCGACATCGCATCAGCGGCCCGAAGCCCCGCTGCCTCGTCGCTCATACCCCGAACGTCCACACCCATGGCCTCCGCAACCAGCCTGTGCCTGTCCGCGACAACGTCGTTGTTGAATCTCACCACGTGCGGCATCGCAATGGCGTTGGCGGTTCCATGATGCACGGCGTGTCGCGCGCCCACGGTATGGGCGATCGCATGGAGCAATCCGACCTGGGCATTTGAGAAAGCCGCTCCTGCCAGCGTGGCCGCGATGAGCATCTGCCCTCGGGCTTTCAGATCGGCCCCATTCTTCACGGCGATGGGAAGGTTCCTGCGAATGATCCGAATCGCGTGCAGGCCAAGAGCATCCGACATCGGCTCTCGCTGCGCTGACGTCAGCGCCTCCAAGCCGTGGGAGAAAGCATCCAGACCTGTGGCAGCGGTGAGAACAGCAGGCAGCCCGACCGTCAGTGATGGATCCAGAATGGCGACATCAGGGATGATGTGGTGGTCGCCAAAAATGAGCTTGCGCTTCTTGTCGTGGTCCTTGATGACCGCGAAGTAGGTCACCTCGGATCCTGTTCCGGCCGTCGTGGGAATACAGATGTGCAGGGTCTGGCGCCGGGTGAGGAGCTGAAACCCCTGGTAGTCGAGGAGCGAGCCTCCCTCGGTGAGAAGGATGGCAATTCCCTTGGCAGTGTCGATCACGCTGCCCCCGCCGATGCTCACGATGGAATCCGCGCCGAGCGACCGGCCAAGCTCGGCTCCCGCGTTGACCGCATGCACGCCGGAGTCCGGAGGCACCTCCGAGAAAATCCCCACGCATGTCGTCCCGAGGGACGCGACGATCTTGCCCACGATTTCCGTTTTGGACAGGAAGGCATCAGTGACCACGAGCGCCTTCTTGCCCCCAAGGGCCCCCAACTCAAGGCCGACGTCCGCTGACGAGCCGACTCCGTAGACCACCTTCGTCGGGTTCGTGAAAAGAAACGAAAGGTCTGCAGCGTAGTCCATGGCCTGGCTACTCGTCCAGGAACTTCGTGTCGAGAGTCGCCGCGGAGTTGACAAGCTCCTGCGCCGCGGCCACCGCCCGAACGATCGTGGGAAGGTCTCCCTTGAGCTTGAGCTTGCCCTGCATCATGCCTTTGATTGGCTCAAGCTCCTTCTTCAAGACTTGCTTCCACCGCGCATGCTCCCCCGTGATGCAGAAGGGCGCTTTCGCGGCTTCCGCAACTGTCACGAGCTTCGCCTCGTGACAAACGCCCCTGTCCAGGTCGAGCCAGATTCCGACATCGGTGGGAAGCGCCGGCGGCAGGGCCTTGCAGATCAAGGCGACAACGCCATAGGTCCAGTCCGCGGCCGCAGTCTTGTACGCGGGATTGCCGTTGATCGCAGTCTTGTACGCGCTGATCCACTCCTCGCTGAAGAACGGGATACCCATGGTCAGCCCTCCCTTGTGTTTCAGTCGTTCAGGATATAGTCGTACCAGAACTTCTTCGACCTCGGAAGCGCAAGGTCGACATGGATGTGCTTGACCTGAGTGTACTCAAGGAGGCCGTGGGGGCCCATCTCTCGACCCACCCCCGACTGTTTGTATCCGCCGAAAGGCGCCCGGGCGTTCAGGAGATGGTAATCGTTGATCCAAACCGTGCCGGTCCTGATCCGCTTTGCGATGCTGATTGCCTTGGGGATGTCCTGGGAAAACACCGCTCCCCCAAGACCGTAGATGCTCTGGTTTGCCAGGGTGATGGCGTCATCGAGGTTGTCATAGCGGATCACCGTGAGCACGGGACCAAAGATCTCCTCCTGGGCGATCGTCGAGGTGTTGGACACATTTTCGAAAATCGTGGGCTGCACGTACCAGCCCTTCGTCATGTCGGCAGGCTTCCCGCCGCCGCACACCAGACGCGCTCCTTCTTTGCGACCTGTCTCGATGTATCCAAGGACGCGCGTGAGCTGAGTCTGGGAGACAAGCGGCCCGAGCGCCGTCTGGAAATCGCCGGGGTCTCCCACGGTGACCTTGCTGACCCTCTCCAGGGCCCGGGCCATGAACTCGTCGTAAATGGACGATGGGACGAAGCAGCGTGTGCCGGACTCGCAGGCCTGCCCGGCAAAGAAAAACGTCCCGAACAGGGCGCCGTCGACTGCGACGGCGAGGTCGGCGTCGTCGCAGATGATGGTCGGGCTTTTCCCCCCCAGCTCCAGGGTGACCTTCTTGATCGTGTCCGCGGCGAGCTTCAT
>Ga0335078_10016023_pt1 | contig 11120 bp, 9 predicted proteins | sample Lox_Sample_32_FD_206711 | JGI IMG/M metagenome (GOLD analysis project Ga0335078, IMG submission 206711) | Soil microbial communities from Loxahatchee National Wildlife Refuge, Florida, United States - Lox_Sample_3.2 | ecosystem: Environmental > Terrestrial > Soil > Wetlands | place: USA: Florida...
CTCGCGCTCGGTGCCATCGCTGGGAATGAGCCCGGAAAGCATCAGGGCCGCCTTGGAACTCTCCAACAGAGAGGCCGGAGGCAGGTGTTCGTTAAACGGGTACAAAATCAGCGGTGGCAATTCCCAGACCGCGCTGCCTAATGGGGTTACCGGTGTCGGCATGTCCCTCCCAACTCCTTATCGGCCAAATCGTCTCGGAACTTGAACCAACCCGATATATACAGATGACTTCGCGGCCCGTCCTCCCCACACTACCGTACTGCCAACTGGCGGACGATGGCCGCCAGCCGCGTGATCCGTGCCGCCGCTGCAGGCGATTTGGCGGCTTGGGCTCGATCAACCGGACCAGAAATGCTACCACGGAGTGTTGTAAAATGCCGCTGGACGAAAATCGAAAGGCCAGTCGAGAGGTTGCGTCTATGAATCGTCGCTCTTTTCTCCGATCCGCGGGTGCTGCGTCGGGCAGCCTCTTGTTCCGAAACGCGGCGTGCCCGGTGGCAGGGGCTGTGCCGTCTGAGGGCTGGCGCACGTTCGAAGTGACCACGCGAGCGGAAATCCGGAAAACTTCCGGAACAACGCGCGTCTGGCTGCCAGGGGCTCTCCTCACCAACACACCGTTTCAGAGGACGCTCTCCAACAAGTTCAGTGCCCACGGAGGGACGACAAAGATCGTGCGGCGCGGCGCCGACGGGCTCGGAATCATCACCGCGGAGTTTCCGGCCGGAGTGAAGCCAGTCCTTACGCTCACCAGCCGCGTGGCGACAAGAAATTATGCGGCCGATCTGACCAAAGCCGGCGAGTCCCCGCAGGCCGAACGGTCCGAGTTGGAGCATTTCCTACGTCCTACGAAGCTGCTGCCCACCGACGGCATCGTGAAAGCGACGGCAATTGAAATCACGAGCGGAGCCAAGACCGACCTCGATAAAGCACGCGCGATCTACGAGTGGATCGTCGATAACACGTTTCGCAACCCGAAGACGCGCGGCTGCGGCATCGGGGATATCCGCTTCATGCTGGAGTCCAAGGATCTGGGTGGGAAATGCGCCGATCTCAATGCGCTCTATGTGGGCCTGGCCCGCGCCGCGGGTCTTCCCGCTCGTGACGTATACGGAATCCGCGTGGCCAAGTCGGAACTCGGGTATAAAAGCCTCGGCGCCGCGTCGGAGAACATTACCAAAGCACAGCACTGCCGGGCGGAAGTGCACATCGGCGGTTACGGCTGGGTTCCGGTTGATCCGGCTGACGTGCGGAAAGTTGTGCTTGAGGAACCGCCTGGAAATCGGACGCTGCACGATGAGGTCGTCGAAAAAGCGCGAGCGCGGCTGTTTGGGTCCTGGGAGATGAATTGGATCGCGTACAACTTCGCCCACGATGTGGCGCTGCCCGGATCGACGGACGCACCGCTCGGTTTCCTGATGTACCCTCAGGCGGAGACGAAGGAAGGCCGGATCGACAGCCTGGATCCGGATCACTTCCAATACGAAATCACATCCCACGAGATTCTATCCACGAACCGATGAACGCCGGCATTCCTGGGCGCGCGTGCTATGCTGCCCCTTCATGTCCGAGCGCTCCCGCCGGTGGCCGCCGCCCTGGCTGTTTCTGCCCCTGATCCTGCCGGGGGGCATCTACTCGGGTTTCACCATCACGGCACTCCCGTTCTTATTAGGCCAAGCCGGCGTATCGGTAGAGAAGATCGCCAATATCTCCTCGCTTCTCTACGTGCCCACCATCCTGTACTTTCTCTGGGCGCCGTTGGTGGATATGAAATTGCGGCGGCGGACATGGCTCGTGCTGGTATCGTTCGTCAGTGCGGCGGCGCTGGGAGTGGCGATGCCGCTGGTGGGCCAAGCGCACCTCACCTTGGTCACGGGGCTGTTCCTCGGAGGGCTGTTAGCGAATGTGTTGGTTTCGTCCGCGCAGGGTGGACTAATGGTGACGTCGCTCACACCCGAGGGCCAAGCCAAAGCGTCGGGCTGGACGCAGGCGGGTAATCTCGGAGGCGGGGCGTTCGGCGCCGGCGTTACGCTGTGGCTTCTGAGTAAGATGTCCATGCCCCCGGCGGCCTTCCTTACGGCCGCCATGACGGCGCTGCCGGCTCTGGCTGCGTTCACCATCCGCGAAGGGCCGCCGGTGCCTTCGGCTGGTTTGCCGGATCGGCTGGCCAAAATTGGTAAGGAACTGCTGGCCCTGGCGCGCTCCCGGCGAACTCTCTGGGGCGTGCTGCTGTTGGCGGCGCCGGTCGGTTCAGGAGCCGCGCAGAGCCTGCTTCCCGCAGTCGCTTCCCGCTACGGCGTGGGCCAGCAGGGCGTGCTTTGGGTGAACGGCGTCGGCGGAGGGCTGGTGCTGGCACTGGGATCGCTCGCGGCCACACTGCTTCCGGGAGATTGGGATCGCCGCATGACCTATGCCGCCTCCGGCTGCATGAATGGTTTCGCGTCGCTGGTGCTGCTAGCGGGACATCGGCCGGCGATCTATTATCTGGGCACAGTTCTTTACCTGGTGACGACCGGCTTCTGCTACGCACGCTTTACTGCGCTGGTGATGGAAGTTTTGGGACCCGGCGAGCACGGAACCAGCACGCGCTACAGCCTGCTCTTAGCGGCGGGCAATCTTCCGATTGCCTATGTTCTGTGGGCCGACGGCATGGGATACCACTATTTCGGCACCAATGGGCTGTTTGGCGTGGATGCGGCCGGCAACCTGCTGGTGTTTGCGACTGTCGGGATCGCGTGGTTGTGGCGGCGTCGGGTGTAGGCTACAGCCCACGCCGGGCGGAAGCCCGGCGGAACGCCGGAAGGCCTGTCCCCACGAAGGCTAGTTGACCACAATGGCGCCCGGGTCGCTCGCGATGCCGTTGACCGTCACTACTACTGGAACCGTGGCCCCACCGAAGGATTGCCCCACCGCGAACGAGACCTGCACCGACTGGCCGTCCGCAGCCGCGGCGACCTGCAAGACACCCATCGACACGCCACCGGCAATCACTTGCACCAAGCCGGGATCATTGGCCACGGCGGGGTTCACGCCCGTTACCGTAGCGACCAGCACATCACCGGAATTCGCGGGATGATTGGCGTCCACAGTTTGGCCGGCCATATTGGCGATGCCCACAATCGCCGGCGGCGCGGCATCGACCTCGATGACGATGTTGGGAGAGGCCGCTGTGCCATTGTTCAACGTCAGTTTCTTTAGACCGATAGGCATCTGCGCCGGTACCACGAAGCTAACCTGGTTTGGTCCCGCAGAGACGACCGGAATGGGCTGGCCATCGATCGCCAATTGGACGCTCGCGGCTGCGGCTCCCAGGTTCGATCCCGCTATCGTCACCGATGCTCCGGGGTACAGAGCCGTCTGGTACGGGTCGTTGTTGAGGAGCGGCAGGCTGATGAGCGGCAGCGTCGGATCGAGGGCCTGAATCTGAAATAGACCCGGAACAAAAGCTCTTTGGAAGCCCGAGATCACGCTCACGGGAGTGGAGCCGATCGTGGAACCGGGAGAAATCAAGGCGTTGGCGATGATATGGTTGGGCGCCAGCACCCAGATGCGGCGCACCGCCATATCCGATGTCCCAAATCCCAGCGTGATCTGGCCATCTACAAACTGCATGTTGGTCGCGACCAAATCGATCATCGACGACACGCCCGCCGGCAACGCATATTGAGCCATCACAATTTGCGGCGCCCCCAAGGCCGGATAGGCGTACGTCGGAGGATTCCCGGTTTGATAGATCGTGGAGTTCTGCCCATCGCCCAGATCGTAGACAATCACGCTGGCGTTTTGGCCGCCGTAGCCGAGCGGTGGTGTCACGGTGAGCGAGCCCGCCGTGGCATCTCCGTTCAAGGCCGACTGCGCCGGGGCTGGCAGTCCGTCGAAGTACACGCTGCTGGCCGGTCCAAGGTTGGCGCCCGCTACGATGACGCTGCCGTCGGAGTTGGGGGTCACCGAGGTGATGGCCGGTGGGTCCTTGCCGACCAGCGTGAATCCGCCCGGCAACACGTACATATCATCGCCGAAGTCAAACAGAAGATGCCGCCGGCCGGTTCCCGCAAACGGCGGCACCTGAATGTAGACGGCCAGCGCCACCGGCGAAGAGTAGGCCTGGAATTCCGGGTTCTCGAAACCGCCCAGCACCGAGATCGATTGCGGAACCGGCGTGTCGATCCGTACGCCTGCGCGGCGATCGCCACCAGGTTCTGGGCGTTGTTGACCAGTGCCGGCGATGTATAGGCTCCGGAAACGGAGAAGCTATAGGTCTGGATGTCATACATCGGCACGGCGCTGCGCGCGCCTACCGAGAAATCGATTCCGGTAGCGGGCGTATTCGCGGTCACCGGAACCAAACCGAATTGAGCCGGATTGCGCGTCCCCGGATAGAACAGAGTCTCGAAAGGGCCGCTCCACGCGATGGGCTGCCCGGCCGGATCGTAAGGGCCGCGGATGTTGGCATCGGGCGGCAGAGGACTTACATAGACCCAGTAGTTGTTGGGCGGAAGTCCATCGATGCGATACGTGCCATCGGGACGGGTCAGAGTACTGATGCCGTCTCCTGCCGGTGTGACGGCAACCACCGAAGCCATCACCACAGGCTGTCCATTGGAAGTGACCTGGCCGGAGATCGATCCCACGGTAGCGGCGTATGCGGCTTTGCCGTACAGCACCGAGAGCCCCGCGATATCATCCTGATCGAGTGGGTTCGCGTGCGACGTGTTGCGGATAATGCTATACGACATGGCCGCGCCCACAAACGTGTGTTGCAGGCCCAACGCATGGCCCATTTCGTGAACCGTGGTGGTGAAGAAGCTTTCCATGTAGCTCGGGCCGGGCGCCTGGCTGGTGTCGTTGGTCAATAGGACCGTCGAACGGATCACCGGAAAAAACGTGCCGCTGGAGTTGGTAACGGGCGTGGTGGAGGCGGTGACACCACCCATGCCGAGCAGGCCAGGCGGTAAATCGGCAAACACCACGTCTCCGCCCGGAGCGTTTCCCAAACCCATCACGTTGGCGGCCTGGTCGCTGGACGCACCGCCGGGACCAGCGACGCCCTGCACGGGTCCTTGCTCGCCGCCGAATGCGACCCGCAAATCCGAGCTGCTCACGCCATTCCAAACCGCGGCGGCCTGCTGAATCTGGCTCAGGACCGATGCGAAATCATCATTGGGACCATACTTGGCCGGTCCCGGATCGGTAACCAGGAAAGTCACCGTCTTATCGGGGAGCTGGGTCAAATCGAATTTTTCGTAGATGGGCGTGTTATAGGGACTTTGCAGGTAGTGAACGTAGTGATAGTACGCGCCCGCCGGCGTCGCGGCCAAAGCCGCGGCCAGCCCCACCACGATGCGGCTGCGCATGCGCGTCATCACTATTTGGCTCCCTTCCCGAGAGCGCTGGCGATGCGCGCCTGGAGATCTGCCAGCGTCATGGTAATCGTCTGATCTTTCACCTGCTGGCCGCTAGCCGGATCGAGCATCGTGTCCGGCGCCGCCGGATGGGTGGCCGTGGCGCCCGAAGAACTCGTGGAGAGAGTAAATACGCCTTGCGTGAGACCGATGATCTGGGTCAATCCCGATGGGCCGGTCCACAAGAACAGGACGTATTGCTGACCTGTCTGCAATTCCGGCGCGCCGGGGAAGGTCTGCCGGTAGCCATTGGCGCTGCCACCTGGAACAGCAACATCCTGAGCAGCCGGCGGGCCGCCTTTGTAAACTTGGCTTACCTGGATTGCGTAGTGAGTGTAAATGACTCGGCCGCGGGCCGAGGCGGTGGACCCGGTGACGGTTCCTTGCACGATGGCCGTCGATTTGGCGATCATGTCGTCGAGCGTGAGCCGCTGGAGAGTCGCCCCGGGGAGCGACACGATTCCGGCGGCTAATACCAGCGCGAACCGTATGCGAGCCTGCATCGATTTCTTCAAAGCACTTCCAGTGCCCCCGAAACACCGTTAAAATTCAATGGGTTAAACGGTGCTTGGCGGCGGTTGCTGTGTTCCCGCGACACGGCTTTGGGACAGCCCGCCCCACCGCCTCAAGCCTTGCCGGGGCGAACAATCAGGATGGGCACCTCCAGGTTGTGGCGCACGGGGTTGATGGTGGTCCCGAAGATCAAGTCTTTCAAGCCACCGTGGCCGTGTGCGCCCATGACCACTAAATCGGGATGCACCTCGCGCGCGTAGCGCACGATCTCACGGCGCGGCGAAGACGAATGGGAGACCGCGGTTTCCACGGTAAGCCCCTGATCGCGCAGGGCTTGTGCGATGCCCTCGATATATTGCCCGCCCGCCTCGACCTCCGCCGTGGAGGATTCCGGGCCGTAAATCTGGCTGGTCACGCCTTCCTCGACATGGAGCAGAAACACCTTGGCATCGTGGAGTTTCGCCAAGGCCGTGGCGTGGCTGACTGCCAGCCGGTCGAGCGCGGTGTGATCAAGCGGAACCAGAATTCTGCGGTAGGCGGGCGTGGCGGTCTCGGCGCCGGCGGTTGTGGGGAGAGACACCGGGGCCCGGCCGAACCGGCGCGTCCAGCGCGCGATGAGCGGTTCCAGCGTGACCCAACTCAGCAGGAACAGCAGCATGGCCCCGCCCGCCACGCTGATCGCGAGAATCAGCGTCCGCCAGGGACCGGCTTGCGCCAGCCAGTCGGCAATCGCCATTACCGCCAGCCGCAGGTTCAAGGCGACGATGATCACGGCCGTCGTCCAGGCCAGGATCTGGACCCAAAGGCGATTCGCAAACGCGCCCATGCGTGTGCCATCGTTCGTGAAATGGATCAGCGGAATAATCGCAAAAGGCAACTGCAGGCTGAGAATGACCTGGCTCAGAATGATGAGCTGAAAGGTGGACTGCTCTCCCGCGAAATAGATCATGAGCGCGGCCGGGGTGATGGCCATGGCGCGCGTGATCAAACGGCGCAGCCAGGGCCGTATGCGGAAATTGAGAAAACCTTCCACCACCACTTGGCCCGCCAGGGTGCCAGTCAGGGTGGACGACTGGCCCGAGCAAAGCAGGGCCACGGCGAACAAGATCCCGGCCAGGCTCGTTCCCAGCAGCGGGATCAGCAACGTTTGCGCCTGCTGAATTTCGGTGACGACGATCCCGTGCCGGAAGAACACGGCCGCGGCCATGATGAGAATGGCGGCGTTCACCAGCAGCGCCCCGTTGAGCGCCACGACCGAATCGATCAGGTTAAAGCGACAGGCGGTGCGCTTGGCTTCCGTGCTGTGGCCGATGTGGCGCGTCTGCACCAGGGCCGAATGCAGGTACAGGTTGTGCGGCATCACCGTGGCGCCCAGAATGCCGATCGCAACATATAAACTGTTGCGGTTGAGCAGCGGGACCAGCCCCGTCACCATGGCACGCGGCGAGGGCTGTGCCCACATGATTTCGATTAAGAAGCATCCTGCGATCACCGTGATCAATGCCAGCACGAAGGCTTCGATGGTGCGAATGCCCAGGCTCTGCAGCCACAGGATCAGCAGCGTGTCGGCGGCGGTGAGGAGCACGCCGAATAGAAGCGGGATGTGAAACAACAGGTTCAATCCGATGGCCGCGCCCAAAACTTCGGCCAGATCGCACGCGGCAATGGCGATTTCGCACAGTCCCCACAGCGCCACGTTGATGGAACGCGGATAGGTCTCGCGGCAGGCCTGCGCCAGGTCACGGCCGGAGACAATGCCCAGGCGGGCGCTGAGAGTCTGGAGCAGAATGGCCATGGCATTCGACATGACCAGCACCCACAGCAGCCGATAGCCGAAGCGCGCGCCCCCCTCGAGATCGGTGGCCCAGTTCCCCGGGTCCATATAGCCGACGCTGACCAGATAGGCGGGTCCGGCAAAGGCGAATAAGCGCCGCCAGATAGAAACCTGCCCGGTCCCGACGCTGCCGTGCACTTCGGCCAGGGAGCGCGCATCCTGACTGAAGGGTTGGGCCGGCAGCATACGAACTTAACTATAGTTAAGTGGAAGGCGCGGGTCAAGGCGCGTGCGGCTCCGAGGGCGCGGCCCCAAGGAAGCTACGGCAGCTCGCGTAAGCGCACGCCCACCTCTTTCCCGTGAAGCAGCTCCAACACGAGAGTGCCGGCGGAATCGGTGGTATCTTCGAAAACCTCTTCGTCGTCGATCTCCACCTGGTAAACGCGTCGCGGATCAAGGCCGGCCAGGATCACGGTCTCCTGTCCCTCCTCCGGCTGGATCCGGAACTTCATGCCGCTCGCGCCCAGGTAGATGGCGGCGCTCGCAAAAAGGATGGGGGCGTTGCTTCCATGAACGTCGAGCGCGGTGCGGCGGCCATCGCGAAATAACTGCGCGGAGCCGTCGAAGTAGCCGAACCACTCGGCCGAGTCGTCCCAATCGGAACGTACGAACAGGTGGCCCGACTCGGGGCTGTGATAGACCAGCGGCAGCAGCGTGAAGCTCAGGCCGGGTTGGTAGGGATTGGCCCACAGGAATTCGTAGGGCGCGCCCAGCGTGCCGCGCAGCATGAAATTGTCGTGCATCGACCAGCCCTGCAGATATTGGCTCTCTTCGGAATTGGTGTCATAGGCGACCATGGCAAGGTCGGCCGCGCGCGAGAGAGCGGCCTGCTCCAGGTCGGGCTCTCCGGTTTTGAGCGACACGCCCACGCGGAAGTCGTTATCCTCGCCGCGAAACGCCGGCGGGTAGTAACTCATCAGGTGCTCGATGGGAAACGACTGAAAGAAGTGCGGGCTCGATTCGCGCAGGTCAATATTGGTGGCGTCGCGAACGGCATGCAACAACTCCCAGAGCGCGTAGGCGTCTTCGCGCGGGACCACGCTTTTGCCGGCGGCGAGGGCCGGAGCCATTTTCGCGCCCCACCAGGTTTTGACCACGCGCTCCAATTCGCGATTGGGGAGATCGGGTACGTAATCGAACAAAGCCACGGCGGCCAGCACGCGCGAACGAACAACGGAGATGCTGTCGTCGTTAGCTGTTGCTGTCAGGCGCTGTTGGAGTCGTGCGGCGAGCGCGCGCCGCTGGCTCTGTGTGAGCAGTTTCTGGCACCAATCGAAGACCAATGCCATCTGGCGCAGATCGTTCCCCGGCCCCAGCGCCCAAGCGATGGCGCGTTGGCCCGCCGCGGCGTTGCCGGAGACCTGGTAGTACAGCGCCTGTGCAAATCCGGGCTCGGGCAGAGGAGCTTCACCGCCCAGATATCCATCGAACTGCTGGTAGCGGACGGAGGCGCGTTCGCGCTCGCGCGTGAGCAGCCGCAGCCGTTGCGGGCGCAGGAACAGGCGGGGGTGCTCGGTGAAAACGGCAACCGGCTCGTCGGCACCGGCGGGGACGGAGGCGGCCGGGCGGTTCTGGGCTGCGGCGGAGCCGAGCAGCCCAAGAGCCAAGAGCACGCTGCCACGGCCTGTCAGGCGCATCTGGGGACATTGTGTCATAGCGACACACCCGGCGGCGCAGGCGCCTCACCACCACCGCCGGTTTTTGCACAAAATAATTGAAGCGGAACGGCTTCCGAAGATTGACACGTGGAGGTCTGATTGCTATTTATGGTTCTGAATTGGCGAAGTAACTTTTCAACCTGCCCTCTGCTGCAACAGGCAGGTGGAAGACGAGTGAGCCGAAGAAGACAGCGTGCTTGCGGGAGCCGGTGTTTGCAACAGATTTAGCTTACGATTCTTCCCTTGGCGGTTGCTGCAGAGGGGTTTTTTCATTACGGTTTCAAACGATCTCACCGGCGGATCCTAGGTAACGGTAGTAGTCTGGCGTTTCTGGAAGGGAAGATAAGGACGCGGCCCGACCAGCAATGAACTGTAGACAGCCGTGGCCGGATCCCAGCCCAACCTGGGCGAGCCGCATCGGAGTCAGCCTCGAAGGTCTAGGGGCCGGCCCGGTGCGGTTTTTCTATTTAGGGACGCCCTTTTCCGGCAAAACTTTCCGGAATCGCCGATAAGACTAGTGGAGGGCAGCGACCATGAATAGCGAGCGCCGCGAAGCCGATTTCGAGAGCGAACGCCCCGCGTCCAGCGAGCCCGCCGCATCACACAGCAGATGTTATCTTGCGGCGTCGCCGATGGGTGACGTCTTATATGACCAACTGGAGTACCTGCTTGCTCACACAGGAGAACACTGCGCACCGGAATGCATGGACTGCGGGAGGCTGCAGCAAGTGAAAAACTGGCTGCTGATGCCGTTCTACTCCGCCATACACCCGCCCGTTCACTAACAGCCGACCGATCAATTCGGAGTATCCGCTTGCTAACGCGCGCGGTTGCTTAACCCAGGCACTTGCTGAGCGCGCATCGTTCCTTAGCGCCAAAGAACCGCGACCATCCGGGAGTGTCTGATGGCGCTGCGCGCCACCAAAGGCAATGAAGACGGGACAAAGGCTGGATGTCAAGCACACGCCGGGCCATGAGCTGTGTAGCGGAACCTCCGCTCCCTCACGGTCGCGGCTCGGTAACAACCGATCGCGCATTACTGAAGCCGCGACCGTAAGGGAGCGTTCTCGGCCCTGCGGGCCACCAATAGCGATGCAAGCGTTCGTGGGGCAGGCCTTCCGGCCTGCCGCCGGCTTTCCAGCCGGCGCGCCGAGCGGAAGCTCGGCGGCGGCCCGGAAGGGCCGACCCCACGAACGCGCTTTCAATGGAGCGGAGGTTCTGGGTGCGACTTCAATAGAGCGGACACCGTAGCTCAGAAACTCATTGCCCTGCTGGCGGCAATTCCTCGGGGTGGGGCAGGTACAACGTCTGGCAACGGTTGCAGCGGTAAATCTCCGCTCCTGCGCCAAACCGCTCCTTCACCTCCGCGCCGAAAAAATACCAGCGCTTCAGGTGGCCGGCGCACAATTTGCCCTTGTCATCCTTCTCGTTGCAAGCGCGCATCCGCAACAGGCGGCGCTTTACTTTGGTGCCGTCGCTCAGCGTCAATTCCGGTCCGGCATCCGCCATGGCACTCCATTCTATTGGACTGGCAGCATAATCGTCTGCGGACTGGAGCCGCCGGTGGTGGCTGGGGAAACGTTGTCGCCGATGGCAATGGTGATGGGCTGGTCACCGGGGCTGATATTGGTCGGTACCTGCACGTTGACCTGATAGACGCCCGCGAAGCCGGGGGCGAGTCCGTGATACTGCACGGTCGCCTGCTGGCCACCGATC
>Ga0335078_10016024_pt1 | contig 11120 bp, 11 predicted proteins | sample Lox_Sample_32_FD_206711 | JGI IMG/M metagenome (GOLD analysis project Ga0335078, IMG submission 206711) | Soil microbial communities from Loxahatchee National Wildlife Refuge, Florida, United States - Lox_Sample_3.2 | ecosystem: Environmental > Terrestrial > Soil > Wetlands | place: USA...
TGTCGTGGGTATGAACCCCGTCCATCTCTCCGGATCGGAATGATCGGCTAACGTGCCGGCGGAAGTCCTCTCTAATTACAGTGTTCCGCGCGTTTCGCTGCCTCAGTGACGGTGGCGTAGGCACCGGCCAGCTTGGGGTTGCTCTTCGATACGTCGGCGCCGACACTAGCGAGGATCTTTGGCATATCGCTTTCCTCGGCAGCGGGCAGGTCGATCAAGGTCCCTCCCGAGCGTTTCCACTGGTCTAATTGTTCGCCGCGCATTTTGACGGCAATCGGGTTGATGGACAAATCCTCCTTCGCCGCATCTTCGTCCACGATTTGCTGCAAATCCTTTGGCAGCGAATTGTACCATTTCTTGTTGACCTCAACGACGATGAATATCCACGGCTGATTGATCTCGGTGATGTATTTCGCGGCATCCAGCATGTGTAACCCGACGGCACCTCCTATCCCGGTAATGGAGGCATCAATTGTGCCTTGCTGCAGGGCAGGAACGACGTCGCCGAGAGTCATCGAAACCGGGGTCATGCCGAACCGCTCAAACGTCTGGGTTTCGAAAACGCGGTTCTTGCGTCAATGGATTTTGTCCACGCAGCCTAGTCCGGAAGCGTAATGAAAACTCTGATATAGTCTGCGATCAATGAAGGCCCAGATTGAGGTGCATATCCCAAGCCAGCGAAAAAACTCAACGGCTTCCGGGGGGGCTGGATAGCTAGGGAAAGGGCACCAGCGTGATTGTTGAATAGTTCGTTTCAATCAACGTCGGCGTTCCTCCGATGTAAGCAAAATTAGCAAATGATTGCCCGGTAACGGATGTCGACAGTGTAAAGTGACCAGAACCGTCATTAAGGAACACCTGCGAAGGAGCAGATAGGTCTCCACCCGACTCCGTGACAATATCGGAAACTCCGTTGACGTTGACAACCCACGCTCGCTTTACCCAATAGTTCGGATTCTGGCTGATCTGCTCCGATGGTGCTCCGGAAACCAACTCCGTTGTTCGATCTTTAAAATGACCCGTACCGTCGTTTATCAAGATTTGGAATGCATACCCCTCATAGTTTCCAGTTGTAGAGGTAACAACCAAGTCGGTGATCTTGCTAGCGAGGGATCTCTTGCTAGACATGCTATTTATCGGCCTGATATCGAGAATGACCGGCCCGATCTCGGTGTTCGAGTACAACCCAGCAGTGTCTGGTAACGGTGAGTTCGGCAAGTAGATTGGCAGAACGCCGCTGAAATTGCCGTTTCCCGGGTTTAGGTAAACAAGCGACCGCCCGGCAATTAAATCTTCCTGGCCAAGCACGAGATCGGCAAGGCCGCGTCCCATCAGATCGACAAGAGCAGACGACGTGTAGGCGGCCGGATAGGGAAATTTGTTTATAACGGCTGGGGGGAGAAGACTACGCTGATCCGGGAACTTTCCACTGAAATCATCTACAAGGAAGTATGGCGGCGTCATCGGTGAGCTGTAAATATTGTTCACAAAAATGCCGATTCTGTTCTTCGCAATGATTCCGCTGCTTACGTCATGGGCGTACGCCAGGCTCTGAGGTAAGCTGGAACTGGCGTCAAATAACTGGCCCGAAGAGGTCGAAAGAAGCAACGTGTCCGTCGCTCCCGGCCAGGGGGACGCGTCGAGTCCTTGGTTCGCGATCAGAATGCTCGGATACCCACTTTTGTTCAAATTCCTGACGATGAAATTTCTAGGATTCAAGATTTGCGGAACGGCTCCTTGTATCACTTGTGCCGTTTGATCCACGTAGGCGTTTAATGTTTGGTCGTAGCCAAGAATCTGCAGCGGTACGGACTCGGTACCGTCGCTCACGGCCCACAGAATTATCAAGTATGGATAACCGGTCTGGTTCAGAGTGATCGGTACTATATCCTCGATATAGGCGTTCGGCACCGGCGGTGTTACCGGCACCGATATAGATTCCACGGATGCGGCGACAGCTTGGTATTGGGCGAACGAAAGAATTGCCGAGAGGACAGCAACAGAAATACGAAACATATGCTCCATCTTACTTACCTCTACTGCAATGCGGTGTAGTCAGAGCGGGGAAATCGTCACCCAAGTTGCCACAAACGGGCTGTAGCGCACGCTAGCAGCGTTAGCATTGCACACGCGAAAGACAAGTCCGATCTCATCCGCCTCCGCCGCGCCGTCGATTATTTTTTCGCTGGCCGTAATCGGCTGCGAAGCCGCGCCAGTCAACCATTAGATGGCCGAAGCAATGTCCGATGGCCACCCCACAGCCGGATCGCAGCGGCGGCGTCAACGCCCGCGAGTGCCCCACCGATAGCGCCCGCTGCCCCCACCGAGCCGCCGAAAGAGGCGGCCGAGCAGCGGCGCCGCAAGGCCCTGGCGAAGCCGGGCGTCGAATGCCAGTTCGATCTCGGGTCCCGGGGTGGATGCTCCGACCCAGGAGCACGATAATCACGTGGAAGACCGCTGTGTGACGACAATCATGAAAATGACCGCCGACGAGGTGGTCAAGTGAATCCCTCGCAATGCGGCAATTGACGGTGGCGAAGTGACGTTGTGGGTCACGAACGACCGAGTAGGGGTGGTCGCGCGATGTCGGCTGTACTCCCCATAGCGTCAACTAGGCCGACGTGGCTTTTTGTCGCCGAAGGGCCAACGAGCAGACATAAACGGCATGTCTCGCGCTAGTGACCCAAAAGTGACCTAGCGCCACAGCCAACGTGCCAATGCCAGCGGTGGGGTTGATTTGAACTATTGGCGCGGCGGCAGGCCTTCAAAGGCGGGCACGCCATCCGCAATGAGATGGAAAGGCTGACCTTCTGCTGTGAAGATCGCCTTTTGCGCGCCGCCATAGACTAAAGGATCGTCCAGCGTTCCGATCTTCAGAACCACCGGTCGCAGGCCCGGCCGCCGCGATATCATGTGTGTGCCGCATACCGCGCAGAACTCTCGTGTTACGGCGTCAGCCTTATCGGGCCGCCTATAGGTCTTTGGCGCGCCTTTCGTGTACGCGAATCCTTCTGCTGGCACGAGCATGAACAAATTAGGTGCGCCGCCCGAGAAGTACTGACACGCGCGGCAGTGGCATTGCGCTCTTAAAACTGGCTCACCCTCCGCAACATACCGCACAGCACCGCAATAGCACCCACCTTCGAGCCGCATAGTACCTCTCCCACGTCGCCGACGAACATGTGCCCATTAATGATTTTGCATACCAAATCGCGAATGACCCCTCAATGTCCGCTATGGGTCGACGCGATCGTTCTATGTTTTGTTTATTTCGTCCGCTCTGGGTCAAACTCATCGGTTTCGCCTTACCTGGCAAAGGTCTGTTGACCCTCCGAAAGCGTCCTGAAATGCCGACATCGCGCTATGTTGAAGGGCAGAGCAGCCTAGCGAATCCCGATTAGCGGCCAATAGAACGGTACCAGCCCCATGAGAATTGCAAACTCGATCACCGTCAGCCAGGCGCCGATCTTCATCAGATCGCGGGCTTCGAAATAGCCGTAGGAATAGCCGACGATGAGCATGCCGGACTGATAAGCGAAGAGTTTGCCGCCGGCGGCGAACGACCAAATCAGGCCGAGCTGCAGCGGATTGAGCCCGTGGCTCTTGGCGTAATCCATCACCAGCGGAATCGAGGTGCCGAGCATCGAAATTTCGCTTGCCAACAGGAAATGATAGACGAAGGCTGCCCAGGACAGTACCGCGGTAATGCTGAAAGTGTTGGTCAGTAGTGGCTGCATCTAGTGGAATACGCCGCTGGTGAGCACGCCGAGGCCTTTGGTGGTCTCGAGCACATTGCCCATGCTTACCCCCTCGGCGACGAAGAACACCGGCATGTAATTGAGTCGGCGCACGTCATCGGGCTCGAGGACGCCGACGTACGGCAGCGTCGCGGCGAGCCCGATGCCGAGCGCCACCATGGTGGGCGGGATGTGATGCAAAAAGTTGGTGACCCAGAGCAAGATGGCGCAGCCGACGAAGATCGCGGCTTTAGTCTCGCTCACCGACCACGGGCCCATTGTCGAGCTCGCTTTGGAAATATTCGTGGCCATGGCTTAAGCCGGACTGCTCAGGTGGATAGAGCCACAGCGTCAGCCGCCACGCCGCCAGTACGGTGATGATGCTGGCAGGAAAGCTAGCAGCCAGACGCCGTACATGACTTCGACGCCGCCGAATTTCTGCATCTGGCCGGCCGCGGTGATGGACCCCGCGCCGGCTAAGATCATTTTGTCGAAGATGTTTCCCGTATAAGTGAGGATGAGAAACATGCCGCGAGCGATGTTGCTGCCGCGTTCGGCGCGGAACGCCTCACAAAGAGCGAGCGCGATCGAGGCCAGAATCACGACCCGCGCCAGTCCCGACGGCACGATGAACGTGAGCAGGAAATCGGTGACGATCATCCCTAACAGGATGCGCGGGTAGGTGACCCCAACATGCAGCATGATCGTATAGGCGAGACGCCGGATCCGCCTCGTGGCATCGTTTGAATTCCCGCTCGTACGAAAAAACAATCAAACGGCGAAGGGAAGGAACACCACCATCGAGAGCCTGCTCAAGGGCGCCTGCGTGGCGAGCCATGCTCGTTCGCATGCGCGCCACGCGTGCTGGCGGCGAAACCGGGGACAGGGAGGGCGCCGTAGCGCATGGCTGCCGTTCAATCTAAAATCATGCTGCTTTGGCTGCACCGGAGGAGCCAAGCCAAATGGAACAAAATGCTAAGCAGCTCTTCCTCGACGATTTTAGCCCAGGCCAAGTTTTCCCGGGCGCGTCGCGGCTCATCACGCGAGACGACGTACTGTCATTTGCCGCGCTCACGGGCGATAAGCATCCGATCCATTACGACGACCACTACGCCAAGACGACGCGGTTCGGCCGCCCGATCGTGCACGGTCTGCATCTGATGGCGCTAACCGCGCTCGGCGCAACGCCGTTGTCGGAGCAGCTGAAGGGCTCGATGGTGGCGATGCTCAGCCAAAGCGCCACTTTTCAACGGCCGGTGTTCAAAGACGATGTGGTGCGCTCGCAATTTGAAATCGCAAGCGTCGAGCGCCGTGCGGGCAAGGACTGGGGCACGCTCACTATCAAGGTCAGGCTGATCAATCAGCACGACGAGACAGTATTGGAAGGTCGGCACGTCTATCGCATTCGCCTGCGCGGCGGCGGCCCAGCGCCGGCGGGGGAGTAGCCGTGCCCAAGCCGAGCTACGCCGATGCGGTGCGCAGCTTCGACTGGGGCGCGGTTGATCGCGACCTCGGCTGGCACCCCCAAGAGCCCATCAATCTCGGCCGCACCATCGTCGATCGGCACGCCGAGGGCGCGCGCGTGGCGCTGCACTGGGTTGGCAAACACGGCGCCAAAGTCGTCGTGACTTACCGGGATTTGCATTTGCTGAGCAACAGAATCGCCAATCTGTTGCGTACGCTCGGCGTGCGCAACGGCGACCGTATCGCCGGCGTACTGCCGCGCGTTCCAGAAACCATCGCGGTGATGATCGGCGTCTGGAAGGCCGGCGCTATTTACGTGCCGGTCTTCACCGGCTTCGGCCCTGACGCCGTCGGCTTCCGTTTGCGCGATTGCGGGGTCAAGGTCGTTTGCACGCATCACGACTATCGCGACCGTGTTCCTGACATAGAAAACATCACCGTGGTGGCGATCGCAGGTGCCGGCGGCGCGGGCTTAAGGCCGGGCGATGTCGATCTGCATCGCGGGGTCGGCGGTGAATCGGACGTCTGCGTTCCACAGCCATGCCGCCGTTGCGATCCCGCGGTGATCCTGTACACGTCGGGCTCGACTGGCGCGCCGAAAGGCGTCGCGATCGCCGCCAATTTTCTAGCCGCGACCAGGCCCTATATGCACCACGGCGTTGACCTCCAACCCGACGACCTGTTCTGGCCCACCGGCGATCCCGGTTGGGGCTACGGCTTCGTTTGCTACCACGCCGCGCTGGCGATGGGCGTTCCGGTTCTCAGCTCCGAGGCCGCGCCGACGCCGCGGGACTTTTTGCAATTTCTGCAAGAGCAGCGCGTAAGCAACGTGGCGACGGTGCCGACATTGCTGCGCGGCGTGATGGCGCTCGGCGCTAAGGAGCTGGCACGTTACGATCTGCGCCTGCGCGCGATCAGCAGCTGCGGCGAGCCGCTGAATCCCGAGGTCATCCGCTTCTTTGCCGAGCGCCTCGGCGTCGTTCCGCGCGACCATTTCGGCTCGAGCGAAAACGGACTGCCGCTCGGCAATTTCAATGCGCTCGATGCCGAGGTGAAGCCGGGCTCGATGGGCCTGCCGATGCCGGGTTTTGCGATGGCCGTCGTCGACGAGGACGGCCGTGAGCTGCCAACCGGCTCAGTCGGCTACCTCGCGCAGCGCCCAAGCGAGCAGGGTCTCTACGCGCTCGGCTATTGGCAGGACGCCGCGCGCACCGAGCTTCTCTTCCGCCACGGCTGGATCATCGCCGGCGATCTGGCGCGGCGCGATCCGGCGGGGTATTTCTGGTTCGAGGGCCGCGCCGACGACGTCATCAAAAGTTCCGCGTACCGCATCGGCCCGTTCGAAGTGGAAAGCGCCATCCTGCATCATCCGGCCGTCGCCGAGGCCGCGGTGGTCGGCAAGCCCGACGCGCAAAAGGGCGAGATCCTCAAAGCCTTTGTCACGCTGCGCCCCGGGCAAAGCGCGGGCCCGACTCTCGCCAGGGACATTGAGGACATCGTGCGCCGTATGGTCGGCGATCATGCCTATCCGCGTGAGGTCGAGGTAGTGGAAAGCCTGCCGAAGACCGAGTCCGGAAAAATCCAGCGCTTCAAATTGCGCGTTGGAGTTTAAGGGGTGCTGGCTCGCTTTGCCCTTGTCACCGGCAGTGGGAAACTGACCCGTGAAGGCTGCAGCGCCGGGTCGAATCCCGGCCGTCGTGCAGATCGCCGGCGAAAGCTACCGGCTCAACGACAAGCGCCGCGTCGGCATTATAGCCAGGCCAGCGAAGGCAAAGGCCAAGGAGGATGAAAAGGCTTGACGACACCGAGTGGGTCAGATTCAAAGTGCCGATCGCCACAAACCCGGGTCAGATTCAAGGTGCCGTTGACACCATCCGCACGCCGGCACAATGTGCCAGAACTGCAAGGAAATAAAAATGTCAACGATGATTACCTAATTAGGGAGGGCAAAGATGTCTTGGATTCATCGGCGAAAATTGCTTCAGCTTTCCGGCGCCGGCGCGGTTGCGGCGAATGCTGGGGGTATTGCGGCAATCCTTGCGGCCTCGCGCGCGCCCGCTTACGCGCAGGGCACCACCGTACACTGGCTGCGCTGGAACGACTTCGTTCCGTCGTCAGACACCCTGCTGCGCGAACAGATTATTCCGCAATGCGCCAAGGATCTCGGCATCACCCTCAACATCGAGATGATCAACGGCAACGACATCCAAGCGCGCACTACTGCTGCGATTCAGTCGGGGACCGGCCCCGACGTCATCTGCGCACTGAACAACTGGCCGCAGCTCTACGCCGAGAGTCTCGTCGACGTCAGCGACGTTGTCGAAAAGATCGGCAAGGACCAGGGTGGCTTTTATAAGGAGTCAACGGTCGTCGCCAATGACGGCAAGAAATGGCTTGGCGTCCCCTGGTGCATCGTCGGTGCCGAAAACGCGTACCGCAAATCGTGGTTCGAGGCGATCGGAGTGAGCAAGTTTCCGGAAACCTGGGACGAATATCGCGCCGCGGGCAAAAAGCTTAAAGCCAAGGGTCAGCCGATCGGTCAGGCGCTCGGCCACAGCTTCGGCGATCCGCCGACTTTCTGGTACCCCTTCCTATGGTCCTTCGGCGGCATGGAGGTTGACACGAGCGGCAAGAAGGTGGTGCTCGACAGCAAGGCGACGATCGAATCGGTCAAGTACGCGGTCGGGTTCTGGAAGGACTGCTGCGACGAGGGCGGACTTGCCTGGGACGATTCCAGCAACAACCGCGCCTTCCTAGCCGGCACAATCTCATCCACGCTCAACGGCGCCTCCATCTATCTGTTGGCCAAGCGCGAGCCTGATAAATACCAGACCGAAAAAGGCAAGCCGCTGTGGCAGGACATTCTGCACGGGAAGCTCCCCAAGGGTCCCGCTGGGCAATTTTCCTACCAGCTGCCGATGACCAACATGCTGATGCGCTATTCCAAGCAGCAAGACGCCGCCAAGAAATTCCTCGCTTGGATCACATCCAAGCCGGTATATCAGGAGTGGTTCAATTCGCAGGGCGGCTACACGGTCGGCGCCACAACGGTTTGGGAGGAGGACCCGATCTGGAACAAGGACCCGGTCATGGCGCCGTACCGCACGGTCGGCCGCGGCGCGCAATTTCCCGGCTATCCCGGACCCGCGGATCGCAATGCCGCCGAAGTGTTGAGCAAGTACATCATCATCGACATGTATGCCAAGGCGGTCCAAGGAATGCCGGCCGAGGATGCGGTCAAGTGGGCCACCGGTGAGGTGCAGAAGATCCACGCCTGATTTACCGCGCGCGCCGATGTCGGTGCCGTGTTATGATGTACTGCGCTTACGGCGCCGCGGCCGCAACGTTCGCCCATTCGGGCGGGATGGCGCGGCTGGCGCCGGGCCGCAGAGGAGCCGGCGATGGCCGTAAGCGAAGTCGTTGCCCAGCGAGCTTTTGTTCAGGCGCCGCGGCGTGGGGCGACGACCCGGCTTCTCGAAGACGAACGTTGGCTTGCCGCCGTCCTGCTGCTGCCGACGGTCATTCTGCTCGGCCTATTCATTGCGTATCCGTTCGTCGAAGGCGTGCTGCTTTCCGTCACCGACGCCAGGGTGGGCGTGCCCGGCCATTTCGTCGGTCTGCAAAACTTCGAGGCACTGTGGGACGACAGTATTTTCCGCGTCGCGGTCTCGAATACGTTTATCTATACTATCGCCGCCACGGTCGTTAAGCTCGCGTTGGGATTATGGCTGGCGCTTCTCCTCAACCGTCATTTCAGGGGTAAGGCGTTCACCCGGGCGTTCGTTCTCTTGCCCTTCATCATCCCCACGGTGCTGTCGACCTTCGCCTGGAAATGGATGTTCGACCCAACTTTCAGCGTCATCAACTGGACTTTGTTCCAGCTCGGCCTCATCCACACGCGCATCAATTGGCTCGGCGATCCCCATCTGGCGCTGATTTCGGTAATCATCGTCAATGTTTGGCGCGGAGTGCCGTTCTACGCGATCAGCCTTCTGGCTGGGCTGCAGACCATCAATCCTGAACTGCAGGAGGCCGCCGCAATTGACGGCGCCCGGCCCTGGCAGCGCTTCTGGCACATCACCTGGCCGCTGCTCCTGCCCGTCACCATGGTGGTGGTGCTGTTCTCGGTCATCCAGACCTTCGCCGATTTTCAGCTCGTTTATGTGCTGACCGGCGGCGGCCCAGCCAACGCCACGCAGCTCTTTGCCACCTATGCCTATCAGATCGGCGTCGGCACCGGGCTTCTAAGCCAGGGCGCGGCCATTTCGCTCGCCATGTTTCCGTTCCTGCTCATCATCGTGGTGGTGCAGCTGCTCTACATCCGCCGGGTCGAGGTGCACTGAGCCATGATCGAAGGGACGAAGTGGCGGCGCTGGGTCTACTTCTACATTCCGCTGAGCTTCTTTATTTTCTGGCTGCTATTCCCGTTTTATTGGATGCTGGTGACCTCGGTCCGGCCGGACCGCGAGCTCTATCGGCCGTGGATGGCGCCCAACTACGCGCCGTTCTGGACCTGGCATCCGACGCTGGTCCATATCACGGACCTGCTGACGCAAACGCTGTTCATCAGATGGATGGCGAACACGCTGTTCATCGCCATCGTGTCGACGTTGATCTCGCTATTCTGCGGTCTGCTTGCCGGCTATGCGCTGTCGCGCTTGAAATTTCCCTTCGCCGGCTGGCTGGGCACCGGCATCTTCATCACCTATCTGGTGCCGCAGACGCTGTTGTTCATTCCCCTAGCCAACATCATCCGCGACTTCCACCTCGGGGATACGCCGTGGGCGCTGATCCTGACCTATCCGACCTTCCTCATTCCGTTCTGCACCTGGCTCTTGATGGGATATTTCAAGGCGATCCCGCGCGAGCTTGAGGAGTGCGCGCGCATCGACGGCGCTACGCGCTGGAAGGCGATGGTCTATATCATCTTCCCAATCGCGGTGCCGGGCATCCTTTCGGCCGGCATTTTCGCCTTCACGCTGTCTTGGAACGAATTCATTTACGCGCTTATCTTTCTCTCCTCGGCAGAGGAGAAGACGGTCTCTGTCGGTGTCACTTCGGAACTCGTGCGCGGCGACGTATTCTATTGGGGGCAGTTGATGGCGGGCGCGCTGCTCGGCTCAGTCCCGGTGGCATTTATTTATTCTTTCTTCGTCGAGTACTACGTGGCCGGTCTCACCGGTTCCGTAAAGGGATGATGCAATGGCCCGCGTCCTGATACGAAATTTGAACAAGAGGTACGACGAGGTGCACGCCGTGAAGAACGTGAACCTCGAGATCCGCGACAAGGAATTCATGGTGCTGGTCGGACCCTCGGGCTGTGGCAAGACCACCACCTTGCGCATGGTAGCGGGGCTCGAATCGATCACTTCGGGTCAGATCCTGATCGGCGACACGGTGGTGAATGAGTTGCCGCCGATGGACCGCGACATCGCCATGGTGTTCCAGAACTATGCCCTTTATCCGCACATGAGCGTCTACGACAACATGGCTTTCGGCCTGAAAATGCAGAAGGTCGACCGCGCCGAGATCGGCAAGCGCGTACAGGCGGCTGCTGATATCCTCGGTATCCAGGATTATCTGAAGCGCAAGCCACGCCAGCTGTCCGGCGGTCAACGCCAGCGCGTGGCGCTCGGCCGCGCCATCGTCCGCCACCCGCAGGTATTCCTATTCGACGAGCCGCTCTCCAATCTCGATGCCAAGTTGCGCGTGCAGATGCGCGTCGAGCTGAAGAAGCTACACAACCGGCTCAACACAACTGCGATCTACGTCACCCACGATCAGGTGGAGGCCATGACGCTGGGCGATCGCGTGGTGGTCATGCAGGGCGGCCTGGTGCAGCAGGTGGGCGAGCCGCTCGAACTCTACAACGCTCCGGTCAATCGTTTTGTCGCCGGCTTCATCGGCTCGCCGGCGATG
>Ga0335078_10016025_pt1 | contig 11120 bp, 11 predicted proteins | sample Lox_Sample_32_FD_206711 | JGI IMG/M metagenome (GOLD analysis project Ga0335078, IMG submission 206711) | Soil microbial communities from Loxahatchee National Wildlife Refuge, Florida, United States - Lox_Sample_3.2 | ecosystem: Environmental > Terrestrial > Soil > Wetlands | place: USA...
ATTCCGGTGAGTCGAGCGCGAGCGGCCCGTCGCCCGTCCTCGCTGCCGCGGTCCTCGCCGTGGCTGCGATTGCCGTTGCGGCTGGGATCAGGCTCCTGCGCCGCGGAGCCGGGTCCAGATATCGCCGAGGGCGACGTGGTCGGCCGGGGTGAGGCGTCCGAGGAAGTAGCGCCGGATGCCCTCGCGGTGCGTGGCGCGCGCGGCCCCGATCTTGTGTTGGCCCGCGTCGGTCAGCTGGGCGTACAGGCCGCGGCCGTCGCTGGCCGCGGCGCACCGGGTGACGTACCCCTGGTCGGCCAGCCGGTCGACCAGGCGAGTGCATCCGCTGCGACTGAGCAGGACCTGGTCGGCGATCTCGGACATGCGCATCCGGTGCTCCGGCGCGTCGTCGAGGAACATTAGGACCTCGTAGGCCGACAGCGACAGACCATGCTCGCCGTGCATCTGCGCGTCGAGCTGTCTAGTCAGGAGCGCGTGGGCCTCCAGCAGGCCTCGCCAGGCGGCGAGCTCCTGCTCGGTAAGAGGTGCGGTGGGCGTGTCGATCGTGGACATGGCGTACGAGCGTTGACCGGCCAGCGCCGCGCCGGCGCCGGCCGGCCGGCCGGAGCGACGGGACGTTACGAGGTCTGCTTGACGGCGGAGATGTCGAGCGCGAGGTTGACCTTGTCGGAGACGAGCATGTTGCCGCTACCGAGCGCCTGGTTGAACTTCATCTCGTAGTCGCCGCGCGAGAGCTGACCGGTTACCTCTAGGGCAACGCGCTGGTTCCCCCACGGGTCGACGTCGGTTCCCTCGAAATCGGCGTGCAGGACGATCTCGTTGGTCACGCCATGGATGGTCAGCCGGCCGGTGATGCGGTACTCCTCGTCGTCGAGCGCCTCGATGCTCGTGGACTCGAAGCGCAGCTCGGGGAACTGGGCGGCGTCGAAGAAGTCGGGCGAGCGCAGATGATCGTCGCGCTGGGGCTCGTTGGTGTCGACGGACTCGGTCTTGACCGTGCCGTAGACCTTGGCGCTGGACAGGTCCTCACCGATCTCCAGGGTGCCCTCGAACTCGGTGAACTCGCCGCGAACGGTGGCGATCCCCATGTGCTTGACGGCGAAGCCGACCTTCGAATGGGCCGGGTCGACGCTCCACGTGCCGGCGGGGATCACGGTTTGGTTTGAGGTGGTGCTCATTGGTGTGTCTCCCAGGTGGAGGGTTAGTTGTCTACGCAATCATATCAGATCGTTGCGTGCGCAAGCATCGTGATATAGTTGTAGCTGCAACTACTTTCCGGCGAGGAGACAAAATGAAGCTCGATGGAATGCACCACCTGACGACGATCACCGGCGACGCGCAACGGAACGTCCAGTTCTACGCCGACGTCCTCGGGCTTCGCCTGGTCAAGAAGACCGTCAATTTCGACGCCCCCGAGGCCTACCACCTGTACTTCGGCGACGAGCAGGGCTCGCCCGGATCAATCCTGACCTGGTTCGAGTTCGCCGGCGCCCGGCCGGGACGCGCCGGCGCGGGGATGATCCACACGATCCAGCTTGGCGTCCCATCTGAGGCCGCGCTGGACTTCTGGGCCGAGCGGCTGGCGAGCAAAGGGTATGAGGCCGAGCGCAACGCCGGGTCGCTGCGGTTCGAGGACTACGACGGGCTGCGCTTCGAGCTTGCCATTGCCGCCGACGGCAACGCGCCGCTGCGTGCCGAGCACCCGGACATCCCGGCCGAGCACGCGATCACCGGCGTCGAGGGCGCCCGCGCGTACATCGCCGACAACGACGCCGAACTCGACCGTGACCTGCTGACCAAGACACTGGGTTTCACCGAAGACGCGGACGGCGAGTATCGCCTCGAGGGCGACACCCGCAGCTTCCGCTGGGGCTATGACATCGCGCCCGATCGTGGGATCCCGGGGGCGGGCACCGTCCACCACATCGCCTGGCACTCGGCCGACGAGGATCACGTGGCCTGGCAACAGCGCGTCGCCGACGCGAAGATGCACGTCACGCCCGTGATCGACCGCGACTACTTCCACTCGATCTACTTCCGCCAGCCGCAGGGGATCCTGTTCGAGATCGCCACCACGTCCCCCGGGTTCGCCGTCGACGAGGACATCGATCACCTCGGCGAGGAGCTCCGGCTGCCCAAGCAGCACGAGCACCTGCGCCCCTTGCTGGAGCGCCACCTGACGCCGCTGACCAACCCGCGCGCGGCCGAGCGCCCCGTGGAGGCCTGATGAGAAAACTCCAGAGCCAGGGCGTCCACCACACAACGCTGGTGGGCGCCGATCGGCAAACCTCGATCGACTTCTGGGAAGGGGTGCTCGGCATGCCGTTCGTGTTCGAGCAGCCCAACCTCGACAACGCCGCCGAGAGCCACCTGTACTTCGATCCCGGCGACGGTCGCCTGATCACCGTGTTCACCAACGAGGACCGAACCCCTGATCCCACGCGGACTCCGATCGACCCGGGCTGCGTGCACCACCTCGCGTTCGCGCTCTCACAGGCGACGTTCGCCCAGGCGGTCGAGCGCCTGAACGAGCGCGGAATCAGACACAGCGGCGTCAAGGACCGCGGGTTCATGGACTCGATCTACTTCACCGACCCGCTCGGGCTGCTGATCGAGCTTGCCGCTTACCGGTTCGAGCCGCCGGCTGGGCACACCCATGCCGAGGTGCTGCTGGCGGCGCACCGGATCCGGGTGGAGCGCGGCGACTACAACATCGCGCCCGTGCATCTGGCCGATGCGATCGAGCAGCTCGTCACCGAGTCACGGCAGTCGCTGTCCAACGACCGCACGCCGAAGGACCCTACTCCGGCGATTAGTTTCCAGACCGCCACGGGTCCTTGTCGGCAGAAACTTGACGAGGAGGAGGAGAGTATGGGACGCATCGTCGTATCGGAGTTCGTGACCCTCGACGGGGTGGTCGAGGACCCGGGCGGCGCGGAGGGATCCCCGTCCGGCGGGTGGGCTTTCAAGTTCGATCGCGGCGACGAGGGCGACCGGTTCAAGACCGAGGAGCTGATGAACACCGACGCTTTGCTGCTCGGCCGGCGCACCTACGAGGGCTTCGCCGTGGCGTGGCCCAACATGAACGAGGACCCGTTCGGACAGAAGATGAACTCGATGCCGAAGTACGTGGTCTCGAGCACGTTGACTAAGGCCGACTGGACGAACAGCACGATCCTCCCCGGGGACCTGGCTGAGGAAGCGACCCGGCTGCGCGACGAGGTCGGCGAGATCCTCGTCGCGGGCAGCCGGCAGCTCGTGAACGGGCTCCATGCCCACGGCCTGATCGACGAGTACCGGCTGATGGTCTACCCGATCGTGCTCGGGGCCGGCGCGCGCCTGTTCGACGACTCCGCGGCACAGGCCACCCTGCGCTTGGTCGAGGCCAAGCCGGCAGGCGACATCCTGCTGCTCACCTACCACCGGGCCTGACCACGCACCGAAACCCAATGTGGCTCGTGGACGTGTCGACGGCCTCGGGCTGGCGCGCCGCTGGGCGGTAGCGCAGGCAGTAGCTCGGCGCGCACAGGTGGGAACCGCCCTTGATCACTCGGCGGGGGATGTGGGCGCCGGGGTGGCCGACGTCATAGCTCGCCTCGGGGTCTGCGACCTGCGGGTTGCGCTGTGGCGCCGCGCAGCACGGGCTGCGCGGGGCGTCACCGCCGGCGCCACGCGGCGAGTAGTAGTCGGCGGTCCATTCCCACACGTTCCCGGTTGCGTCGTACAGCCCGTAGCCATTCGCGTCGAACAGCCCGACCGGCGTGGTTCCGCGCCAGCCCTTCGCGCCGGTGTTCCGCCACGGGAATTCTCCCTGCCAGGAGTTGGCCATCAACTCGCCGTCGGGACGGGGGTCGTCTCCCCAGGCGAACGTGGCCCCGTCCAGCCCGCCGCGCGCCGCGTACTCCCACTCGGCCTCGGTCGGTAGGTCCTTGCCCACCCACCGCGCGAACGCCTCGGCGTCCTCGAACGCGACGTGCGTGACCGGGTGATCCTGGCGCTGGGTGTTGTCGCTGGCGGGACCCCAGGGACGGCGCCAGCTCGCGCCGGGGACGTACGCCCACCAGCGGGTCGGGTCGTCGAGCGGCACCGGACCGGGGGTCGGGTGGAACACCGCGGATCCCGGAGTCAGGAGCGCGGGGTCGGCGTCCGGATAATCGGCCGGGTTCGGCGGCCGCTCGGCGACCGTGACGTAGTCGGTCTCCTCCACGAAGCGTGCGAAATCGGCGACCGTGACCGGCCCGCGATCGATTGCGAACCCGTCCACCTCGACCTCTCGGACCGGACCCTCTTCGGGATAGAACCGAGCGGAGCCCATGCGGAAGGAGCCTGCCGGAATCTCGACCATCTCCGCCACCGCCATCCCGAGCGATCGTAGGACGGACTCGAGGCCCCCGGATCATCTGAATCGGGTGATGGCCCTCGGCGGCTCGGTGCGAGCCTGGCCTCCACGTCCATTCCGCCGCCGAAACGAGGTTCACGTGAGCAAGCCGTTCAAAGGCACCATCAACGTCGACATTCGTGATTCGGAGCCGGACTGGAGCCCGTTCGAGCCGGCCCGGGCTCCCGACGGCGCGCCGAGCGTGCTCTACATCGTGCTCGACGACGTCGGCTTCTCGGCCATCGGGTGCTACGGCGGGCCGATCGACACGCCGAACATCGACCGGATCGCGCGCGAGGGCATCCGCTACACGCAGTGGCACACGACGGCGTTGTGCTCACCCACGCGGTCCTGCCTGTTGACCGGGCGCAACCACACGCGCAACAGCATGGCGTGCATCACCGAGGCGGCGATCGGGTTTCCGAACGCGAGCGGGACGGTGCCGCCCGAGAACGGGATGCTCCCCGAGATCCTCGGCGAGCTCGGCTGGAACACGTACATGACCGGGAAGTGGCATCTGTGCCCGACCGACGAGATGAACCTGGCCTCGACCCGGCGCAACTGGCCCGTCGGCCGAGGGTTCGAGCGCTTCTATGGATTCCTCGGTGCCGAGACCGACCAGTGGCATCCCGATCTGGTTTACGACAACCATCCGGTCGAGCAGCCCTCCCAGCCCGAGGACGGCTATCACCTCAGCCATGACCTCACCGACAAGTCGATCGAGTTCATCATGGACGCGAAGGCGGTCGCGCCCGACAAGCCGTTCTTCCTGTACTACGCGCCCGGCGCCTGCCACGCCCCCCACCAGGCGCCCCGTGAGTGGATCGACAGGTACAAGGGCCGTTTCGACGACGGATACGAGGCGATGCGGGAGCGCACGCTCGAGCGCCAGAAGCAGCTCGGCCTGGTCCCGCACGACACGCAGCTTCCGCTGCTCAACCCGATCGGCACGCCCGAGACCCGAACGGGCCCGGAAGGCAAACCCTTCCCGGTCGTCGACGTCACGCGCCCATGGGACACGCTGTCGGCCGACGAGCAGCGGCTGTTCTCGCGCATGGCCGAGGTCTACGCAGGGTTCCTCTCGCATATCGACGACCAGATCGGCCGGCTGCTCGGGTATCTCGAGGAAACCGACCAGCTCGAGAACACGCTGATCGTGCTGGTATCCGACAACGGCGCCAGCGGCGAGGGCGGCCCGAACGGCTCGGTCAACGAGAACAAGTTCTTCAACGGAATGCCCGACGACGTCGAGTCGAACCTCGCGCTGCTCGACGACCTCGGCAGCCCGCGGACCTACAACCATTACCCGAACGGGTGGGCGATGGCGTTCAACACGCCATTCAAGATGTGGAAGCGCTACGAGTTCAACGGCGGCACGAGCGACCCGTGCATCATCTCCTGGCCGAAGGCGATCACCGCCACCGGCGAGGTCCGCGACCAGTACCACCACGCGATCGACCTCGTCCCCACCGTCCTCGAGTGCCTCGGCGTCGAGCCGCCCGAGACGATCAAGGGCCACGTCCAGTCCGACTTCGACGGGATCAGCATGCGCTACAGCTTCAACGACGCTGACGCCCCGGGACGCCGCCGGACTCAGTTCTACTCGATGCTCGGATCGAGGGGGATCTGGCACGACGGCTGGAAGGCGGTCACCACCCATCCGACGATCAGCGGCTGGAGCAACTTCAACGACGACACGTGGGAGCTCTACAACGTCGAGGTCGATCGGGCCGAGCTGCACGACCTCGCCGCCGAGCATCCGGACAAGCTGCGCGAGCTCGTGAACCTGTGGTTCGCCGAGGCGGGCGCCAACCACGCGTTCCCGCTCGACGATCGTTCAGCGGTCGAGATCCTCAACACCCCGCGCCCGCAACTGACTGCTCCGCGCAACCGCTACCTGTACTACCCGGACACCGCCGGCATTCCCGAGGCCCAGGCGGTGAACATCCGCAATCGCAACTACATCGTGGGAGCCTGGGTCGAGATCCCCGCGCCCGGTGCCAGCGGCGTGCTGTTCGCCCAGGGCTCGCACTTCGGCGGGCACACGCTGTACGTCAAGGACAATCGGCTGCACTACGTCTACAACTTCGTGGGCATGATCGAACAGCACGTGGTGGGGAGCGAGGACATCCCGACCGGCGAGGACGTGATCCTGTCCGCGTCATTCGAGAAGGACGGCGAGGACCCGCCGGGCGTCTCGACCGGCATCGTGTCCCTGTTCCACGGCGAGCAGAAGGTCGGAGAGGGTCGAATCAAGACCCAGCCGGCCGCGTTCGGGCTGTCGGGCACCGACCTGGCCGTCGGCCGCGCCATCAGCAACATCACCGACGACTACCCGGGCGAGCGGCCGTGGGCGTTCACCGGCGGGACGATCAAGCGGCTCGCCGTCGACGTGAGCGGCGATCCCTACGTCGATCTCGAGCGCGCCGCCGCCGCCATGATCGCCCGCGAGTAGTCGAGCAGCTCGTCGATCGTGTCCTCGCTGGTTTCCGGAGCGGTGACCACGAGCCGAAGGTAGCGCTCGCCGGCGATCGTGGTCGAGCTGATGTGGAACCGGCCGTCGGCGAGGATGCGGTCGCGCAGCTCGAGCTGGTCGTGCCCGTCGACGCGGAAGCACAGGATGTTGCTCTCGGGCACGTACGGGCAGGTGATCCCCGGTTCGCGCGACAGCGCGTCGTGGAAGCGTCGCGTCAGCTCGTAGCGCGACGCCACGTACTCGCCGAGGCCGCGCTCGCCCAGCCACGCCAGCGACAGGAACAGCTTCAGACCGAGCGTCGCCTTGGTCGTCTCGAGCGCGCGATCGACCAGGTCGATCCCGATCGAGTCGCGGCCGTCGAAGATGTAGTCGCCGTGCTGCTGGAACGCCGCGGGCAGGTCGCGCCCGCGCTTGACCAGGACTGCCGCGCACAGCGCCGAGGTGCGGAGCATCTTGTGCGCGTCCCACACCACGGAGTCGGCCTGGTCGATCCCGGCCAGCAGGTCGCGGTGGCGCTCGGACAGCAGCGCGGAACCGCCGTGCGCGGCGTCGACGTGCAACCAGATCCGGTGCTCGGCACAGAACGCGCCGATTGCTCTCAGGTCGTCGTGCAGGCCGGTGCTCGTTGCCGGCGCGGTCGCGATCAGAGCCAGAGGCCTTCGACCGGCCGCCGTGCACCGCGCCAGCGCGCCCGTCAACGCATCGGGGCGGACGCGCTCGAGCTCATCGACCTCGAGCTCGATCACGGCGTCCTCGCCGAGACCGAGGATCGCAGCCGCGCGGGTGATCGAGTAGTGGACCGAGCGCGGCGCCAGCACCGCGAGGTCGGCCGGCACGCCGGTGCGCCACGCGTCGGGAGCGACGTGAGCGCGCGCGGCGAGCAGGGCGGTCAGGTTGGCGACCGAGCCGCCGTGGGTGAGCACACCCGCGCCGGCAACCGGGTCGAACCCGACCTGGGCGAGCATCCAGCGCACGACCGCGCGCTCGATCGTCGCGCCGGCCGCGCCCATCTCGTACTTCGCCATCGGGTTGTTCGTGGCGCCGTGCACCAGGTCGGCAAGCGCCGCGCCGGCCGACGGCGTCGCCACCTGGTGCGCCATCGACCCGGGGTGGTGCAGCCGGACCGTCGCGTCGAAGTAGCGCGGGAGCCAGTCGGCGAACGCGTCGGCGTCCATCCCGCCGTCCTTGATCCAGCGGCCGAGGTCCAGCGTCTCGGCCAGCTCGTCCGGGTCGGGCTGCGCGGTGACCGGCCCGATCCCGTCCCGCGAGTCGCTCACGTAGTCCGCGACGAGATCGACGGCGAGGTGCGCCGCGCGTGCGTAGTCGTCCATATGCGCAGTATGCGCCCTAACCCGAGGCATTTGATGACAAATTGAGTGCTCCGAAGCGGCATTTGCGCAATGATCTGCCAATGGACGACACAGACCGGGCGATCCTTCGCCACCTTCAATCCGACGGCCGGCTTCCGAACGCCGCGCTGGCCGAGCGCGTGCGCCTGTCCCCCTCCCCGTGCCTGCGCCGGCTCAAGCGACTGGAGGAGGAAGGGACGATCCGCGGCTACCGGGCGATCCTCGACCGGCGCAAGGTAGGGCTCGGCCTGACCGTGTTCGTCGAGATCAAGGTCAGCGGACAGTCGCGACGCCTGGCCGAGCAGCTGGAGCAGGCGATCGCCGGTGTCGACGAGGTCGTCGCCTCCTACATCGTCGCCGGCGACGCCGACTTCATGCTCGAGGTCGTCGTCCCCGACCTGGCCGCCTACGAGCACCTGCTGCTCCACACCCTGCTCGAGCTACCGGGCGTGTCGGGCGTCCGCAGCAACTTCGCCATCCGCACCGTCAAGGAACCGTCGCCTCTCCCGCTCGCCGGCTAGGGCTGGTCGGATAACGCAAGACATGCTTGCGTTATCCGACCAGGCTTCGCTCAGGTGCGCTCGGGGCGACAGGGCGCAAGAACCGAATCCGTACGCGGCTCCGTACCGCTACCGAAGACGAACCGGGCACCCGGGCCCAGGCTCCGGATCACCGTCCGGTACGGGGGCAGAGAAAACAGAAGGGGGCGACGGACCGATGAGCTACTGGGTGGCGATCCTTGGCGTGGCCGCCGGGCTGGCCGGCATCGCCAACACCATCCCGTACGTTCGCGACACCGTGCGCGGGAGCACGCGCCCCCACCGCGGCACGTGGCTGATCTGGGCCGTGCTGGCAGTCGTGGCCTGCCTGTCGCAGCGCGCCGACGGCGCGTCGTGGAGCGTGCTCATGACCGCCAACCAGGCCATCCTGACCGGCCTGGTGTTCGTCCTGGCCATCCGCCACGGCGAGGGCGGCATGGAGACGAGAGACCTGTTGCTGCTCGGCCTCGCCGGCGCCGGCGTGATCGGCTGGATCGTCGCCCGCCAACCCGTGGTGGCGGTCGGCTGTGTGATCGCCGCGGACCTGGCGGCGTTCGTGATGATGACGCCCAAGGTGAGGGCCGATCCGGACTCGGAGACCCTCTCGACCTACGCGCTGGCGAGCGCCGGCGGGGCGCTCGCCGCCGGCGCGGTCGGCATGGCCGACCTGTCGCTCCTCCTCTACCCCGTGTACTTCTGCGTAGCGAACGGGGCGATGGCAATCCTCATCCACCGGTGGCGCGCGACGCCTCCTTGTCCCAACCATGAAACGGCGAAAGGTCGTCGGCTTCCCAGCGCTCCCGCAGCCCCGGTGTGGCCAGGTCCCAGTCAGGACGGATCTCGCGCGTGACCTCGCGCAGGTCGTGCCACAGGTCGACGAACGAGGGCCGGCCCCAGAACCAGTAGCCGTTGTAGACGCTGTGAACCACCAGCCCGGGCTTCAGCACCAGGGTGTGCGGGATCATCGGGTCGTTCTCGGGGTCGGTGTACTCCTGGATGTCGAGGTCCTTCTGGACGATCCGCCCCGGGTCCTCGAGGAACGGCCACTGCGCGCCGACCGAGGCGCGGAACTCCTGGCTCGAGTGATGCTGGTCGGTCGAGATCGTGACGACCCGGGTGTAGGACACGTTGATCTTCGGGTAGTTCGCGGCGATCTCGAGGTGCTGCTGGTGCTCCTTCGGGCAGTAGTTCCCGCGCGCGAGCGTGAGGATCATGGGGTCGTCGCCCTGCAGTTCACTGAGGGTTCGCAGGACCTTGTCCTGATCGGGCAGCTCGTAGTCGGGAAACGTCCCTCCCGGTTTGATGTCGGCGCGCATGTCGCTCCTTTGTTCAGAATCGCCGCCCGGGGAGTCGCGTCCCGATCTCCTGGAGCAGCCACGTGTTGCCGTCAGGATCGCTCACCGACGCGAGCGAGGCGTCGTGGCGCGCCTCCGGATGGATCGGCAGGATCAGCCCGTCCGCCGATCCGGGCAGGGCCGGCGTGAGCCCGAATCCGAAGATGACCGACGCGCGCGACCCCGGAGGCGTGAGCGCCACGACGCGGAAGCTATCCGTCGCGGCCAGATCGTCGTCCAGCCGCCACCCCAGACCGAGGTAGAAGCGCTTAGCCCGGTCGACGTCGGACACGGGCAGCACCACGACCTCCCGCGCGCCAGACCGAGCGTCAAACCACGCCACGATCTCGCCGACGTCTGCCGGCGCCGGCGAAAGCACCCGCCCCGCGAAGCTCATGACCGCGCCCCCGGGGCGCAGATGGCGCCGGGCAGCGTCCCGCACCAGCGCCGACATCCGGCCCGGCGCTTCGACTACGAGGTCGATCCCACCGAACTGCTCCGTGGTCTCGAGGAACAGCCGCTCCACGTCGAGCTCGTCGGCGACGTCGGCCCGAATCGCGATCGCCGCGCCACCGAAAGACAGAATCTCGTCGACCGCCGCGTCGGCCGCGCTCTGGCTGTGCGCGTACCCGATCACCACCCCGAACCCGGACCGGGCGAACGCGCAGGCCAGGTCTCGACCGGCGCCTCGAGACCCGCCGGTCACGATCACGACTCGATCGCCGAGCCACGCATCGCTGTGGCGCGTGACCACGTGATGATGATGGCCGACCAGTCGGCACGATCGCACCAGGGTGATCCCGGGCCACATCCCGGGTCCAATAGCCTTAACCCTCCATGTCCACCCAGCGCCCGCCGGCATTTCGGGGCCGAACCCGCGAGCGCGCAGTCCTGGACCGGCTATTGGACGACGCGCGTGGCGGTCGAAGCGCCGCGCTCGTGATCCGGGGCGAGGTCGGAGTCGGCAAGACGGCGCTGATGCGCTACGCGGCGCGTCAGGCCTCCGGGTTCCGGCTCGCCGAGATCGCCGGGGTCGAGCCGGAG
>Ga0335078_10016026_pt1 | contig 11119 bp, 5 predicted proteins | sample Lox_Sample_32_FD_206711 | JGI IMG/M metagenome (GOLD analysis project Ga0335078, IMG submission 206711) | Soil microbial communities from Loxahatchee National Wildlife Refuge, Florida, United States - Lox_Sample_3.2 | ecosystem: Environmental > Terrestrial > Soil > Wetlands | place: USA: Florida...
GAAAAGTTCCATCAACTCAATTTGCAGAATCCGCGGCTGTGGTGGCCAGCGCAAGTAGGGAAGCAGGAACTTTATCCGCTCGATCTCCAAGTCGAGGTCCAGGGACAGGTTTCCGATTCCGCCCACATCCGCTTTGGAATTCGCGAGATCACATCAAAGATTGACGAGAATGGTCACCGGCTGTTTCAGATCAATGGCAAGAACATCCTCATCCGCGGAGCTGGATACAGCTTTGACATGTTGCTACGGTCCTCGCCCGAGCGGCAGCAGGCGGAATTGAATTATGTACGAGACCTCAATCTGAATGCAGTTCGCATGGAAGGCAAAATCGAGAACGATCACTTCTTCGATCTCGCCGACCAAATGGGAATCATGGTGCTCCCCGGCTGGTGCTGCTGCGATCAATGGGAGAACTGGCCGGAATGGGATAAAGACAACGAACGCATCGCCGGCGAATCGTTGCGTGATCAGATTCGCCGCTTAGCGCGCCATCCTTCGGTGATCGCATGGCTCTATGGTAGTGATTTTGCTCCTCCACCAAAGGTTGAAAGCCTTTACTTGCAGATCATGCGCGAAGAAGAATGGCCTAATCCTTCGATCTCATCAGCGGGAGCACGCACTACCACGGTCGGGCCAAGTGGAGTAAAGATGACTGGGCCGTATGAATACGTTGCGCCGTCATATTGGCTTGCGGACTCTCTCCGACACCCCTCACCGACGCCATGCGGCGACGGTGGATGCGGTGGTGCTTGGGGTTTCAATACCGAAACCAGTCCCGGTCCGGCGGTGCCTCCGGTGGAGAGCCTAAAACGGTTCTTGCCCAAGGATCACCTTTGGCCGATCGATGAGTATTGGAATTTTCATGCAGGAGGGGGATCGTACAAGAACGTAAACGTTTTCACCGATGCAATCGACAACCGCTACGGGAAAGCAGAAAACCTTAACGATTATGCGCTGAAATCCCAGCTGCTGGCTTATGAAGGGATTCGCGCGATGTTTGAGGCGTACGGCCGGAATAAGTACACCTCAACGGGCGTCATCCAGTGGATGCTGAACAACGCGTGGCCCTCGCTGATATGGCACTTGTATGACTACTATTTGCGGCCGGCGGGCGCCTATTTCGGCGCGAAAACGGCTATGCAGCCGCTTGATCCGCTCTACGGATACGATGACCACGCGGTGTGGCTGGTGAGCAGTGAATATCAAGATGCCGGCGATCTCAAAGTCACGGCGAACATTTACAACCTGGACATGACGGAGAAGTTCTCGAAACAGGCGTCCGTTAATGCGGCGGCGGACAGCACGAACAAAGTGTTTGAGATCCCTGACGTCGATGGCCTGAGCCCGACATACTTCTTAAAGCTGGCGGTACAGGATTCATCCGGCAAGCTCGTGGGATCGAATTTTTATTGGCTGTCCACCACGACAGAAACCTTGGACTGGGAGAAATCCAATGGGGTGCGGACGCCAACCGCGACTTACGCTGACTTCACTGCTCTCCGGCAACTGCCCAGGGTGAAGCTCAACGTGACCAGCGCCAGCGAGCGCCAAGGTGAGGACGAACTTACTCACGTGACGCTGCAGAACCCGACAAAGAGTCTGGCCTTTTTTGTGCGCCTGAAAGTCGATAAGGGAAAGGGTGGCGAAGAGATTCTGCCGGTGCTGTGGGAGGATAATTACCTCTCGCTGCTTCCCGGAGAAAAGCGCGAGATCACGGCACGATATCGAGCGAGCGAACTGGGAACGGCCAAGCCTAACGTGGAGATCAGCGGCTGGAACCTGGAATAGCTTCTACTGCGGCTCCTGAGTGAGTTGTGGGTCGGGAATGGAGCCGGGCTCCAGTTCTTCGTGACGTTTCTCGCGGGCGGCATTCGAGGCTTCCGTGTACTTTTTCATTTCGGCTTTTGCTTCTGAGGTGCGGCCGAGCCGCTGCAGAATCTGCCCGCGCACGTAATGAACACTTTCACTTTCCGGAGTTAACTTCCCTGCTGTATCAATTTCTGTCAGGGCTTGCGGAAGTTTGTTTTGGCGCAGGTAAACTCGGGCCAGTTGAAAATGCGAGCTTGAGAATCGCGGGTCGAGCTGGAGGGCCTTGCGAAACATCTTCTCGGCGTCTTGATCCTGCTGCTGCATGTAATCGATGAGGCCGAGTTGGTCGTAGTCGTAGGCGATATCCGGCTCGACGGTAACATCTTTCCGGAACTCGCTCTTTGCCTGCTCCAGATCCTGCTTCTTCATGTAGGCCATGCCGAGATTGAAATGTACGAAGGGCAGTTTTGGATCGGCTTTGGCGGCTTGCTGAAGCTCGGTGATGGCCTCCTCATACTCTTCACGATTGAGATGAGCCTTGCCCATAAGCAGGTGAAACTCGGGAGAATTTCCGCCGATTTCGACGAGCCGTCCCAAGGCACGCTGCTCAAGGTCGGAACGCTTGGCCTGCCCGGCGGCAATGCCGAGCACATACAAGTAATTCAACTGTCCGGAGGCTTGCGCCCAGAGCGGATCGAGAGTGCTTACCGCCTCTGAGTACCGTTGACTAAAGAAATAGCAGAGGCCGAGCAGATAACGTGCCTGGTAGGAATCGGGAGCGTCGCGGAGCACAGTTTGGAAAGGGTCGATGGCACTGCGAAAATCGTTCTGCCGGTAGTAAACGAGGCCAATATTCAGCCGGATACCGGGAATTTCGGGTGCGAGTTGTTCGGCCTTATGCAGCATCTCCAAGGCCTGGTGCCACTGCTTGCGGCGCATGGAGATGACGCCGAGGTTGGCATAGGCTCCGGCCACACTCGGATTGATGGCCAGCACGGCGCGGAAGGATCGTTCTGCCGTCTCCAGTTCACCTTTCTGCAACTCGGTTTGTCCCTGTTGGAATAGTTCGGCAGGATCAGGGTTGCTATGGGCTGGGAGGTCAGTCTTCGAGGAAGATTGTCCAACCGAGGTCGCTAGAAGAAGCAGACAAACAACTATTTGGAGCACCCGAGGTCGAGCACCGAAAACTGATCTCATCCAGACCGTAGTCTGCGTCACCGGAGTTGTTATTGCAAGCCGAGCCGCGAAGGCGAGGTGGTTTCCGAATCAGCGCTTTAGGTATTTTTCCGCTTGACTATGATCATGCACTTACTCCAGTATTGATACGTTTTAATAGCAGGTTTTCAGGATTGCGCGGAGTTGTGTCGCGCGCAGCATCGTGATGTGGGCAGTTCGATCTCGGGGTGAGATCGGCTGAATCTTCTTAGAAGACTGGAGTCGACGATGAGATCCCGCCTGACTTGGCTTTGCCCCCTTCTGTTTGCCTTTGCCCTCACGACTTCCCTGTTCGCCCAAGACACAGCTTCGATTACCGGCACGGTGGCGGATCCGTCTGGTGCCGCAATCCCGAACGCGCAGGTGACCGTCAGCAGCGCGGATAAGGGTATTAAGCAGAGCGCAAGCAGCAACGGGAGCGGCGACTTCCTGTTCTCCGCCCTCCCGATTGGCTCTTATGACCTGACGGTAACCGCACCCGGATTCAAGAAGTACCAGGCGACTGGAATTGTGCTCCGCGTGGCGCAGAAGGCCCGCGTAAATGTGGCGATGGAAGTGGGAACGGAAACCACGGAAGTCACCGTGCAGGGGACAAATGTTGCCCAGGTGGAAACCCAATCATCCGACTTGTCAGGGACAGTCACCGGAAAAGAAATCTCCCAACTTGAGTTGAACGGACGCAACTTCACCCAACTGGTGACGCTGGTTCCAGGCGTCACGAACCAGACCGGGCAAGACGAAGCCCAGGTCGGCGTCAATGGCAGTGTCTCTTTCAGCGTAAATGGCGGCCGCATCGAGTACAACAACTGGGAACTGGATGGCGGCGACAACATGGATAACGGCAGCAACACGACCTTGAACGTTTATCCCAGCCTCGACGCCATTGCTGAGTTCAAGGTTCTGACTTCCAATTACGGCGCGCAGTATGGACGCAACGGATCGGGAACGGTCGAGGTGGAGACCAAGTCGGGCACCAGCCAGTTCCACGGCGATGTTTATGAATTCGTGCGCAACGACGCGTTCAACGCCAAGGAGCAGTTCCAGGACACCGTACCCGCTTATAAGAAAAATGATTTCGGCTACACCATTGGCGGTCCTGTCTATATTCCTGGCATTTACAACACAGACAAGCAGAAGACGTTTTTCTTCTGGTCAGAAGAATGGCGGCGCGACCGAGTACCGAGTCCATTTCCTGTAACCAACGTTCCTACCGCGGCTGAGCGCGGGGGGAATTTCAGCGATCTTTGCCCAGGACCGGATTGCCCGGTAGAGCCAACGGTGCTCAACGGTGTTGCCAATCCGCTTGCGGGCCAGCCTTTTCCTAGCAACCAGGTTCCGGTGAATCCGAACGATCCGACGATCCAGGCGCTCGAGGCACAAATTCCCTTGCCTAATGGCGGCGGACATACCTGGACGGATTCGCCTACGTTGCCCACGAACTGGCGCGAAGAACTGATCCGTGTGGATCACAATTTCACCAATAACGTTCGCGGCATGTTCCGGTACATCCACGATTCCTGGAGCCAGATCTATCCGACGCCGCTGTGGACCAGCGGAACCAGTTTCCCGACCGTTGAAACGAACTTCATTGGTCCCGGAGTTGGCATGGTGGCACGGCTCACCGCCACGGCTTCACCCACGCTGCTGAATGAATTTGTGGCGAGCTATACCACGGATCACATCACCTTGCTTCCGGTTGGAGCATGGCAACGGCCTGCCGGCATGACGCTCGGGCTGTTTCCAAACAATGGCGGCAAGGTTCCTGGAATCGGGTTCAACGGCGGACTCTTCGGCGGAATCGCCGAAGACGTCGGCTATCTTCCCAATGGACCACTGAATTCGAACCCGACTTATACGCTGCGTGATAACGTGACCAAGATTGTTGGTCCGCACAACTTGCAATTTGGCGGATATTTTGTCGCGGCCGAGAAAAACGAAGTGCCCCAGCCTTCGTATTCGACGAACGGGTTCCTTACTTACGATATCAGCTCGCCGATATCGACAGGCAACGCATTTGCGGACATGCTTTTGGGCAATGTTGCGCAATTCACGCAACAGAAAGCGGCGATCAAGACCTATAACCGCTACAAGATTCTGGAACCTTATTTTCAGGACGATTGGCATGCGACCAAACGCCTGACATTAAATCTGGGCTTGCGGCTCAGTTTGTTCGGGACATATTTCGAGCTTCATCATGCAGTCTGGAACTTTGATCCGGCCCACTACGTGGCCGGAGCGAGCGGTATTGATCCGAATACCGGTCTGGTGACTGGAAATCCGTATAACGGCTGGGTCGATTGTGGCGTGACGCCGGGTGTGCCGCGTGGATGCATGCAGGGACACCTGTTTAACCCCGCACCACGCCTGGGTTTTGCGTACGATCCTTTCGGGGACGGCAAGTGGGCGATTCGCGGTGGGTACGGCATTTTCTTCGAGCATACGAATCAAGGCGAAGCCAATGCCGGCGTGCTGGAGCAGTTCTCGCCTGCCACGCAAACGGTCAACATCTTCAATGTGTCTGGCTATAACAACATCGTGCCGCAGCCGACTGGTGCAACCAGTCCACTGACGTTCACGTCAATTCCGGACAAAGTGAAATGGCCCTACATTCAACAGTGGCATTTCGATATTCAACACGACATCGCAAAGAACACGGTGGCCACGGTTTCGTATGTTGGCAGCAAGGGCACGCATCTGACACGCGAGTTTGACCTGAATCAAATCACGCCGGTGCCGGCCAGCCTGAATCCGTATTTGGCAACCAATTCGCCGATCGGACCTAACGATTGCAATACCCTGGCGAACATTGGAACTCCGCAAGTCACGGCAGTGGTCAATGGACAGACCATTAGCGGAAAAGCGGCGGAGAATCTTGACGTAGCGTGCGGAAATGATGCCAGTCCGTACCGTCCGTATGTCGGCATTGCAGGCATCACCCGCAAGGATCCGAGTGCATCGTCGATTTATCATGCGCTGCAACTGGGATTGCGGCACAACATCGGCGGCCTGCAACTCAGCGCGGCGTACACCTATAGCCACTCGATTGACGATGGCTCGGACTGGAGCGATGGCAGTTTGATTAACACGTACGACTTGAATGGCTTCCGGGCAAGTTCGAATTTCGATCAGCGGCACGTCTTCAATATCGGCTACGTTTATGATCTTCCCTTCTTCAAAAAGCCGGGGCTTGCGAACAAAATTGCCGGCGGATGGGAATGGTCGGGGATTACGACCATTCAGAGTGGAACGCCGTTCAGCATTTATAACGGCGGCGGCAATTTCACTCCGGGGGATAATGCTGGAGTCGGCAACACGGTATCGAGCGCGGGCTCATGGCCTGATGTGGTGGGCGATCCGAGCCGAGGCATTCCAAGCAGCGCGGGAACGGGATTCGGTCCCTACTTCTACAATCCGGCAGCGTATGTTGCGCCTGTCGGCTTGACGTTCGGCGACGCGGGCAGAAATACGCTGGTGAATCCCCGGCGCACGAATTTCGATATGGCGCTGCTGAAACACTTTAAAGTCACAGAAAGCATGTACTTCGAATTCCGGGCGGAAGCATTCAACGTGTTCAATCACACCGAATGGGCCTGGCTGGGCGGAGACTCAGGTTCCGCGGCATCGAACACGCCATTCGGCAGTCCTACCAATACCGTTGTATGTTATGGCGGTGCGAACCTTTCCGCCGACAATACACCCAACTCCAACTGCGCCGGCAACCCGCTCTTGCAAGCCAATGCCGTGCACAATGCAAGAATTCTGCAATTAGCATTGAAGTTCGTGTTCTAGAGAAGACTCGCAACGGCTGAGTAGATTGACCGATGCGAGTTTTGTGCCGTTGCAGACTGCAGAATTCCTTGCCCAGTGGTAGAGAACCTGAACCACAGAGAACACAGAGGAGCACAGAGAAAGGCTCTGTTCCCCACAACTTTCTTGCACGTTATCTTTCTCCGTGAAGACTCTGTGACCTCTGTGGTGAGCAATCAAATCTGAACCACAGAGGACACAGAGGAGCGAAGAGAAAAGCTCCCTAACCCGCGATTACCTCGTAGGGACGCATCATCTCGTTATCGCCGTGCTCGAGAATGTGGCAATGCCACACGTAGCGGCCGGGGAATCCTTCAAAGCGCATGATGATGCGCGTAACCATGCCGGGATCGGCGCGCACGGTATCCTTCCAACCTGCCTCGTACGGCTCGGGCGGAATAGCGGCGCCTCTGAATCTCAGAATGCCTTCGTTCTGATAAGCGAAAGCGTCGAAGCGCCTGCGATCCAGAATCTGAAATCGAACGAGATGGAGATGAATGGGATGAGAGTCGTCGGTCAGGTTCATCAGATTCCATATCTCCACCGAATTGAGGGCGGGATTTTCAGTGACAGGCGCCGCCCAGCGGGTGTTGTTCAGGAGCATGACCACTGGATTCTGAACCAGGTCGTCGACCTCGGCCAGCGTGAGGGTGCGGGTCTTGACGGCATCGGACTCCACCAAACGAGGAACCGGCCGTAAGGTGTTAGGCAAGGAGCTTGGGTCATTAACTTTGCCCTGCTTCACGCGAAACTGCATGATCGGCTGAACATCGTTTCGCAAGATGATCTCAGCCCCGGCATGCTCGGCAAAGTCGACGATGACATCCGCCCGCTCGCCGGGCGCCAACTGAACCTGCCGGACTGGAACTGGCGCCGGCAAGAAGCCCTGATCGGAACCAATCTGATGAAAGACATCGCCGTTTGAGAGCGAGAGGTGGAAAAAGCGGCCATTAGCAGCGTTGAGAACGCGGAACCGGTACTTTCGAGCTGCAACCTCCAAGTATGGAAATAACTTTCCATTGATCAGCACGGCGTTTCCGAAAACCTCCGGGACCCAGGGGTTATCCGGGTAGGTTGAAACCGGATAAAAGAGCTGGCTTTCCAAATCAAAGGTGCGGTCGCAAAGAATCAGTGGGATCTCGTAACTCCCTTGCGGAAGGTTTAGCGAACCTTCCAGTTGGTCGCGCACGATAAAAAGCCCAAATATTCCCGCATACACATTCAAGCGATTAATTCCCATGGCGTGGTCGTGATACCAGAGCAAAGCCGCGTCCTGCTGATTGGGGTAGAAGTAGGTGGCGGATTTGCCGGGAACATACCAGTCTTCGGGATATCCATCGCTGTCCGGCGCTGTTTTGGCTCCGTGGACGTGGACGACGGTGCGCACTGCGGGCTTATCCAGTTCGGCGCCATGCAGGTGATGATCGATGGGCAGGAAGTGAGCATTCGGTAGGGCGTTCATCCAATCCACCATCAGACCCTCCCCGCTCTTGGATTCGAACGTTGGTCCGGGCAATGCCCCCTCCATTCCCCAGAAGCGGGTTGGCTTCATGTCACGGTGCACCTGGGCGCGAAATTCGCGCATCTCCATGCGGTAATAAGGAACCTTGATGTGGCTGTCTGTCGGACTTGGGCGGGTTTGGCTCGACCGGGCGATCTTGGGGATTGGAAGTGCGTCGACAAACTTGGACAATGAGCTTGGATCGAGCGTGGCTTTGCTAGGTGCGGCTGGGAAGTGCGGCGCGGTCTGCGGCATCATCATGGCAGCAGCGGCGAAGCCGGCCTGACGAACAAACTGCCGTCGGGTTAAAGACAATTCTCCTCCTACCGAATCGGTTGAAAAGCACAGGCGGGTACGCAGTATCTGGTACCCGCCCGCAGCACTTACTTTAGCAAAGCAGTAATTCCCACAGTCAACGCAAACCAGCTACTGCAGAGGTGCGCCGGTCGTGGGGTTAAGAATGAGACGACCATTGTTTCTCATGGTTCTGAAGTTGAACATCTGGGTGATGGAGTTGGCAACGGAGTCAAACGAGCCTTGAATCCGTTCTCCACTCAGCCAGTTGTCTTCGATGAAGCGGAGCACAGAACTCTGGTCGGTCACAGTGTGGTCCACAAAGTTCTCCAAGGCCCACGGCGAGATCACCAGCAGAGGTTGACGCATCCCGTAGCCGCAGCGCCCAAGGGCGTGCGGGTTGCCGGGATCAATTCCAGGCAGCGACGTAGCGGCGGTACCGCAAGCATTGGTTCCCGTCAACGCGTCAGCTGAACCTGTGGATTGGTTCACAATCGGACCCATCTGATGATCGTACCAACCGTCGGAATCGTCGTACAGAATGACGACAGCGGTGGTACCCCACTCGGGATTTTCCTGGAGTGTGTTGATCAGCTTGGTGAGAAAATTCTGTTCGTCAATCGGATCCGAGTAGCCGGCGTGTCCGTCCTGATACGCCTGGGCTTTGATGAAGTTTACGGCTGGGAAAACGCCAGCGCTCAGAGCACTAAAGAAGTCCTGCAGGTCATACTGGTGGTTGGCGGGACCGTTGTGCCCAATTTCCGAAATGGAAGCAGGCCGGGTGTGATTCGGGTTGGCGGTGGAAGTGTAGTACTGGAACCAGGCGTGGTGAGGAATGTAGTCACCGGTGGATCCGGCCAATCCTGTGGAGCTACGGCTGCAGCCAGTGGTCCCGTTCGGGTTGGTGAGTTTGAGATTGAATCCACCCATGAACGAGCCCCAGGTAATGCCAGCGGCATTCAACAGATCGCCAATGTTCTTGCTGCCCATGGTGGCTTGGGCGCGAGTCGAACTGGAGCATGTGTCACCAATTGGATCTGCATCGCCAATCAGGGTCAGTGAACCGTCGCCGCCATCGACTTCATCGCCAGTGCCGTTGAGAGTCGCGACCACGCCGTTGGTCTGCCCGGAAATCAGGTTGATTGCACCCGGAGTGGAGGGACCGAACGTGGTGCTGTAGGAGTTATCGCTCATGGCGTAATTCTGCGCGTAATTCCAGATTGCAGTCACGGTGTTGCCGTCAAAGTATCCCAGGTTCAACCCGGTAGTGCTGGTCACGCCTCCGCCCGGCGGTGGCGGTCCGGCGGTTCCGACATAGAGCGGGAAGAGGTCGAGCGCTCCCATGTCAAACGCTTGCTGCTCGGCGGTGTAGTCGTGGTCCTGGTCTGCGGTCACCGCTTGTGTCCGGTCCAACCGAAACGGATTGGTCGCACCAGTGCCGTTGGCCGGATTCAGATTGGGATTGTTATTGAGCAGCGCGGGGCTAAAACCATTGACGGTTGGCGTTCCTTTGGCAGCATGGAATGCCGGCTCGCCCGGAGGGTTCGTAGCATTGGGGTAGGTACCAGAGTAGTGATCAAAGGAAACGTTTTCCTGGAAGATAACAACCAGGTGCTGAATGGGTGTTGCGGTAGTACCGGCGGCAGGTTGAGGCGTGCCATAGGCGGGTGCAACACATGGTCCCAGGGCTATAACCAGCGAGGTTACAAAAGCCAGTAATTTCCTGGGGGCGGCCGATGCTTGGATAGCTGCGAACATCTGCTCCTCCGTCCTGCAGCCAGTTGGAATGTGCATGAGACCGGCTGAGGAAGAGGCAACCTTACCGACCCGATATTGCAGCCGTATGACTCGTAAATGAAAACTTCGTGAATTGCTAGCCTGCTGCCTTAGAACTTTGGGTCAATTTCCTTGACAGACAACTACTTCAGCAGTTGCAGAATGCCGTAGATCGCGGCCGCCCAGAAGATGGAGGAGAGAGGCATAGAAACCATGAGTGCGCGGTAAACGTCACCGGTCATTCCGGGTCGAACAGCTTGCGTGGTTGCTCCCGTGATCGAACTCATGCGGATTTCGAGGATCAATCGCGACCGCAGGTTGTCAGGGAGGGCCTTAGAGGAGTGGCGGCGATGCTGTAAGGGACTGGGGGGAGTTTTCCAACTTGCGTCACAAGCGGCAGGTGCACGAAGATAAGCCTCGGTAATCCCGTCCATTGCCCCGCAAGAAGAAAATCCCGGGTGCGCCGACGATCTCGCGTTCGGCAGCGAAGTTGCGTTTGCTCAAGCGCTTACACTGCACTCTTAAATTCGAAAAGAAAGCGTGGGTGGCGGGGGCGAAGTTGATCGCCGGCGTCGATGAAGTTGGACGGGGATCGTTGTTCGGGCCGGTGGTTGCGGCGGCGGTTATCCTCGATCCCACATATCGCATTCGCGGACTGAGAGATTCCAAGTTGTTGCCGCCCGAGAGGCGTGCGGTGTTAGCGGAGAGAATCCGCGA